>Ga0207655_1000164_pt1 | contig 121490 bp, 106 predicted proteins | sample KBSM44metaG_FD_184398 | JGI IMG/M metagenome (GOLD analysis project Ga0207655, IMG submission 184398) | Miscanthus rhizosphere microbial communities from Kellogg Biological Station, Michigan, USA - KBS M4-4 metaG (SPAdes) (version 2) | ecosystem: Host-associated > Plants > Roots > Rhizosphere... | reverse complement strand
AGAGGATACTGGATATAATATATAATATAGGTATACAAAAAAAGTGTGTTATGAAAACTAGATAAAGCTTGTTCTTATGGAATATAAATACTGATGAGGATAATATAAAATGAGGATCGTAATAATACGAAGCCTGAAAATCCGGAACTCAAATATCAAAAAACAAAATGTGAAACTCGAAACACGTAACTGAAGACACAAACCCCAAACTCTTCATTCATCATTCATCATTCATCATTCATCATTCATCATTCATCATTTATAATTTATAATTCACTCCCCTCTTCTCCCCTAGCCCTGATAGAAATGGTTACACCGCAGCATGCGTTGGAGAGTTGCTGGGTTGGAGCGCTAGAGAGCCGCTGGCGTGAGGAGTATGAATGGATAGCAGGAAATAGCTCCTGAATAAGTTGCAGAGTTTGAGGGTTGGAGAATTAGAATATCAATTTTGTGTTAAGGATAGGAATACGAATCAATTAGCTCTTCCAAAGGAATAATCAGAAAAAACGTTTGACTAATAACTTATAGGTAAAGTATCCTAGCAGACATCCAATAGTATCTGCTACGATATCCAATGTTTCCATAGATCTCCCTAATCCCATTTCTTCCTGCAGGATTTCTGTAAGGAATGCATAGATAAGAATGATCTGAAAAAAGTATGAGAATTTTATTTTTGGGAATGTGGCAATAAAAGAGAACCCCAAGGCAGCAAATATACTGAGATGCAATACTTTGTCTATACCGCTGAACATGAACCAATATTCATGGTTTTCTTCTCCGGGTTTGAGAAGCATATAAGTAAGAAATGCCCAATAAATGGGCAATATCTTACTAAATATTTTTGAAATCTTATCCAATGATAGCTTTGTAATCATCTGCAGAAAGTAACTCTGACTGATCTGCCCCATCAGCAATTTCCAATTTGATGATCCATCCGTCTCCATAAGGATCTGTATTTAACAGTTCAGGCTGAGCTTCTAATTCTGAATTGAACTCAATAACCTTTCCAGCGATAGGTAAGAATAGATCTGAAACCGTTTTTACTGCTTCTACACTTCCGAAAACATCTCCTCCATTAAGATCATCATCTACAGTATCTACGTCAACGTAAACGATATCTCCAAGTTCTCCCTGAGCGAAGTCTGTAATACCAATTGTAGCAACGTTACCTTCGATCTTGATCCATTCGTGATCTTTCGTGTACTTTAATTCTGATGGTGTGTTCATTTTTTAATTTTTATTTTGTACAAATGTATTCAAAAATATAGTAGCTTCAAATATTGGATATAAAAAAAGTCCTTCAAACCTGAAGGACTTTTATGTTTGTATTATTTTTAGAATCCACCTCCGGAATCTCCGAATGTAAATGTGGCAGAAATACCTGCTCTCACTGTAGACAGTGGGAATGCTGTAGAGATCTTATACTTTGAGGTCATCTGTTCATAGAATACTCTCAGGTTCAGGTTTTCGGAAACGTTATAGTCTGCGGAAAGTTTGATATTCATCAATCTCTGTCCTCCTGTAACCTGTGCATCATTTAACAGAATATTCATAATGGATGTTTTACTGTCTCTTAATGAAATATCTCCTCTGATGTTAAGGTCACTTCCTTTTCCTCTTGTTCCTCTTCCTCTGATATTGGCTGTTCCTAATCTGAAGTTTCTGATAATATACCCAAGTCTTACTACATATTCTGTATTGGCATCTTCGGTAAGCGTCTGGTTAACTAACCCCAGTACCATCATTCTGGTTCTGTTGTACTGTATTCCGAACTGCATATTGTTTCTCATGGTAACATCTACTCCAATAAGCGGTGAGAAAGATTCTACATATCCCACCTGGGCGAATGTATACGGGTTAATTTTATCACCTCCATCTTTGACCACATTACCTGCATTATCTACTGTCTGATAATATCCGTTCGGGTTACCGTGATAATCTACGTTACTCTGAATACCTGTTGCCGTATAGGTGGCGGTATAGGCATGTAAGATATCAAACTTCGTGAACTGCCCGCTGATCATCGGGATATTTTTCAATCCGGAATAGGTAATTCTCCAGTTTGGTAACGGGAATCCTGATTTTTTAGGATTGCCCATAGGCGTCACTGATTTTCCTTCCATCGCTGCTCTAAAGGCAGGAATCAATACATAGGCATTTCCAATGCTGTAATGCTTAGCAAATCCGTTGTTATCCAATACTGCTCCCGGATCTCCCAGTTGTTGAGAAAGAGCTCTCGCATTTTCTCTGATCGCCTGGTAAACTGCCTGCCCATCTTTAAATGATGTACTAAGAAGCATTGTCGTATTGGAATAGGTAGTCAATTCGCTGGCAAATGTAAAGTCAGGATCAGAAACCCCACCATTGATATAGTTAAATCCTGTATGTGAGAAGTTACTGTTAAAAGTATGCAACACATTAAGGTCAACTCTTAAATCATTCATCGGCATCACTTGTAGGTCTGCTCTCAATTCTTTGGTCGACATTCTTACATAAGGATCTGTCATATATTTAGAATCACTCACCCATCCGTTTTCCATTACTGTTCTTCTGATGTCAGCCTGTGATCCTAAAAGGAATCCAAGAGTTGGTCCACCCAGTGTCTGTCCAGATCCATACCAGTTTGGAGCTGATATTAGTCCCGGAAGTACCGTTCCATTCGTTTCGTTATAACTTACGTTTAACTGTTTGAAAGAAGTCAGTAAGAATGCTGCACTTTGAAGTGGAGTAAGCTTATTCTTAAATTTATATTTCTTATATCTGTATCTGTTTTTCTCCCATTGCTTTGCATACACATTATTCAGAGAGTCCATTTCCTGTCTGCGTTTCTGAAGTTTGGCATTAATATTTTTGAAATAGTTAAACTGGCCAAAGAACTTCGGAAGATCAGCAGAGGCTGTTGCCTGAATCACATTGGTATTCTGTCCTATTGATCCTAAGCTTGAAGGCCTATTAGTCTCAGGATCTACAAATCCAAGCAATGACGTAGATCTTGCCGCCCAGTTATAGGTAAATCCATATCCTACTTCCGCATCAATAAAGTCCAGATAAGGCAGATACTGGAATGGTAATTTATAGTTTAACTGTGCTCTGTGGTTATACAATACCGGTCTTCCGGCTCTGAATACATTTCCGAAGATTGACTTACTATCCATCGAATTTACATCCAGATTATCATTCAGCGTTCTGGTGGCAGAGTTGATTTCCAGTTTTAATGATTTTGTGAAATTGAATCCTAATCCATACTGCCATCCAAAGAAGAAGTTTCTGTTTCTGATAGCATCAAAATTATTGTTCATGTCACCATTCAGGATAGCTTCTACATTTCTGAACTCAAGCTCATTATAATTTCTGTCGATTTCAGTTCTGAAAGATATTCTTGTAGGAATTGGGTTAATATTGAATTCCTTTACCCATCTCAGATATTTTGTAGACTTTGCCGTATCACTGATCATCTTGTTGAAAGGCTTCAATACCCACGGTTTAAACGTGTAGTTATAATCAATATATCCTCTCAGATACTGTCTGTAATTTCTCTTGGTATAAATATCTCTGAAATAATCATCGTTATAAACAGCCGTTACTGAAACGTTTTCAATATCATAAAACTTAGACTTTTTATTTGGATTTACTCTTTCTTTATGCATGTTGACAACTCCGATACTTCTCTGCTGAGTATATGTTCTCGCTACTTTTTTCAACTGCTCCTTGTTGGGTGCCTTACTGAATTCTACATCGGTATCCAGAGGATTGTACTTTGGATCTTCAATAGTCTGCGAGTAAGAATAATTTAAAGGAATCTTTACTCCGGTTTTTTCAGGAAGGAATTTATCTACATTAATGGCAGTGTTAATACTAAATGCCGATTGAGTAGACTGGGTTCTTTCCGCAGGTTTTGAATCAATATTCCCGAAACCAACTGAGGTATATGAGGCATTGGCATTCACTGTTGCCAGGTCTCCCATATTGAAGTTTAAGCTGGCATTTCCTGCATACCCGCCATCATTTTCAATTTCAGAAAGACGGATTTCGTTTACCCAAAGAATTCTTGTAATAGCGGATCCACCTCTTGAGTCAGCATTTCTCACCCCGATCATAATGGTGGTAACATTTCCTAAACTAGGTCTACCTTTGATATAAATATTTTTATAAGGTTCCTGATATCCTGTATCCACTGTTCTATTCGTAATAGCAACACCAGATTTGTCTCTTCTGATTTTAGCATCTACAAAGTTCTGAACATCAAAGTCGACCTCATTTTCCATTGGCCAGATCTCCATAGGAGCAGTCGCTGAAGTAGGGGTCATTTTTAAAGATGATTCATATTCGTAATAGTTATCTGTAGCATCGCTTCCGAAACGAATAAAGAATTTTGTTTTCTCATCAATTCCAGTAATAACATTAGATGGATCATGAGCGTGCACAAACAGCTTCAGCTTTTTGTATCTTCTCATATCCAATGTTGTATTTTTGAACACACCTCTTGCCTCAGTTTTAAGATCTTTCACTTTCATGTAAAGTGAAGCTTCATTCTGTCTCTGTGCTCCTGCATTTCCACTTAATACCTGTCTGTCAATTCCCGGAGGCAATACATATGGAGGCTGGTTCAATGCATTCTCTTCAATATTTACACTCCCTACCTCAAAATTCGGGTCAGTAACAACGCCTACACCCTCTCCTGAACCTGGGATATTTGTGCTGGCAATGTTACTAGTATATTTTCTCCAGTCTGATCTTACAAGATCCATTGTTCCGAATCTCAGAGTAGAAGTCTGATCAAATCCTGCAAGCATCAATCTTGCAAATCTTACGTTATTTAATACTTCATCTTCGTGTGTTCCTTCAGCTTTATCATAATTTGCTACAGGAATTCTAAACAGGTACCATTTAACATCTGAAGACTGTCCGTTCTGGAATGTTGCTTTTACTGTTTTTACATCTACAATATTGTTCCCTCCCAGCGCTAAACTTTGCTTATCAAGTTTGATCACATACTGATTATAGTTTTCAGTCTGATCAAGGTTGTAGTCTTTATTGATATCTTCAGCATCCGGAGTTTGTGAAGCCACATTCAGAGAGTTGGCTTCTGAGTTTCCTTCAGGGTTTCTGAAATATTTGTATCGTTCTACAACAGAAGCTGCCTGGCTTCCTGTAAATTTATCAGAAAGATAGAATACGAAGTCATCCACCGCAGGGTCAGCAATATTGGTTACCGGGTTTACAAAAGTATTTCCGAATCTCATAGCTTCCTGATCAGAAGTAAGACCGTCATATCCTGCATCCTGCACTTTTCTGTCCTCTCCTTCTGTAGAGAAGGCATATAAAATTGGTGGTTGTTTTGGCTGTATTCCCCAGTTTGAATTCGTTGTAGAAGATGGTGTACCAGGAGTTGGCAATCCATTTTCATACTGCATTTTCCCATCCTTCAATACATCTTCAGAAACGTTTCCTAAGTGAAGTAATAGTTTTGGATCAGTACCCAGTGTTTTACCATCTGCATAAGGGTCCATCATCCAGAATTCCACATATTCAATGTTTGAAGTAACAAAGTTGGGAACACTGATCGACCTCATGATCCCCGCCCATCTGCTTTGTGCCTGTTCTGTTAACGGGTTTACGTTGTATGGTCCTTTTTCTTTAGGGAAATATGAAATATCGAAAGTATTCGTAAAGGTTTGTTCTCCTGCTACGAAATCTCTGTTATTATAAATCTCCGAATATTGTACTCTTCTGGAAGCGTGATTGGATACAGACTGTGGGGTAACTCCAGCCGGAGCTTTTCCTCCAACGCCCCAGAACCTAGGGTCAATATTATACCATGTTAATAATCCTCTTCCATATCCACTTGTTATATCGTCATCTCCTGGTACTGTATTAAATGGCGGCAATGTATTTTTTTCCGGTTTTGAAGCAAGGCTCCATGCTGCCGGTTCTTTTAATGATATTTTGGAAGTTGTTTGTTCAAAATCATCAATGTAAGACTGATTATTTGTGCCTTTATTCAATCCAGGTAACAAATACGCAGCTTCCATCTTGAAGTTTAAGTTGGATGGAGCTTCGGTTTTCACCATTGGAAGTTTGTTGGTCAATCTTGTAAGGTAAGGAGCCTGATTGTTGTACATCAAGTTGATTCCTGCCATGGTATTGTTTACCGCTTCCTGTCCGAAATTTACTTTCTGGGTTAGTGGAGACTCAGAGTAATTGATCACCGTTCCTCCTAAGATAAAGTTTTCACTAAATCTTCTTTCTAAATTTAATCCTAAGAATCTTTTTCTTTGGGTATTAAATGTCAATTGGTTTTCAAGTGAAATATTGATTGCCTGCCCGGATTGTTTTACATTTTCATTAATGATTGTAACCGTACCAAGCATATAATCTACGGTATAGTCTACACCTTCTGTAAGCTGTACTCCATTTGCAGCCACTTTTACTGATCCCTGAGGAACGTTTACTGCACCTAAAGATATACCCTGCCCCTGAACACCTTTATAACGGCCTTCCATTGTATACCTCTGTGAAAGGTTACTGGCGGATGCTTGTTGTTTTTGTTTGGTATAAAGATCCTGAAATACATATTGAGGATCACTTGTACCTAATTTTGCTTCCAGAAATTTACCGAAAGGCTGTACTTTGGTAAAAATCACTCTTCCTGTTTCCGGTCTGATGGTAATCCCATTGACAAAGTCGAAAATACCGTCTCCTTTACTTCCGTCTTTATTGTTCTGGATATCGCCGTTCATATTAAGACGGTCCCAGTTGAATAACTTCAATAAGTTCTGATCTTTTACAGGAGTGTCTGGAAGATAGTTTACTTTACCTCCTGTTTTTGGATCTCTGTAATAAACATTCAGAATAAAACCATCTGGAGATACCTGTCCTGCATCCATAGAATAAACATTCTTCATCATCAGGTCCCACATCGGAGATTGAGTGTTCACTTTATTATTTACTCTCAATACTTTGGTGATCAACACCGGGCTTTCTTCAGAGAACTCTCCTACTTTGTATACTTTATTGCTTCCGTTAACCGTATATGAGTAGGAAACGGCTAAAAGCTGCTGGTCATTAAGCTTTTGATTTAATGAAATATATCCTAACTGAGGTTGGTAGGTAAATTCATTAGCATTCAGTTTCCTCGCTTTTGTAGCAAGAAGAAATTCTTCTCCGTTACTATAGGGAGTAGGTGTTCCCGGGAAGACATGCCCTTGAAAAAGAGCATTGTAATTTTTCCCTGCTTCTCTTGTTCCGGCTACTGCTGATACCTCATCATACAATCCGTTCAGCGAGTTATCCGGCAGAGTAACCCCTCCAGGTCCTTCTCCAAGGTCTCTGATCCCGATAATACTTTTTTGATAAGCGAGATTACTGTTCCCCTGATCAAGTACCCAGACTTCCATTCTGGTAATATTGATTGTGGAGTTGATCTGTGGGTAATTAAGTAAGGCATCATCATATTTGTTCAGGAAATAGTGCCCTAAAAAGAAGTGCTGGTTTTCTTCATAGTCAATGGCATTGACTTTAAAGTTGTTCATCACACCACCACCCTGAACTACAATATTACGAGCCTCTCCCTGTTGCTGGGAAAGGACAACCGTTCCAAATGTTTTTCCTAACTGAAACTCTGTTTTCACCCCAAACAATGATTGTGAACCACGGATAAGGCTGGTTGAAAGCGGCATATTTACGTTACCAAACTCAACTCTTTTGATGATTTTATCTTCTCCTCCTTCGTTGGGTTTATCTACATTTCCAAGACCTTTACTTTGAAGATCTTTCCAGCTTCCTTTTGCCTGCCAAACAAGATTCATTCTGTTTTCAAAAGCAAAGCCACTCTGGGTATCATAATTGGCCTTTAACTGAAGGTTTTCCCCTACTTTACCCAATAAACCAAGCTGAATTCGCTGATCGATATCAAAGGTAAAACTGGTCCTGTTTTGCGGCAGAATCATCGGATTATCTATTTTCTGGTAAAGTCCTGCAAAATCAAGGGATGCATACCCTGAAGGAATGATTTCAATTTTGTTACCTCCGAAAATTGTTTCAAAAAGCCTGTTATTAATTAACAATGAAGGGATTAGCCCCTGCTTTCTCGCATCGGATCTGTCTTTTCTGAAAAGAAGGTTATATTTATCAGATTTCTCCTTGTAATAAGCTTTTGTCTGGCTGGCAAGCATATATTCTTTATACTCTTCCGGAGACATGGCTGTAGGAGGACCTGTAATGGTATTTCCGATTTTGGGATACACATAGTACATCCCGGTTTTTATGTCGTAATAGGCTTCGTACCTCGTAGGGTCTGCCACTTCATATTGTTTTCTTATGATCGCTGTATCTTTCTGTGCCTGTGCAAAAGCACTGACAGACATACACAGGAACGACAGGAACAAAAATATGTTAAGATGCTTAATATTCGCCACCAAATGTTAAATGTTTTTTAAGATTTGTTTAACCAATTCTTCTACCGAGATGCTTGGATTTTGTTTTATAATTTTATCCGCAATCTTCTCGCTCGTTCGTTTAGGAATGCCTAAAACTTCTAATGCAGATAACGATTCTTCCTTAATTTTATTATCCGCCATTACAGAAATGTTCGCATTCGGATCACTGTATTTCTGTACTTTATCTTTAAGATCCACAATAATTCTTTCAGCAGTTTTTGCACCAATTCCTTTTGCTTTTTGGATCAATGCACTGTTTCCGGAAAGTATGGCAGAAGCAATCTCATCAAGGCTTAATGTTGACAATAGAATAAGTGCTGAAACAGCTCCTACTCCATTAACGCTTATTAACAGATTGAACATTTCTTTTTCTGAACGTGTGTTAAATCCAAAGAGAAGATGGGCATCTTCACGGATGATCTGCTGGATAAATAAAAAGGTCTGCTGATTCAAAACCAGCGTTTGTGAGGTCATCAAACTGATTCCCACATAGTAACCAACTCCTTGTACATTAATGACAGCGTAGGTAGGCGTAAGTTCTTGAACAGTGCCTTGTAAAGAAAATATCATTATTAATTTTTAAAACTCCCAAATATAGCAATTTAAACTAATTAATGTTTTCATTTGATGTACGAATGATTTTTAACTTAAATTTCAAATAAGAATTCAAGGAATTAACATAAAAACAAAAGACTCCAAAATATGGAGTCTTTTTACTATCTGAACACGGTTTAAAGTGTCATTTTTTAAATAAGAGAGATGGATTACTTATTTTCGGTAATACCATCCATTCTGTATTATTTTTTCTCTCTTCTTTGCGCATCAAGAACAGCAATGGTAGCAAGGTTTACAATCTCATCTACGCTTGAACGCATCTGAAGTACGTGTACCGGCTGCTTTAACCCCATTAAGATGGGCCCGATAACCTGTGCTACTTTCATCCCTCTTATAATTTTGTAAGAAAGATTAGCACTTTCAAGGTTAGGGAAGATGAAGGTGTTCGCTGGTGTAGTACCTAATTTTGAGAATGGGTAATCACTCAGGTGATCTGCATTCATGGCAAAATCCGGTTGAATTTCACCATCTACAACCATTTTAGGGAATTTCTCATGAAGAATACTTACTGCTTTTGCTACTTTTTTAGAAGTTTCAGAGATGGCAGCAAAGTTTTCAAATCCAAGCATGGCAATCCTTGGTTCGATGGCAAAAGATTTCACTGTAAATTCTGCCATTTTAGCAATGTTCACAAGATCTTCAGAAGTAGGATTCTGGTTGATGGAAGTATCTGCGAAGAAAATAGGTTTCTTTTCAGACAGGATCATCATCATGGCCGCTACTTTATCTACTCCTTTATCTTTTTCAATAACTTCCAAAACAGGACGTAAAACTGAAGTATAATTCTTAGAGAATCCTACGATAAGACCATCAGTATCTCCATGTCTAAGCATAAGAGGTCCGAAATAATCTCTCTGACGTACATATCTCTTTGCTTTGTATTCGTTCATTCCTTTTCTCTGACGAAGTTTCCAAAGGGTTTCTCTGTATTTTTTTCTGTTTTCTTTCTGATCGTCATCACTTGGATCAATGATCGGAATATCCAGGGTAATTCCGTAACGCTCCATCTGCTCCTTGATGTATTTTTTATCTCCTAAAAGACTTGGATAAGCAATTCCTTCTTCATAAAGAATCTGGGCAGCTTTCAATACATTGTATTCTTCAGCATTTCCAAGGGTAATTCTTTTCGGATTGGATTTTGCACGGCTCTGCATCATTCTTACCAATCTCTCATCTCTTCCCATTCTGTCTAAAAGCTGGTGCTCGTATTCTTCAAAATCCGTAATGGTTTTTCTGGCAACACTACTTTCAATAGCCGCTTTTGCTACAGCACTTGATACTTTTGTGATCAGTCTGTTATCAAAAGGTTTTGGAATGAAATATTCTCTTCCGAACTGTAAGTTCTGAACGTTGTATGCTAAAATTACAGCTTCCGGCACCGGTTCTTTTGCAAGATCGGCAATGGCATGTACAGCAGCCAGTTTCATGTCTTCATTAATTCCTGTAGCCTGTACATCTAATGCTCCACGGAAAATGTAAGGGAATCCCAGTACATTGTTTACCTGGTTAGGATAATCACTTCTTCCTGTTGCCATGATTACATCTTTACGAGTATCAAGGGCAAGGTCATAAGCAATTTCCGGATCAGGGTTAGCTAAAGCGAATACAATAGGATTTTCACTCATGCTCAACAACATTTCAGGAGTCATTACGTTTCCTTTTGATAATCCCACAAAAACATCAGATCCTTTTACAGCATCTTCTAATGTTTCGATATCCGTCTGAGCAATGAAATCTAATTTTTCCGGAGTAAGGTTCTCTCTCTTATGATTGATTACCCCTTTACTGTCACACATCAGGACGTTTTCTTTTTTCAGTCCCAATGAAATATAAAGCTTGGTACATGCAATAGCTGCAGCTCCCGCACCATTCACCACCATTTTCACTTTATCAATATCTTTATTCGCAATCTGCAAAGAGTTGATCAATGCAGCTGCAGAGATAATTGCAGTTCCGTGCTGGTCATCATGCATCAAAGGAATATTTAACTCCTCTTTCAGTCTTTGTTCTATATAAAAAGCTTCAGGAGCTTTAATATCTTCCAGGTTAATCCCTCCGAAAGTAGGAGCGATACCTTTTACGATTTCAATAAATTTATCCGGATCTTTTTCATCGATCTCAATATCAAAAACGTTGATATCTGCAAAGATCTTGAATAAAAGTCCTTTCCCCTCCATTACCGGCTTTGAAGCTTCAGCACCGATATCTCCCAGTCCAAGTACGGCAGTACCGTTAGAAATTACTGCTACCAGGTTTCCTTTTCCTGTATAATCATACACAGTTTCCGGTTTATCATGAATTTCCATACAAGGAACAGCTACTCCCGGAGAATAAGCCAATGACAAATCTCTTTGAGAAGAGTGTGGCTTTGATGGGATTACTTCAATTTTTCCTTTGGGTTCTGCTTTATGATAATCTAGCGCTGCCTGGCTAAAGTTCTTTTCGTCACGATTGTTGTTACTTGACATAAAATTTGGTTTTTTGTTAAAGTATATATTTAATGTGGTAATCTACTAAGCTTTCTATTGGTTTCTGCACAACATGTCCCACATTTAAATTAAGTTCTGTAGCTACAGAACGTAGTATATTTTCATAATAATAAGCGATAGATCCTATAAAATTGATTTCAACGTCTTTAGCTTCTTCATAGGGGATTACCTGGTATTCAAAGAAGTTTTTCATTTCTTCAAAAACCATATCCCTGAAATAAGGATGATCTTTTCTTTCGATCACAAATTTGGTAAAGTCTGCCAAATAAGCATTTGGTCTTGTCGTATGATACATATTTTGCAATGCATCCTCTACGGTAAGCAGATAGTTGGCTTCAAATTCGGCCCGAAGGTCTGAAGGCAGTTTTTTCATGAAATATCTGCGCAGCAATTGTTTTCCTATAGCACTGCCACTTCCTTCATCTCCAATAATAAATCCTAATGAAGGTAATTCTATCTTTACGTTTTCCCCGTCGAAATAACAAGAATTTGATCCTGTGCCAAGAATGCACACGATAGCAGGTTTTCCGCTGTATGCTGCATAGGCTGCAGCCATCAGATCTTCCTTCACAATAAATTCTGCTTTTACAAAAACCTTCTTCAACTCTTCCTCTATGGTTTCGCAGTTTTTTTTCACACCACATCCGGAACCATAAAAATAGACCTTGGTAATTGAATTTTTAAGGGACATCAGATTGCTATTTTTCTGCACCTCAGGAGCGATAAGTTCTCTGTTGATAAAATTCGGATTGAAACCGATTGTTTCTGTTTTCAGAAAAACCTTCTTAAAGTCATCAAGTATTACCCAATCCGATTTAGTAGAACCACTATCTACAATAGCAACCATATTTTAGATTTTAATTTAAGGGTGCTAAATTAGGAATTTATCTTCAATTAGCGTTTAAAAACAACCTGGAAGCTGTCTAAAATCATTAATGTTTGATTTGTGTTTTTTTTTCGTTGAATTGTAAGAGCCAGTCTTCTATTTCATCTTCCAGATAGGAAGTCTGTAATACCATTGCATTGATAAAATCATCAGGCACTGGTTCTCCGTTGGAGTTTTCAAGATTCCACAATTCATTTGACATATTTTCATATTCAGAATACACTCTTTTGAAGCGGGAATTTTCTTTCTCAAGAGCCTCAATATTTTTCTGTTGAAGCTGGAATTTTCTGTATTTGTTTTGACTTTTCATACAAATATTATTAATAATTGGGTCATAAAATGTTGGAGTATATGCGCTTAATCGTGCACTACAAGATAGAAAAAACCATCAACACAAGGAGTTGAAAATGAATTTATTATCAGGTCATTATTACATCATTCTGAATATTAAAATTAGAAATAATTTTTATTAAAAAAAATATTTTAACAACTTTTTTCAGTGTTTAACATATAGTTATAAATTTGCATATCCATATTGTGAAGCTATGTAATTATTGGTATTTTAAAACCATTATTATGAAGAGGAATTCACTAAGGTGTTTATCTGCTGGGATATAGATCACTTCAGTACACTATCCGGTATGGACAAAGATTTTTAGTTTTATACTCATTACATGAAAGAAATACTCTTACGCCAGAAACAGGTTTTGTTCTTCATCATTGCAGGAGGACTGAGTGCCATTATAGAAATAGGCAGCTTTAAGATTTTCAGCACCTATCTTCCGCACTTCTTTGTAAAGGAAACCAACTTCTATGGGATACATTATCCTTTAAGTAATATTTTTTCTACCAGCTGCGGGATTATTACCAACTACTTCCTGAGTATCTGGTTTGTATTTGAAAGGGGAAAGCATTCGAAGAGAAAAGAGTTTGCTTATTTCATGGTTGTTTCTTTCTTTTCAACATTACTCAGCTTAGGTTTTTTCCAAATATTCTACAGTTTCATTTTTAAGGACAATATCAATTTATTTTTTTATACCTTGAGCCCGGAAATGATCAGCAAAATTGCAGCAATATTGCTGGTTTCCATTCTGAATTATTCGATAAAGAAGAAAGTAATTTTTAACGGTTAAGCTGTGACAAAAATTTTAAATTATCTCTGGAGATTCTGGCTGCTGCTGTTGGCATTTTTTCTGACAGTCATTATTGGAATCCCGGTTTATATTTTATCCTTTAATAAAAAGCATTATAAATACGGCTATAAACTTGTCAGACTATGGTGTTTCGGCATGTTTTACGGAATGGGCTTCAGATATGATCTGACGAACCTTTCGGAACAGGTAAAAGATAAGAACATCCCTTATGTCTTTATCTCCAACCATACGTCCATTATGGATATTATGCTTGTCTGCATCCTGTTTCCAGATCATCCGATTTGTTTTGTAGGAAAAAAAGAACTGGTAAAGATTCCTATTTTTGGAACCATATATAAAAGGATTTGTGTCATGGTAGACAGGGCCAGTGCAAAAAGCCGAGCCGATGTATACCGCAGATGCGCAGAGAAGATGGAGGAAGGCAACAGTATTGCTATTTTTCCCGAAGGCGGTGTACCTGACGACACTTCTGTTATCCTCGATGATTTTAAGGACGGTGCCTTCATGCTGTCTTCAAAACATCAATCTCCTATAGCTGTTTATACCTTTGTGGGACTCAAGGAAATGTTCCCGTTTGAAAACTCAAAAGGCTATCCTGGAAGAGTAAAAGTGTATTTCAATGGAATCATGGAGCCTACAGATTCGCCAAAAGACTTAAAGGCAGAGGCTTATGAGACAATAAAAAAAACCTTAATCAGGTATTCCGTTGAAAGGAAATAGTTATATTTGTTTGTGAAATCTATAATAAATATGTCAAATTATTCTAAACAAACCAATTGGGCACAATTCATTCCGTTGGTTACTGTATTCTTCTTTTGGGGATTTGTAGCAGCCAGTAATGATATTCTGATCCCAGTTTTTCAAAAAGCCTTCAATCTATCTCAAACTGAAAGTATGCTGGTGCAGATATGCTTTTATGTAGCGTATACTGTAGGTTCTTTAATTTATATGATTGTATCAAAGAGTCTGAAACAGGATTTGATCAACAAAATCGGGTACAAAAACGGCCTTATTGTAGGACTTTTGATTTCCGCATTGGGAACCTTACTGTTCTACCCTGCTGCCAATATGCATTCTTTCCCTTTAATGATCTCCGGATTATTTATTGTAGGTTTAGGATTCTCTCTTCAACAAATTGTTGCCAATCCGCTTGCGATTGAGGTAGGCCCTACAGAAACAGGATCTCAGAGATTAACAATGGCCGGGGGAATCAACAACCTAGGAACAACCATCGGGCCGCTTATCGTTGCATTTGCCATTTTTGGTTCTGCAAGTGCTGCCAATACAGAAGCAAGTATAGAAAGTGTAAAAATACCTTACCTGATATTGGGAGCAGCCTTCGCACTTGTAGCTTTAATGCTTAAATTTTCTTCTCTTCCTGCTGTAACTCCTACTAACACTGAGGATACAGATGACACAACTCCGGGAGAGCACAGAAAATCAGCATTCCAGTATCCTCAATTGGTCATGGGAATGATCGCCATCTTCGTATATGTAGGAGTAGAAGTTTCTACGGCAAGTAATCTTCCTGCCTATATGGAAAAAAATCTAGGATTTGAAACAAAAGATGTAGCTCCTTACATCTCTCTATACTGGGCATCATTAATGATTGGCCGTTGGACAGGTGCTGTAGAAGCATTTGACGTAAACGCAGGATTCAAAAAGGTCTTAAGGTTCTTAGCACCTTATCTTGCATTTGGGGTATTTTTATTTGTAAACGCACTTGCTCATCATGATCTTTCTCCGTTCTATGTATATGGATTTATCATTATTGCGATGATTATCTGTGATATTTTAAGTAAAGGAAATCCGGCAAGAATGCTTCTGATCTTCTCTTTAGCAGGGATCACAGCTTTACTTGTTGGTATGTTTACTACCGGAATGGTATCTGTATATGCATTCACCAGTGTAGGTCTTTTCTGCTCTACTCTATGGCCGTGTATTTTCGCATTGGCAATTAACGGACTTGGAAAACACACCAATCAAGGTTCAGGATATCTTATTATGATGATTATGGGTGGAGGTATCGTAAGCTTTATACAAGGGTATATTGCCGATCTAACGAATATTCATTTCAGTTATATCGTAGGGGTTATTTGTTTTGCTTATCTTGCATTCTATGCAATCCGTGTAAGTGGAATTCTGAAGGCTCAGGGCATTGATCTGGATAAATTATCTAAAGGTAATGGGCATTAATATAACGACAAAAATATATAAGAAAAAGAGGTTTTGGGCAGGTGTATTACTTGCCCAATTTCTTTTGTTCTATGGATTCTCAAAATCCAAAGTGATGGTTTCTTTTTTTGAAAGCTTTTTTGAATTTCAGAAAAGAGCTCACCAGATGCTGTTCAGCTGGGCTCCGTTTTCTGTTGGAGATTTGATTTACATTATTCTGGCAGCTTTTCTTTTATATTATTTCATCACTTTATTCAAAAAGCAACGAAGAAATAATTCGATGATAAAGATACTGATCATGATGAATGTGTTTTATTTCATTTATCAGGTGTTTTGGGGAATGTTGTATTTCCAGACTCCTATTATTCAAAAACTTTCAAGCCAGGAAGAACCCAATGTGAATAAGGCAAAAAAACTGGCTCTTATCTATCTTGAAAAATGCAGACAAACCCGACAGTCTGTTCATGAGGACAATAAGGGCGTTTTTATCATCACTGACCTAACTTCTATCCAAAAGGAAATCCTGAATCAGCAGACAACATTACCTTCTTATATTTCGGATAAAAGAGCTCCTCAGATACTGGATATCAAACCCAGTTTATTCAAGAATGTAATGAATTTTACAGGTATTCTCGGATACTATAATCCCTTTACCGCAGAAGCTCAGTATAACTCTGAATTACCTCATACTTTCATTCCCTTCACAACCGCCCACGAAAGCTCTCATCAATTAGGCTTCGCAAGAGAACAGGAGGCTAATTTTGTGGGATATTTGATAGGGATTCATTCCGGCAATCCGGAGTTAAAATACAGTACAGAGTTATTCACTTTAAAAAGTCTTTTGAGATTCATTGCAGAGGAAGATCCTGAATTTGTAAAGAATGCTCTTCATCATTATTCTCCAGCAATGAAAAGAGATCGTGCTTATGAAAAAAGCTTCATTTTGCGTCACCAGGGTTGGCTGGATGATTTCTTTGGATTTACCAATAATCTGTTTCTGAAAAGCAATCAGCAGGAAGGTTCAGTCACGTATTCTTACTTTATAGATCTTCTTTTAAATTATGAGAAAACATAAAAAAAGAATCGTATCAGGCGATACGATTCTAAAAACACAAATGATGAAAAAAAATTTATTACCTTGACTTGTTCCCTCATTCAAGGCGATGTAAAAGTACGACATATTTTATAAATACAAAAACATTTCCATCCTTTTTTAAAACTTTATGAAAACTTTATGATTTTTTAAGTTTTTTTGAGTTCATTCCATCTTGTCACAAATTACACAAAACAACGACATCCAATGTCCAAAACAAGGTTTAAATCCATATAACCTACGAAAAATTCAAAAAACAAAACATTTACTTAGATAAAAAACATTCTATTTCTATCCTGTTTTTGCTATTTTAAAAATTGGAGTTATCTATAGTATTTGATGTGATATTTCTAAAATTTCCACCTCAAAAATTGCGAAATATCTGAATCATTTTTGAGGCTATTATTAATTCTGTTTTTACCTAAATAAAAGAGCATTTCACTCACATAAGTAAAGTTTATTGTAAACTTCATCCTGAAAATTTCAAAATACAACCTGTAAGAATATCATTTATTTCTCTTAAAACAAAACCTGCTACAGATATCAAAACACCGAATACTACAGGATTTCTAGAAAGAGATCCATCTCTTGTTTAGGAGTACAATTTTGTGTTGTAAAACGGGTTTTTAGTTTACAATCCTATAGAATAAAATACTGAGGATCAAATAAAATCTATCAATACCCACTTATATCTCACTAATAAAGGAAAATTTTTTTTGTATATTTAAAACATCTGTGTATTTTAGATAAAAATATTAATATGATTTTTGACAAACTAATTAACCATCTAAAACTCGATAAACAGGAATTTATTTTTCAGTTCAACTCCCATCCTAATTACCCATCTGCACTGGCATTCAGTGATACTCTGAACTTTATGGGAATAAAAAATGATGCTTACGAACTTGACAAAGAATATTGGGATGAACTTCCGGAAGAATTTATTGCTATTGTTGAGAATTCATTTTCTCTGGTAAAGAAGTCAGGAAGTAATTATTCAGTCTATTCAGAAAAAGCAAAGACCTTAGGTAAAGAAGAACTTTATACTAAATCAACAGATTTCGTACTCCTTTTTGAAAAAACTGAAAATGCAGAAAGCAAACTGACCTTCAATTTCAAACCGGTTCTTTACATCATTTTTGCTGCTGTTCTTGCTTATTCCTTTATTAGCCAAACCATTTATGAAGCTCTCTTTAATGTTCTTTCATTAGCAGGCGTTTATATTTCTCTGGAAATTTTCAATCAGAAATTCGGAAATACCTCTACTGTCATCGGAAGTATATGCGGAGGCGGAGGGGCTGCAGCAAGCCAGACAGCCAACTCATGTGATAAAATTATCAAACAGGATAAAACCAGTATTTTAGGGCTAAAATTTGCAGATTTTTCTCTTATCTATTTTGCAGGACTTGCCGTATTGGGTCTGTTCTTACCAGCAACAGCTTATATCGTAAAAGGATTTACATTCGTTTCTGTACTTGCCATCGGATACTCTCTATACATCCAGGCATTTGTAGAAAAAACATTCTGTAGAGTATGTCTTTTAATTATTTCAATCCTGGCAGGACAAATTGTAATAAGCAGCTTATTTTTCGAGAATCTTTCATTCAGTGTGGGAACGCTTTTATTGACTGTCATTCTGTGGGCTCTTGTATTCTCTGCAGTGATCTATTTCAACACGCTACTTGAGCAAAAGGAAACACTTCAAAAATCAAATGCAAAAAACCTTAGATTCAAAAGAAATTATGAGCTGTTCAAAAACCAGATGGAACAGAATCCCAAAATAGAATTTCAGGATACTGAAACTTTTGCTGTTGGAAAAAGAGATGCTAAACTTCGTATTTCTATCGTTTCCAATCCATATTGTGGTTTCTGTAAAGATGCTCATAAACTGATAGAAGGTCTTTTGGAGAAATATCCGGATACTCTTTCTTTGCAGATGAGATTTAATTATAGCCCGGACAGAGCTCCTGAAAAGTACACACAGCTTCTTTCAGACTTAACTCATATTTACCATAATAGACCTGAAAAAGAGTTTTTACATGCAGTAGAAGAATGGTTCGAAACCAAGGATGAAAGCAAAATCAATGCTCTTTCAGGAGGAACTGTAACATCAGAAAACCTTAACCCAATGGTGAAGATGACCAATGAAAACAGTAATGCAGGATTAAACTTTACTCCGATCTTTATCATCAACGGATATCAGTTCCCTGACAAATATGATCGTGAAGATATTTTATTCTTTATTGATGAATTAATAGAGGATGATGAGATATAATAAATAAATCTCATCCCTTTAAAAATTTCACTATCTTAGGAAAAACAAAATAACCATCTGAAAAGATGTAAAAGAGTAGAAAACGGTGACCAATGGGACGATTTCCTGTTTACCATTTCATTGAATTATAATTGAATTAAAGTAAAAATGTCGTCATTCATTGACGGCATTTTATAATGAGTAGTAGTTTTGAAAAAAAAGTTTCCTTTTTATAAGCAACCAGATACCAAAGACTGCGGCCCTACATGTCTCAGGATCGTAAGTAAGTATTATGGTAAAAGTATATCCCTGCAACAGATCCGTAACCTTTCCGAAACAACACGTGAAGGAAGCAGCCTTCTTGGGCTGAGCGATGCCGCAGAAAACCTCGGATTCCGCTCAATGGGTGTCCAGATTGATTTCAACACCCTCACAGAAGAGGTTTCTTTCCCTTGTATAGCACACTGGAATAAAAACCATTTTGTGGTAGTATACAAAATTGACAAAAACAATAAAGTATATATTTCAGATCCCAGTTATGGGCTCATCACTTATACCAGGGAAGAATTCATCAAATCCTGGATTGGAGAAAATGCCAACGAAAATACAGAAGAAGGAATTGTCCTGATTCTTGAAACTACGCCGGCATTCTTTCAGACAGAATTTGATGCTGAAGAAAGTAAGGCAAGCTTTACATTCCTTTCCAAATATCTTCTTAAGTATAAAACGCTTGTTGTACAGCTAGCCATAGGGCTTTTAGGAGGAAGTTTACTTTCTCTGATATTCCCGTTTCTTACCCAGAGTATTGTAGACGTCGGGATACAGAACCAGGATATTAATTTTATCTATGTGGTGTTACTTGCACAGATTATGCTGTTCCTGGGAAGAATGGGAATTGAGACTATCAGAAGCTGGATCCTTCTCCATCTTTCAGCAAGAATTAATATATCGATCATCTCCGATTTCTTTATCAAATTAATGAAGCTTCCTATAAGTTTCTTCGATACAAGAATGACCGGAGATATTATGCAGAGGATTAATGACCACCACAGAATTGAACAGCTTTTAACAAGCTCTTCACTGAATACATTATTCTCATTGGTCAATCTTATTATCTTCAGTATTGTATTATTATTTTATGATTACAGGCTTTTCATCGTTTATCTTGTAGGAGCCGTATTATATGTTGGCTGGATCACTTTCTTCCTGAAAAAGAGAAAAGAACTTGACTATAAGAGATTCTCTCAGGTATCTCAGGAACAGAGTAAAGTAATCGAGCTTATCAACGGTATGCAGGAAATTAAAATGCATAATGCTGAGAAACAAAAAAGATGGGATTGGGAATTTCTCCAGGTAAAACTATTTAAAATCCGAATAAAATCACTCTCATTAGAGCAGTGGCAATCTGTTGGAGGTAACTTTATCAATCAGATGAAAGATATTCTGGTGAGTTTCCTTTCTGCAAAACTCGTTTTAAGTGGAAATCTTACGTTGGGGATGATGCTTTCTGTTCAATACATCATTGGCCAGCTAAACAGCCCGCTTCTACAGCTTATCGATTTTATCAAGCAGACTCAGGATGCTAAAATTTCCCTTGAAAGATTAGGAGAAATTCACGATAAAGATGATGAAGAAGATAAAAATGAGCATTATGTTACAGATCTTCCCAAAAAAGATATCGAGATCAGAGATATGTCATTCAGATATATTGGTTCCGATGTTCCGGTTTTTGAAAACTTAAGCCTTACCATTCCATATCAGCAGACAACAGCTATTGTAGGAGCCAGCGGAAGCGGAAAAACAACACTGCTGAAACTGCTGATGAAGTTTTATGATCCGGATAAAGGTGAGATTAAAATCGGGAATACCAATATGAAAAATATTTCTCCCAGGTATTGGAGAGATCATTGCGGAGTGGTAATGCAGGAAGGTTATGTATTCAATGATACCATTGCCAATAACATTGCTGTTGGTGAAGATCATATTGACAAACAAAAGCTGAGACGTGCTGTAGACATTGCCAATATCAAAGAATTCATAGAAAGTCTTCCGCTAAGTTATAACACGAAAATCGGAAATGAAGGAGTTGGAGTCAGTGGAGGTCAGAAGCAGAGACTATTTATCGCAAGAGCCGTTTATAAATCTCCGGAATATATTTTATTTGATGAAGCAACATCTGCACTTGATGCCAATAACGAGAAAGTGATTATGGAAAATCTTGAGCAGTTCTTCAAAGGCAAGACAGCTGTTGTCATTGCCCACAGACTTTCCACAGTAAGACATGCCGATAAAATCATTGTACTGGATCAGGGAAAGGTGGTAGAAGAAGGAAGCCATGCTGAATTGGTAGATTTAAGAGGCGAATATTACAGACTTGTAAGAAACCAGCTTGAACTAGGAAGCTAAGTTATAATAGAATCCGAAAAGCTTAATATAAAAACATTTTGATATCCGGCAGATATTCCTCCACCATCATTGTGTGATGGAATCTGCCCAATTATTTAAATTATATTCCCCTTTAAAATGATGGGAAATTTTACCTCAGAACAATGAAAGAAGACGTTTTAGACAATATAGAACTCCGCTCTGAGAGCGTACAGGATATTCTTACCCAGCCGCCACATTGGATGATCCGCTGGGGAAATACCGTTATATTCATTATCCTCCTGCTTATTCTCTTAATGAGCTACATCATAAAATATCCGGAATTTGTACCGGCACCCATTATTGTAACTTCTCAGAATCCGCCGGAGAAAATAGAAGCAAGAACCAGCTCCAAAATTGAAAAAATATTCATAAAAGATCATCAGGAAGTTAAAAAGAATGATGTTCTGATGGTGATGCAGTCTACTGCGAACTACAAGGATATTTTAGAATTGAAAAACCTGGTAGACTCCATTACACCTGATAAATTATATAGCTTCCCTATTGCTCAGGCATCGAGATTCAAACTGGGAGAATTACAAGGAGAATACAACAGCTTTGCGAAAGCATTTCAGGATGAAGCGCTTTTTACAAGACTTCAACCTTATGCACCTGAAAACCTTGCTGCCAATCAAAGTATTTCTGAATATAAAATAAGAATTGCAACGTTAAAACAGCAGAAAAACCTGGAATCCATAAAATATGATCTGACTAAGAAAAACTTCAGCAGATCTCAGGAATTATTCAACCAAGGAGTTATCTCAGCGATGGAACTTGAAAACGAGAAAATCAAATATCTTCAGGCCCAGCAAAACCTTGAGAATATTAAAATCTCCATATCACAAATGGATGAAGGAGTTTCCAATCTGAATAAAACCAAAAGCGGAACTGCCATTAATACAGAAAAAGATAGAATTACCTATTCTTCACAAACCTTACAGCTTCTTGAGCAGCTGCGAAAATCGTTAAAACAGTGGGAGCTGAACTATCTTGTGATTTCATCCACTGACGGCGTTGCCAGTTTCCAACAGTTTTTTGGAGAGAATCAGTTTGTAAAAGTAGGTGAACCCATCATTTCTATTCTTCCTAAAAATAAAGAACAGTTAGTAGGCAGAATGTCTGTTCCTACAACCAACTCAGGAAAAATAACCCCAGGTGAGAAGGTATTAATAAAACTAGACAACTACCGATTCCAGGAATATGGTATCATCGAAGGAAAGGTGCAGAACATATCTCTGATTCCTGATGAAAAAGGAAATTACTATGTAGATGTGATTTTACCAAAAGGATTAAAAACAAGCTACAACAAAACGCTTACATTCGATAAAGAGCTTAGAGGAAGTGCAGAGATTGTAACACAGGATCTGCGACTGATTGAAAGATTCTTTTATCAGATCAGAAAGCTATTGGGATATCAGGTATGATAAAATCACCTGAACAAAAAATAAAACCCGCTTTACAGATTGTAAGGCGGGTTTTATTTTTATCGTATATTTTAAAATTACAATACCAGTAATGGTTTGCAGAAAATCCCTATCCTATTTCTTCGTTTAAAACAGTAGATTACAAGCACTATTTAATTAAGTAAAGGGTTTGGGTATAAAAAACAAGATCTTTCAAAAAAGAGCAACAATAAGACGAATACGAGAACTATAAAACCATGAGTCTGCCTTAAAAAAGAAAACTCTGATAAAAACTATAATAAATTTGAAGCAGTCATTATTTTCCCTGAATGTTTTATAGAAAGACAAAAATCCTTACAAAGGAAAATCTTTTGAGAGAATTCGAAGGTGAAGTTATGAATCTTTTAAAAGTAAAAACCGCAATCATTAAATCAATGATTGCGGTTTTTTGTAGCGAAGACGGGAATTGAACCCGTGACCTCAGGGTTATGAATCCTGCGCTCTAACCAACTGAGCTACCTCGCCGTTTTGGTGGTGCAAATATAGAAAATATTTCTTTACCTCCAAAATTATTTTACCTTAAAATATTCCAAAACATCTCCAACATGATCTGGTTTACTGATTATCTTATTGTTAGCATCTAAAATAAAATACGTAGGAGTTGCATGAATATTATACAAATCAGTGTAACTGCTGTTCCACCCTCTCAATTCTGAATCATTCACCCAAGGAAATGCAGCAATTTTTTTAGTATATGAATTCTTATCCACATCTAAAGACAACCCTACAATCTGAATATTTTTTGATTTAAGATCATTATATTTTTCCAACAGTTTTGGAAGTTCACTTTCACAGTGTGAGCATGTAGATGACCAGAATACAACCACCTTCTTATCAGCCTTTATATCGTGTAATGATTTCGCAGTGGTATTAACCGGCGACTGGAACTTATAATTAGGAAAAACAGCCCCCATTTCAATGTTCGCATTTGATTTCAATGTAGAAGCAAGTCTATCAGTGATAGTACACTTAAGATTTTTGGCAAGAGACAGATATTTGCTCTTGTATTCCTCCATCTGATATACATCGAAAATATCAATCAATTCTGACAATACCGTCTGCCCTCTTGGAGTCTCTACTTTTAAACGGTCTAATAGTTTATCCACAGAAGCCGCCACATTGGTATTTCCTCCTGAATTCAGATAAGCTACCAATACTGGTCTCAATAAAGATGAGCTTTCAAGCATATCTCCGGATTTGTCCAGAAAGTTAACTATTTCTTCCTGGTCTACTTTTTTAACAGAATCAGGTGAGTTGGAAAGGAACTTGCTGTAATTCGTATTATAATACGCTATAAATGGATGTTGTGTAGCATCAATAGAACTTGAAGCTCCGGAAAGTCTGTCAATTTCTGTTTTCAGAGCTTTTCCAAAATCAGTATTGTCTTTGTAATATTCTTTGATCTGTGCTAAAGCCGGCAAAATGAGCTCTTTCTTTTGTGAGCCTTCCTGCTGCTTACTCATCAGATTATTTGCTTCATCCAGATAAATAACATCTTTGACTTTATTATTCTGGATATCCAGTTTAAAATTCACATTCTTATTTTCAGAAATAAAACTCACCGTGTTGTTAGAACCCGGGAAGTAAACTTTCATCATCCCCATATAGTTGCTTGGGTATTTAAAAGTCCATGTACTATTCTTACTCTGTTCTTTGGTAACAATAATATCTTTTGATCCGTTTAATGTATATAAGATGGCGTCCTGATCTTTAAAATCTGTAGGAGCCTGAATGGTAACAGTAAATTGAGCCTGCAAAGCAAATGCAGCCAAAACCGCAGATAGCGTGTAAATCTTTTTCATAGAGTAAAAATAAAAAAACTCCCTGACTAATCAGAGAGTTTAATATTATTTTAATAAAATTTTATGCTTTTACGCTCTTGTACTTTTTCGTAAAGTAAACAATAAATCCTATTGCTACGATACCCAGTACATATACATACATATCAATGGGTGAGGCAAGTGATCCCGATCCATTTCCTCCCCCTCCACCTCCTGATGGCGGTGGCGATGGTGGACCAGCGTTTGCTAGAGATACAACACATAGGAAAATTGCCAGTACTAGTTTATTAATAGTTTTCATGTGGTTTATTTTAAGATTTTAGTGTTAACAGTTTCTCCCTTATCAGAAACGATTTTTACAACATATGAATTTTTAACTGAGCCATCTAGCTCGATTACAAAATCTCTGGAAGTTTCAACCGCTTTTTTAGAGATTACCAGTTTACCACTCATATCATAAACTTGAATGTCTGCTTTTTTCCAGTTTGGATCAAATCTAACAATATAATTTGTAATTGATGGATCGTAAACCACAAGTGTTTTAGAAATACCTTGAGTTGTTTTACCTGTACCTAAAGTAAGATTACTTGGTTCTCCATAGTACAAGTTAGCTTCTGCATTCGTTACAGCTACAACATCTCCTTGTTTTGCTTCTATTACATTACCATTTTCTGCTTTATAGTAGAAACCAATTCCTGAAGATAACTGGTGTGCGCCAGCTGGAATTAACTCAGCATTTTCTCTGATCTCGAATTTATAAGACTTCACCTGGTCGTAATAGCTCATTAACTTAACATTCTTACCCAGGAAGTTATTTTCATTAGCTTCGTTGATATATAACCAATAGTTTTGATTATTAGTATCATACCCACCATTCAAGGCCTCTTCATAAGTACCAATAAGATTGATACCGGCTGAAGCCTGAACTGAAGTTGCAGCAGAAATCTGGTGTCCTGTTGTTAATGCTGGAGAAACAACAAAATATGTTCTGGAAAGTTCTTTTCCATTGGCATCAAGACCAATTACCCCCAACTGTTTTATTGAATTGCTTACTGTCTTGCCATTAGCCATTTTAGCAGCATTCACATTATAATCAGTACCTGAAGTTCTTGCTGTTGACTTGAATCTTCTTAGTGTATTAAAATTTAAAGTCTGAAGTGTATTATCTCTTAACTTTATTTTAAACGACTGCATAGGTTTTACCACTACCAAATCTACGTCACCAATAAGTGGAGCTACTCCATCACCTGTTGGAACGTAAGTAACTACCTTATTTCCTGTAGCGTAAGTAGAACCATTTGAAAGAGTAACAACTGTACCTGGGTTATATTCAACACCCCAGATATTTTTCACGGCATTTCCGTCAGTTATAGTACCACTTTCAGTATATCCAATACTAGCTAAATCTATATTGGTAAGGAAAGGGTTTCCGAATTGATACCAGTTTTGTCCAAATGTTCCTGCCCACGGAGTTGTAGTAAACTCAAAACTATCATCAAGATAAGTATTGTACTTTTCATTGTACTGGTTTACAGCATTACCGTTGGTTCCAAATACTACGTTAGAAGTACCTAAATTAGATTTCCCAGCGTTCTGTAATGTTAGAGCACTGGCATAAGGAACATATGGTTTTCCATTAATATTAAATACAGGACCAGCCGCACCTGGAGGGGTATTTATAGGAGCACCTGGATTCCAGTCATTATTGTTAACCTTTAGCATATAATAACCTGTAGCATCCCAAGTGGTTGAGGTAGGCGCTAAATTCAACGTAGTAATAGCAACAGCATTCATATTATCCCATTTCAGAATCGGGTTAGCGTTAGCTCCGTGTCTTGTGGTATTGAACGTTTTACCAAGTTCAGTAGATAATGAATTGAAAGCTTTACCTGAGAAAGGTAATGCAACTTGTTGAAAATAATTACCGGTACCATGACTTGTAGTTCTGTATTCTTTAGTTACAATACCTGTAATATTGGACTGGGATAGTCCATCGATGTACAACTGGCCATACGTGGAAGTAGCAAAAGAAGCAGGAGTGTTAAGTCTTAAGATAATATTTCCGCCATCAGTCTTATCAGCACCGCCAGCATCAATTGTCTTAAAACCATCTGTAGCAGATCCTACAACCATGATATTTCCATGCACGTCCAAAAGGCCATTACCCTTTGTTTGTACACCTCCACCGCTATAAACTAGGGTGCCTTCGCTCACATACATATTAGCATTAGTGTCAACATGACATAGTATCTGCGCCTGAACAGAATAACTAATTGCTAAAAGACCTATAGCAAATAAACTTTTTCTCATTGTATAAATTATTTGTGTGTTAATACAATCTTCACCCGCAAAGGTATTATTATTTTTCTTAAAAAAAAAATATTTTATCTATTAATCAAAACATTATCTTCGGTTAAGACGATCTCTTTCTCCTCTCCTATTGAAAACATATAGTCTTCTAGAACTTTTTCGGTGGTCCCTCTAAGCCCTCTTGCCCCTAATCCTTTTTCAATAGTTTCCTCTACGATTTTTTCAATTGCTCCGTCTGTGATTACCAAATTTGTGCCATCCATTTTAAAAAGTTCCACAAATTGATTCACAATAGAATTTTTAGGTTCCTTCATGATTCTTACCAACGTCTCTTTCGTGAGTTTATCAAGGTAAGTGATGATTGGAAATCTTCCTAAAAGTTCCGGAATTAATCCGAAAGTACGAAGATCAATTGCATTAATATTTGTTAATATATATTCGTCTTCGCCAGTTTTATTAATTTTTTCAGAGCTGAAGCCGATTGCCTGTTTGTTCATTCTTCTTTCGATGATCTCTTTGATCCCGTCAAAAGCTCCTCCTGCAATAAACAGGATGTTCTGGGTATTTACCTGGATATATTTCTGATCCGGATGTTTTCTTCCTCCTTGTGGCGGAACATTTACGATACTTCCTTCCAATAGTTTTAATAATCCCTGCTGTACTCCTTCTCCTGAAACGTCTCTTGTAATGCTTGGATTATCTGATTTTCTGGCAATCTTATCAATTTCATCGATGAAAACAATTCCTTTTTCAGCCTTTTCCACATCATAATCTGCTACCATCAGAAGTCTTGAAAGAATACTTTCAACATCTTCTCCCACATATCCAGCTTCTGTTAAAATAGTAGCATCCACAATACAGAAAGGAACATTAAGTTCTCTGGCAATTGTTTTTGCCAAAAGAGTTTTACCTGTTCCTGTCTCCCCTATCATGATAATGTTCGATTTTTCAAGCTCTACTTCTCTGTTTTCATCCTGAGCGTGAAGCAATCTTTTATAGTGGTTATATACAGCAATGGAAAGCTGCTTTTTCGCTTGATCCTGACCAATCACATACTGATCCAGGAATTCTTTGATCTCTTTTGGTTTTTTAAGCTCCTCCATGCTGTCTGCAGGTGAATACCCTGCTTTTGATGCACCGTCTTTTACGATAGCATGTGCCTGCTCTATACAATTTTCACAAATAAAACCATTCTGGCCAGAAATCAGCATCTGTACTTCATTTCTTTTTCTGCCACAGAAAGAACATTGGTTTGAGTTCATATGATATAATATATGTATATGTTAAAGAAAATCGTAAAAAATTACTTTTTTACGATTTTCTGGTTTGTTAAGAATTAATAATTGAGTTTTGAATCTCTGTATATTCTTCGTTCGTTAATTTTAATCTTTCATTTCTGAAATTCATGTCTTCCATCTTATTTAAAGGAATCAGATGAATGTGTGCATGAGGAACTTCAAGTCCTACCACCGCTACTCCTACTCTTACACATGGAATTGCAGTTTTGATCTTCTTGGCTACCTCTTGGGCAAACCCCCAAAGGTTTTTGTATTCTTCACTTTCAAGATCAAAAATCAAATCCACTTCTTTTTTAGGTACTACTAAAGTGTGTCCCTTCACCAAAGGCATTGCGTCTAAGAATGCAATAAAGTCTTCATTTTCTGCAATCTTATAAGAGGGAATTTCGCCATTGATGATTTTTGTGAATATAGTGCTCATTTTATCGGAAGTTTGGGTTAGTATTTAGAAGTTTAGAAATAGAAAGGGGTATCAGACTATAAAGAGATATCTAATACTTCAAAAGACAGTTTGTTTCCGTTAGGTAAAGTAATTTCAGCAGTTTCGCCAATAGCTTTTCCTAACAGACCTTTTGCGATAGGTGTGTTCACAGAAATTCTTCCTGTCTTCAGGTCGCTTTCATTATCCGGTACCAATGTAAATACCTGCTCTTGCTTGGTAGCATTATTTTTAAGTTTCACTGTCGTTAAGATTGAAACTTTTGAAGTATCTAATTGGCTTTCGTCTATAATTTTAGAAGTAGAGATAACATCTTTCAGCTTAGAAATTCTCATTTCCAGCATCCCCTGAGCCTCTTTAGCCGCATCGTATTCTGCATTTTCCGATAAATCTCCTTTATCTCTAGCTTCTGCGATCTGCTGAGTAATTTTTGGTCTCTCCACAGTTTCCAACTGTTCCAGCTCAGCTTTCATTTTCTCTAGGCCCTCCTTAGTTACATAGCTTGCCATAATTTTCAAAATTTAGTTTTAGTATAAAAAAATAATCCGACATTTGCCGGACAATGTTTTCGTGTTGTAATCGTTTAATTTCTACAAATATATAAAAATTTAAATTGAAATGAAAAAAACTTTTTCAATCTTATCTATTTTCATTTTATTGATTATCAGTAATTTATCCATAAACTCATGTGGAAGCAGAGAAGATACTGTGAGCTGCTTTCCCAATGTTCCTATTAATGTATCACTGAATCTAAATCTGCCTGCTTACTATGCTTTAAACAACATCAACGGCTGGATTTATGTGAACGAGCAACAGTCCGGAACCAGAGGACTTATTATTGTCCGAACAGCCAACGGCTTTAAAGTGTATGACAGGAACGCTCCTCATATATGTCCTGATAACAACACGACTCTTGAGGTAAAAGACAATATTGCCATTATATGTCCTCAGGATAATACAAGATGGATCTTAAGTACGGGACAGCCGGAGTCAGGAGCTAAAACATCTCTTCCTCCTAAAACTTATCCTTACAGCTACGATACCCCAAGCAAAACTTTAAATGTTTATTATTAGAATATATGAAGATCGTTATACAAAGAGTTTCTGAAGCCAGCGTAAAAGTAGACGGAAAAATTGTTGGTGAAATCGGAAAGGGATTAATGCTGTTGGTGGGTGTGGATGAAAATGATGAAAAAACAGATGCAAACTGGCTTGTACAAAAGGTTTTAAATCTAAGAATCTTTGGGGATGAAGATGATAAGCTCAATCTTTCTGTGAAGGATATTTCAGGAGAAATCCTTTGCATCAGTCAGTTTACATTGATTGCAGATTATAAAAAAGGGAATCGACCTTCTTTCATAAAAGCGGCAAAACCAGATAAAGCCATACCTCTTTTTGATTATTTTAAGGAAGAAGTGGCCCAATCCGGATTAAAAACTGAAAGCGGAATCTTCGGAGCAGATATGAAGGTTTCTCTCATCAATGACGGACCTGTTACCATTGTAATGGATTCGATGACTAAAAGTTAACTCAACAGAGGCAAATACATAAAATACATATCCAAAACGTTTCATCTGAAACGTTTTTTTTGATTTAGTAAGCATAAAACTCACGTGTTTTACCCCTCGAAAGTATTAAAAACCGGTAAGCTTTACCATCCATAAACGATGGAATCCCCAATATATAAGGAAAAGTGAAAAAGTGAAAATAAATTCACAAAAATGTGATTTGTTTTTATTTTATTACTATTTTTGTTGTAAATCAAAACTGATTTACAACCATTTAACAAAATAATATGAAAACAAAAATCAACCTTTTCGCATTATTTGCGTTCTGTTCTACGCTGTCTTTTGGTCAGGACAGCCAGCCTAAAATGGCCAATGATAAAAATTCAGTTATTTATGTATGCTTTTCAAAAGGCATCAATTCAGAAAAAACAGCTTTCAGCAGAAACGCTGATCTGGAAAGATTTTCAAGAGAAAACCACATTTCGTTTAAGTATGATCTGGATTTCACAGACAACAAACTTGACGAGATGGCCAGAAACAGTAAAGCTATTGGAAATTCAACAGAGTCTGTAGAAAAGCTGAAAAGAATTTATAAGGCTGATATTCCCCTTCAAAACAAAGAAGCTTCAGAGAAAATCATCCATACTCTTGAGAGATTTCCTGAAATAGAATATGTATCTGTAATGAGTGCCGAGCCTATAGAACCTCCTCTGGTAAATACCTTTGTGGCTACTCCGGATCTGGAAAGCTTACAGACTTACCTGAATGACAATCCGGGAATCAATGCCAAATACGCATGGTCAAGAGGTATTACAGGACAGAATATTCGTGTAAGGGATGTGGAATATGGTTTTTACAAAACTCATGAAATGCTTTCCAATCAAAACTCTATACAACTTGAACCCGGATATTCCCCGAATGCAGGATTAGCGAATAATAATTACCGCGACCACGGAACTGCAGTAGTGAGTATTTTAGGTTCCTTAAAAGATAATATCGGACTTACAGGTGCTGCTTACAGTGCATCTGAAATAAAAGGATATATGGAATGGACCACTGTGGGATACAACCGAGCTTCTGCGGTAAGCCGATCTATTAATGCATCTCAGGCCGGAGATATCATTTTATATGAAATGCAGACTGGCGGAAAAGACGGACAGTATTGTCCTGCAGAGTATGATAAAGTAATATGGGATCTTACAAAGGCGGCTACTGATTCGGGAATCATTATCATTGCAGCGGCAGGGAATGGCAATCAGAATCTGGATGATCCGTTTTACGCCACCTATCTTGCAAGAGGAAACAGCGGTGCAATTATTGTAGGAGCGGGATCACCCAATACCACCCATTCAAAATTAAGTTTCAGTACTTACGGAAACAGAGTGGATGTTCAGGGATGGGGAAGCAGCGTGATGGCGGCAGGTTATGGATCGTATGCAAAATATGATAATGATAACAACAGAACCTATAATTATTTCAGCGGTACCAGTTCCGCTACTCCGGTAGTATCTTCTGCAGCAATTTTGATACAGTCTTTCTATCGTCAAACTACAGGTCAATATTTAACACCTTCAGCGATGAAAAACTTATTAATTTCAACAGGAATTCCCCAAGGAGGAACTGTGACTGGTCAAAAGATCGGGCCTCTTCCTAATGTGAAGAATGCTATTCTTCAACTGGAGGGTAACTTCGCAGCACCTATTAAGACTTTACCTGCATTAGAGGTTAAAATTTATCCTAATCCATCCAGCACTTCTATTGCTATTCAAAGCAGTGAAAATAAGAAATTAGATGTTGAGATTATCAACCTTCAGGGGCGTACCGTAATGAAAAATTCGGTTTTACCTAATGAAAAAATTGACATTTCCCAGCTGCCAACGGGTCAGTATATTATCAATATCAATGAAGGCCAAAGAAGAGTTGTTGAGAAATTGGCAAAACTTTAAAATAATAGATTTTTATACATTTTACTTCACACCAAACCCTCTTTCATTTTTGAAAGAGGGTTTTTTATGATAAGTTTTTATAGAATTATTTTGCGGGAACGCTGCTGAAATTAAGAGCTACTTTGATATTCATATCTGAAGAGGTCTGATTTTTCAGCTCATATACTGTTCTTACCGTCAATCCTGAACTTTTTACAATTTCATCCAAAAATCCTGTATCGTTCAGATCCAGATTTAAGCTGGAAGAATTGGTGGAGATATTAGAACGGGAAGCGATCAATCTTTCTCCTGTTCCGTTGGATGACACGTATATTTTAACGGTTTTGAAAGCACTCAGATTTCCTCCTGAAGGAGATGCTACAGAAATTTTCGCATCTGAAATTCTTACATCTTTAATTTTTGCATTGTTATTTCCTCCGAACCATGTCTGTACATTGGTAGCTGTTGCAGTGGAAGAAACTTCTTTATCTGCCGGAACTCCCGTAGAGACTAATACGTTCGTTGTGTATGGAAATGTATTCTGAACCAGCGACTGTACGGTTCCGCAACTTACGAGTACAGCTGAAGCGGCCATTGCTGTTAGAACTATATTTTTCATAATTTTAAATTTTAAACTTCAGAGTTTAGTTTGCAGAAATTGTACCAAATTGATTTGATCTTATTCCAGGCTTACCGTAAAACTTCCCTTGGTATTTCCGGAAGCCATGTTACTTTTCCCGATGATCAGCCATACTTCACCTTTTCCGGGAGTTTCATACGTAATTTCTCTTCCGAAGGGTCCGTCATAGTTCCCGTCAGGAAGTCTGATCTGATTGAAACGAATATTAAAATCTTTGTCTTTTGTTGAAATTTTTGCTTTGATCGTTGGGCGGTCGTAATGGGTCAGTTTTAAAATCAAATCCTGATCATCTTTGGTAAATTCTTCTCCCAGTGTGAAAGGAAGCTGACTTGCATCAGCAGTTCTTATGATCTGGCCTTCTTTTTCACTTCTCATGACTCCTTTACGCAAAACTTCTTTAGTGGCCGGAGCATTGTTAATAATTGAGTCTTTTTTTCTTAATGCTGCAGAATCTGCTTTTACAACGGAGTCCGGCATTTCTGTCGCCACTGTAGAATCTTTATCCGGAACGTTCGTTACGGCTGGTTCTTTTTTACAGGCCACAATAATCAAAGGAATTAACAATAAGCTTTTTTTCATAATAATTAATTTAAGAATGGATCAACATTTATTCTGTTGGGCTTATTGAAATGCTAAAACTGTTCCAATCCGTTTAATGATTTATTTTCCGGCTGCAATTCTTTTGCATCATTTGTTCCTGCCCATTTAAATGTAAAGTACATAAAGTTGAGCATTATTCCCATTAAAACTGTAACACCCCATGTTTTGGTATATTCCATAGGATAAATGAGGCGTACCACAATATCGGAGAAGAGACCAAAAGGATTATTGAGTACATCCCAGCTGTTCCATCTCAGAAATCGGCCAAGGTAAACTCCAAAGCTGCTCATGAAAAGAAAGAGTACAATCACTCCAATGATGATATTTTTGTTGCCATAATCAGAAAGGCGTTTTTCAATATCATTAAGACTCATAAAACCACAGATCAATCCCGTCCATGCATAAGAGAGAATGACAATCAGATCATACCAGATCGGCACAGCATTTCTGGCTCTCAGATGAAAAAGATCTGTAAGAATGTAGGGAGAATTGGGAAAGAACAGTATCCAGACTATTATAATGGCAAACAGGGAAATTTTACTTCTGATATTAAAGGTAATAATGAAAGAACTTAATAATAAAGGAATCCACGCCAGAAAAAGGTTCCAGTTGAGAAACAAAAATACTTTCGTATCACTGATGTAATATCTGAAAGCTGAAAGGCTGAAACAGAATACGGTCATCAATATAAGAAGCACACTGATTTTAAATCGAGATGATTCAACAAAGGTTTTCATGATCGTTTATTTTAAGGTTTGATAATAAATAATCTTTGATAGGAAAGTTTTGGAGGTTTCACTTTTCATTTTATCGTGTAATCTCTTTTTAAGCTTCTGATCATTTTTATTATCCGCGTATTCCAGCAGAGCTTTCTCACTAAAATTAATGGATGTTACATGATAATTTACCGCAAAGTCCTTCCGTTTCATATTCTGGGAAGTAATAAAGCCTCCCCAATTAAAATAGCTGCATACTAACACGGTTCCATAAAAATACCAGATCATTGTATTGACAAGGAATATGTTTCTTTTTTGCTTCTGAATTTTTATGTAAGTCAAAGCCAGACCAATCAGTGATAAAAGAAGGAATGCAAATACGCCTAATCTTTTATAGGTAAATGCATAATTAACAATATACTCATAGTTTTTAAGGGCTGCGGAAACAACTAGAATAGCATTGAGGAAAATCCATAGTTTAGCTAATATTTTCAATAAACCCGCTTTTGGATCAAAATTAAATCCGGATTTAAAGTAGAACATAATCACCAGAATAGCCATCACGATAGACATGATTACGGCATTCACTCTTTCATGGGTTTCTTCGGAAAGCTGAATCGGAGTTTTTACCGCTTCATAAAACTGTTCATAATTGTACGTAATAATGAAGAAAATCAGTAAAATATTCAGCAAGACAAAAGATATTACGCCACTTGTTCTTTCAGCATCCAGGTCAAGGAAAGAATAAGTAGCCTTGGGAATCCGGGAATCTTTGCTAAACTCATTGTCCAGAATATGATTATTTTTATAGATGAGTTTTTCCACCGCATAGTTCCAGTAATTAAAAGCAATAAAGAATCCTAAGACTGATAAACAGAACACCTGCCAAATATTAAGATCAAGTTCGTAATTTGTGAAAAGAGCGGCAAAGTGATCACTTCCGGCAGAATAAATCCCAAAGAAAACAGAAACCAGTACCAGCGGAATCAAAATAAAAGCAAAGGTCTTCTGCCACAATCCGGAAACATTTTTCTTAGGCAGCCATTCATCAAAACTGAAAAAGCGACAGAATGAAGTACAGCAATTCACAATAAAAACAGGAATTAAAAAGAGAATTTTCAATCTTCTGTTCTTCGATTTATATCCCAGCAAAAGCAGTGAACTTGCCACGGCAATAAAGGATGAAAAATCACCATACCAGGCAAATGCTGCACTGGACAGAATGCTTGTTACAAAAAGAGCGTACAGGGTTCTGGTTTTATTTTTTCCAGGCGTTCTGATTAGGGTTAATACAGCGTAAATCATTCCCAGAATTCCAAGATTTAGCCCAACATCCTGATCGTAGAATACAATGACAAACAGAATTGCTGTAAGAAATATATAATGATGTGTTTTCATGAGGTTAATTATTTAAATATTTAAAATTGAAAGGATTGAAAGATTTAAATTTTGAGAACTGCTTCCAGCCAGGGAAACTGTGTCATTATATAAAGGTATAATACCGTAACCGGGATATTAACAAGCAAGAGCAATACGGAATTACCGGAAGGTTTCTGACCGGTAACATCTGTAAGATAAATGATCAGCTCATGCAGAAGGATAAACATATTAATGACAGCTGTTACAAGTACATAATAAAAGCCAAGCTCAATGAAAAACTCTGCTCTTATCAGCCAAAATGCAATCAATAAAAGGGTTCCCAACAGAAAAGAAATCATAAACGATCTTTTCCCCAACGGACTGAATTTTATGTTTCTCATGGCCACTAGTTTAATGAAGAACTACGGTTTCTTTCTGCTGAATAAAATCTTTCACATGTTCATAATTCTGCCAGAGCAGTTCTTCAAAATCCCAATGATGAAAAGCTCTCATGTTCTGACCTTTTTTGTAAGCCTTGATATAAATTTTCACATATTCAGGCAGGATCATTGTTCCTAGAACGATCGCCGCCAAAAGATGGGCATTGAGCTTACCATTTCCGAGAAGCAGGTACTGCATGGCAATTTCATCTTCGAAATTAGTTCCACAGCCGGTAATCAGATGGTGTACATCATGGTTTTCCATTTTGGGTATCATCGAAAAACCATGTTTCCGATAAAATTCTCCCAGTTTTCTTCCCAAAGAATCTTCCTGAAATTCCAATAGCTGTTTTTCGTTGAACTGCCATTGTCTTTTTTTCTTTTTAAAGTATTTTCTATATAGTTTCTGTGTTTTATCATACACAAAAAGCAGAAACTGAACGCGTATTTTTTTCATACTGTAATGATTTGAAAAATAGATATCTATGGATATTAATGATTAAAAAAACTAAGACCTATAATGGTATAAATATATGCGATGGGAATATTGATTGTCAAAATGAGGATGGCAATCATACACTCTTTGAATTTTGATCTATAAACTATACCATATAGTAAGAACCCAAGTACTGCTAATAAGTTTAAGGGTACCCCGAAAATAATCAGCATGTAGCCTGCAGCAGCAAATTCATCATTTTTGGATATGAGTGCTCCCAGGAGAATAAGGGTTCCTAATGAGAGAAAAAATCCAAACACAGCTTTACTTAAATTTATTATTTCTAAATCTTTCATAGTTATTTAAGATTAGTGAACCAACCCAATGTTTAGCTTCCTGCAAACGGACTCCCGAATATTCCCACGGCCAGCTCTAACCATATCAGTACAAGAGCCAGCAATATGAAAATGCAGAACAGGACTTTCTGGCTTTGGTTTTTGATTTTGTTTCTGACCAGATTGATAAGAAAGGCTGTTTCAAAGAGTAAGATTCCTGCAATCAGGAAATCTGAAGCTGACCAGTTTATTTCCTTAGAAAATAGTCCTCCAAGCAATGGAATACACAGTAAAACCAGTGGAAGAGCAAAAATTGTGACTGTTTTTTGTTTGTACGTGATCATTTTTTTAAATTTAATTAATAAAGTACTTTGCATTTCAAAGTTAATTTTCAAAAAAATATAGGACTATCGCCCCAATAATTTTTCAAGAGCATCTAAATGTTCGTTAAATGCCTGTCTACCATTCTGGGTTACACGGTAAGAAGTTTTAGGTTTTTTCCCTACAAATTCTTTTTTAACTTCGATATAACCAGCTTTTTCCAGTGCATTACTATGGCTCGCCAGATTTCCGTCTGTAATTTCGAGCAGTGCTTTCATTTCTGAAAAATCAACCCAGTCGTTGACCATAAGAACGGACATGATGCCCAGTCTTACACGGCTTTCGAATTCTTTATTGAGTTGATTTATTTTGATCATTTCTTTATAATATTTATTTGCCCAAGACAATATCTATCGCTTCTCCTGACCAGACTTTTCAACAGAAAAGCCTGCCTGTTCTCATTACTTATACTTTTTATGCATGATCAATCCATACACAATATGCAAAACTCCGAAACCTATTGCCCAGAATAATAATCCCCAGCCCAAAACGAATAATGAAATAAGTCCTAAAATAATCTCAAGATATCCTAAATACTTTACATCCGTTAATGTATAGCGTTCTGCTGCCACCAAAGCCAGTCCATAAAAAATCAAAGTGGCCGGAGCAATGAAAACAAAAAGATGATGATAAAGAAGCGCAAGGCAAAAGATTCCGCCTGCAACCAAAGGCACTGCAAAGGTAATCAAAAGTCGCTTTGTAGTGGCATCCCAGATCTTCAAACCTTTCTTTTTACTTTTATGAGCAGTAAAAATATAACCGCTAAGGACAGCAACCACTAAAATAATAGTTCCAATCAGGACAAGTTCTTTAACCAAGGCAGGTCCTAAAATATTTCTTTCTCCATCAAAGTAACTGATTCCCTCTCTCTGGAAAACAAAATACACATATATTGCACCAATAATTGCTGTTAAACCTGCAACAACCCCGGATAAACCGCTTAAAGAAATAAATCGGGAAGATCGTTCCATCATAGAACGGATATGAGATAAGTCTTCGTGATAGTTTTTTGAATCCATAAAAAGAACTTTGAATTACAAAGTTATAATTTATTTTTAATCCACCAATTATTTATTCTCAATTTTGAAAATAATTTTTCATTGAAAACCTCATCTTCTGTATAAAAAGAGAACCCCGCTATAAGCAAGGTCCTCTATCATATATTAAAATCTGTACGTTTTATAACGGGTTCTGAACAATCAATGGATTGGCATTGATCTCAGCTCTTGGAATCAGGAATTCCCAACGTAAATCTGTATTTGCAACTGTCATTACATTATTGGTCACTATCGACTGATGATTCGCACCCGTTCTATCCAGCCCTTGATTTAATCTCTTAAGATCTAAGAATCTGAAGCCTTCACCCCATAGCTCAAGCCTTCTGGTATTAAGTACTTCTGTAAGATAGGCAGCTCCTGTAGCTGAAGTCCCTACATAATTTGCCTCAGCATCAGTAAATCTTTTTTTACCTAATGTATTCAATGCTGCTTTTGATCCTGCCTCATCACCTAATTTTGCTAAAGCCTCTGCTTCTATAAGATACATTTCTGCAGCTCTCATATAAGGTACATCTACCCGACTGTCGGCCTGACTTGCAGCTAAAAATTTCTGGCTTGTATACGGAAATTTAGAATATGTTGAAGGCAAAGCAAGAGCGGTGTGTGCTCCCGTCGGGTCAAAATTATCAATTCTAACATCTTTTTTATTGAGAAATAATTGGTACAATTTACTATTGATCGCCTTTGGAGCCTGACGAATATTAGTTGAATTAAAGTTTCTCGACATATAAGCACCAAAGTTAGAGAATGAATCTCCCTGATCTGCTATAATGGTAGCACCCCACATCCACTCACTGTTTCCTGCCAGATTGTTGAATCCTGCAGTATAAGCAGTTTTATCCATCAAATCGAATCCTGCGCGGGCAGACTGGGCAGCCGTTACAGCCGCAGCATAATTCCCTTGTGTTAATGCAATTCTGGCTTTTAATCCTAAAATCACTTTATCATTAAAGTGCGATTTTGTAGCTCTGGCAATTCCGGCAAGTCTGGTTGCTGCTTCGTTAAGGTCTTTTCCGACCTGCGTATACACTTCTTCTACCGTATTTCTTGCTAAAGGTATTTCATTGGCCTCCAATCTGATCGGAACACCAAGTTGAGTGTTATTTGCACCCGGAACATATCGTTTACCATAAATCTGAACCAACATGTAATAGCAGAAAGCCCTGAAGGCATACGCTTCGCCAATAGCTGCTTTGATAGTAGTAGCATCAGCTGCAGTAGGTGCAGGAACTGAGGGACCATTCGCAATAACCAAATTTGCATTTCTGATTAATGCATAGTAAAACTGATAGGGATAAAAGGTATTAGACGCACTGTCATTTACCTGATCCTGCCATCTTACTGTAGATATATACCATCCATTTCCTGTGGATGGAAAAACAAGATCATCTGCCAAGGCATCCATCATAATCATAATTCCACCCTGACCATTCTGCCCCTGGCTGTCATTCTGTCTGGAATACATATCTCTATGCATTCCGTTGATGATTGCCATCAGATTGGATGCACTGGAATAAGCGGCTTCTTCTGAGGCTGCAGTAGTAGGATCTGTCTCCAGATAATCACTCTGGCATGAAGCCATTCCTGTAAAGACTGAAAGAACAACAGCCCACTTTATATATTGCTTTGCGATATTTTTCATAATTAATTATTTAAAAAGATACATTAAATCCAATAGTCACTACTCTTGCCGGAGTATATCTGTTTGATGCGGTACCGTTAAAAGCCTGTGATGGCTCCAGCCCCTTTCTTGCCGTTTTGCTCCATAAATTCTCTCCTGAAACAAGAATTCTTAACCCTGATACACCAAGCTGAGATAAAGTTTCAGGGCTGAAGCTATAACTTAAAGTAGCCTGTCTGAATGTAATAAAATCAGAACTTACCAGCCATCTTGAAGAGTTACCAATATTGGAGCTCGTATAGGTTATAGAATTCAAAGCGGGAACATCAGTGATCTGCCCCGGAGTGGTCCATCTGTCCAAAATATCTGTACTTAAAGCTCCTCCCTGTGAGTAACTGGACATTAATGCTGCATAATTGGAATCATATGTTTTTCCCCCTAACTGATAAGTAAACAATGCTGATAGTGACCATTGCTTATAAGTAATAGATGTTCCAAAGCTTCCAAATAAATCAGGAATTGCCGTTCCTGAATAATCGAATTTGGCCTTACTGGAATTGGTTGTCACTTTGATACCATTTACCGTTCTGATATCAGCAGCTGTGGTATTGGCATACGTATCAGCTACCAGAAATAGAGGAGAACCATCTGCAGGATCTACACCATACCATTGTCTTAACCAGTAATCATATATTGAGTGTCCTACAGAAATTTTCTTGGTTCCGTTGATAATTTCCGTGATCCCATTTGAAAGTTCTGTTATTTGATTTTTAAGTGTAGATGCATTCGCAGTGATATTCCAAGTGAAATTTTGGGTTTTAATAACATCAGCATTAATAGTGAATTCAAATCCGCGGTTATACATTGTTCCAACATTCCTGCTGATTGTATTGTCTGGAACACCTGCAGAAACAGGAAGAGGAACAGGGAAGATCAGATCTTCAGTCACCCTGTTATAATATTCTACAGAGCCTGTAATTCTGTTATTTAAAAATCCAAAATCTACACCTACATCAGTTTGCTTGTTCGCTTCCCAGGTAATTGAAGGATCTGCTAAAAAGCCAAATAAAATCCCTGGCTCCTGGGCGTTATTATACCCTAAAGTATAAGTACTCTTGTACATAAAATAACTATTCGTTCCATCATTTCCAACTTCTCCGTAAGAACCTCTCAGTTTTAATTCACTGATAAGGTTAGAGTTACTTAAGAACTCTTCTCCTTTCAGCCTCCATCCCGCACCAATTGACCAGAATGAATCCCATCTTACATCTTTTGCGAATCTTGATGAACCGTCCCAGCGGATAGATCCTGAAAGCAAGTATTTTGATTTATAATCATAATTTAACCTTGAGAACACCCCTTCTTTTCTGTAGTTATCCTTACGGGAAGTAAGTGATGCCGGAGTCACAAAGTTGATCAGTTCATCATTATCATCAACAATCTGCCCTTTTTTATATCCATACAAATACTCATACGTATATTTATAATTTTCATGCCCTAAAAGGAATTCAAAATTATGATCTCCAAATCTTCTTTTATAATTCAGGAGTTGGTTCCAGGTAAATGTTTGTTCTGTAAAACTGTATTTCTCTGCAGAACCTCCCGGAGCAGCGTCTCCTATAATTTTATTTCCATAGGTACTCCTTCTGTTATTTCTGATATCAAATCCTGCATTTGTGGATAAAGTAAGATAAGGATCTACCTTAATTTCAGCATAAGCTCTTGATATGATATAATAATTTTTAGAAAGATCTTTATTTAAAAGAGTTTCCTGAATTACATTTCTTCCGGCCGCCGCATCGGCTCCCCTGGCGCTTCCAGCATCATATATCACATTTCCATCATTATCATAAAGGGTTGCAAATGTAATAGGATCATGGGCATATGGGCTATAAATAGGAGCCATTGTTCTTGTCCATCTGTAAGGATTGATATAGGCTGAGTTATTATCAGCTCCATCTACGGAATTATTCCCACTAGAAGAAACGCCACTGATGCTTGTTCCCAATTTCAACCAGCTTTTAACCTGAGAATCTACTTTTAATCTTGCCGTAAATCTTTCAAAATCTGATTTGATAAGATATCCGGTTTCATTAGTGTATCCTACTGAAGAAAAATACGTTGTTGTATTACTTCCTCCACTGTAATTCAATTCATAATTCTGTCTGAAACCTGTATTCATCAAAGGTTTCTGCCAATCTAAATCTGTATATTTAAGTTTTGCATCGGGATTTAAAACCCCATTAACAACCAACTGAGTATTAGGAACATCGAAAACATTGGTTTTCAAAACACCGGAAATTAGCTGTGCTGTTGCATAGTTATTAGCATCAGCAATTGTTATTCCAGGCATCGAAGTCATTCTACCGTTTCTTATGGATTCCCAGATAAGAGGATAATATTGATACACATCCACTCTATTGTATTCAGGAATTGATCTTCCTACCGCTCCTGTACTCATACTAAAGTTGAAGGCATCTTTTCCTTTTCTCCCTGATTTTGTCGTAATCAAAACAACACCATTGGCAGCTGCAGAGCCATACAATGAGGTGGAAGCAGCATCTTTCAGAATATTGAATGATGCAATATCATTAGGATTAATAGCTGCCAGAGATCCGGTATATATCGTTCCGTCCACCACGTACAAAGGTGAGGTTGAAATACCATAAGACCCTATTCCCCGAATCTGAATACTTGGTGAACTTCCCGGCTGACCTGTCCCGGTACTGACCTTCACGCCGGCACTGGCACCATCCAGCGCCTGCCCGATACTTGTTATGGGACGATCTGCAAATTGTTTTGCTTTCACTTCGGTATTGGAACCTACCATGGTTTCTCTTTTCTGACTTCCATAGGCTACTACAACAATTTCATCAATCTTAGTATCCTGAGGTATCGTATCATGTTTAGCCTTTTGGGCTTCTACCACGTGCCCTCCTACAAAGAATAGCACAGCAGTAGTTAATATTAACTTCATTTTCATATTTAACAAATTTTAACAGTATGAATGCAAATATATGCAACTAAAATTGATAAAAAGTCAATAAAAAAGATATTTAAATAAATTAAATACAATTGATTTATAATTTTAACTAATTATTTAATATCAATTAAAAAAATAAATCAAAACAACGTTAAATTGCCTTAAAAAAAATTAAACATTTATTTAAATTATGTTAAAACAATATAAACATCTAACAAAAACAAATATTTAATTACCGAAAATAAATAATTAAACAAAATAAACCATCAATAATGCAATCTAAAAAACAGGAAATAAAAAATCCGGAAAAGCAAATGCTTCTCCGGATCCTATGTAGATTAAATCCTGTTATGTATTACCAGCTAAGAGCAGCTTATTTGGCTCTCAACCTTTCTTTAATAGACTCAATATTTTTCTTTGCAGAATCTTCAAGGATAAGGCTTGCACTCATATGGATTCTTGCAGGCATCAACTCATTAAAGTGGTCTGTACCTTCCCATGAAACTTTTTTAATTAATGCTAAAGCCTCGCTGCTTCTTGACGCTAAAGTTTGTAAAAACTGCTCTAATTTTTCATCCATCTCCTGAATATTCCCTGAAACAGAATGGTAAATATTATGCTGTTCCGCCCATTCTGCTGATCTGAAATCTGCATCAATAGCCATGGCAGAGAATTGGGATTTTCCGATTTTTCTTTCAACATAAGGTCCGATTACAAAAGGTCCGATTCCAAGATTGATTTCAGTAAGAGCCAATGCTGAGTCTTTTGTTGCAAAGCAATAGTCTGCTCCACATGCAATTCCTACTCCCCCTCCAGTTGTTTTTCCCTGAACTCTTACCACTACGATCTTTCCACAGTTTCTCATGGCATTTAAAACTTTTGCAAAGCCACCAAAAAATTGGGTAGACGCTTCAAGTTCTTCAATTGCTAAAAGCTCATCAAAACTTGCCCCTGCACAGAACGCTTTCTCACCAGCACTTTTTACCAGAATTGCTTTCACTTCATCTTTAGCTCCTTCTTCAAGGATGGTTGCTGCCAGTTTTTCTAAAATTGCTCCCGGAAGAGCATTACTTTTGGGTGTTCCGAAACTGATTTCGGCAATATTATTTTTAATTTCTGATGCTACAAATTCGCTCATTTTTATTTTTATTGGATTCTTACAAAAATACGAAATACAGCTCGTTCAGAGAAACTTAAAGTTTATATTTTCTTTTCAGATCTGTATACTTAAAGATATTATTACGTAGAAATACGGAGTTTTTAATTTGGTATTTTCTACTCTAGTCCCTGCCTCATATTAATCGTTCCTTTGAACTGAGAATAATAATCAAAAGGCGGAGTCTGAAAAGCCTGTAAAAAAGAGTAGGAAATTTAACACTAAAAACATATTATCATGGACGAGTACATTGGAATTGTAAAATTATTTGCAGGAAATTTCGCACCTAGAGGCTGGATGTTTTGCGATGGAAGCTTAATCAGCATTTCGAGAAATTCTGCCCTATTTTCTATTTTAGGAACCACTTATGGTGGAGACGGGATCACTACTTTCGCTCTTCCCAACTTAAAAGGGCGTATGGCTTTAGGAGCAGGAAATGTAAATGCCAATCAGTTTTATCCTTTAGGAGTAGTATCGGGTACTACACAAAATACACTTTTAGCATCCAACCTTCCAAGTGTAGGGGCAGGATTTCAGCTTAAAGTAGCTAATAAAAATGCCAATTCATCTACTCCTACAGCCACTTCAACCATTGCGATCTCAGGAACACAAGTGGGCAGAGATTTCAATGCAGTACCTAGTTTCGTGAACGACGCCAGCCCTGATACGGTTATTAACAGTCAAAGCATTGCCTTCATCGGACAGAATCTGCCTGTGAATAATATGCCACCTTATCTTGGCCTAAATTATATTATTTGCGTTGAAGGGATTTATCCACCAAGGGATTAATACCCATACAAACACCTAACATTTAAAACAAAAATCATGAAAAGCACTACTTTTTTAGCAATCTGTAGTCTGCTCATTTCAATTTTCTCATTCGGGCAGACCAGTACAGAACAATTTGAGACAGAATCGAACGGAAGTGCAAGCTTTACCGATAATGGAGTCATTTTCAATATCATTTCCCATGTAAGTGTTTTTGATATTCAAGGAAATTTTCCTGGAACCGGCTGGAGTGGAACAGCAAATGACAACAGATACATTGATAACTCCAACGACACTCAATCTCCACCGTCATTCAGCATTAAAACCACTTCCAATCTGTTTAAAGTAAACAGGTTCTGGATGTATCTTTCTGCATTGAACCTGGATCTCAATGTAGCAGGAACACTGACTGTAACCGGAAAACTAAGCGGAGTAACCAAATTTACCCAAACAAAAACTACCGGATTTGCAACAAGCTTAGGCAGTACGAACGGATATACCTTAATTGATCTTACCAACTTAAACGGTCAAAATTACTCAAACATCGTGATTGACGAGCTGCAGATCACTGCAAACGGAGCCTTCCGATATGTAGGTTTAGATGCCTTCACCTGGGTAAAAGACAGCAATCTGGTATTAGGTATTTCCGAAGCTAAAAGCGCTCAAAAAAACTTGACTGTTTATCCCAACCCAACCAGCGGCCCCCTTTCTATTACCACTGACAAAGCCAGTGAAGCTAAAGTATACAGCCTGGATGGAAAAATGCTGAAAACGATACACACTCAGAAAGGAAATAACGAAATCAATATTTCAGAACTTCCAAAAGGAGTTTACATCATCAAAACAGCAACGGAATCTACCAAAATCATTAAAAAATAACATCATAAAATTTTACATAAGTTCCACATTCCCATAAAGATTCTAATTCATGAATGACAAATCCCTTTCGACGAAGGGATTTTGTCATTTTTTTAGAGCTAAAATATATTTGTCTATATAAAGCTGTTTTTCTTTTGATTTGTATTGCTGAATATATCTTGGATGCTCCAGAACAGTCAGTCTATCGAACAGTTTTGCCTCTTTGTTTAGTTTTGAAATAAATTCCGCATTCTTTTTACCAAGGACAAAAACTTCTGATGCATCGAGATTAAGACTGAGATGCTTCTTCAGAGATTCAATCATAAAGTCTTTGACAGATTTGAAGAGTTCCTTATCATCGTAATAGTTGGCATTAAGCCAGCCATTCTTTGTTCTCCTTACAATAGCCAGCGGAAACGGAGAATTGATATAAACATCTTTATAGAAAAGATCAGCGCCGCCATATTCTTCAATCATATCATACATAAAAACTGAAGAAACTTCATGGGTGTGAGCAGATTTCATTGTTATCCCGCAAACGCTTTCAAGTCTTTTGGTATCGGTAAAAGGAACTCCGGTTACTCCTGCTCCATGACGGCTCGGATTAATACCAATTATAAATTTTCTACGAACTGAATCATCATAGTATTGATGATAAAACTTCTGCATGACCATTAAGGTTTCAGGATTATCCAGATATGGATTCAGGACTTCAAACCCTTCAGGAAGATTTCCTGTATAGCTGAGGTTTTTATTGAAATCTATGACATGGTCGGCAAAAGTTGTATTCATATCTAGTTTTTAGAAAAAATAAAATTTTCAGGCTGATCGTCCTCATCTTCATCTTCGTCACTTAAAGCTAATTCAATATCAATGAATTGAATGTATAAACCACAAATTTCATCGTTACCATCGTAAGCAAAGTAAACAGGATAAGTACCATCACCAAAACCACTGGCAAACATGGGGATCTGATAATTAGTACCTGGAACTGTCCAATTGATCCAGTCTCCGGCATCTCTCTGATTGTTGGGATTAGCCTGATAGCTTTGTGAGAAAAGCGCTGCGAAATAATCATCGTACACATTGTTAACATCTATTTCATCCACAAACTTATCTACAAAAGGAAGTACTTCTTTATCAGTAATACAACCTAAACCAGCATCCACTCCGAAACCAAAAAAATCATCTTCAGTTACATCCTCTAATTCCTCAACCCCAACTAAAGCCTCTCTGTAAATGACTGGTTTTTCTTTAGTAAATTCAACTTTTACCACAGCATATCTGTCTCCCCAATCTTCGGATTTTACGACAGCAATGGTCACCGGAAAATTTCCTATTGGTGTCTGAATAAAATAAGGGGATTGATTGGCATTTAGGGAAACCAACGGATCTCTTACCACCACTTTTCCAGAAGGAAGGGAAACATTTCCTATTTCCATGGTCTCCATTTTCTGTCCCAGAATTTCATCCGAAGTAAAATAGGTTTCCAAATCTGTAGGACAAACCAAAATATTCTTCACTTCTTCCCAGTTTTGCATCCAGCTCTGATTCATTGTATTATATTTTTTTGAATTAATTTTAAGATTGAAAATAATGAATAAATCCAAGGGTGTCAAGTAAGACTGAATTTTTAACAAAAGATTATAAAAATAAAGCTGCAAATCAAAATGAATTGGTTTAAAACCTTGACATAAGTATTGTAGATCGTTAGTATTCTAAAGGCTTGTAGTTACGAAAAGTTTTATAAAAATCTTCATCATTTCCTTTGAATGGCTTTTCTTCAATAATTATAAATTTGCCTGCAGAATCTTTTTCTTCCACAAGTATTTTATCAGAAACATCAACTCGTGCAAATTCATCCAGAGAATCTTTTTTAATTTTTAAAAATGCCGTTGTAGTGGAACCTGTTAAAATTACAGAATTGATACAGTTTAATTTTGAATTAAAACTCAAGTTTGGATAATCATCTGAATTTTTAATGTGGATAAAATTTTTATTCTCCGGATTATATACAAATAAAGTCATCACTATATTCCCTCCTCTTCCAGCGATAGCACTCTGGTAGGTTATATCATTAAATCCGTCGTTATTGAAATCACCAATTTGAACATCCAAACCAGTCACTCCATCTTTATCAAATTTGAAACTGTTTGTCAGTCGCCAGATGTCAATATCCGTTTTCTCACCTTTTACCCATTTCTTTTCCGATTTATAAAAATTAATTGACACAAATACATCTCCGTTACCTGTATGTCTGAATTTCTCAAATTCAACTTTAGTTTTACCTTTTACTCCAGCATGTAAACTGTCAACAAATTTCTCTTCAGAAAAATAGCCTTCTTTATCAGGTCTTGGACTTCCTGAACAGGAGAAAAGAAGAAAAGCTGATAGAGATAAAAAGAAGTTTTTAAAGAATTTCATGATAACAAAACATATATAAATTTAACTAATTTCTACTAGATTTTAAAATAAAAATCCTCTCCAGGCTAGTACTGAAGAGGAAATTTTTATCATTTTTTTGAATTAAATCAATCCAAATTGCTGGAAGTGGTGGGTAAAATGCTTTTTGTGCATCAGTTCCCACATTTCTTTATTCAGTTTTCCGAATACAAAATTCATGTGTTCTGCCTGTGGATTTTCTTTGTAATAGATTACAAATTTCTTCAGGTTATCCATGAATGACAGCTTTGCTGCTTCCAGATTTTTATGCGTCAGTTCCGGAAGCGAACCATCCTGAGGAAGGAACGGAGCTGTAAACTCCTTTGGCATTGCTCTGTGATTGTAAAGAGAATCCTGCCATTTTTCAAGATTTTCCTCCGGAGTGAAACATTTCTCTGCTTCAGGTTCTCCAAAGCTTACCAATACAGCCTGTTCAAGGTGCTCTATCATCTGCTGTGCTGACATTTTTCCCCAAAGAGAAGGACTACTTTCCGTTAATCCATTCAGTATTTTCTGAACATTTTTCACATTCAGATCAATGAAAGGTGATTGTTTTGCGACCAATGTTAAGATTGTTGCCACACACACTACCTCATCTCTTTGGTTCACTACTTCCACCAACCATTTTACAACACCGGAAGGAATGTTTCTTCCTTTTACACCTCTGTTGATTTTTTCTTTTGCTGTTAAATAAACCGTGATGGTATCTCCGGCATATACAGGCTTGAAGAAACTACACTCCTCCAATCCGTAATTAGCAATTACAGGTCCTTTTTTACCTGAAACAAATAATCCTGCCGCTGCTGAAAGAATGAAATATCCGTGAGCTACTGTTTTATCAAAGATTGTTCCTGTTAAACTTGTCGCATCCGTGTGTGCATAGAAGTGATCCCATGAAACATTGGAGAAGTTTACGATATCTGCATCGGTAACTGTTCTTCCTGCTGTTTCTAAAGAGTCTCCTACTTCCACTTCTTCAAAATATTTCTGGAAAGGATGTTTGTCTGAGAATTTTTTCTCTGCTCCCTGCTGGTAGATTTTAGTAATGGCTTTAAGCACATCCGGTGATCCCTGAATGGCTGTTTTTTGTAAGAAGAAATGAAGACCGCTTAGTCCACCCATTTCCTCACCACCACCAGCTCTACCAGGTCCTCCGTGCATTAATGTCGGAAGTGGTGAACCATGACCAGTACTTTCCTTAGCGTTATCCCTGTTCAGAACAAAGATTCTTCCGTGTTGGGAAGCCATTTTCCATGAAGTTTCGGCAATAAAGTTCTCATCATGAGAAACGATAGATCCTACTAAACTTCCTTTTCCTCTCTTTGCCAGTGCCGCTGCTTCTTCAGCATCTTTATATGGCATTAACGTAGATACCGGCCCGAAAGCTTCTACATCGTGAGAGATATTTTTTTCGAAAGGCTTATCATTCAGGAATAGTTTCGGACTCATAAATGCTCCATTTTCATAGTTGGCATCTACCAGTTCGTGTTTTCCGTCATAGACAAGTTCTGTTTCTGATTTTAGAATGTTTACTTTTCTTAAAACTTCCTCATACTGCTGTCTTCCCACCAGAGATCCCATTTTGGTTTCTCTGCTTAATGGGTTTCCGATTTTTGTTTGATCTAAAGCTTTAGACAAAGCATTCTGAACGTCACCGATTAAGTGCTCAGGAACGATAATTCTTCTGATTGCCGTACATTTCTGTCCTGCTTTTGTGGTCATTTCATTACGAACCTCTTTGATGAATAAGTCAAATTCCGGAGTTCCCGGTTTTGCTTCCAATCCAAGAATTGAACAGTTCAATGAATCTGCTTCCATGTTGAAACGAACAGCATTCCCTGCAACAGAAGGAAGTGATTTTAATTTTCTTCCGGTATGGGCTGAACCTGTGAATAAAACAGAGTCGCCATCCTGTACGTAATCTAAAATATTTCCCGGTTCTCCACAGACTAACTGTACAGCACCTTCAGGCAGTACTCCACTTTCAATCATATCCTGGAATACGGCGTTGGTAAGGTAAGATCCGAAAGGTGATGGTTTTACAATAGAAGGAACACCCGCTAATAAGGAAGTGGAAAGCTTTTCTAACATTCCCCAAACCGGAAAGTTGTAAGCATTGATCTGTACAGAAACTCCTTCACTGGGTGTTAAAATATGAGTTCCTAAAAAGGTTCCGTTAGCAGAAATCTTCTGAGTGTCTCCGTCTACCCAAAATGAAGTATTAGGAAGCATTCTTTTTGCCAATCCGGAATAGGTAAAGAAAGTTCCGAAACCTCCTTCAATATCCACCCATGAATCAACGTGGGTAGCGCCTGTTTTGTATGATAAGTCGTAGTATTTTTTCTTTCTTTCCAGAAGGTAAAGTGCTACTTTTTTCAACATTTCTCCACGGTCGTAGAAAGTCATTGAAGAAAGGTTTTTATATCCTACTGTTCTTCCATAGTCAAGAGCCTGTTCAAAATTGAGCCCTTCTGTGTCGGAAACAGCTACCTGTTCTCCTGTAACGGCATTGTACAAAGGGATTCCGTTTCCGGTACCTTCTACCCATTGTCCGTAGATATAGTTTTTTAACTTTTCCATATTGAATTTAATTTAACAATGTATCAATCTAGCAGTTTACCAATAAATGCTTACTGTATTCAGCACGAAAGGAATTGTTACATTTTTACATTGGTATATTATTATATTTATAATTTATTTCGGTTCCTGATAAGGAAACATCTTTACCAGTCCTTCATATAAACTTCTATGAAGAATAGTGGCGTGATTGTCTGTTTCCATCATTTTATATTCTAATGTCCAGTTTTTCTTTCCTGCTTTTTTCAAAACATCGTAGAAAGCTTCGGCATCTTTTACCATCACCGGATGTTCTCCTTTCCCTACAGACACATAGACAAACTTTTTAGTATCCGGAGATTTTGAAAGTAATTGTGGAGCTTGTTTTAAAAGGCTTTCGTCATCCCACCACAAACTTGGGCTAATGATAAAGTAGTTGTTGAACATTTCCGGTTTTTTCAAAAGGATTTCTGTGGCCAAAAGTCCTCCTAAAGATTGACCAAAAAGGTATTTTTCTGTAGTTTTGAACTGACTTTCCACATAAGGTTTTAATTCTTTTTCAACAAATGCTATAAACTTATCTGAGTGTCCTGTTGTAGGATAATCTTTCTGTAAGTCTTTTAAATCCGTATGAAAAGTAAAATCCCTTTTTCTGTCTACATTAGCAACTCCCACCACAATGGTTTCCGGCATGGAATACATCTGATTAAAGAATTGTACTAATCCTGTCACGTGAATAAAATCTTCATTCATACTTCCATCGAGCAGATAGATTACAGGATATGATTTTGTTTTATCAAATCCCCGTGGAAGATAAATATTCAACGTTCTGTCTTCATTTAACGTTTTGGACTTAATGGTCCTCACTTCTCCGATTGTCAATGGTTTTGAAGTAACAGTCTGTGCTGATACTACACCATTCATCGCCAGCATCATGCTGCACACAAGTGCAATTTTTTTAATCATATTTAATTTTAATGGTCATTATTTGATATCATCCCAGATACTGTAATCCACAATTTTGGTTGGGATCTGCTGGACATATTCTGTAAAAGGTTCACAAGGCAGAATAGCTTCTTTTCCTTCTCTTGCCAGTTCCTGATATAGTTTTGTTCCTTCTGTTTTCCAGTGGATCATTTCGTCAGAAACATCACGGATAATTTTTGCAGGACTTCCCACAACTAATTTTCTTGGTTCACATCTGAAATTGGCAGGAACAAAAGCCAATGCTCCAACAATACTTTCATCACCAATATAGGCTTTGTCCATCACAACGGAATTCATTCCGATCAGACAGTTTTTTCCAATATGACCCGAATGAATGATTGCTCCATGCCCGATATGTGCAGATTCTTCTAAAATGGTTTCTATATTAGGGAAAACATGAAGGGTACAGTTTTCCTGTACGTTGGCTCCATCTTTAATGATAATTTTCCCCCAGTCACCACGGATTACCGCATTGGGACCGATATATACTTCTTCACCTATTTCTACATTCCCGATAATGACTGCCTGCGGATGAATGTAAGCAGATGATTTTATAATGGGACGAATCCCGTGGTATGAGTAGATGTTCATAAAATTTTCGTTAAAAATTTAATATAATAATATATCAATTTAACAGTTTACCAATGAGATTCTTCACTACATTATATTTCGTTCAGAATGACAAAAAACAATAATTGTTACACTGGTACACTGTTATAATTATTACATTGAAAAAATTATACTTTTTCAATCACCATTGCATATCCCTGTCCTACACCGATACAAAGGGTACACAATGCATATTTTTTATCCTGTTTCTGAAGTTCCATGGCTGCAGAACCTACAATCCTTGCTCCGGAAACTCCAAGCGGATGACCAATGGCAATAGCTCCTCCATTTGGGTTTATTCTGGTGTCATCATCTTTTAAGCCTAAGCTTCTCGTTACAGCAAGTGCTTGTGCTGCAAACGCCTCGTTTAGTTCAATGATATCCATATCTTCCAAAGAAAGATTCAATCTCTTTAATAATTTTTGAGTAGCTTCTACCGGGCCAATTCCCATGATTCTTGGTTCAACACCTGCTACAGATGATCCCAGAATTTTTGCTTTTGGCTTTAACCCATATTTTTTTACGGCTTCTTCACTTGCTAAAATTAAAGCAGCTGCCCCATCATTCATTCCTGAAGCATTTCCAGCAGTTACTGTTCCTTCTTTTCTGAAAGCCGGACGAAGTTTTGCCAGACCTTCCATAGAAGAAGAAGGCTTAATGAATTCATCTTTTTCGAAAACAATAGGATCTCCTTTTTTCTGAGGAATTTCAACTTTTACAATTTCTTCTGCCAGTCTTCCGCTTTCCTGTGCTTTAGTAGCTTTCTGCTGAGACCAAAGGGCAAATTTATCCTGATCTTCTCTTTTGATCTGGTGCATATCGGCTAAGTTTTCTGCTGTTTCTCCCATTCCGTCAACCCCATATAATTCTTTCATTTTAGGGTTGATGAAACGCCATCCGAAAGTAGTATCAAACATCTGACTGTCTCTTCCGAAAGCAGCGCCAGGTTTTGACATCACATAAGGAGAACGCGTCATATGCTCTACTCCTCCTGCAATATAAATTTCTCCTTCTCCTGCAGCAATAGAACGAAATGCATTCGCTACCGCAGACATTCCTGAAGCACATAGTCTGTTGACAGTCTCTCCACCAATTTTATAAGGAAGACCTGCCAATAAAAGTCCCATTCTTGCAACATTTCTGTTATCTTCACCCGCCTGATTGGCACATCCGAAAATAACATCCTCAATTTCCTCCACAGGAACTTCAGGATTTCTTGCAACTACTTCTTTAATAACAATAGCTGCTAAATCATCTGCTCTTACTTCTGATAATCCTCCCTGCAATTTTGAGATGGGAGTTCTTACATAGTCTATGATGTATACGTTGTTCATTTTTTTTGCTTTAGGCTTTAAGCTATATGCAGTAGGCTCTATCAGCTTCAAAAAAGCTTACTGCCTATTGCTTCAAGCTTACTGCTTATTATAATTCTGTTACTTTTTTTCCGATTTTGTAGACTGTTCCTACAAATTTTGCAATCAGTTCTTTATTTTGATTGGTAATCTGAATATCATACACCGCTGTTTTTCTGGTATCATTTACCAAAATACTTTCTGCTCTGAAAATATCACCTTCTTTTCCTGCTTTGGTAAAGTTGATGATACAGTTCAATGCTACAGCAGCATCTCCGGTATTGTTGGAAGAAAATGCCAGCGCTGAGTCTGCAAAAGCAAACGTAACTCCGCCATGAACTGTTTTAAGCCCATTAATCATATCTTTCTTGATAGGCATTTCTATTAAACAGTAATTTTCTTTTACTTCAATCATCTTAATATTCATCCACTGGGAAAAATAATCCTGATTGAACATATAATCTGCTACTTGTCTTGGGTTCATTTCTATTAATTATATGTTTGTTATTTCTTCATACAGTTCATCAGATAATCTGTCGTAAACATTCATTGTTTTTCCCAGAATGATTTGTCCGTATGAAAGATTTTCTGAGTCTGATGAATTTTCAGAGGGATAGGATTCGTCTAAATCAATTCCATTTTCAATGGCTAATCTTTTGATCAGCTCTTTATATTTTTCATTAAACTTTCCTAAAAGCTCAAGTCTTTCCTGCTCATCAACAGAGGAAGCTTCCTGAGTTAAATATTGTTTCTCAATTAAAAGCCTAGTCTCCAGCTCAGCTCTGAATTCTTCTATATTCATAATATTAATTTGAAAATTAAATAAATTTGAGAATTTGAAAATGAAAACCCATTATACAATTTTCAAACTGACACATTTTCAAATTATTTAATTCATTTTACGAAGCAAAGGACTTTGTCTGTATCTTTCTTCCTGATATTCTTCGTAAAGGCTCTGTAAGGTTCCGGAGATTTTTGCATACCCGATTTCTTTACCCCAGCCTAATAATCCTTTTGGATAGTTTACACCTTTTTGCATTGCCAGTTCAATATCTTCATCATTGGCAACGCCTAATCTTTTGGCCTCAACCGCTTCGTTGATCAGCATGGAAATGATTCTTAAAAAAATCTGCTGATACAAAACATCATCTTTCTGAGCGACAGTTTTTTCTGCTCCTTCGCTGTAATCGTAGAAACCTTTTCCTGTTTTTCTGCCGTGAAGTTTGGCTTCAGACATTCTTTGCTGCAATAAAGATGGCTTGTATTTCGGGTCATAGAAATAGTCTTTGTAAACAGTTGTTGTTACGGCAAAGTTCACATCCACTCCGATAAGATCCATCAATTCGAAAGGACCCATTTTGAAGTTCCCTAACGTTTTCATAGCATCATCTACCTGTTCCGGGGTAGCAATATTTTCTTCAACAATTCTTAGGGCTTCTCCATAATAAGGTCGGGCAATTCTGTTGACGATAAATCCGGGAATATCTTTGGCAATAACAGGAATTTTCCCCCATTCTTTCATGAGGTTATAGAGTTTTTCTGCTAACGTTTTTTCTGTTAATAAGGATGGAATAACTTCCACTAAAGGCATCAACGGAGCCGGATTGAAAAAGTGAATTCCGATGAAGCGCTCCGGTTTCTTTAGTTCTGCACCGAGAGAGGTGATAGAAATAGATGAGGTATTGGAACTAAGGATACAGCTTTCTGAAACGTAATTTTCAAGTTCTGTAAATACTTTGGTTTTGATATCCTTATTTTCAATAATCGCTTCAATGATCAGTTCACAATCTTTGAAGTCTTTTAATTCTGTAGCAATGGAAATGTTAGATAAAATTTCAACCATTTTTTCTGATGAAATTTTCTGTTTATCAACCAATTTGGTTAATGTTTTTTCCAGACCTACCGTTGCCGTTTCTACTTGTTTTGGATTGGCATCATATACCCAAACCTTGCATCCGTTCGTTGCGGCTACTTGTGCAATGCCGATTCCCATTGTTCCGGCACCGATAATTCCAATATTTTTCATTTTGTACAATGTAAAATGTACAATGTAAAAAGTATTTAATTGTGTACGTTGTACATTGTACTTTCTACATTGTACAATTTTTTATTTTCCTTTATAATTAGGTTTTCTTTTCTGTAAAAAGGCATTTACTCCTTCAATGAAGTCTTCTGTGCCTGCCGCTTCCTGCTGAAGATCTCCTTCCAGCTCAAGCTGTTCTTTCAGGGTATTGGTATAAGAATTAGCGAACGCTTTTTTTGTCAGCTTAATGGCTGCGGTAGGCATGTTTGCCATTCTTTCAAGAATTTCCATAGATTTTGGAACGAATTCTTCTTCAGTGAACACTTCTGCTACAAGACCATGAACTTTAGATTCTTCTGCTGATAATTTTTTACCTGTAAATGCTAAATAATTGGCCAATTGTCTACCTAAAAGCTTCGGTAAGAAGTACGTTCCTCCTGTATCAGGAATTAAACCGATATTTGAAAATGCCTGAGCAAAATATGCTTTCTCATTCGCCAAAACGAAATCAGAGATTAAAGCCAACATAGCTCCGGCACCTACTGCAGGTCCGTTTACTAAAGCAATAACCGGTTTTTTGCAACGGGTAACTTCCAGCACTAAGGGATTATAGTAGTCTACCACAATTTTTCTGATGATGTCATGATCATGGTGTTCTTTGCCTACCACAAATGCTTCATCCAGATTCTGACCTGAGCAAAACGCTCTTCCTCTTCCGGAAATAGCAACACATCTTACCGTTTCGTCATCGCTGCATTCTTTAACAAAATCTCTAAGATCTGATAAAGCCGGCTTGGTAAGAGCGTTCATTGTTTCCGGTTGATTAAGATATGCGATTTTAAGCTTTCCGTCAAAATGCGTTTCAATATCAAGTTGTGTATACATAGTTTTTATTAATTTATTATTTAACAACGCACTAATTTAACAATATAAATCAATGTAACCGTCTAATAATTTGACAATCTAACAATTCCTTCGTTATGCTTTGCATAGCCGTAAAGTATATTGCAGACAGATGGATAACTCATCAATGACATTTAAAATAATCAAATGGCTCCAGGCAGTCTAAACACTGATAAGAAGCCTTACACAGGGTAGACCCAAATCTGCTGATCTGCTTGGTATGTTCGGAACCGCAACGCGGACATTTTTTTGGTTTTCCGATATGATGTTCATCTGCCCCTTTTTCCGGAGGTGTGATTCCGTAAGCACGAAGTTTTTCTCTCGCTTCATCTGTTAACCAATCTGTTGTCCAGATCGGAAACATCTTGGTTACAACTTTAGCTTCCCATCCGTTTTCTTTCATCATTTTGATAATATCCTCTTCAATGGTAAACATAGCGGGACAGGCAGAATAAGTAGGTGTAATGATCACTTCACAGGTATTTTCACCTGTAATCTGTGCCTCTCTTACAATTCCTAATTCTACAATATCAATCACGGGAATTTCCGGATCGGGAATGGTTTTTAATAAATCTAATAATTTGTTCAATTTTTTTAATCTAACAGTTTAGCAATGTAAAAATATACCAATAGCCTTGTCCTTATTTCGATTGTAGACTGGTACTTAAAATTTTGTAAATAATTTTAGAAATTTCCAATATTTGATTTTTCAATCGATCATCAAAGGGATAATTTTTCGAATGTTCGCATAAATACAGCCAATATTTTGTTTCCTCTGCTTCTTTTGCAGCAATTTTCATCTTATGGATAAAATCATTTTTGCTTGAAGGGTTTTGAGCTTCATGAGCATTGGCTCCTATACTTGTTCCCGAACGTAATAGTTGTTTGGATATCACATATTTTCCAGCAGTATCTAATTTTTCACAATATTCAATAATGTCCAACGAAAACTGAAGTGTCTTATTAATGATTGCATTATTATTCTGACCATCCATATTGATAGATTATTAAATTGTTTCATTGTTACATTCGAAACCTACCAAGTACATCCAGGATACGCTCTCTGCATATACTGAAGCTCGCAAAGGATAAATCCGAAATATTCCGTGTGATATCCTGTTCTTGATTTTGGCTGCATGAAAGGATTTTCAGGATATTCTAAACCGAAATCTGCAAAATCTTTTTGGGTAACTGCAAGGAATTCTTCGTAAAGAGCGTCTGCATTGGGAGCAATATTTAAAGCAACAAGATCCTCTTCGCCTTCTGTTTTAGCAAAAAGACCTTTTGTATACTCCCAGATATTTTCAATCCCTTTTACCAGACGTTCACGACTTTCTTCTGTTCCCTGAGCGAAGATTTTCATCCAGGAAGAAGCATGGGTGTAATGGTATCTGACTTCTTTTAAAGATTTTTGAGCAATCGCTGACAGCTCTTCATTCGCAGAGTTTGATAACGCTTCATACATCAGTTTCTGATATACAGCCAGCACATATACTTTAAGAATAGTCTGTGCATAATCTTCATTAGGAAGTTCTACCCAATGTGCATTGACGTATTCGTGTTCGTATCTTAAAAATGCAATATCATCTTCACTTTTACCATTGTCTATCACTCTTGAAGCGTACACATAAAAGTTGTTCGCCTGCCCTAGCTCATCCAATGCAATATTTGTCAATGCAATATCTTCCTCTAAATAAGGACCTTCACCGCACCATGCAGACAAACGCTGTCCCATAATGAAACTGTCGTCTGCTAGTTTTAATAAATAATTATATAATGGGTTCATTGTTTAATTTTTTGTAAAATGTAAAATGTCGGATGTACAATGTACTTTTTACAACGGACATTTTACAGAAGATTACATATTTTTTACGTCGTTGGGGATATCGTAGAACGTTGGATGACGGTATAATTTATCATCAGCCGGATCAAAGAATGCTTCTTTATCAATCCCTTCCGAAGTCACAATATATTTGCTTGGAACAACCCAAACAGAAGTACCTTCTTTTCTTCTTGTATAAACGTCTCTTGCATTTTGCAAAGCCATTTCTGCTGTTGGTGCCTGTACAATTCCAACATGTTTGTGAGATAATCCCGGTTTAGTCTGAATAAACACTTCCCACATATCTAAATTTGCCATAGTCAAATTAATTTAACAATGTATCAATGTACCAGTTTAATAATGAGATGCTTCGACAAGCTCAGCATGACAATGATTGTTACATTTCTACATTGGTATATTGTTACATTATTATATTACTTCTTTTTGTTGTTTCTCTGCAAAAGCTGCTGCTGCTTCTTTCACCCAAGAGTTTTCTCTTTGCGCTTTTCTCTTCGTTTCGATACGCTTCTTGTTGCAAGGTCCGTTTCCTTTTAAGATTTCCATGAATTCATCCCAGGGAAGTTGACCAAAATCGTAATGTTGTCTTTCCTCATTCCATTTCAGATCTTTATCCGGAATGGTTAACCCTAGGAATTCAGCCTGAGAAACGGTAACATCGATAAATCTCTGACGAAGACTGTCATTACTTTCTCTTTTTACTCTGTAATTCATAGAGATTTTAGAGTTTGGAGAGCTGTCATCGTTTGGTCCGAACATCATCAGAGCCGGCCACCAGAAACGGTTTAATGAAGCCTGAGCCATCTCTTTCTGTTGTTTGGTACCACGGCACAGTGCCATTAAAATCTCATATCCCTGTCTTTGGTGGAAAGATTCTTCTTTACAGATTTTCACCATCGCTCTTGAATAAGGACCATAAGAATTCCCCATCAGCATTACCTGATTCATAATAGCAGCACCATCTACCAACCAGCCGATGGCACCAATATCTGCCCAGCTTAGCGTGGGATAATTGAAAATACTTGAATATTTTGCTTTTCCTTCCAGCATATCATCATAAGTAGCATCTCTGTCTGCTCTGATGCTTCCGTCTCCTAAAGTTTCAGTGGCAGAATAAAGATATAAACCATGACCTGCTTCATCCTGAACTTTTGCCAGAAGAGCCATTTTTCTTCTCAATGAAGGCGCTCTGGAAATCCAGTTAGCTTCCGGCAGCATTCCTACAATTTCAGAATGTGCGTGCTGTGAAATCTGACGAACCAATAATTTTCTGTAATCATCTGGCATTACATCTTTTGGTTCTACTTTATTTTCCTCGTGAACGTATTGAACAAATTTTTCTAAGTCCATTTTTTTGTCTTTTGTACTAAAGTAAAATGTCGGTTGTACAATGTATTTTCGATATACGTTTTACATTATACGTTTTACATTTTACAAAAAATTAAACATCATAATTAAGCATCACCACATTGGTCGTTGGGTGACATTGGCAGGTAAGAACGAAGCCTCTGGCTACTTCTTCTTCGGTAAGTGCATAGTTTTTCTCCATGAAAACTTCTCCTTCTAAAACCTGCGCTTTACACGTACAGCAAACGCCTCCTTTACATGCGAAAGGAACCGGAAGCTGATCTTTCAATGCTTTATCTAAGATACTCTCTTTTTTAGAATTAAGGTGGAACGAATATTCATCATCATCAATGATTACCGTTACCATACTTTCAATATTGGCAATGGCCTTGAATTCATCACTCATTTCCTCCGTATTTTCTTCATCCGGAGCGGTGAAATATTCAAATAAAACCTGAATAGCAGGTACTTTTTTATCTTTCTTCAGATAATCGGCAATCCCTTTGATCATTTCTGAAGGTCCGCAAATAAAGTAAGTTGCTTCTTTGATGTCAATATCTGTATATTTTTCAAATAGCTGCTCCAGCTTTTCTGATGAAATTCTTCCTTCAAAAACAGGGTCTTCATGCTTTTCACGGCTCACTAAATAAACAACTTTCAGTCTTCCGTTGAAATGCTCTACCAGTTTGTCGATCTCTGCTTTTCTTAAAACATGATTCATGCTTCTGTTGCTATAGAACAGGTAAGCAATACTTTTAGGTTCCTGATAAAGACTTTCTTTGATATTGGATAATACTGGAGTAATTCCGCTACCTGCCGCCAGACCAACATAAGTTTTTACATTTGTCGGGTGATAAGAGGTATTAAAACCACCCATCGGAGGCATCACTTCCAATACTTCATCCATATGAAGATGCTCATTGAAATACCCGGATACCTTTCCGCCTTCAAGCAATTTCACCAATACTTCCAGCGTATTGCCTTTTTCACTTGGAGCATTACAGATAGAATAAGAACGTCTTTCTTCATTTCCGTTGATGATCATACGGAAATTCAGATACTGCCCTTGCTTGAACCTGAACTTATCTTTCAGTTCTTCAGGGATTTCCACCGCTACATTCACTGCCTCGGAGGTATCTTTCTGAACCTTAACTGTTTTAAGTTTATAAAATGAATTCATTATTTTTTTAGTATTCTATTAATTTTTCCACCTTCGCACTTCGGCAAACTGTCCTGGGCATGAACTTTTACTTTCGTAGTAATCCCTACCCTCTTTTTTATTTCGTTTTCTATATTTTTTCCAAAGTTTCCGACAAAATTAAAATAATCATCGGTATTGGCGCTTATTTTCTGAGATTTCACCAGTTCATCATCTATTTCAACATCAATGTCCAGAGCAATACACATATGTTCTTTTTCCACAGGGGTCAAATAGTAGTTGGGAACCACTCCTTTTACATATGAAAAAGCATCTTCAATCTGACTTGGATATACATTTACTCCTCTTACAATCAGCATATCATCTGCTCTGCCGACAATGGGTTTCATTTTCACCATTGTTCTTTTCGCATTTTCATCGTAGTAAAGGCTTGTGATATCATTTGTCCAATATCGTAAAAGCGGCATTGCTTTTTTCGTTAAAGTAGTGATCACCAATACACCTTCTTCCCCGAAAGGAACCGGCTGTTTGGTTACAGGATCTAAAATTTCCGGATAGAAATGATCTTCCCAGATATAACCTCCGCCTTTCTCTTCGAAATCCTCCATGGAAACTCCAGGCCCGATAATTTCACTCAATCCATAGATATTGGTTGCATGAACACCTAATCTTTCTTCGATATGGCCTCTGATAATCTCCGTCCATGGTTCTGACCCTAGTACCGCATATTTAAGACTGATTTCGTCTGCAGAAATTCCTCTTCTGGCAAACTCATCGGCTATGGTTAAAGCGTATGAAGGAGAACAGCAGATCACTTCCGGTTTAAAGTCTACAATCAGATCTACCTGTCTTGCCGTCATGCCTCCGGAAATAGGAAGTACGCTCATTCCCAACATTTCTGCTCCGTAATGAAGACCTAAACCTCCTGTAAAAATCCCGTAGCCATAGGCATTATGCAGCTGCATTCCTGGTCTTGCGCCTGCCGCATGTAAAGATCTTGCCACCACTTCACTAAAAAGATCTACGTCTTCTTTGGTATATCCTACCACGGTCGGTTTTCCTGTAGTTCCGCTTGAACAATGAATGCGCTGAAGCTCATTTTTTGGAACGGTAAATAACCCGAACGGATAGTTATCTCTTAAATCCTGCTTGTAAGTAATAGGAAGTTTCGTGATATCTTCAATCGACCTTATATCCTGTGGAGATACTTGCAATTCATCAAATTTCTTTTTATAAAATTCCGACTTCTCTTCCAAATAGCTGATCAGGCTGATCAACCGGTCGGATTGAAGCTGTCTCAACTGACCCAGCTCCAGATATTCAACTGAAAAATCCATAAAACTAACTAACATTTGTTAGGTGTAAATTTAAAAAGATTTTGCTAGCTGGCAAAATTTTTATGACTTTTGTCATATTTTGAATGATTCTAAATAACAGAATAAAAGCTAAAATGTTTATTTTGTAAAACGTATAATGTAAAATGTAGTAATGATTCTATTTACCAACAGCCTATGAATGCTGATTTCCAAGCAGACCAAAAAGAATTTTATCTCTGATCTCATCGGTAATTTCATCGGTAGAATCACTGCTTCTTTTGAACCAGAAGTATGAATTATTTAAAGTATGAAGAATAAATCTTGTGGTAAATGAAGGTGATTTCAGCTCCCATTTTTCTGCTTTGTAGATCTCAGAAATCAGTTCTTCAACTTCCTGCTGGTAGTTTTTTCTTAATTCTACAAATTCAGGAAGTCTTTCTTCAAGATGCCTCCACTCATTGGAATAAATATGGGTAACATCACGGTTTTTAAGAACAACCGAAAGGTGTTTATCCAAAAGCAGATTCAGTTTTTCTCTGGGTGCAATATCCGTATTTTTTACTTCCTGAAGTTCATCGAAAAACTCCTGAGCAATGCCAAAACAGATCCATTCCAAAATTTCTTCCTTTGAACGGATATGCGCGTACAGTGATGCTGCCTTGATATTGAGTTTCGTAGCCAGATCTCTTACCGAGCTTCCCATATAGCCCTTCTCTTTGAAAAGTTCTACTGCTACGTCTAGTATTTTTCTCTGTTTTTCCTTTAGTTCCATCTGGTAAAATGCAAAAGTAACTATTCTGATTTAAACTGCTTATTTTTTGATCATAAAAAGCAAAAGACTCTTCAATTTCAGTTTTATGATGTAATTATTTTACCTGATTATGACTATTTGTTCATGGATTTCAAAGAAATAATTAGGAAATCGGAAATTTTGTCAAGTTAAATTTCCGTTAAAAATACAATATCCGGAAAATTTGTCTTATTTTTTTGTAAATTTAATAATTGAACAGTTTTTGCGATACAGTCATCGAATAAATGATTAAATAATTGATGGCATTAAGAAACTGAGCCTTAAAATTTGGTTTCTTGATGTTTTTTAAAGCTAAACTTAATATTAACCATTACCAAAAATATAAAAGATATGAACTTAAACCAATATACTGTAAAATCACAGGAAGCCATCCAGACAGCACAACAGGTTGCTATGGAGCTGGGCAATCAAAGTATTGAACCTCAACATCTCCTTGAAGGAATTTTCCAGGTGGATGAAAATATATCGCCTTTCTTATTAAAGAAATCTGAAGCAGATGCCAACTTAGTAAGAGAGCGCAACCGTGAAAATTTAGAAAAACTTCCAAAAGTACAGGGAGGCAACATTTATCTTTCACAATCAGCCAACAAAGTATTGCTGGATGCACCCAATATCGCTAAAAAGATGGGTGATGAATATGTAACAATTGAGCATTTATGGTTATCACTTCTGGAAACCAGTTCTGAAGTATCCAAAATGCTGAAAGATATGGGGGTAACTAAAAACCTACTGGAAGGTGCTATCAAAGAATTAAGAAAAGGAAGCAAAGCAACTTCTGCAAGCTCAGAAGAAACCTATCAGTCTTTAAATAAATATGCTAAAAACTTCAACGAGCTGGCAGCAGAAGGGAAACTGGATCCTGTAATCGGGCGAGATGAAGAAATCAGAAGGGTTTTACAGATCCTTTCCAGAAGAACTAAAAACAATCCAATCCTAATTGGGGAACCGGGTGTAGGTAAAACAGCAATTGCTGAAGGAATTGCCCACAGAATCATCAGTGGTGACGTTCCGGAAAACCTTATGGATAAAACCTTATTCTCATTGGATATGGGAGCATTGATCGCCGGAGCAAAATACAAAGGTGAGTTTGAGGAGCGTTTGAAATCTGTAGTGAATGAGGTTATCAAATCTGACGGACAGATTATTCTTTTCATTGACGAGATCCATACTTTAGTAGGAGCCGGTGGTGGTGAAGGAGCAATGGATGCTGCCAACATTTTAAAACCCGCTTTAGCAAGAGGAGAATTAAGAGCGATAGGAGCCACTACGCTGAATGAATATCAAAAATATTTTGAAAAAGATAAAGCCTTAGAAAGACGTTTCCAGAAAGTAATGGTGGAAGAACCGGATACAGAATCTGCTATTTCTATCCTTCGTGGTATTAAAGATAAATATGAAGCCCACCACAAAGTAAGAATTAAAGATGAAGCAATTATCGCTGCGGTAGAAATGTCTCAAAGATATATTTCAGACCGTTTTTTACCGGACAAAGCGATTGACCTTATTGATGAGGCTTCCGCAAAACTGAGAATGGAAATCAATTCAAAGCCGGAAGAACTGGACGTTCTGGACAGAAAACTGATGCAGCTGGAAATTGAATTAGCAGCCATTTCAAGAGAAGGGAATCAGACAAAAATTGATCACCTGAAGGAAGATATTGCAAAAATTTCTGAACAAAGAAATGAGATCAATGCCAAATGGCTGAAAGAAAAACAGAAAAGTGAAGATCTTACCCAGATCAAAAAAGATATTGAATCTCTGAAACATGAAGCAGAAAGAGCTTCCAGAGCCGGAGACTATGCCAAAGTAGCGGAAATCCAATACGGAAAACTCCGTGAAAAAGAGGAAGAACTCACCAAGATGGAGCTTGAAATGCAAAACCATCAGAATGAACTGATCAAAGAAGAGGTTACGGCCGAAAACATCTCTGAAGTAATTGGTAAATGGACAGGTATTCCTGTAACCAAGTTACTGCAGTCTGAAAGAGATAAATTATTGAATCTTGAATCTGAGCTGCATCACAGAGTGGTAGGACAAGACGAAGCCATTCAGGCGGTTGCAGATGCTATCAGAAGAAACAGAGCCGGGTTAAGCGATGATAAGAAACCTATCGGATCCTTCTTATTCCTGGGAACAACCGGAGTAGGTAAAACCGAACTGGCAAAAGCATTAGCAGAATTCTTATTCGATGATGAAAACAATATGACCAGAATTGATATGAGTGAATATCAGGAGCGTCACAGTGTTTCAAGATTGGTAGGAGCGCCTCCGGGATATGTAGGATATGATGAAGGTGGACAATTGACTGAAGCCGTGAGAAGAAGACCTTATTCCGTAGTACTTCTGGACGAGATTGAAAAAGCACATCCAGATGTTTTCAACACCTTACTTCAGGTTTTGGATGACGGACGTCTTACGGATAATAAAGGGCGTGTAGTGAATTTCAAGAATTCAATTATCATTATGACCTCGAATTTAGGTTCCCACCTTATTCAGGAAAATTTTGAGAATCTTACGGAGGAAAACCAGGATGAAATTGTGGATAAAACAAAAGATGAAGTTTTTGATCTTTTAAAACAAACCCTACGTCCGGAATTCCTGAACAGAATTGATGAAATTGTACTGTTCCAGCCTTTAAGAAAAAAAGAAATCGGAAAAATCGTTCAGTATCAGTTGAGAGGATTCAATGAAATGTTATCTAAACGAAACATCATTATGACATTCACTCAGGATGCGGTAGATTATCTGATGAATAAAGGTTATGATCCTGCTTTTGGAGCAAGACCATTGAAAAGAGTAATCCAACAGGAAGTATTAAATAAACTTTCTAAAGAAATCCTTGCAGGAAATGTAAACGATGGAGACAGAATCACGCTGGATTATTTTGTAGAAACAGGTTTGGTTTTCAGACCTACTGAGCAATAAATAGTTTTTTTCATATACATTATTTTTGTGAATAAGTGCTGTAGAATGATCTGCAGCACTTATTTTTCCTATTTTTTCCTTCTTTAGTGAAATATTATTATATTTACGATACAAATCAACTAATAACTCAAACAAAATCAGAATGAAAAAGTTAAAAAGAAACGAATTAAAGAAAATTGAAGGCGGACTCATTCAATCCATGATAGCCTGTGACGAGAACTGGAACTGTCCCATCGGCCTTTGCTGCACAGCAGGACTGATCTGCAGGGATCCAAAACATTACGGATGCATTTAATTAATATAAACGGAGATTTTCTCCGTTTTTTTATGGCTGAATCAGCGCCTCCTTCTTGCAAAATCTTAATCCCATCCATACAATCCGTAAAAACACGGTAAAAATAACAGGGTAATTCCCAATTCATGAATCCATTTTCTAGAATATTTTTTACGAGATTTGCATATTAATTGAGTTTTACCGTAAAACACTAAGCTATGAATACAGAATCAAACAACCCACTACAACCTGGGATCATGTCAAACAGTCTTATCCAGGCTCTGATCGACAATTACCGTCAAAATCATCTAAGTGCTATTAATACCACTTTGGGAATAGAAGACGCACATTCCATTTGGTTTGATCTTCCTAAATTAAAAAGCTTTATTGCAAAAATCGAAGAAGAAGCTGCGAAAGTTAATCCGGCAACCTCTCAAGAAGATCTTGGAATCAGATTTTATTATGCAACTTATCCAAAATCAGAAAACTGGTCTATGATGGATTCTCATCCTGTTCCTGAGGAATATGCGGGAAAACATACACTGGTAATGATTCCTACTCTGAAAAAAACAAATGAAACAGGGGAGTTTCACGATTATGATTTCAATCCTTTCCAGAATACTGGAGGAAGTTCTTTAGCTTTAAATTTCCTCTCTGCCAAAGGTGCCGGAGAAGATGATGATGATGATACTCTCGGAGAGAATAACGGAGTCCTTATTCCACCCAAAACACCTATAGGCGAGTCTTTCTAATTGTAATATATATACTTAACACACTGTATGACAGAGTTCCAGGAATTTGCACAAAAAAGTCTGCTTTGGGCTGAAGGACTTGCTGCAGTCATCGCTCTTTTCCACTATAACCGTTTAAAAGGACAACATTGGAAGTTTTTTGTGTTTTATCTGGTATTTATTTTTCTTGGGGAAGCGTATGGTAAATGGGGAAGTTTTGTCCATTTTACCAAAGCTCAGTATTATAACTACCTTTTAATGCCGATCCAGTTTATATTTTTTTACTGGTTATATGCTGCAAAATCTTTGGGAAAGCCCAAATTATTTTGGATAATATCCATTTTATATCTCCTTTCATTTATTCCCAATGAATTATATTTTGCCAAAAGTAAAATTGTATTTGCTTTCAACTATACGTTTGGCTGCCTTATTCTGATGCTTTTGGTAATAATGGAGTATTACAAACAAATTACTTCACAAGAGATTCTCAATTTCAATAAAAACAAAATGTTTTATATTAATCTTGGGATTACGCTATCCTATATAGGAACATTACCTTTCATGGCATTTTTATCACTTCTGGTAAAATACAAGGAAATTTGGGATATCTATTTTAGTTATTTTCTACTCTCAGTTTCAGTGATGTATATCTTATTTGCAAGTTCATTTATATGGGGAAAACAGAGCTCTTAATAGTTATCATTCTATTCAACATACTTTTTGTAATGTTTGTAACAGCCGTATTGGTATATATCCGAAGTTACAGACAGCGCAAAAAAGAATATCTGAATGAAATCGAGATGAAAAATGAAATTCATCAGAGAGAGCTCCTGGCTACCCAATTGGAAATCCAGCAGGCTACCATGCAGCAGATCGGCAGGGAACTGCATGACAACATTGGCCAAAAGCTTACCCTGGTAAGTCTCTATATACAGCAGATGCTGTATGAAAATAAAGTATCCGAAGCCAGTGAAAGAATTGATCAGGTTTCCCAGATTATTAATCAATCTCTACAGGATCTTCGAAGCCTGTCTAAAACATTAACGGATGACAATATCAACCAGAAGGAAATTGTAACGCTGATACAGGAAGAAGTAGATAACACCAATTCCTTTAAAAAATGTCATGTAAGTTTTGAGCACAATTTTAAACAACTGGATTTAGGCTTTGTTCATAAAAATGTCCTTCTGAGAATTACTCAGGAGTTTATTCAGAACAGTATAAAACATTCCCGCTGTAAAAATATTCTTATCAGCCTGAATACTTCCGAAGATATCCTTTGGGAACTTAATATTCAAGATGACGGAATCGGGTTTGATACCTCAGAAATCAAATCCAACGGAATAGGTTTGACCAATATGAAAAACAGAGCTGAAATTATAGGAGCACGTTTTCGTATGGAAAGCCAGGAAAATAAGGGAACTCAAATCAATATTATCTTAAAAAAACAGTCATGAAAAAAACTATTGTAATTGTTGACGACCACATACTTATTGCAAAAGCCCTGGAAGGGATTATTGGTAATTTCAGTGAATTTGAAGTAATCTATGTAAGTGAAAACGGAAAAGACCTCATCCAAAAATTTGAAGAAGGCAATGCAATTCCCGATATTATTCTCCTGGATATCAGTATGCCGATTATGGATGGTTTTGAAACCGCAGTCTGGCTTACAAAAAATCATCCTGATGTTAAAATTATGGCGCTCAGTATGCAGGGAGACGACAACAGTGTGATTAAGATGATCAAAAGCGGCGCAAAAGGTTATCTTCTAAAAAATACCCATCCAAGAGATCTGGAAACCGCTCTCACCCGACTCAACAGTGATGGTTTCTTTTATCCGGACTGGGCTTCCAAAATCATATTCTCTAACCTTAATAAAGAAACAGAATCTGAGATTGCCATAAAAATTTCCGACAGAGAAAAAGAATTCCTGAAATATACTGTAACGGAACTCAGCTATAAGGAAATTGCAGACAGAATGTGCTGCAGCCCAAGAACAGTGGAAAGCTACCGTGATCAGCTTTGTGAAAAACTGGATCTGAAAACACGTGTAGGACTGGCTGTTTTTGCCATTAAAAATGGTTTTGCAAATTAAGTTTTTTGTCATTAAAAAATTCTTATAAAAATAAATTTAAGCGAAAAGTATCAACGTAAAACAAGTAAAATCAAAAAACACATTAGTAAATTTCGTAAAATTGATTAAAATTCAATGCATTTTAAAAAACATTGAATTAAAACCATCAAACAACAACAAAACATAACGATTCTTTAAAGAAGTTTAAAAAACACTTGCATATCAATTTCAAATAATATAATTTCACATCCTCAACCTAAATGATTTTGATATGAAAAAACTATTATTTGGAGCTTTTATGCTCAGTGTAATGGCTGCGTGTAACAATGACAGCATCACCAATCAAAACGAAAACACAACTGACGAACCCACAACTTCTGCCAGTTTAGCTCAAAGAGGCTGCGCTTCTGAGGAAATCAGACAGGAAGCATTGAAAAAAAGCCCTGAACTTCAACAAAGATTTGCTGCACTGGAAGCCAATACAGAGAAATTTGCCAATGATCTGAAATTCGGAAAAGTTCTTGCAGACGGTACGGTAGAAATTCCGGTGGTGGTAAATGTGATATACAAAACTACAGCTGAAAACGTTTCTGATGCAAGAATTGCTGAGCAAATTGCAGTATTGAATGCAGACTATACAGGCACGAACAGTGATGTTAATAAAATTCCAACCGAATTCCAACCCGTAAGTTCTGGTGATACAAAAGTAAAATTCAGGCTGGTAAACACCGTTAGAAAATCCACTTCAAAAACCAGCTGGGCAACTAATGATGATATGAAAAAAGCTTCTAAAGGAGGAATTGATGCCACTAACCCTACCAATTATCTAAACTTATGGGTTGTAGGCAAAATGACCAGCCAGGGACGCACAATTCTTGGATATGCCACTTTCCCGGAATCTTCAGGATTATGGAATGATGGTGTTGTAATAGCCGCTCCATATTTTGGAAAAACAGGAGCTTCATCTCCTTTCAACCTGGGAAGAACAGCAACGCATGAAGTAGGTCATTACTTAAACTTAAGACATATCTGGGGAGATGCTAATTGCGGAAATGACCAGGTAAGCGATACTCCTACGCAAACTACTGCCAATTACGGAAAACCTTCTTATCCACTTTACAACACTTGCAGTGGTGTACAAAGATCTGTAATGTTTATGAACTACATGGATTATGTAGATGATGCAGCAATGTTTATGTTCTCTGCAGGACAAAAAACAAGAATGCAGTCTGTAGTAGCCTCTTCTGGTGCAAGATCAGGATTAAGAGTGTACTAAAATATTTTTTTTATATAATTTAAATCTATCTCAGCTTTGAGATAGATTTTTTTTATGCTTCTACCCCACTTAAACTTCAGGAATATAACAATAAAAGGTATTAAAACCATAAATCCTACAGGAGCATTGAAGAGAATACGATAATAAATCTACCGTTTTTAAAGATCATTCACAACCTGCTTTAATGTAAAAAATATTCTATAAATAATAGAAAAACAATAAAATTATTTACATTTAAAATACACTTAAATGTGAAATATAAAACAAATAAATAAAATTAACTAAAATTCAACACAATGTTATTTTATTTGATTTAAATTCAAACAAAACAATGATAACTTAAATATTTATCAAACATTTTAAGAAAAACCTTGCATATTAATTTCAAATAATATAATTTCACACCCTCAACCAAATTATATTATAACGATATGAAAAAATTCCTATTTGGAGCCCTAGTTCTGGGCTTTATGTCGGCGTGTAACACTGACAACTTAACCAATCAAAATGAAACTCCGCCCACTCAGGAGCCTGCTACCGGAAGTACGCTTAAAAGAAGCTGCCCTTCTGAAGAATTGAGGGCTAAAATGTTACAAAAAGATCCTTCATTACGCTTAAAAGCAGAAGAAATCGAATCGCGTACCCAAAGCTTTATCAATGACCTGAAAGTAGGAAAAGTTCTGGCAGATGGAACTGTTGAAATCCCGGTTGTTTTCAATGTAATCTATAACACTTCTACGCAAAATGTTTCTGATGCAAGAATTGCAGAGCAAATTGCCGTACTCAATGCTGACTATGGAGGAACCAATTCTGACGTTACAAAAATTCCTTCTGCATTCCAGCCTTCAGCAGCAGGCGATGTAAAAATCCGTTTCAAATTAGTGGCAACTAACCGTAAGCAAAGCACAAAAACAGGTTGGAGATCTGATCTTGAACAGATGAAAAAAGCCAGTACCGGAGGGATTGATGCTACTGATGTAACTAAAAATATGAATATTTGGGTTGTCAATTCAATACTTGATGAAAACAACCAACCTGGAACTTTAGGCTACGCTTATTACCCGGAAAATGCAGGACAATGGTATGACGGTCTTGTAATAGGTTACCAGTACATAGGAAAAACAGGGGCTTCTGCTCCGTTCAATTTAGGAAGAACAGTAACTCACGAAGTAGGACACTACCTAAACCTTCCACACCTTTGGGGATCTTCTGATGCAGGATGCCAGACAGATTACTCTAATGACACACCTACTTCTCCTGGCCCTAACTACGGTAATCCTACCTATCCTCTTAACAGAGTTTGTGGAGGGGTTAGCCGCTCTCAGATGTTCATGAACTATATGGATTATGTAGATGACAAATCTATGTTTATGTTCTCTGCTAACCAAAAAACAAGAATGCAGGCTGTAGTAGCGGCATCCGGACCTAGAGCTGGATTAAGATAATCAACAGCCTCATCCGAATATTATAAAAATATTAAAATAGTCTATCTCAATTTTTGGGATAGATTTTTTTAATATTTTTACCCGATTTAAATTTCAGCACCACTACGATGAAAAAAATAGCACTAGCATCAGGAATACTATTGCACTTACACTGTATTAAAGCGCAGGATACTATCCAGGTCCGGAATCTCAAGGAAGATCTTACATTACTTAGTTCAGTTGATCCCATCCAGCAGAAAACTCCTTTTTTCCAAAAAGAATGGGTAAAAAAATCAGTAGCTCCGGCTCTTCTTTTTACAGCGGCCGCTGCAACATGGGGAGAAAAAGAGAATATTCGTGAGGTAAGAAACCGATATCTTCCCAACTTCAAAGTTAAGTATGATGATTATCTTCAATATGCTCCGGCAGTTGCTGTTTATGGATTAAAATTAGCAGGCGTAAAAGGAAGGAATAATCTTGGACGAGCCACCTTATCTTATGGAACAAGTTTAGCTATTATGGCTATTTTAGTCAATTCTATTAAATATACAACAAAAGTTGAACGCCCGGATGGCTCTAAAAACAATTCTTTTCCTTCAGGACATGCGGCCATGGCATTTACGAATGCCAGCTTTCTACACAAGGAATATGGAATGGTAAATCCGGCTTACAGTATTGCAGGCTATGGCTCTGCTACGATTACAGGACTCGGAAGAAATTTAAATAACAGACACTGGGTTCCTGATATTCTTGCTGGTGCCGGTATTGGAATTATATCCACAGAACTCGGATATTTTTTTATTGATAAGATTTATAAAAATAAGGGTGATAATTTAAGTATATTATCCAGGATACAAGGAAACGATTATCCTTCCTTTCTTGCTCTAAAGTCAGGGATAGCACTAGGTACAACCAACTTCCTGAGAGAATCTGAGCTGGATGACAAAAAACAAAACGGTTTTGAGGGCGGATTGGAAGGCGCTTATTTCTTTTCAAAAAAATGGGGTGTGGGTGCAGATATAACTTTCAGCAGCTTCCCAATTAAATCTCAAAGAATAACCATTGATGACGGGCAGGATTTTGGCAACCATGAATTAAAAACACAATCCATGGGCTTTCTGTCTGCAGGCATTGGCCCTTATTTCTCTCATGAGTTCTCAGACAAATGGCAGCTCATGGTAAAGCTAACCGGAGGATATGCTGCGACTGCCAGTGGAAAAGTATTTGTAAAAGGAGATGATATAGATGCTCCAAATCACGAGCTTCAGATTGCCAGATATAAACCTAAACCAGCTTTCCGCTGGAATACGGGAGCTTCTATGACCTACAAATTCAATCCGGGAGTAGGCCTTACCTTTTATACAGATTATAATCAGATCAACTCTACAATCCGCTACCAGTTCAGTGATGAGATTAAAGACAGTGATGAACTGGATCAGGAACTTAACAACATGATTGCCAAAGAAAAAATCAGCTATATCACCTTAGGTTTACGATTAACTGCTTATTTTTAAAATACAAAAGCCTTCAGAATCTGAAGGCTTTTCTTTTATAATTTTTTGTAATTATCTTCCGGGGTATAATCCATAAACAGATCTCCATCCAACTGTACAGACTTTACTTTCTTTTTAATAGGAATTACCAGATCCGTAAGTTTCTGATCTTTTTCCCAGACAGAAGGTGAGAAATGCAGCTTCTCTGTAGTTCCGTCTTCATAGGCTAATATAGCATCAAACGGAATGGCAAATCCCCCAACATTAGCTACGTTTATAGTAAGCATATCATTCATCTGGGAAGCTCCGGTTACTTTTAAATCAATATAATTATTGGTATAAAACCAATTCTGGAAGAACCAGTTCAGATTTTTCCCTGAGCCGGTATTCATAGAATTGAAATAATCCCATGGAACAGGGTGCTTCCCATTCCAGTTGTCCATATAATGATGTAAAGCTTTTTTGAATAATTCATCTCCCAGATAATCTTTCAGCGCCAGATAAGACAAAGAAGATTTCACATAGGAATTGTTTCCATATCCTGCTCCACTCACCTGGGTACTCATTGTAATAATGGGCTGATCCTGTTCTGCAGATGCATCATTAATCCATCTTTTAACACGGAAGTTTTTATAAAATTCTTTGGCAGCAGCTTCTCCGTTTTCATCAATTCCGATCAGATATTCCAGTGTGGTAGCCCATCCTTCATCCATGAATGCATATCTTGTCTCGTTGATTCCCATGTAAAAAGGGAAATAGGTATGGGCAATTTCATGATCTGCAGTCAGTCTTGCATCCTGAAGATCATCAGGAATACTGGTATCATTGATCATCATTGGATATTCCATATCTGCATATCCCTGAATCGCTGTCATTACATTATAAGGATATTCTACGCCCGGCCAGTTTTTCGAGAACCAATCCAGATTATAGCGCATCCAGTCTACATAATGTTCAAAATCTTTAGCTCCTGATTTATATCCGGCCTGAACGCTGGCTCTTTTTGTTTTTAACTGTACGCTGGCAGCATCCCAAACATAATGGTTGCTCATCGCAAAACAAAAATCTGTAATATGACTGGCTTTAAACTTCCAGACATTCCATTTATTCTGCTTTGTTACTTTTCCGGATTTCATTTCCTGCTCTGTAGCAACATGCATCAGCTTCTCGCTTTTTAAGGAAGCTTTATATCTTTTTAAATATTCCGGCTGAAGTACAGCTTCCGGATTCAGAAAATCTCCGGTAGCCCAGACTACATAATTTTTGGGTGCCGTGATGGCAAAACTGTAGTCATTAAAATCATTATAAAACTCCTGTCTGTCTGAGTGCTGAAGCATATCCCACCCATTGTAATCATCATATACGGAAATTCTTGGAAAAGAATAGGCCACATAGAATGTTTCAGGATCAATCTGCCCTTCTCTCCCACTCTGTACTGATAATGGATATTCCCATTCTATTTTAACCTCAGCTTTCGACTTAGATTTTAAAGCTGATTTTAATTTTACTTTTTCAACGGTACTCCAGTCGTCACTGTCGATATCATATTTTACATTGTTTACGATGAAAGATTTAATCTTTAGCCCGGACGACAGAAAATCTTTGGATACAAATCCTGATCTTGGCGACTGTGGCTTGTGAAGATTATTCACAAATCGTATAGCAAGTTCATTAAGATTATCGGGACTGTTGTTGGTATAAACAATGGTTTCTTTTCCGTAAACCACCTTTGTACCGGCATCCACTTTCACCTCTACATTATACACTCCTTTATTCTGCCAGTAGTTTTTACCTGGTGCACCGGAGATGTCACGTGTTCCTGTTTCATATGCTTTTTTGATATTCCTCGGCATATACAATTCCTGAGCTGACAATTGCAGTAAAGAAACTGCCATCAGCATTCCGGAAAAAATTTTCTTCATAGCGATCTTTTTAAAGATAGGTATCAAAAATAGCGAAAATGTAACATCAGGCGATCATTCTTTAGTAACAATATTTTGTCGCAATTAACTTTTATATTAAAATATTCTATAATCTCTCCTGTTCGGCTGTCTTCTTGATTGTTTTTGCATTTTTAACGGATTGATTTCCAAAGTTGAATTTCAATGAAAGCGTTACTCCCTGGGTATCTGAATAATCAAGAAAATAATTATCCTGATTCGCATATTTTGTGCTGACTTTCTGACCCGTGGATCTGAAAATATCAGTAAAAATAAGACTGGCTTCCAGTTTTTTGCTGAAAAACTTTCTGTTCATTACAAAATAGGCTGACCAGAGAGAAGAAATTCTAAAGGTTCCCTGTATACCAGGTGAATAGTAGCGGTGCCCCATTTCCATTTTCCAATCGCTGTTTTTATCCAGAGTAAAGCTTGTAGAAATATTGGACACCCAGTTCCACACCTGATTTTTATACAGCATTCCGTCCGTTCCTTTGAAGTAGTTTTCATTGTGTTCCAGATTTTCAGAGAGGATGATATTCCACCATGGCTTCACCTGAAAGTTTTTATACAGGCTTAATCCGAAAGCTTCTCCTTTTTCAATATTGGTGAAATAATAAATGAGACTGTTGGTACTTGGTTCCTGATATGAAATTTCCATAGAAGGATATATTTCTTTTCGGTAATACAAATCCAGGTTCCAGTCTTTCCAGGAATAGGTAAGATTGAGATTATGGGTAATGGTTGCTTTCAATTTTGGATCTCCCTGATAATAGGAAAACAGGTTATAATAAGATTTCGCAGGATTCAGCCATGAATAGGAAGGTCTGCTGATCCTCTTTCCATAGGAGAACCCGAATTCCTGTTTATTTTCTGTGGTATACTGTGCATAAAAAGTAGGAAAAAGTTTCCAATAGTTATTTTTATTCAGTTCGTAGGGTTCGGAAACAATTCCTTCAAGATCTGTCATTTCTGCACGGAGTCCTCCTTTGAAACTCCATTTTCCAATATCATAAGCCAATGAAGAATACAGCGCAAAATTGTGTTCTTTATAATCGAAAATACTACTCTTTTCAGGACGGTATTGCAGGATTCCATTCTCATTGTCTGAGAAATCAAGCTGACTGTTTGTCTTTACAAAACTATACTTCGCTCCGGATTCCACCTCCAGTTTATCCGCTTTCCACTGATAATCCAGCTGGGTAGAATATAACTGAACATCTGCTTTATTATGGGTAAGAAAATTATCTTCTCCTGGCGGCTGCCCTGCAAAGTTCAGATAGGTGATCACATTCTGATATTTATCTGTATTATTTCCTGTAAAATAATTAATCCACGAAAGGCTGCTTTTCTTATTAAGCTTACGGTCTATCTGAAAACTTACAGAGTTATTGATGGAACGTGAACGATGGTCATTGATCGTGGTATAATTAGATTCTACAGCATCCTGTTGGTTATAGATGAGTGTAGGAACATTATAAATTCCGAAAGATTTTGGAGAAAAATACCCTGAGTAGTTGAGGCTGATATTGGTTAAACTATCCAATTCATATTCCGCATTAAAATTCAGGGTATTCTGGTTAGTGTTTTTATCCTTCCTGTTCATTGTACTTACCCATCGGGTTTGGCTCTCGGGATAGTTTACATAATCTGTTCCTTCCCGGTAGTACGTCCCCAGCCCTCTATAATAGCTTCCCATAAAGGAAAGTTTATCTTTTTTATAATATTGGGAAAGACCAAAAACTCCTTTCGCATATTGTGTCTGTATATATTTGGAGGAGAGAATTCCACGGTAGCCTTCGATTTTATTCTTTTTCAGTACAATATTCAGTACTGCACTGCCTGAGGCTTCATATTTTGCGGGCGGATTGGTAATTACTTCTACTGATTTCACCTCATCTCCCTGTGTATTTTCCAGAAGGTTCTTGAGTTCATCACCCGTCAGCATTACTTTTTTATCATTAATTGTTACCAGAATTCCAGTGCTCCCTTTTACACTCAATACACTATTATTGATGGTGACACTTGGTGTATTTTTTAAAATTTCCCAGGCATTGAGTGATGAAATATTGCTGTTTTCCACATTAAATTCCAGGCGGTCTACTTTTCTTTTCACCAGCGGTTTTCGTTTCGTCATAACCACTCCTTCTATTTCCTGTGATTCCTTTTTAAGAATGATATTCAGAGGTTCTGCTTCTTTCAGATCAAGTTTTTTCTCAAATAAAGAATATCCCTGATTTTTAACAACTAGTCTTACATCCTGCTCCGCAATATTTTCCAATACAAATTTTCCGTTATCATCCGTTTTTAATTCTTTGATTAATTCATTTTGGGCATTATATACTTCCACCTTTATGGATGAGAGTTTTTCATTATCGGTATTCATAATGGTTCCTCCGGGCTTTTGTTTCTGGGCAAAAATCAAGACAGGAAAACATAGTAAAAAAAGAATCTTATACATGGCTATTTTTTTATCCTACTTAACAAAACAGTAATTCTGTTTACGGGTACAAAATTCTATATTGACTATAAGAAATATGGTTAATAGAAGGTTAATGATGGGTTAATGTATTTTCAGATATCAACATTCCCAAATTCAGAGGAATGGATTATGCTTTGTTTTTTACGATTTGAAACGATGGTTAATGGAAGGTTAATAATAAAATAATCACTTCCGGAAAACGCCTAAAGGTTTATCTTTGTTTTAATGATAGCCAAGAGTAAAATTCTGATTTCGGTTTTTGCCGCTCTGTTCCTGCTTTTACTGGGAATTCAGGTTTATTTTATGTACAAAACCTATCAGGTAAAAGAAAGAGATATCTACAGATCCGTGAATGACGGACTCACCCATTACACAGACAACCTTGAGGATATCCAGGAAGCCAAAGAAAGGAATGATGATTCTCTTCAGGAAATCATTATACAATATCATAATAAGGAGATCAGCAAAAAAGATTTTTTACATTATTTCATAGAAAACAGAAAGTCAGCCAGAGAAAGACTGATCCATTATATCGAAAGCCGCTACCAGAAAGATGGTTATGAGATTTCCTCAAGAATACGATACCTTTCTATTGTACATCTTCCGGACAGCACTAAAGTAATCACAGAACCTATTGTTATTTTTGAAACACAAGATAAGATTAAAAACCCACATATTGCCAGTAACGGAAGTTGGGAAACGTCTACCACCAAAAGAAATGATTCAGATAAGGGCCATGTTGAGAAAAGGAATACTTTTCTTGTCAAAACCCAAACTGATTTTGAGATCAGAAATATAAAAAGTATTGTTTTCAAAGAGCTTACTCTATTGATCATTTGTTGTATTATACTGCTTTCAGGAGTTCTTTTACTTTATATTTTCACGATCAGAAATCTGATTAAGCAGCAAAAGCAGGTAGAATTTCTCCACACCATTGTGGATAACATTTCGCATGAATTTAAAACTCCGATCGCTACATTAAAAATAGCATCAAAGGCATTAAAAAAAGAATGGAATCCGGAAACACTTCCTCTGGTTGACCGTCAGATTTCCCGGCTTGAAAGTCTGATGTTTCAGCTTCATAAGGATGAAATACCTGATGAAATGATTGAAATACAACCTGAGGACTGGAATTTTTTCATTCAGGATCTTTCTGTTACGTATCCTGATATTGATTTTAACCTCGAAAATGCAGTCTCAAAAAATCTTCCTTTTGATAAAAACCTGATGGAAACAGTGATTAAAAACCTTTGTGAAAACAGTGTAAAATATGGGGCATCTGCTGTTAAAGTAAACATCAGCAGCTCTTCTCAACAATTGGAAATCAAAGTTTCGGATAACGGACAAGGCATGGAAACGAAAGAACTGAATAACATTTTTGAAAAATTCTACAGAATACAGAACAACAATATCCACAACAGCAAAGGGCTTGGACTGGGGCTTTATTTCGTGAAGAAAATCATTGCCAATTATGGTGGAAAAATAAATGTTTCAAGCCAGCTTAATTTGGGTAGTACTTTCACAATATCAATTCCTTATGAAAACTAAAATCCTTCTGGCTGAAGATGATCCGGATTTCGGAATGATTCTGAAGCAGTATCTTGAATTGGAAGATTTTGAAGTCAGCTGGTTTCAGAATCCTGAAGATGTAGTCCCATTACTTCAAACTGATTTTTCTTTTCAAATGGGGATTCTGGATGTTATGATGCCAAACATTGATGGTTTTTCTCTGGCTAAAATAATTTTAAAGGAGAGAAATAATTTTCCTCTGTTATTTTTAACGGCTAAAAATCAAAAAATAGACCGCCTTACCGGATTAAAAATAGGTGCAGACGATTATATTCCCAAGCCTTGCGATCCTGAAGAGCTTGTTTTACGGATTAAAAATATCCTGAAGAGAAGCCTTCCGGCTGTTACAGAAACTCAAATAAGAATTGGAGAATTTTCACTGGATACTACCAAACTTTTGCTATCACATCCTAACGGAAACAACCGGTTAACCATACGTGAACAGGAGCTGCTCCTGTATCTTCTGAAACACAATCGTACGATCATCACCAGAGATAATATTCTGGACAATCTTTGGGAAACCAATGATTATTTTACCGGAAGAAGTCTTGATGTGTTTATCAGCAGGCTTCGTAAGTATTTCAATAGTGATCCTCAAATAAAAATCCAATCCCTGAGAGGAATTGGATTTGAGATTGATTTTCCAACCCATTGATTTTTTATAACGACAGGCTCACAATCACAGGGAAATGATCTGATGGATACAAAAGATTTTCCCTTCTGTCATTGATATGTCGGTGAGATTTTATTCTAAAGCCTTGCGTAAAAATATAATCAATTCTATCCTTTGGAACTTCATTGACATTGAAGCCTGTAAACGTTCCTACCGGGCCATAATGTTCGGTTTCGGAATGATAAAAAGTATCTTTCATATGCTGGGAAAGAATTTTAATCGGCTCCGAATCATCTGTCAGGTTAAAATCTCCGCTTAAAGCTACCGGAAGATTCTTTGGATTCAGTTCTTTGATTTTTTTCAGAATGAGTTCTGAAGATTTTACTCTGGCTACATTTCCTACATGATCAAAGTGAAGATTCATGGCAAGGAATTCTTTTTTTGATTTTTTATCTTTAAATACAGCATAAGTACAGATTCTGTTCAATGCAGCATCCCAGCCTTTTGAAGGTTTTTCCGGAGTTTCAGACAGCCAGAATGTCCCTGATTTTACCACTTCAAGTTTATTGGTATCATAAAAAATAGCAGAAAATTCGCCCTTTTCTTTACCATCATCTCTTCCTACGCCTATATAGTCATAGTTCTTTAATCCTGTTTTAATATCTTTCATCTGTTCCGGAAGCGCTTCCTGTACTCCGAAATAATCAGGATGATAATAGGTTAGTAAATCTGCAACATCCTGCTTTCTTTTAGGCCAGGCGTTGTCTTTATCAGATTCAACATTTAATCTGATATTGAAACTCATTACGGTAAGGTCCTGTGAAAATCCTAATGCAAAAAACATCAGAAATATCATTGAAAATTTGAAATTCATCTATTATTTTATCAGTAAGAGACAAAAATAAAACTTCTCTGTGACAGAAAAGCTTTATTGATGTGATTATATTGTTAAATTATCTTTTTCTTCTTCTATAGATATAAAATACTCCTGAAATTCGGTTTCGGAAACGGGGTTGTCACTTTCAATTTTTATAACGCCTATGGTTTTATAGTGAGCAGCCAGTTTAATCCCTTTGCTTTTCAGAAATGCTTCAAGCTTCTTTAAATTTATATCTTTTTTTAAAACTGCCAGATAGGTGATCATATGTATACTTGTATTAAACCATTTCCAATATCTCTGTATTTTATGCCTTCAATAGGCCTTGCCTTTTTTTCAATCAGTTCCCAGATTTCTTTTGCAGATTTATCAGGAAATTGTTCCATGTATAAAGCCGCTAGCCCAGAAACATGCGGTGCTGCCATGCTTGTACCACTCATGCTGTAATACAAATTATTTTTGTTCTTTGTGTTTTTGGGATATGCACTGATAATATCTACCCCGGGAGCACAGACATTGATATTCCCTCCTGTGGATGGGTTAATCCCTGCATTTGAAAATCGGGCAATCTTCATCTGACTGTCAATAGCTCCCACCGCCATAATAGATTTTGAATTGGCCGGCATTGAAACAGGCTGCGGAATCTGTGGCCTGTTGCTGTCATTTCCGGCAGCCGCTATAATAAGACAGTTATTTTCCAGCGCTCTTTCTCCAATGGTTTCAAATAGAACGGAAGGTTGGTCATCCAGTTTCACCGGAGATGCCAGCGAAAGAGACAGTATTCTGAATTTTTTACTAATAGCCCAGTCTATGGCATCAATCACACTGCTGGTAGTTCCTCTTCCGTTATCTGCGAGTACTTTTGCTATTTTCAGATTGCAATTCTTAGCTATTCCATAGCGGTTTCCGTTATCACTTCTGGTATTCCCTGTTGCCACTCCTGAACAGTGTGTGCCATGTCCGTTGGGATCTCTGTTCCAGTCCTGGCCATCTATGAAAGATTTGCCTTCAATTTCTTCAGAGGAAAAATCGGGATGGGAAGTTTCAAGACCTGTATCGAGAATGCAGACATCAATTCCTTTGCCTGTATAGTTGGAATTTTCCAGCCCAACAGCCTTAAGTCCCCATTCCATTTCAACAAATGATTTTTGAGGCAAGGGTTTGCTGATGATATATTTTTCAAGTTCTGCAATTTTTTCTGCGAGTCCGGCGGATTGTTTTTTAAGTTCACTGATCAACTGCAATTCATCTGCAGGAAAAAACTCCCGTTCTTTTTCATAATAAATAATAGAATTTGATTCATCTTTTACGGCACTTTTCAATTGATCTTCATCCATATTATCCACCACAAGAACTCCCAGGTTTTTGTAAAGTACACCGTTATCCTGATCTATGATTTCATAAGAACGGTTTTCTTTAGAGAGAAATTCTGAAGAAGTAATATTCACTTCCAGTTCTTTCTCAATTTTTTTGAGTGCATTTTTCTGCTGGTCTTGCAGCAGAACGATATATCTTCCGGTTTCCATAATGATCTTTTTTAAATTAATTTCAGAAATACCTTTTCGAGAATAAGAAAAATATCCTCCGGAATAATGGTCAGCCTGAGTTTCTTATTAATTCCTGATATGGCTGTATTCTGTTCAACCAGTGAAGCCCAGAAACGTTCAATTTTGGGAACAGAATTCATTTCTTTCAGCTTTTCATCATCCAGAATACCATTTTGATATAATGAAACTATGATTCCTGAAATAAGCTCTTCCGCATCATCAAGCTTTTTATTTTCCTTAGTATAGATCTCCATGAGAATACCATACATGCTTTCCATTCCATTGAATGAAAATCCTCCAAGAATTTCCCGTCTTCCGGTAATTATTTTTTCCATTTTGATAGGGTTAAAACCTCTTTTAACCGTGGAAATCATATTCATAATTTTCAGAACTTCAGATTCATGGCTGGTGTTTCCTTTGGTACGGAAATACTCTAAAACCTCATTAAGGAATACCTCAAACCGCACATCAAAGTCAAAGGATTTGGAAAGATATAAAGCCTGAACATCATTGAAGTGCTCCAGAAGTTCCTTAATTTTCTGTACCGTAAAGTGAATAAGTTCCTGCATTACTCAAAAGTTATCTGTTCTATTTCGTTACCGTCTTTATCTTTGTAAGACACAATCCTGATTCCTTCTTCCTCCATTTCTACGTGAAGGTTGATGAATAGTTTATCTTTATCTTCCGCAGCGCTGGTATTCGGATCTATGTAAATATTGTTCAGCTTGGCATTCACCAGTGTATATTTGTTGAGTAAAACCTTTGAAAAAATCTCTTTCAGCTCCTCTGTTTCTTCTTCCGTTGTTCCATCCTGAGGCCGAAAAATCCCGGAATTAAGAAGCTGGACTTTCTTTCTGAGATCCAGTTTAAGAACTTCGTTCGCAGGGAGTTTACCAAATTTCTGATCATTTTTCTCCAGATTACTGAACAGTGTTTTGAACTCTTCGGTCTGGAGCTGTCTTTTGCTGATTTCAGAAATATTCAGTCTTTTCTCTTTATTTGCAAGACGGATTCTCTCATTGAGTTCTGTGACAAACTGATCCTGATTCAGTTTAAAATTATATTTAGAGTCTGAATCTATATCCGTGATTTTGATCGGAATATCCATCTTTACGCTGGGCAATGCATATCTTGGAACCTTAAAATACTTAAGGTATTCATGACGGGCATATTCTTTAGCAATAAGAACCGCATTCTCGTCTGCTTTTTTACGAGCCTGAATTATCTCGTTGTTGAGATAATCCAGGTAATCTGATAATTTTATCATCTTTCGTAAAAATATTATTGTGAAAGAAGTCCAAGAACTTTTTCTAATCCTGCAGGCATTTCGTCATTGGTTGCACGTACTTTCACCCCAAGAGAATATTCTTTTTCCACTTTAATTCCTGTGCTGGAAGTTCTTTTATAAGATACATCCACTTTGAATTTTACAGGTCCCCAACCACCGGATACTCCGGCATTAATACCAAACTCATCACTTACGTCTTTCGTGTACGTAGAATTAAGCTTCACATTAAAGTCTACTTCACAGGTTTCAATTCTGAAACTTGGAACATTCAGCAGGGCAATAAAAGGCACTGAAATTTCTACATCATTCGGAATCGTTTTAGGGTTGGCAGCACTTACCGGCTCATCTTCCTTAAAATCCGGATTCGGAATATTTTTTTTGTATTTGAATTCTGCCATTCTCAGTTTTTTAGGACTGGCAGCATTGGAAGGATCTGTAAGTTCGAATCCAACTTCATTGATGAAATTAACGGTTGCGATAGAGGCATTAGACTGTGCTTTTACACAAGCATCCAAAGGTCCGCCAATAATAGTAGCAAAATCGATACTTCCCAATTCTGCAGCAAAATCCGCACTGGCAGCATCGGAAGTTCTGAAAATCTCTTCATCGGCAGCCATCTTACCGGCAATCAGCTTCATAATTTCTGCAGATGTACCTGAAAAAGATTTTTCCCACTTTTCATCATAATTCTTTTTGAATTCTTCTACAATAGCTAATAATTCTTTATTCGTCAATGAACTCAGTTCCGAAGTTTCAATTCCAGATACTTTTTCATAGACTGCAGGGGTAAGAACTTTTTCTACTCCCGATAAGAGATCAATTAACTCATTTTTTGTTTTTTTGGCGTGGCTTGCTTCAAGCACTGATTTTAATGTTTCCATATTTTTTGTTTTTGATTAATATTGTGGGACAAAATTATATCACTGACAGTCAAAAGATTGTAGGAAAACCCCTCTACCTCACCCGGAAAAACACCCTAAAAAATAAAAGCCTGAACTTACAATGGTAAGCTCAGGCTTTTATGGCGGGTATATTTTGTTACTCTTAATCTGGTATAAAACCCAAAGATTATATGAATTCTTCTTAATTTTTAAGTAGGCTAAGAAAGCACCAATGTTGCTGATGAAGCTACATGAATATGCTTACACTTAGAAAGAATCAATTTCATTGATTCCTCCCTTTGCCTCCTTAAAATTCAACATGAGATATTAAATCTTTGCGTTACATTTAAATGAATCCCATATTTCTATGCAGGTTTTTTGCTATTGTTTTCCAGATTGATATCAGGAACTTCAGAATTCGGATCCAGTTTTACCTCATCTATTTCTTTCGTAGAATCTACTTTGAATGTCCATTCTGTATTTCTTTTCCAGACCTCTACAGGGATTTTCATAGTCTGTGCCGTTCCATCTTTGAATTTGATCTGCACGGTTGTAGGCATTGGTAGCTGACCAATATTTTCCACCGTGATCTGAACTCCGTTCTTAAAATCTCCGTTGATATATTTTACGTTTTTAACAGCCTGATCAATTTTCCATTTATTAAAGAACCATCCTCTCCAGAACCAGTTCAGCTCTTCTCCGGAAACATTTTCCATCGTATGGAAGAAATCCCATGGTGTAGGATGTTTAAAAGCCCAACGGTCTATATACGTTCTGAATGCTTTGTCAAATTTTTCAGGTCCGAGAATGGTTCCTCTTAAAACATCCAATCCTGTTCCAGGCTTATAGTAAGCCAAAGCACCGATACTTCTTTCTTTCATATTATCCGGACCTACCATTACAGGCTCAAGATTGTCAGTCAACAAATATGTTCCTGATCTTGCCAGATTGGGTTTATTATAATATTCTCCTTTATTGAAAGCCTCTGTTGAAAGTCCGTTAATGAAAGTATTAAACCCTTCATCCATCCATGCAAACAGTCTTTCGTTAGATCCTACGATCATAGGAAACCAGTTGTGTCCAAACTCGTGATCTGTAACGCCCCAAAGGTCTTCTCCTTTGGAATCCATATGACAGAATACGATTCCCGGATACTCCATTCCGCCTTCATTTCCTGCAACATTGGTAGCAGCCGGATAAGTGTATTCGTACCATTTTTTCGAATAATGTTCTATGGCAGCCTTCGTATATTCTGTAGATCTACCCCATGCTTTCTCACCGGCACTTTCTGCAGGGTAAGCAGAGATAGCCAGAGATTTTTTTCCACTAGGTAAATTGATTTTTGCAGCATCTAAAATAAATCCGGCAGAAGATGCCCACGCAAAATCTCTTGTCTGCATAATTTTAAATTTCCAGGTTTTTGTACCGGAAGCTTTATTTTTACCGATTTCAGACTCAGGACGGATCATTACCGTTTTATCGCTGTTTCTTGCCTCGTTCCATCTGTTGATCTCTTCTTTGCTGTATACTTCTTTCTCATTCAGAAGTTCTCCGGATGCTACTACATAATGATTGGCAGGAACCGTAATATTGGCTGTAATGTTCCCATATTCCAAATAAAACTCCGAAGCTCCAATATAGGGAAGCGTATTCCATCCCATAACATCATCATACACACACATTCTGGGATACCATTGTGCCATGGTAAAAATTTTACCGTTTTTCGTATCCTGTATTCCCATTCTGTCTGAACCATAATCAGGAGAAATAAAGGAATATTCAATTTCTATTTTGGCAACTCCTCCATTGGCTTTCAGTTCTTTTGGAAGATCAATCTGCATCCTTGTATCGGTAATGGTATATTTTACTTCTTTTTTACCGTCTAGCTTTACTGATTTAATGGTATATCCACCATTAAATTCTTCACCATGTGCTCCATTTCTGCTTCCCGAAAGCGGAACGACACCATTTCCTCTGGAATCTTTTGCAAACAGATTCTGATCCAGCTGCAGCCACAGAAAACCTAATTTGTCAGGACTGTTGTTGGTATAAGTAATTTCTGCTGTACCTGTAATCTCTTTTTTATTTTCATTCAGGCTGACATTCAAATGATAATCTGCTGAATTCTGCCAATAAGCATGTCCCGGCTGTCCGCTTGCAGAACGGGTTGCCGTGCCTGTCTGTGGATAAAAGAACGGCTTAAATGCTTCTACGTAATCGTATTTCGGAGTTTGTTGTGCGTATGCAGATCCTGAGAACAGAACCACTGCAAGCGTCGAAACAAGGGTTGGAAGTTTAAAATTCATTTGAAAAAGTATTATTTAACTGTATAGGTAAAAAAAAGTCCCGGATTTGTTACACATCCGGGAGTTTTTTTACTATAAGTTTTATTTAATTCGATTTTTTTGCTTTAATCATCGCTTCTAAAGCATCCCACATTTCACGAGGAATTTCTTCAAGCATATTAAATTCTCCGGCTCCCTGAAGCCATTCTCCGCCATCAATGGTTACTACTTCACCATTCATATACGCTGAATAATCAGAAACCAGATAAGCAGCAAGGTTGGCAAGCTCCTGGTGTTCTCCTACTCTTCTCAACGGAACTTTCTTTTTCATATCGAATTTTTCCTGAAGATCTCCCGGAAGAAGTCTGTCCCAAGCCCCTTTTGTAGGGAAAGGTCCCGGAGCAATAGCATTGAAACGGATTCCGTATTTTGCCCATTCTACCGCCAATGATCTGGTCATCGCCAGAACTCCTGCTTTTGCACAGGCAGATGGTACTACATAGGCAGAACCTGTCCATGCATAGGTTGTTACGATATTCAATACAGTTCCCGGAGTTTTAGAATCTATCCAGTGTTTTCCTATGGAAAGAGTACAGTTTTTTGTTCCTTTCAGAACAATATCCAGAATAGAATCAAAAGCGGAATGAGTCAGTTTTTCTGTTGGAGAAATAAAGTTTCCGGCAGCGTTATTCAACAAAATATCAATCTTCCCGAATTCTTTTAACGCAGCTTCTTTCATGGCTTCCACTTCATCCCAGTTTCTTACATCACAAGCTACACAAAGAACTTTACCACCTGTTTCGTCTTCCAGTTCCTTAGCTGTAGTTTGTAGTTTTTCCAGATTTCTGGAAGTAATGACTACTTTGGCGCCCAGTTCAAGAAAGTATTTGGTCATCGCTTTTCCAAGACCGCTTCCGCCTCCTGTTACAATTGCTACTTTATCTTTTAGTGCACCTTCGCGCAGCATAGGTTGTGTATATAGACTCATAAAATATTTTTTCTTAAAAATAATAAATATTGAAATGCAATCCCTTAAAATAGGTTGATAAATAATGCTACAAATAATTATTCTTCACATAAAAGCTCTCTCAACTTTTATATTCATGATTTTAACCCCAAAAGACATAAAAGTTTTAAGTGCTTAAGTTTTCAGAGGCCAACTTTATGTAAATAAGTACATCAAAGATTTTCATCTTATTTGAACTTTTTTCCAGCATTATTTTAAACTTACTTAAGCAGACAAAATGAAAGCTTTTGTGCCTTTTGCGGTTTTATGAAGTTTAGGCGTCTTTATAAACTATTCCAAAAGAAAATAGCCTGATAACAATTACCAGGCTATTTTTTCATTTGTTAAAACAATGTATTAAGAAGCTACCACCCCTTTGAATGAAAGTGTCTTAGGAGTTTTGCTGTCACTAGTCGTAACATTTACAGTCTTCATAAATGGTCCTACCGCTGCTGCGTTATAGCTGGCTTCTACAAATCCTTTTTTTCCTGGCTGGATAGGAGTTTTTGTATAATCAGCTGTAGTACATCCGCATGAAGGTGCTACATTCTGAATAATGATTGGTTTTGAACTTGTGTTGGTAAATTCAAATCTGATCAATTTTGGTTTTCCCTGAGGGATATTTCCCACATCTATTGATTCTGATTTCCATTTAATAGCATCAGCTACCATTTTTACAATGGATGGAGCATCTGTAGTCAGTACATTTGCATAAAAAGGAGAGCATGCTAACACTGCTAAAAGAGCTGTAATTTTTAGTTTTTTCATGAGTATAAATTTTAATATTTGAAACTGATTATTTTCTTTCGATGTAACAAATGTAAAGCAGAGAATGATGATAACTTGTTAACCGCTGTCAAACATTTGTTAACGAGTTGTTAATAATAAAAGATAAATAGATATTTTTGGATAATATTGCCTCAGTAAATGAAAATAAAAAGACTCAATATTATAATAACGCTGGGATTTATTGCTATTATCGGAATTTTAATAGCACAGCTGATGTGGACCCGGCAGGCTTATAATCTTGAAGATAAAAAATTCAATCAGAAGGTCAATATTGCCTTAATGGAGGTGGCTGAAAAACTCTCCGGAGGAAAGACCTCTTATACCGAAAACCCTGTTCAGAATATTGCCAATGACTACTATGTGGTTAATATTAATAATGAATTTCATCCTGTCGTTCTGGAATATTACCTGAAAACAGAATTTACCCGTTTTCAAATCAATACAGACTATGTGTATGCATTATACAACTGCCACAGCGATAAGATGGTATATGGAAAGTATATGACTTCTCATCAGGAAAGCCCCAGTAACAAAGTGATCAATTTTCCTAAGCATAAAAATCTGATCTATTACTTTTCCATCCGTTTTCCTGATAAAACAACTTATCTGATCAGTTCATTAAGATTCTGGTATCTTCTTACATTTGCTCTTATTATCATCCTTCTGGTGTATGTATATTCTATTTATACGATCATCCAGCAGAAGAAGTTTTCGGAGCTGCAACGTGATTTTATCAATAATATGACTCACGAGTTTAAGACCCCTTTATCCTCAATACTTTTAGCTTCAGAAGCTCTTAATAAGCAGGAAATGGTACAGGAAAACTCCAAATTGCAGACGTACACTTCTATTATCATCAATCAAAGTCACAAGCTTAATAGTCATATTGAGAAAATTCTGAATATTGCTAAGAATGATGCAGCAGGACTTTCGTTAAAGCCTCAGAAAATTCTCCTTCTTCCTTTTATTCAGGAGATTTCAGACACTATACAGCAAAAAAATAAAGACCTCAGCATCGAGATTGATATTGAAAACAGCACTTCAGTAATGGCCGATGAATTTCACTTTACCAACATCATCTATAACCTTTTAGATAACTCCGTAAAGTATTGCGAAACAAAGCCTGTTATTAAAATTTCAGCTCATAAAGACTCAAAAGGATTATATTTAAAGTTTAAAGACAACGGAATGGGAATTCCTGCTAAAAATATTCCTCATATTTTTGAAAAATTTTATCGGGTACATACCAAAAGAAGTGAAGAAGTGAATGGTTTCGGGTTGGGATTATTTTATGTAAAAAAAGTAGCTCAGCAGCATCACTGGAAAATTTCTGTTGAGAATAATGAAGACAAAGGAATTACCACTACCCTCTTTTGCCCGTTTTCAGTTTAATTAAATATAAGTATGGAGAAATCTAAAATTTTATATGCCGAAGATGACAAAACCATAGCTTTTCTGGTAGAGGACAGCTTGGAAAGTTATTATGATATCAGCTGTTATTCTGATGGTGAATCTGCATTGGAGGCATTTAACAGCAAAGATTTCGACATTTGCCTGCTGGATATTATGATGCCCGGAATGAACGGGTTTGAAGTGGCCCAAAGGATACGCAGTAAAAATTCTGAAATTCCGATTATCTTTATTTCTGCAAAAGCTTTAAAAGAAGACAGAATCAAAGGACTTAAAATAGGCGCTGATGATTATCTGGTAAAACCATTCAGTATTGAAGAACTGATGCTGAAAATTGAGGTTTTCCTGAAACGTACCAAGAAAACAGATACCACTCCTCTAAAGTATAAAGTTGGGAAATATGATTTTGATCCTAAAAACTATACTCTGCAGGGTACAGAAAACAGTATCACGCTTACACAAAGAGAATCTGACCTGCTTTTATATTTTATCCGCCACAAGAATCTGGTAGTCAAAAGGCAGGAAATTCTAAAGGCTATCTGGGGTGATGATGATTATTTTATGGGACGAAGTCTTGATGTATTTATTTCCCGATTGCGAAAGGTACTGGCCGAAGAACAGAATATTTTAATAGAAAACCTGCATGGAATAGGCTTCCGTTTTTCTGAAAAAGAATAAATAATACCGAATCACTTAAAAACACAACAGCAAATGATGATTTTAATTAATTTTAAACTTTGAAAATTTGTCATTAATGAAAAATCACAAACCCACTGTTTTTCTATTTCTTTTATTTTTAAGTATCCAATTTAAAGCTCAAAAATTTGAAAAATTAATACAATATGTCAATCCTCTGATCGGTACCGAAAAGATGGGACATACTTATCCCGGAGCAACGGTTCCTTTTGGGGCAGTACAGCTAAGCCCTGAAACGGATTCCATTTCTTATGAGCTTAACGGGAAGTACAATGGTGAAGTTTATAAATACTGCGCTGGCTACCGTTATGAAGATAAAACCATCGTAGGGTTCAGTTCTACCCATTTCAGCGGAACGGGACATTCCGACCTCGGAGATTTTCTGATCATGCCTACTGTAGGAAAACTTCAATTGAATCCAGGAACGGCTTCCCACCCTGAAAATGGCTATAGAAGCAGGTTTTCTCATCAGAACGAAACGGCAGAAACAGGATATTATAAAGTAAAACTGGATGACCACAATATTCTGGCAGAGCTTACGGCAACACCACGAGTGGGAATTCACCGCTATACTTTCCCAAAATCCGACCAGGCTCATATTATTCTGGATCTGATGGCCGGTATTTACAACTATGATGGGAAAAATGTCTGGACCTATGTTCGGGTAGAAAACGGAAATACCATCACAGGCTATCGCCAGACCAACGGTTGGGCAAGAACCAGAACGGTTTATTTTGCAATGAAGTTTTCAAAACCGTTTAAATCTTATGGCCAGAAAAATTATGATGAAAAGCAGGTTTACAAAGGGTTTTGGAGAAAATTCGACCAAAATCAGAATTTCCCTGAAATTGCAGGTAAGAACCTGAAAATGTATTTTGACTTTGATACTAATGAAAATGAAGCCATTGAAGTTAAACTTGCTATTTCTCCGGTAAGCCAGACCAATGCTTTGGAAAACCTGGAAAAAGAAGCCGGAAATATAACTTTTGATCAGGCTAAAACTCAAGCCCAGAACAACTGGAATAAAGAATTAAATAAAATTGTCATTAAAGGTTCCGATACGGAAAAAACCAACTTCTATACAGCCATGTACCATACCTTTATTAATCCTACTACGTACATGGATGTTAATGGAGAATATAAAGGTCTGGATCAGAATGTTCATCAAGCAGATGGCTTTACCAATTATACAACCTTCTCTTTGTGGGATACCTATCGTACGCTACATCCTTTCTTTAATATTATCCAGCCTAAACGAAATGGGGATATGGTAAAATCTATGATGGCTCATTATCATCAGTTTTCAATGAAAATGCTGCCTATCTGGTCACATTATGCTAACGATAACTGGTGTATGAGTGGCTACCACAGTGTAAGTGTTGTTGCTGATGCCATTATTAAAGGGAATTATGAGGGTGATCCTGAAGAAGCTTTAAAAGCATGTATAGAAACGGCTAACAAAAGAAATTACGAGGGCATTGGACAATATATTGATCTCGGATACATTCCGGCAGAGAAAAACGGAACTTCAGTTTCCAATACACTGGAATATGCCTATGATGACTGGGCTATTGCTCAGCTGGCAAAACATTTAAACAAAACAGAAATTTACAATCAGTTTATCAAGCGATCTGAAAACTGGAAAAATAATTTTGACAAAACAATAGGATTTATGCGTCCACGTCTGGCAGATGGAAGCTTTAAAAAAGATTTTGATGTGTTAAGCACCCATGGACAAGGTTTTATTGAAGGAAACTCATGGAACTACAGTTTCTTTGTTCCACAAAATCCGGATGAGCTGATCACCATGATGGGTGGAAAGAAAAAATTTGCATCAAAACTGGACGAACTGTTTACCATGCATTTACCTGATGAATTCTTTGCAGACACTGAAGATATTACACGGGAAGGAATTATCGGTGGATATGTTCACGGGAATGAACCTGCTCACCATGTTGCGTATTTCTATAACTGGGCAGGCCAGCCATGGAAAGCACAGGCACAGATCCGCCGTATTCTGGAAATGCAGTATAAAGCAACACCGGACGGATTGGGAGGAAATGATGATGCAGGGCAAATGAGCGCTTGGTATATTCTAAGTTCATTAGGTTTTTATCCTGTAGCTCCCGGTTCAGAAGATTATTCAATTGGAAGTCCTGCAATTGACCATGCTGTACTGAATCTGGAAAATGGAAAAACTTTTGAAATTGAAGCCATCAACCAAAGTCCGAAAAATGTATATGTTCAGAAAGTTCTTCTGAATGAAAAAGAAATAAAGAATTTTACTTTGAAACATTCTGAAATTATGAAGGGAGGAAAGCTTACATTTTATATGGGGAGTAAGGCGAAGAAGTAAGAAGTCGAAAGATTAAAATAATAAATTTTGGCTAAAGCCAATGGAAGATTCCAAATAAAGAGAGCGGGCTAAAGCCCGCTCCTATTGAATTATCTTGACAATCTCAGGTTAATCTAAGACTATTCTTCGAATATATCTTATTAATCCCTTGCTTCAAAAAGTAATCGCTCTCCGAATTTCTCTTCTGCAATTTTACCATTGTCATACACCAGATGTCCATTCACAAAGGTGTGCGTAACTTTTGAATGGAAATTCATCCCTTCTAATGGGCTCCAACCGCATTTATAGAGTAAATTATCTTTGGAAACAGTCCAGTTTTCATTTAAATCAACTAAAACAAGATCCGCTTTATATCCTTCTCTCACAAAACCTCTTTTTTCAACTTTGAAAAGAATAGCGGGATTATGACACATCTTTTCAACGATTTTCTCAAGGGATATTTTACCGTTTTTATAATTTTCCAACATCACAACTAATGAATGCTGTACCAAGGGTGCTCCTGAAGGACACTTTGTATATACATTATTCTTCTCTTCTGCTGTATGCGGAGCATGGTCTGTAGCAATCACATCAATTCTGTCATCCAGTAATGCCTCCCAAAGAGCATCTTTATCTTTTTGAGTTTTTACCGCCGGATTCCATTTGATAAGACCTCCTCTTGTGTCATAATCTTCATTGGTAAAAGTAAGGTGGTGAACACATACCTCAGCCGTGATCTTTTTATCTTTTAAAGGAATATCATTTCGGAAAAGCTCCATTTCCTTTGCTGTTGAAAGGTGGAAAACGTGAAGCCTCGCTCCTGTTTTTTTTGCAAGTTCAATCGCTTTGGATGAAGATTTATAACATGCCTCTTCACTTCTGATCAGGTGATGGAATTTTACAGGAATATCATCCCCATATTCATCCATATATTTCTGAGTATTGGCTCTGATGGTGGCTTCATCTTCACAGTGAACGGCAATCAGCATTTTTGTATTGCTGAAAATATTCTCCAGTGTTTCCGGATTATCCACCAGCATATTTCCTGTAGAGGATCCTAAGAATAATTTGATCCCCGGAACATTTCTCGGATTTGTTTTCAAAACTTCCTCAAGATTATCGTTCGTTCCTCCCATCATAAAACCGTAGTTGGCATACGCTTTTTGAGAAGCAATCTCATATTTGTCTGCTAATAATTCCTGAGTAACAGCATTAGGAACCGTATTCGGCTGATCAATGAAACTTGTTGTTCCACCTGCAATGGCAGACCTTGATTCACTTTCAATATCACCTTTATGAGTAAGCCCTGGCTCACGGAAATGCACCTGATCGTCTATTACTCCGGGAAGAAGGTACTTTCCTGAACCATCAATAATCTGATCGGCATCTTCAGAAATACCGCCGGCTATTTTAGCAATCAAATCATTTTCTATCATGATATCGCTTTCAAAGACTTTTCCTTCGTTAACAATATTTACGTTTTTTATAAGAACTTTCATTTCAATTTATTTCCCTGTAAAATTAATATTTTAAGTTTTAATTCACCCCAAAATCGCAAAACGAATACTTAAAGTTTTACATTTGCAAAAAAAAATCGACTTTGTATAAGAAACTATTAGGACAGACAATCATCTACGGAGTAGGGGCAATAGCACCAAGAATCATTCTATTCATCCTTAATCCACTTTTGATCTATAAGATTCCCAATGAAGGTTTTGCAATTTTCACACAGCTTTATGCGTGGATCTCATTTGTTAATATTATTCTTTCTTTTGGTTTTGAAACCGCCTATTTCAGATTTTCAGCTGAAGAAGATAACGAGAAAAAAACTTTCAATACCTCGTTCTGGTTTTTATTTTCTACTTCCACTCTTTTCCTTGCCTTGTGTTATTTATTTAATCAGCCAATTGCAGATTATGCCGGATATCATGATAACCCTGAGTATATCAGATGGTTTGCGCTGATTGCATTTTTCGACAATCTATTGGTTATTCCTTTTGCATGGCTGCGTTTTCATAATAAACCTATCAAATATTCTGCTGTACGAATTGTTCAGTCCATATTTCAGGCTGTTTTCACAGCTGCACTCTTCTTTTGGATCCCGGAAAGCCTATCAAAAAGTATGGGATTGGATCAAAATGTAGACTACCCGTTCTTCAGCAATCTTGCAGGAAGTGCATTGGGTTTTCTATTATTATTTCCAATTATATTAAAAGTAAGATTCCAGTTTGTCACTTCATTGTTCAGACGCATGATCAAATATTCTTTTCCTCTTATGCTAGCAGGTCTGGCTTTCATGGTCAATGAAAATTTTGATAAATCCATTCAGAGAAATCATATTTCAGACGAAGAAGCTGGTGCTTACGGTGGCTGCTATAAGCTTGCTGTATTGATGACATTGTTTGTTACCGCTTACCGAATGGGTATCGAACCTTTCTTCTTTAAACAAATGGATAAAGGTGATGCTAAAAAGACATATGCCAAAGTAGCGGAATATTTTGCTTTTTTCGCCTGTGCTGTTGCCTTAGGAATTATTGCAAATGTATCGTGGCTGAAAGCCGTTTTTATTCCTAATAAATCGTATTGGATCGCTATAGATATCATCCCGATTATTGTTATTGCCAACCTTTGTTTTGGAATCTATTATAACTTTTCAACATGGTATAAAGTAACAGACAGAACTAGTATGGGAACGGTTATTTCATGGCTTGGGGCTGGAATCAACATTGCTCTTAACCTTTTAGCTTTAAATTACTATCACAGCATGATCGGTTCTGCATGGGCTACTTTCGGAGCGTATGTTATTATGATGATCGTCTCTTATCTGCTAGGTCAGAAATACTATCCTATTCCTTACAGAATGAAGAAAATATCCTTTTTCCTGATCCTGCTTGGCGTTTTTAGTTTCATCATTGTAAAATACCTTCACTATAATATTATAACAAGTAATCTTCTCTTTTTGGTCTTTACCGGAATGTTGATTTATTCTGAAAAAAACCTTATTCTATCGAGAATCAGAAAGAATTAAACTTTGGTCTTTATTTTGCTTGTAAACAAACCTATTTCCAATTTAAACAAATATTTAAAAAGATATTAATCATAGTCTATCAAAGATTTTAATTATTACCTTTAACCTAAATATTAAAAACAACGAATAAAACATCTTTTATACATATAATTTATGAAAATTATTGTCCCTATGGCTGGACGTGGTTCCAGATTACGTCCACATACACTGACAGTTCCAAAACCTCTTATTCCTATTGCAGGAAAACCTATCGTACAGAGGTTGGTGGAAGATATTGCTAAAGTTGCAGGAGAAAATATTGAAGAGGTAGCTTTTATCATCGGAGATTTTGGCCCTGAGATCGAAAAATCCCTTATTCAGATTGCTGAAAAGCTGGGAGCAAAAGGAAGTATATATTATCAGAACGATCCTCTTGGAACCGCTCATGCCATCAAATGTGCTGAACAGTCTATGCAGGGAGATATTGTTATTGCTTTTGCAGATACCCTTTTCCGTGCAGATTTCCAGTTGGATAAAAATTCCGACGGTGTAATCTGGGTGAAAAGTGTGGAAGATCCATCTGCTTTCGGAGTAGTAAAATTGGACAATTACGGTTTCATTACCGACTTTGTTGAAAAACCAACGACTTACGTTTCAGATCTTGCCATTATCGGTATTTATTACTTCAACAGTGCTGAGAAACTGATGGAAGAGATCAACTATATCATGGATAATGATATTAAAAACGGAGGTGAATATCAATTGACAACAGCCCTTGAAAATCTTAGAGCAAAAGGAGCTAAGTTTACGCTTGGAAAAGTAAACGACTGGATGGATTGCGGTAACAAAAATGCTACCGTAGAAACCAACAGTAAAATCCTTGAATATGAAAGAGAGGAAATGATGCATTATCCAGCTTCTGCTGTAATTGAAAATTCTCTGATTATTCAGCCTTGCTTTATTGGGGAAAATGTAAAAGTTTCTAATTCAAAAGTAGGTCCCGGTGTTTCTTTAGGAAACAATACCACTGTTATAAACTCTAATATTGAAAACTCTCTGATCCAGGAAAACACAAAAATCAATCATGGAAACCTTTCCAATTCTATGATCGGTAATTCTGCACAGTACTTCGGAGTTGCCAGAGAAATTTCTTTAGGTGATTATTCAGTTTTAGATTTTTTATCTAAATAAGAATAGAAAACATTTAACATAAACAACACATCATCAAGCCACACAATATCTTTTGTGTGGTTTGGCGTTAATATTGCACCGTATTTTTAATTAAAGATAAATACATGAAAAATTGGATCCCTTTTCTTTTATTGCTTCTTGCCTTATCGTCCTGTAAGACCCGTAACACTGCTCAAAATGATACAGATCATACACGGGACAGCATTAATACTACAAAAGATAATGGAGATCCAAAAGATGTGAATGAACCGGTGAAAGACAAATACACCTTTTATGAACATGTACTGATCCCTCCAAAATTTGAACAGATCAAAATAGACAGCAAGGTAAAAGTAGAAACAGGAAGCTATGTTCCTACACTGGATGCAACCATCTATATTGAAAATGACAAAAAGGTATGGATGAACCTCCGAGCCTTGTTCATCAATGCGGCAAGAGGTATTGCCACTCCGGAAGGAATCAAAGGGCAGGATAAAATCAATAAAACTTATATCGACTCTGATTTTGACTATCTTAATAATCTACTGAATGTTAATTTCATTGATTATAAATCTCTGGAAAAAATTTTACTGGGAAGAACCTTTGTAAAAATCAACGACAAGCAGTTCAACCTTACTCAAAATGCACAAGGTTTCAATATTGTTTCCACGATCAACCAGAAAATTGTAACCGATGAAAAAAACAGGGAATATAAGATTGCTATCCAATACGATACCAATTACGATTTACTATCTGTCAATTTAAAGGATATTCTGTCATCAGACGAACTGGATGTTTCTTATAGTGACTGGAATGAATACGAAGGAATCCGCCTTCCGAAAAATGTTAAAATAATTATAAAAGGTTCAAAATCTAGTCAGATTTTACTGGAAAACACGAAATTTGACTTTTCGAGGATGGAAACACCTTATTCTGTACCATCCAGTTATAAGAAAATTGAGATTAAATGATTAGAAAATTTAGCTTTTTAATAGGTGTTTTGATGTTCGGACTGCACCAGGGACAGCAGACCAAAGAACAACTGCAGAAGCAGAATGCCGAACTTAAAAAACAAATTGCACAAATAAATACCGATTTAGCCAAGACCAGAAGTGAATCTAAACTTTCTGTAGCCTATCTTTCTAACGTCAACCAAAAGTTGATTTTAAGAGAAAAGGTTTATAATAATACACAGAAAGAAAAAAGATTCATCGAGGATGATATCTATTTACGTCAGCTGGAAATCAACCGTCAGAATAAAGAACTGGCTGTTTTGAGAAAAAATTATGCTGAAGTTTTGGTGAATGCTTATAAAAACAAAGGAGTACAGAACAAAGTAACTTTCATACTTTCTGCTAAAAATTTAGGAGAAGCCATACGAAGAGTTCAATATCTGAAACAATACTCAGACTACCAGGATAAAAAAGCGGCTGAAATCACAGACGCGGCCAACCTCATCAAAAAGACCATCGCACAAAAACAAAACTCTGTAAAAGCGAAGGAATCCCTTTTGGTAAATCAACAGAAAGATCTGGCAACCATCAATACTGAAAGAACTCAAAAAGAACAATTAGTAGCAGAATTTAAGAAAAACGAATCTAAGCTGACTGCTGAACTTAAACAAAAACAAGTTCAGTCTAAAGCATTGGAAGGACAGATCAGAGCTATTATTGCGGAGGAAATCAGAATTGCTAAAGCGGAAGAAGAAGCAAGGAAAAAAGCGGAAGCAGAAAAAATTCGTTTAGCGAAATTAGCTGCTGAAAGAGAAAAAGCAAGAATCGAAGCTGAAGCTAAAGCAAGAGCAGAAGCCCTTGAAAGAGAAAGAAGACTGGCAGAAGCAGAAGCTAAGAGAGCAGCAGATCTGGCAGCAAAAAGAGCTGAAGAAGAAAGAAAACGTAACGAGGAAGCAGCAAAAGCAGAAGCGAGTGCAAGAGACGAATCCAGACGATTAGCCGCTAAAAAAGCTTCAGATGAAGCCAATGTAAGAGCTAAAGAAGCAGCAGATAAATTGACAGCAGCAAGAGCCGCAGAAGCTGCCCTTACCAAGAGAAAGGAAGAAGAGAAAAAAGCTGCTGAAGCTAAAGCGATGACAAGCTACGGAGTTTCCACTGCTACAGGAAACAGTTTTGCAGATAGCAGAGGAAGACTTGGCTATCCTGCAGACAGAGCCGGACAGATCACTCACCGTTTCGGAAGACAACCACACCCTGTTTTCAAAAATATTACTGAAGAAAATAACGGTATCAAAATTTCCGTTCCTTCAGGTACACGTGCAAAATCTGTGTTCCCGGGATCAGTATCTTCAGTACTGGCCAACAATGACGGAACAAAGACCGTAATCATCAAACACGGAGGTTATTTTACCATTTATTCCAACTTAGGAAATGTAAGCGTTTCCAAAGGACAGCAGGTTTCATCAGGAACTCCGGTAGGTACAATAGCTCAGGATTTTGATGGCGCTTATACACTTGATTTCCAAGTATGGAACGGAAGTACACCAGTTGATCCATTAGGTTGGATTTCATATTAAAAAAAGTGTAACTTTACAAAAATTTTAAGAGATGAATACACTAACAATACTTGCCTTATCTTGGCAGCACATCCTTATCGTAGCAATACTTTTAGTATTACTTTTTGGAGGAAAGAAAATTCCGGAATTAATGAGAGGAGTAGGTTCAGGAATCAAGGAATTTAAAGATGCAGTAAAAGAAGAAGATAAACCTGGTTCTGAAAATAATAAGTCGGCTTCCAATAATAACAATTCTTCCAGCAACTAAAATTCCGTAGAATTAATGAAATTTACTGAGACTGCATGGAAAGTCTTCAATCAAGCTATTGAAGACTATCACGTGTCTGATGACGTTAACACTCTAATTAATAACCCGTTCGAAAAAGATAGTTTGGAACGGATTTTGTATGCAAAGAACTGGATTGATACCGTTCAATGGCATTTGGAAGATATAATTAGAGATGAAAATATTGATCCGGCAGAGGCTCTTCAACTGAAGAGAACAATAGACGCCTCCAATCAGAAAAGAACTGATCTGGTAGAATATATTGACGGCTGGTTTCTTAATACGTTTGAAAATATAACTCCTAAACCTGAAGCAAAAATAAATACGGAAACTCCCGCTTGGGCAGTAGACAGGCTATCAATTCTTGCATTAAAGGTTTATCATATGTCGTTAGAAGCTAATAGAGAATCCGCTTCTGAAGAACACAGAAACAACTGCCAGGCTAAACTGGATGTTCTGCTTACTCAGAAAGAAGACCTATCAACTTCTATAGATCAGTTGCTTACTGATATTGAAAACGGTAACGTTAAGATGAAAGTGTACAAACAAATGAAAATGTACAACGATGAAAGTCTTAACCCAATCCTTTATCAAAAAGGGCAACAGAAATGAAACGACTATTTTTCTTTGGAGTACTTATCATATTAACATCTTCCTGCGCAACGGAAAAGCTTAATCTTTCTCCGTTGTCAAATAATTTTTATAGTGATGCTAAAGGGTCTGATTCAGACAGAAGCTCAAAGAAGAATTTTAATATCAATATTAAGCAGAATGTAAATGCTTCTGAAATTTCAAATATGATCTCTACTTTTCCCAAGTTTAAAAACAACGGATTAAATGATGAGATTACCAGCTTGAAATACAGCCTTCAGAATTATTTATATGCTATTGATGCCAGCAATTCTGCCGGAAAGAGCAGAGCCCTTAAAAGCTTCGAAAAATCATACAAAAAAATTCAAAAGCTAAGGCAGAATCTTGACAGAGACGACGATGAAGTTCTTAACAGATATCTTGTACGTTTAAAAACAAATATTTCTGTTATTGAAGATACTTTGCCAGGAAGTTAAAAACTAATTGAACGATCAATGATTAAAATTCAGGCGGAAGCCAATGTTCCCACAGAGCACGGCACTTTCCGAATGATAGCTTTCTCCGAAAACGAAAACGACTGGATGCCTCATATGGCCATCGTTGCTGAAAATACAGATTTCTCAAAACCAGTTAATGTTCGTTTCCATTCAGAATGTATTACCGGAGAAGTTTTCCATTCAAAAAAATGTGAATGCGGCCAACAATTGGATGCTGCAATGAAATATATCCATGAAAACGGTGGAATTATCATCTACCTTCGACAGGAAGGAAGAAACATCGGGATCATTAACAAACTGAAGGCATACTCACTACAGGAAAAAGGACTGGACACCGTACAGGCTAACCTTGAACTGGGACTTCCCGCAGATGACAGAAACTTTGGCGTAGCCATTGAAATCCTTAATCTATTGGAGGTAAAAGATATCAACCTTCTTACCAATAATCCTGAAAAGGTAAAATATGTTGTAGACAGCAATATTCACCTTAATTCAAGAGTACCATTACAGATTCCGGCTAATGAAATAAGCAAAGGATATCTGCAGACAAAAAAAGACTTCTTTGGACATCTTCTGGATGACAATGATAACTAAATAAAATAGAAAGAAAAGCTTCAGAATATTCTGAGGCTTTTTTTTTGCCGTTTATCTTGTTCATACTTTAGCCTAAAAGCTTCTGTATATAAAATACCATTCTAAATATTCTTAACAAGAAATCTTCTCGCCAGCGATACCCATGACTCAAATGATCTGATCATTATCCATAACGTTTATAAATCAAAAGCCCCGAGAGATATTTCTCCCGGAGCTTTTTTAATTATAAAAAACTGAAAAGATATTCTAAATTATTTAGTCTTGATTTTAGACTCGTCAATATTGTAATATTTAATTACGCTTTTGTAATCGTTGTAATCTACAGCAGAACCTTTAGCCGCTTTCGCACCACCTGTACCTGTTCCATTTGCAGGAAGAATAAGAACTCTGAATTTTTTATTCTGATAGTACGTTGGGTTAGCTGTTAAGCTAAATGTATTGGTAGAGTTAATATTAATAGTAGCAGCATACTTACTGAAATCAAAAATATAATCTACAGCATCATTATTGGCGTTCCCCACATACGATGTATAAGGAAGAAGTTTCCATACAGGAGAATCTCCGTCAGTCCCATTCTGCATATAAATAAGCACCATATCAGACTGTACTAATGGACTGTTAAAGTCATCACTCCATCTGTAAAGATTATCAGTAACTCTTGTAAAATTAGGGCTAATATCAAATGACTGATTTATTGTATCATAATCTTTTGCTACCACAACATCATCACTATTGTCACAGCTATAAGCGGTAAAACCTACAGCCCCCAGGAATAAAAAGAGAAGTATTTTTTTCATTTTTAGTAAAGTTTAGTTATTATTTATATTGCGTATTCAAATCATATACCAAAAATCTCAAAAACTTTGTTTTCCTCATTTTTTTAATTGTATTTTTGTTCTTATTCAAAAAGTCATGAAGAAATTATTATATACTTCACTCTTTATTGTTGGATTGATAAGCCCTACGATTAAGGCCCAGTATCAGCCAAAAAATGCATCCAAAGAAGATTTGAAAAAAGCTCAGCAATGGGTTGATAAAACCTACAAGAATCTTTCTCAGGATGAAAAACTAGGACAGCTTTTTATTGTAGCACTGTATACCAATAAAGGAGAAGATTATATCAGCCAGGTAAGAACTATTGTTGCCAATGATAAAATAGGCGGTCTTATTTTAATGCAGGATGATGCAGCAAGAGAAATCAATCTGGTGAATGAATTTCAGCAAAAATCAAAAGTTCCTTTGATGATCGGGATGGATGCAGAATGGGGATTATACCAGAGAATTGCCACGGCTCATAAATTTCCATGGGCAATGACATTAGGAGCTATCCAGGATAAAAACCTAGTCTATCAGATGGCTGCGAAAATTGCAGAGGATTGCCACAGAATGGGAATAAATTGGGATTTTGCCCCTGTAGTGGATGTAAATACCAATCCTAATAATCCGATTATCGGTAACAGAAGTTTTGGATCTGAAGTGAATAATGTAATCAGCTCTGCCCTATCCTATTCTAATGGTCTTCAGGACAATAATATACTGGCAGCGATTAAACACTTTCCAGGACATGGGGATACCAGCACAGATTCTCACCTTGATCTCCCTGTAGTTTCCCACACTATTGACAGGCTTAATACGGTCGAACTGGCACCATTTAAAGTGTTGATGAATAAAGGAATCGGCGGCGTAATGGTAGCTCATTTATATGTCCCGAGCTTAGAATCAGGAAAAGGAATTCCGGCTTCTGTTTCTAAAAATATCATTACAGGATTACTAAAAGATAAGCTGGGTTATAAAGGTTTAATCATTACTGATGCCTTAAATATGGGCGCTGTAGCGAATAAATACAAACCAGGTGAGCTGGATGCCATGGCTTTTAAAGCAGGAAATGATATTATGCTTTTCTCTCAAGGGGTTTCTGAAGGTAAAAAACTCATCCAGAAAGCTATTGATAAAGGAGAAATTCCTCAATCAAGAGTAGAAGAAAGCGTGAAGAAAATTCTGTTGACCAAATATTTCCTTGGATTAACTCAATACACCCCAAAAAATCCTGAAAACATCAATGCTGATTTGAATAATGATTCTCATATCCAGTTGGTACAAAACCTTTATTCCAATGCATTGACTTTATTAAAAGATGAAAAGAAATTACTGCCTCTTACAGGAAAACAGATATATTATGTTCCTCTTGAAGAAGCTCCTTATCAGACTTTCGCCAGCAGATTAGGAAATAATGTGGTGATCAAAAAAGCAGGAGAAATTACTACGATTCCGGCAGGTTCTACCGTTATTGTAGGTTTCCATAAAGACAACTCAACCGCTTATAAACCTTACAAAATATCCGCAGAATCGAAAAAAATACTTTCCGATCTTACAAGAAATCAAAATGTAATTCTCAATGTATTCGGAAGTGCTTATGCATTAAAAGATATTGATATTTCAAAAGTTTCAACAGTTCTTGTTTCTTATGAAAACAATGATGATTCAATGAATGCGACAGCTGATGCATTAAACGGAAAAACAAAAATATGGGGAAAACTTCCTGTACTGGTAAATGACCAGCTAAAACCGGGAATGGGTATAGAACTTACTACCAATACCTCAACAACTATCAAATAATACAACATCAAAAACAACAATAATCTAATGAAAATAGGCATACTTTGCTATCCCACTTATGGGGGAAGCGGAATTGTAGCAACAGAATTAGGAATGTCTCTTGCCAATAAAGGATATGAAGTACATTTCATCAGTTCTGCACTTCCCGCAAGATTAGATATCACCAACCCGAATATTTTCTTTCATAGAGTAAATGTTCAGACCTATCCGCTTTTCCAGTATCAGCCTTATGATATTGCGCTAAGCTCGATGATCTACAGGGTTGTCAATCTTTATAAACTGGATCTTCTTCACGCACATTATGCCATTCCTTATGCATATGCTGCTTTTACAGCCAAACAAATGCTTAAAGAAGACAATAATGATATTCCGTTGGTAACAACATTGCACGGGACAGATATTACCCTTGTTGGTCAGCACCCAAGTTATAAACATGCTGTAGAGTTTTCAATCAATCAGTCTGACGCTATTACTTCAGTTTCTGAAAGCCTGAAAAAAGATACCCTTCAGTTCTTCAACATCAAAAAGGAAATTCAGGTGATTACCAATTTTATTGACAATTCTGAATTTGATGACTGCTCTGAGTGTCAGAGAACACAGTTCGCCAATCCTGATGAAAAAATCCTGATTCACGTATCCAATCTTCGTCCTGTAAAACGTGTGGACGAGGTACTCCAGATCTTTAAAAATGTGGAGAAAAAAGTTAAATCCAAACTGATCATCATTGGTGAAGGTCCGGATATGGAAAAAGTAAATCAGTTTTTAGAAGAAAACCCGGAGCTTATTTCCAAAATACGTCTTTTAGGAAAGGTAAATGATTTGTATAAAATCTTACAGCTTTCGGATGTATTTCTTCTTCCTTCGGAGCAGGAAAGTTTTGGTCTGGCAGCACTGGAAGCGATGGCAGCATATACACCGGTAATCAGTTCCAATGCAGGAGGAATTCCTGAAGTGAACATTCAGGGAGAAACCGGATATCTTGCTGAAATCGGAAATGTAGAAGCCATGAGCAACTATACGATCAAGCTGTTGAGCAATGATGAACTTTTAGCCAAAATGAAGCAAAATGCGAAAGATCAGGCCATAAAATTCGATTTGAAAAACATTCTTCCTATCTATGAGAAAATGTATAGAACAACCATAGAAAATTTTAATAAGGAGCTGACGAAAGTATAATATTTCTATTATATTTACGTCACACTTATGACGGAAAAACTACTTCAATATCTTTGGAACTATAAGGTTTTCAAATATTTTGACTTCAAAGATATTGAAGGAAATTCCGTTGAGATCATCCATTTCGGAAAATGGAATAAAAACGCAGGTCCCGATTTTCTGGACGCTAAAATCAAAATCAACGGCTTACTTCTCGCAGGCAACATAGAACTGCATGTCCGTTCCTCAGACTGGATTTTCCACCATCATTCCATAGATCCCAATTATCAGAATATCATTCTTCATGTTGTTTTTCAGCACGACATAGAAATTCATGACCTTACCGAAAAACGGGTTCCGACATTGGAGCTGCAAAACTATATCGATAAAAATATCCTTTGGAGATATGAAAAACTCAATAACGGAGATCAATTTATTGCCTGTGAAAATATTTTTGATTCAAAAAAAATACCGTTCAACTTCCATGAAGAGAATATTCTGAAAAAACTGGATGAAAAATCCTTGGAGATTGAGCAGAGTTTATATCAATACAAAAATAATTTCGAGGCTGTTTTATTTCACAGTTTTGCCTATTCATTTGGCTTAAAAGTAAATGCCCTTATTTTCCGGCAGATTGCAGAAAGTGTAGAGTACAGGATTATTAATAAAATCCGTCAGAATCCCCTTCAGCTTGAAGCCTTATTGTTCGGAATTTCGGGATGGCTGGATGATCCACAGGACGGGCAGATGAAAATATGGAAAAGAGAATTTGAATTCATTAAAGCCAAATTTCCAGTTTCTGATTTAAAGTTTCATCCTAAATTTTTAAGATTAAGACCTCCCAATTTCCCTACCATTCGATTGTCACAATTAGCAGACCTTTACAAACATCAGCATTTATTCTCAAAAATTATGGAAGCGAAAAGCACAGAGCAGCTGTATGACATTTTCAAATCTGTAAAAGCCTCTGAGTACTGGAATTTTCATTTTAATTTCGGAAGTATTTCCAAAGTACAGCCTAAAGCATTGAGTAAAGATTTCATTGATCTTCTCATTCTAAACACTGTACTTCCATTACAATATGCCTACCAAAAAAATCATCACGAAGAAATTGCCGATGAAATCATTGAACGTTACAGCACTATTTCTGCTGAAAAAAATACGGTTATTAAAAACTGGGAAAAGCTGGGTTTGAAAGTGAATAATGCTTTAGAAAGCCAAAGCCTGATTTATCATCACAAGACCTGTTGTGAGCCGAAGAACTGTTTGTCCTGCGCTATTGGATTCAAACTTTTAAAAGAATGAATGTATTGAAAAGTTCAAATCACCTAAAAATCGTTGTCAAAAAAAATCCTTAACTTGCAGTATTGGATTCAAAACTGTTAAATAACAATCTGAAAAATGCTGAGTAATATCCGTCATAAAATGGAAAGAGAATGGTTTGGTGTACTGACTAGAACAGGTGCCAAGCTGGGAATTCCTGTTTCTAAATTGAGAATTTTCTTCATCTACTCTACTTTTGCAACCGCTGGATTTTTCTTTCTGATCTATCTGGGATTGGCATTTACACTTTGGATTAAAGATATTTTTATCACCAGAAGACCCAGTGTCTTTGATTTATAAATTATGGAATTTTCACCCATTACTTCTGCTGAAGATCATAGAGTTCAGGAAATCTATACTTCTTATACCACCACTTTTCCTGTAGACGAGCAAAGAGATAAAGATCAGTTTGAAAGCTTATTTTCAAATCCCTATGTAAAATTCATGTCGGTTATCCATGAATCAGAAGCTATTGGCTACCTCATCCTTTGGGAGCTGAGTTCTTTTGTTTTTGTAGAGCATTTCGAAGTATTTGAATCATTTCGAAGTAAAAAACTGGGTTCATATATTATGAATCATCTATCAGAAAATTACCCCCGTATTATCCTGGAAATTGAGCCTACAGAATTGAGTGAAGATGCATCAAGACGTTATTCTTTTTATCAGAGAAATAATTTCACACTTATTGATACCAATCATATACAGCCTAGTTATGGTGAAGGAAAAAAATCTTTGAATTTATGGCTGCTGGCCAATTATACTCCTGAAAATGTGGAGGATGCTAAAAAAGAGATTCTTGATATCATTTATCATTAAAATATAAAACGCCGGAATAGTTTTCCGGCGCTTTTCTTTTACTTATATTTTATATTAATTTACTTCATACTCCAGTTTGATGGTAATACTGGCTTCTTTTTCTTTGGATGAAGTATTGAAAGTTCCGCCATAAGAATAGTCTTCATTAGAATTGGGTGCTGTAATCTGGATTACTCCCATTGTAGCTTTCTTCAGATTTCCCAGATCACTTCCTGAATTTTCCGCAATTTTTTCAGCACGTTCTTTGGCATCCTTTGTAGCACTGGCAATCATTTCCTGCTTCACGGTAGCCAGTTTGGTATAGAAATAAGCCGGTGAAGAAGAAGTGAATTCAATCCCACGGTTGATAATTTCGGTAATATTTCTGGAAAGATTTTCTATTTTGCCAACTTCTTTGCTTTCAATAGAAACTTTTTGGGTAAGATTATAACCGGAGAATTCTCCCTGCACATAGTTTCCGTTAGCATCATTATAACTTCTGAATTGTTTTTGAATATCTACGGAAGAAAATACAATCTCCTTCTGCTGTATCCCTTTTGAAAGCAGATAGTCATTGATTACTTTTCTGTTTGTCGCCAGCTCATCATAAGCCGATTTCAGATCTACATTATTTTTGGAAAAACTTCCGGACCAGGTGATCAGGTCTGAAGTAAATTGTTTTATTCCTAATCCTGTCACAGAAATGGTGTTTTCAGATTTATTCCTGTTCTTTATAGCATTTCCTAAAAATGCAAGACCAATCACAAAACCTAAGGCTGCAATAGCCACTGCAAAAATATTTTTATTCATAAAACTTGTGAATTTGGGTTGTTACCATTAGACTGTATCAATTTCTATTCCAATATTTTAAGATTTTTTTAACATTTAAACTACTTTTGATTTTCTTTCAATCTTACTATAAAAAGAGGTACCGTTTCTTCTAACCTCAACATTACGCCTGAAAGATTTTTTGCTTTCACATAGGTTCTCACCTGAGGCTTTGCTAAAAATGAAAACTGAATAAATTCTGAAATTCTGTCGGCTGGAATTCCGGCTTTTACAAAATAATCATCATCTATCCTGTCCCGAATCCAGGCAACATGTTCCTGAAGATCGTCATATCTATATTGTCTTTTCTGTCTTCTGGCTTTACCGCTTATCAGATCATAAACTCCCTGAACATTCAGGTTTCCTAAGAGTATTGGCAAAAGAACACTTTTCACTTCGGCTGGTTTTTCTCTCATTTTTCCTACCGGCTGCGGAAGACCTACAGCATCTCTCACCTGTTCTCCTTTATCTACTCTGGCTACAATCCGGGAATCCGCTTCCAGATCTCCGGTGAGTTTTTTAACAATCTTCACCTCACCCACATCTTTTGGAATCTGATAAAGAGTAATAAACAGGGGTAAGTTGGTACCATTGGTGAGGACTCTTCTGGATGTTCTGTTGAAATCTTCTTTTACAAATCTCAGTTCATCATTAGGCCGGGCTTCAATAGAAAATATTCCTTCTGCATCAGAATATACCTTCTTGTCAGTAGACATATTGATAACAATTACTTTACTCAAATTCTCTCCATTATCTTCCACTATTCGTCCCGTCACAGTCTGCTGAGAAAAAAAGAAAGTACTGCATAGAAGCATCAGGAAGAGAAAAATTTTTCTTTGCCCGAATGTTTCAGTATTTTCAGTGATATAAGCCAACGTCTAATTTTTATAAGTATTATCTTGAGTTCCTTCTAATTTGTTCGTTTTACTGTATTCCCCGAAGGCAATTTTAAGCTCGTATTCAACGACATCGATACTAAAATCCTTACGGTATCTTTTTGCCAATGAACGGGTTTTATCGGCATACAGCAGAAATGTATCAATCTGTTCCTCATCCATTCCGTATTTTTTCAGGAAGCTCAGGTTTATTTCATTTCTTACTCTGCGTAGGAAATCCTGGGTTTCATTGTAATTCGCTTTAGTAATTTTAGGCTTTGTTGCTTTCTTTACTAAACCTGATACAGCATTAAATACGCCAAACAAATTAACCTGCCCCACATTAAAATCATGTCCTGTAAAAGTTTTTGACAGCGTATTATTGGGTAAGGGTTGATTCAGCGGGCTTCTCATATATTCCTCCATATCTGATTTTAAGGACTGAAGTTTTCTGGATTCATTCAAATGCTGATTGTCTTTTGCCAGATTTCCGGTAGGTCTGTACTTAATTTTCACTTCAGGGATCTGTATCTCCATTTTTTTCAAAATGATATTTAAGGGAGAGCTGAGATCTTCATTCGTAATTTTTTTATCAACCCGGTAATATCCTTCTTTGACAAATCTGATTTCATCATTTTCTTTGGCTTCGATCTCAAATTTTCCGGACATATCACTTAATATGCTTTTGTTTCCTGAAATATTAACGATGAGTACAGGAGCAAAATCCAGTTCATCTCCTGTAATAACTTTCCCTGATATTTTCTGCTGTCCCCACAATCCTGAAGTGATACAAAAAAGCACGAGAAATAAAAATCTATTGATATATCTTTTTTCCATTTATCTTTGAGTTTGTGGAGCACGGTAAGAAGAAATCCTTGTCAGAACAAAACGTTGAAACCTGTTCAGATCCGCATCGCTGCAGAATCCGTATTTCAGAATTTTCTTTCTTTCGAAGCCGCCTGCAAAAACATAATAAATGAAATGATCTATCAGAGGTTTCTCTATTTTAAGATTGGTAAAGTAATCGTCACCCAGGCTTGCCCTGATGTATTTCATTAGATCTACATCATCCCATTTATCTTTAACTTTCCCTATAGAAAATCCTTGGCCTTTCGGCTGTACAAATTCTCCAGGTTTTGCGGCCAGTATTCTAGGATCTGATTTCTGAGCAATATACTGATCAATTTCTTTGATTAATTTTTCTACCTTTTTAGGTTTATTATAAAGTTTTGAATCAATTTTCAGGTTTCCGGTAAGCCCTTGTTTCACTTCTACTTCAGGGATCTCAATGGTTTGCCGAACCATATTTATATTCATAGGAGACTGGGTATTTTCCTGAGTAACTTTTCTTGTCAGACGTTCATAACCTGCTTTTATAAAACGTAATTCATCTCCCTGTTTTCCGGAAATCATAAAATGTCCGTCCCGGTTGGAAAATACGATCTCGTCCGTTCTGATATTAACTACATTCACATCCTGCATTTCAGTACCGTTTTCGGAAGTAATCTTACCAAATATATAGCTTTGGGCATGGGTATGGATAAAAAGAATAAAGGATAAGAAAAAGTATAGTTTAAGTTTCACGGGCTATTTTTTATAAAGCAAAGCTAAAATTATTTTTAATTTATCCCATAAGTTTAACCACAGTTAACGCGTTTTAATATTTCTTTTTGATTTTTGCCTTGTAAAGTGTTAAATAGCCTAATTAAATTGTTAAAGTTTTTTTTAAATTTTAGCTAACTTGCAGTCTCAATTCTCCTTTAACAATGCAAAATTCTTACACAGTCATCAATGCTTCTGCCGGATCCGGGAAAACGTATGCCCTGGTACAAAGGCTTCTGATGATCTGTCTCCGCTATCCTAATCAACAGCAGTCGATCAGGAATATTCTCGCCCTGACTTTTACCAATAAAGCAGCCAACGAGATGAAGGAAAGAATTTTATCATGGCTGGGAAATTTTTCATCTAAAGACTATGCAGAGAATACAGATCTGAAAAATATCCAGAAAGCATTTGAAGAACAGGGTTTAAAAATTACCATTGATGAACTTCACCACCGTTCAAAAAAATTGCTTGACTATGTTCTCCACAATTATTCCACATTGAATATCGGAACGATTGACCGTTTTAATTCAAGGCTGGTAAGAAGCTTTTCTTATGAACTGGGACTGGCTAAAAATTTCAATCTTGAAATTGAAGCTGAACCATTTCTGATAGAAGCGGTTGATAAAATGCTGGATCAGATCGGTGAGAATGAAAAGATTTCCAATTCTTTCATGGATTATGTAGACTACAGTCTTGAAAACAATGAAAGGATTAATCTTAATAAAAACCTTTATGATTCGGCTAAGGAATTTGTAAAAGATATTCACTACGAACATCTGAAAAGCAACAAAAGTTTTGATGATGCCAATTATGAGAATATAAAGAATACACTCCGTAAAGAAATCGTACAGAACAAAAAGCAGTCTGCTGAACTGGCAGCCCACTCCATTGAATTATTCAAATCAAGAAATATAGAAATTGAAGATTTTGCCCAGGGTAAAAACGGAATCGGAGGTTTCTTTACTAAGGTCATCGATTTTTATCAACAGAAAAGGGCCGGTTTTCCTTTTCCAACCACCCAGGAAGAATCTGTGATTAACAATTACAGGAAAGGAGCTTCTTCAAAATCAAAGCATAAAGAGTCCGATATTTTGGAGATTCTTGATCAGCTTCTTGACAATAGGATGAAACTTATTGTTCTGTACATTGAGACTCAGAAGAAAGAGAAAGTTTTGTCTGCTCTTCTTCCTTTAAAGGTTAATAAAGATATTCAGGATGAACTTCAAAAAATCGAGGAGGAAAATGATCTTGTTCTTCTTTCTAAGTTTAATATCCTGATTAATGAAAATCTTAAAAATGAACCTTCGGCTTTTATTTATGAAAAAGTAGGTTCACAGTTTCAGCATTATTTTTTTGATGAGTTTCAGGATACATCAGAACTGCAGTGGCAGAATTTTGTTCCGCTGAGAGATCACAGTGTTTCTTCGGAATATACTTCCTTCACATTGGTGGGTGATCCCAAGCAGAGTATTTACCGCTTCCGTGGTGGAGAAAGTAAGTTGATGCTGGATATTATCAACAAAAAAGAGTTCTCTCCAAAAGAGGCTGATCTTCTGGTATTAAAAGACAACTGGAGAAGTGCCCGAAATATTGTACAGTTCAATAATGAATTGTATCGTTTTCATTCTGAAGGATTGCTGGAAGAGCATAAGAATATTTTCGGGGCAGATGCTGAGCAAAATCCAAAATCCAAAATGGATGGACGGGTAAAGGTAAATCTGATCGAAAATCTTACGAATGAAGAGTTTTATACTGATACTTCGGAAAGAATGCAAAAAGATATCCAGGAATGTCTGGATAATGGCTTTAAATTCTCTGATATTACGATCCTTTGCCGCGGAAATTTTGATATTTTCAGCTATTCTCAAAAACTGGGAAATTTAAAGGTTAAGTATAAGGGAGAGGAAACCAATATTAAAACAATCTCTGATAAGGGTCTTACACTGGAACTTTCCAATACTTTAAAGGCTGTTATAGAGTTCCTCCGCTGGGAACTCAATCCTAAGAATAAAACCTGCCTGATCATGATGATGTATCATCTGAATACACTGGGGAAAATTCATATGCCGGATTTCACTTTGGGAATGAAAGAAATTCTGAATATTGAGGGGCATGAAGAAATATTACAATTCATTCAGGAGAAATATCTACTACAGCTTAAACAGGATAATTTCCCGAGATTCAATCTGTATAATTTTATTGAATATTACATCAATGAATTTTCTGTTGAAAACAAAGAAACAGACTTTTTACTGAACTTTCTGGAAATGCTTTTCAACTTCACGCAGAATGCAGGAGCCAGTACCAAAGAGTTTTTGAAATATTGGGATGAAGAAGCTTCTTCATATACCATACAGGCTTCGGAAAACATTGATGCCATCCAAATCATGACCATTCATAAGTCTAAAGGTCTGGAATTTCCCATTGTTTTTATTCCTATGATGAATAAAAACCGTGACAGTGAATTTACCAACTGGTTTGATACGAATGAAAGTGAAGCATTAAAATCAGTGAATATCAATCAGTTCAGCAAAAATCTGGAAGCCTATGATGAAGAGATTCTGTTTTTCAACAGTAAAAATGCTTACAAAAACCTGATTGACAGATTGTGCCTGCAGTATGTGGCTACCACGAGACCTGTTGAACAACTGTTTTTCTATCTGCAAAAAGCAAATAAAACGTCTAACAATCTGGAAATTTTAGAATTCCTTCAGGCAAAAAACGCGGAACAGGCTGATGAATTTGATGTGTATGAAGTAAATCCTGAGATGCTGAAGAAACATTCTAAAGATAAAAGTTCATTATTTAAAACCCAGAATATTCAGGATCTGAAAAATGTCAATGAAAAAAGTACTTCTATCAAGATTGCTACGCCGTCAAAAAATTATCAGGTACGAAATGAAAAGGTAAGAATCGGGCTTTTTGTCCATGAGCTTTTATCAAAAATCAATACTGAGAAAGATATCATCAAGGTTTTGGACGGATATGTTTTAGAAGGACAAATTACACTGGAAGAGAAAAATGAAATACAGCTTACCCTACAGGAAATTGTCAGAACTTATGCAGAGTTCTTTGATGAGAAATGGGAAGTAATCAACGAAAAAGATATTATGATCTCTGAAAAAGGAGAAAGCCATATATTCAGACCAGACCGTATTTTAAAGGGTCCGGAAGGTTATATCATTGTAGATTTTAAAACCGGTGAACAAAAGGCTAAGGATGAAGCGCAGGTAGAAGGATATAAAAATATTCTGGAGCGTCTGGGCAAAAAAGTTCTTAAAACTCAGATTATTTATCTATAACTCTATACAGTACCGAAAGGTTATTATAATAATTCTCATAAAAAACTCTTCAAAATATAAAAGGATTAACTATTTTTATTTTGTACGAATAAAAATATAGTCTTTGATTATATTTGAATACAACTAACCAACCATGAGAATATATTTAAATTCCTTTGCAATAAGCCTGATCATGATGTTATTTTCTGCCATGGTCATTTATAATATTGTTGATTGTTTAGATCCGCCTGTTACAGAAGATGATCATCATTTCCCCACTGAAAACATTGTAAAATCAATGTTTCTAAGTTTTGTATTGGGAGCAGTAGTTTTTATTTCTGCGGTGCGATTACAAAGGCAGACTCCTAAGAGATAGATTTTATCATTATATAATAAAAAACCGCTATCCCAGAGGATAACGGTTTAATATTTTGAAGAATTTTCAATCTTACGCTGTTGTCGTAGGAGTAAATACTCTCTGAGACAATTCCTGGTCAAAAAGGTATAATGCGGATGGATTATCACATACCATTTTGATTTTTGTTACGTATTGAGAAGCACTCGCTTCTTCTTCTACCTGTTCGTTGATAAACCACTGCAGGAATGATGTTGTTGCAAAATCTCCCTCTTCGTTAGCATTCTTTACAATATTGAAAATACTTTTAGTTACTATTTTCTCATGAGCCAATGCTTTTTCAAAAATATCAGTTGCATTTTCAAACTCATGTGGAGGTTTTGGAATTTCTCCGATGATAATTTCCCCGCCTACATCATTCAAATAATCAAACATTTTATCTGCGTGCATCAATTCTTCTTTGCTCTGCACTCTGAAATAGTTGGCAATTCCATCCAGATCTTTTCCAGAAAACCATGCAGACATTGAAAGATAATATTGAGCGGCGTATTGTTCGTGGGCAATTTGTTCGTTAATTAATTTCGCAATTTTTTCGCTAACCATAAGTATTAAATTTATATTCAAAAATAGGGAATAAAAGCCCGAAATCAAAAGTTTTAAAGAAAATTAATACAAAAAGGATGGAAAAACATCCATCCTTAACACATTAAAAAACTAAAATTACAAACTGTTATTTTACTTCAGCAGTTCCCGTATTCATCGGCTTTTTCATCATTCTTCTTTCTTTCATAGCCATCTTCATTTTCTCTGCTTTTGCTTTTCTGTCAGCCTGCCATTTATCATATTGATCAGGAGTAAGGATTTTTTTCATATCAGCATCCATTTGTGCTCTTTTGGCCTGCATTTCCTGCATTTTAGCTTGTCTGTCTACCTTATTTTTGTCAAATTCCGCCTTCATTTCAGCTTTTCTTTTATCCTGAAGCGTTTTTATCTGAGCTACCTGAGATGCGTTAAGATTAAGATCTTTTTGCATCTGGTCCAAACGTTCCTGTTGTTTCTGCTCCATTCTCTGCTTCATTTCAACGGCTCTTGCCTGTCTGTCTTGTGGAGTTGTTGTCTGTTGTGCCATTGCAAAACTTCCCATTCCGATAAATGCTGTTGCTAAAACTAATTTTTTCATCTTTTTAAAATTTAATTAATTGTTATTTTGTTATTATATCTTTTTGATTATGAATTAAAACACAAGTTAAATTAACAAATTCATAAATAATGTTAAATTTTAACTAAAATAAATTAGAAAAACAGCAAAAAAAAGGACAGATTATAAAAACCTGCCCTTCACACCACTTAAATATAATATATGAAAATTAATTCCTAACTAAACTGCCTCTAAAACCGCCACCGCTATTACCACGGTTCTCTTGTCTTGGAGCAGCATTTTCAGATTTCTGTCTGAAGCCTCCATTATTTCCTCTGAATCCGCCATTATTTTCTCTTTTCGGAGCTTCTCTTCCTTCATTATTTCCTCTGAAACCACCTCCATTGCTATTTCTGAAGCCTCCATTATTTGAATTCCCTCTATTTCCTCCATTATCAGAATTCCCTCTGAAGCCACCTCCATTGTTGTTTCTGAATCCTCCGTTATTGTCATTTCTGAAACCTGAATTATTGTTACTTCCGTTATTACCACGGAATCCTCCATTATCTCCATTAATTCTTGTGTTTCGGAAACCATTGTCAGGTCTGCTGTCTCTTCTGATAATATCAAAAGTAGGATTATCCATTCTGCGGAATCTTGATCGGTCTATCCTGTAAATATTGATATTGATATTTCTGTATCTAGGCATAACCGTATATCTCGGAACATAATAGGATCTTCTGTAATTCTGGAAATATACAATCGGACTGGAACCTCTGTAATAGTTATTTTGGAAAACAACAAATACTCTTGGTCCTAAGATTCTTTCCAAAGCATAAAACCTGTCATAATACCATCTATCCGGATTATATCTATAGAAATTATTCCATACTGTAAAACTTGCATACAGATTATTCAATCTCATAATCTGATCTACCTGCCATCTGCTTAATCTGTTCTGTACGAAAAACCCGTTCCAGTCGATATTAATAATACTTCCTCTGTAGTCGTTATAGTAGCTTTGGTAATAATTACTTGGATAATAGTCCTGAGGATAATTGTAATAATAATCGTCAGGGAAATAATTCCTGTCATCTTCATCATTGTAATAACCTCCATCATTCTGATAATAACCATCATCATCCCAACCATTATTCGGATACTGCTGAGCTGACGTCAAAACGCCTAACCCAAGAGCTAATCCCAAAAATATTTTTTTCATTTCTATAGTCGTTAATTGGTTAATATATAGCAGAATATCTTAATTCTATCTTTTTGATACAAATAAAAAAAAGAAGTTAAATCATAAGATCAAACTTCTTTTAAAATATTATTAACTAATTGATAATCAGGTGTTAAATTTACATCCTCCCACTATCTTTTATCCAATGAGCTATTTTGTTATTGAAAGATTTTTTCTCTTTCAGGCCTTCCAGCTTTATGTGCATTCTATAACGCCAGTAATGTGGAAAGACTGCAGGATTGTTAATTCTTTCGTTATCCATTTTTTTATTGGTAAGCTCTATATCTGTTGCAAAGAATTCCTGAATCGGGAATATAGCAAGCATAGCCTCATTATATAAATGCTGCTTCATAATGATTTCTGCAAGGTGAGGGTTCAGCTCTTCAGGAGCTTTTCCGTATTGTATCAGCTGCTGATTATAATATTTCTGGGTAAGTACACGATCTTCTTTCCACCATTGTCTCAAGGTTGAACTGTCATGGGAAGAAGCAGTTACCACATTCATATAATTGGCATTCTTAGGATTATAGAATGGTATATTTTCGGCAGGCATTCTTTGTACCTTAAGTGCTATAATAGCCAATTCATCCATCACAACAGGTACACAGGCAGGAACCATTCCCAAATCTTCGCCACAGATCAGCATTTTGGTAGCGTTCAAGATAACCGGAAGTTTTTCCATAGCTTTTTCAAACCATAAATGATCCTGTCTCCTGAAGAAATAGTCGTGGTACAAATCATAAATGCTTTTCTGTTCGGACTCCGGAAGGTATTTATAAGACTCTGTATTGTAAACATTGAATCTAGGATGATAAACCGTTTTCCCATTTCTTTCTTCTGTTAAAAACAAAACATTGGCGCAGAGAGAAACCAATTTTTCTTCAAGAGTACCATATGATTTTTTCTTAAAGAAGTTGACTAGCTTTCTCTGGGTATCAAATTCTTCTTTGAAAGTATAAGTACCGTCTTCATTACGGTTCATAAATTCAAGAGCTTTCCCATTTTCTTCTCCAAAATATTCCCATAAGATCTCGTTGTTGATAAAAGGCTTACAGTACCTGTTAAAATTGAATGGAATCTGCCAGGCTTTGAATTCCTCCACAACAATAGGAACAGCCGGATAAAAGTATCCTAAAATTCCTTGTACGGCAGAAATAGGCATCCTCCATATTCTGAAGAAGCCTAAAATATGGTCAATTCTCATGGCATCAAAATACTGTTCAAGAGCTTTGAATCTATTTTTCCACCATCTGTAATCATCTGCTTTCATCGCTTCCCAGTTGTAAGTTGGGAATTCCCAGTTTTGCCCCAGCTCTGTAAACTGGTCAGGAGGTGCCCCAGCCTGGAAATCCATTCCGAATAATTCCGGTTCTGTCCAGGCTTCTACAGAATATCTGTAGATACCGATGGGAAGATCTCCCTTCAACGAAACTCCCAGGTTATGGGTATAATCAACGGCATCTTTAAGTTGTATATGCAGTTGATACTGTACCCAGGCGTGAAGCATTGAGGCATCATAATCTTTATTTTTCGTTGTAAAAAACTGTAAGATCTTTCCTGCAATATATTTTTTGTGGGTTTTCCACTCGTTGAAATTCGGGGTCTTATATTTATCTCTTAAAACACAGAAAGCTGAATAAGGAACAAGCCAGTATTCATTATCCTTGATAAATTTTTTGAAGTTTCTGTCCTTATAAATTTTGTCTTTTTCCTTATTGAAAACTGCTGTAAGATATTTCCATTTGCTTTCGATCATCTTTTCATAATCAATCAGATCCAAAGTGTTTAATTTCTCTTTTTCAGACAGATACTCATTAACTAATTCTTTCGGTAAAGAATAATCAAGGTTTTCTAAAGAAATATATTGTGGGTGCAAAGCATATACGGATACGGCAGCATAGGGATAGGAATCTGTCCATGAATAATTCGCTGTAGTATCATTGATCGGAAGAATCTGAATAATACCAAGATTGGTTTCTTTTGTCCAATCTGCCAGTTTTTTAATATCTGTAAATTCACCTACTCCAAATCCATCCTCGCTTCTCAGAGAGAATACCGGAACAGCAACGCCGGCATCATGGTACATCTGATAGCCTTTAAATCTAAAATAATGGTTGGAAACAATCTGCAGTACATCATTCAATGGATTGGCCACAGTAAATCTGTTTTCACCTGTTTCTACATCTATAACCCTGCCTTCTTGGGTATCGTAAATACAATATTTAAATTGGATAAATTCACTTTCAGGAATCTCGACAGAAGTTTCCCACATCCCAAAATCTGTCTGATGCAGATGAACAACTTTGTCATAGTTCCAATTTCCTAAAGATGCTGTACTCCCAAAAAGGACAATCTTCCAATCCGGATTATAAATAGGAGCCTCTATTCTGAACAGATGGGTATGTTTTTTTAAAACTGTTACTTTATCGGGAACAAAATCATGCAGTTTATTGTAAAGGATTTTATTGTTTAAATAATTCTCAGGAAAGTTTTTGTTATTCCATTCGTCAAAAATGACAAACTCCTTATAATTATGGGGGAAACTCAAATGATGTCCCACAAATTCTTCTCTTAATACATTTCCTTTTTCATTCACCACGCGATAATGATAAGAAATGAATTTTGAGAAATAGTCTACTTCACATTTCCATACACCATTCTCCGCATAAAACATAGTATGGATATGTAAGGCATTCTCATCTTCACCAAATACCAGCTGCAAATTTTCTCCTGCTTTTACAACATATCCTACATTAAAGTATAGTTTCATCTATATTTTTTTATAAAAGTACATTTTAATATCGAAAAATAAAACTTATTGAAGATCAAATAATCATTAAAAAACCTTCTCAAAACAATTTGAAAAGGTCTTTATATTCTGAGCCATAGGACTCTATTATCTCGTTACCAGAATCTTTTTATTGAATAGTATTTTTCCTGATTCATCAGCTATATTTACAATATAAGCTCCGGCTACCAATCCATTAAGATATACTTTTTCATCTAATGAGCCATCTTTCACAGACAGATTCTGAATCATTACATTTTTACCAGCCATATCGAAAATGTTCAGTTTAATACTACCTTTTACATTATTATTAACATGGACGTTGATATAGTGTTCATCTACTCTTGTTGGATAAATATCAAGATTGGCGTTCAGGCTATTGGATACTGAAGATTTATCGTTAGCAAAATATTTACTTGCCAAATCATAAATATGCAATCCCTGTTCTCCCGGAAGCTGCTTAGCTTGCAAAGTAGCCAGATCTACTTCATATAAAGCACCTCCTTTTGCACTCGCTATTACAATTTTACCCTGAGGATTTACTGCAGAGCCATTTACTGAATAGTTATCTGGAATACCTGCAATTTTACCGATAAATTTAGCTTTTAAATCTTTTGTAAGAACTTTAAAAACATTTCCTGAAGCAGCGAAAATATAAAAGTTATTATCCGCATCAGCAATCATATCACCTCCAAATCCAGTTTCCATCGCCGTAAATGAATTTCGTCCATTAGAGTTATCATCTTTAATAATACCAAGGTCATTTACTACATATTGTTCACCGTTTCTGCTGATTTCCAAAAACTGTGTTCCTGCATTATTTACTGCATAAATTTTTCCATTGTATCCTGTTGTCATTCTGGTAATATGAGAGTTAATATCGCAGGACGATACTCTTGCAACATTATTTTCCACTAAAGTGATTTCCTTTGTCTTGGGATTCAATACATAGATATTCGATGAAAACATTGGCATATACACCAGATTATTATTCGAAGAATCATATGCAAGAGCAGCTAAAGTTACGGCTTGAGAATTGCTGTAAGAATTTTTGTCTTCCGCTACAATGCCTTTTCTGGTTTGCGAAAATACTTTGGCTGCAGAATCTGCTGTAAAATACTTCTCTCCTGAAGTTCCGTTAATCCCATCAATTGCACGAAAATCATTGAAAGTAATACTTTGACTCTCTTTTCCTGTAATCGCAAAGAAATCCTGTTGTGCTTGTGCATTCACACCTAATAGCAGTAAAAATAAAGGGAATAAATGTTTTTTCATAGTATATATCTTTAGATTCGTAATCATTTGATATTACTAAGTTACACAATTTTCGAATTAAAAAATAAAAAATCCCCGCTATTTGAATAAAAGTTAACTAATGATTTAAGAATAATATAGATAAATGGATGGTTAATGAATAATGAATAATGGATAATAAGAGGAGCTGTATCCCGCTATCCATTTATACTCCTCGCGCCTGCACGCTCACACGTTCAGACCCATTCACATTCCAACCCAAGCTGCGGGGTAACCATTGCTATCGGGGCTAGGAGGACATTAATGATGAATGATAAGTTAAATTATGAGTTGTGGGATCCGATTTAAGAATGATCAGTTTTATATCGTGAGATTTAATAGTTCCGATTATGTCATTCCGTAGGAATCTAATCTTATTTATCAAAAGCTTATACTTTGTGATAGAATGCCAATAAATCATTGAGACTCCTACGGAGTGACAATAGTGTTGGGTAGAGATGGGTAATGAGTATAGCATACATTAGATATTACTCATTGCTGCTCATCATTTATGAGTCTGGGATTTGTACGGTAAGCAGGTAGCTATGGGGATAGTACACAACAAAAAAAATCCTTTATCATCAGATAAAGGATTTTTAAAAATAAAATAAAAACTGGCGGCGGCCTACTCTCCCGCGTTAGCAGTACCATCGGCGCTGGTGGGCTTAACTTCTGTGTTCG
>Ga0207655_1000163_pt1 | contig 122624 bp, 112 predicted proteins | sample KBSM44metaG_FD_184398 | JGI IMG/M metagenome (GOLD analysis project Ga0207655, IMG submission 184398) | Miscanthus rhizosphere microbial communities from Kellogg Biological Station, Michigan, USA - KBS M4-4 metaG (SPAdes) (version 2) | ecosystem: Host-associated > Plants > Roots > Rhizosphere... | reverse complement strand
AAGGTTACTGCATGAATTTTACTTCAGTTAGTCACTCTTCAAGACTTGATATTTTTTCGTACCCGAAGGTACTGGATATCGTCTTGTGGAGTGCCCACACAGATTGTCTGATAAATTGTTAAAGAGCGTTGGTTACTGAGAGATAACTCTCGGTAACGCGGGAGGTGCATATTACGCTTTCCCGCTGAAGAGTCAAGCTTTTTTCTTATTAAGAAACGGCGTTTTCACCGGCTTGCTTCTTCCTGGCTGGGCGACTGCTTCTCGTTAGAGGAGTCGTTGTTCCCGGTCAGTGGAGGCGCATTATAGGGAGTTCTCAGAACGCCGCAACCCCTATTTTCAATATTTTTTCCGACCGTTGAATGTTTAACCAAAACCCGATTAAAGCGGCAGTTTTTTCAACGTTTTGAAGCCGTAGCCCTGTAAAACGGGCAATAAAGCGTCGGTATCTTCATTTAACGCCATGCAGTACGCCAGATTGTCTTCCTTCGTCGACACCAGATTTTCCTGCGTTGAGATAAGCCAGGCGGTGCGGCGGGCGATAGCGGCGCCGGAATCCACCAGCCGGGTACCTTCAGGCAGCACCTGCATTAACTCTTCCGCCAATAAAGGGAAATGGGTACACCCCAGCACCACGGTGTCCGGCGGCTCGCGCATGCTCAACCACGGCTGCAGGATTTTCTTCAGGGTCGGCAGAGGAACGGCTTCCCCGTGCAGCTTGGCTTCCGCCAACTCCACCAGCTCCGAAGAGCCCAACAGCTCAATCTTGCAATCGGTCGCAAAGCGGGCGATCAGCTCATGGGTATAGGTGCGCTGAACGGTACCGCGGGTAGCCAGCAGGCCGACGATGCCGTTGGCGGTCAGGCGAGCGGCGGGTTTGATGGCGGGCACTACGCCCACAACCGGGAAGCTGAAGCGCTCGCGCAATGCAGGCAGGGAAACGGTGCTGGCGGTGTTGCAGGCGATGACCACGATCGCCAGCGGGTGGCGTTGCTGCACCGCGCCGACAATCTCCAACACGCGTTCAACGATAAACTCTTCGGACTTCTCGCCGTAAGGGAACGCCACGTTGTCGAAGGCATATATATAGTGGAGGTCCGGCAGCAGTTGCCGAACCTCTTGATATACCGACAGCCCGCCGACGCCGGAATCAAATACCAGCACTGTCGGGCGGGGTGTTGTGGAGCTGTCAGAAGGTATAGCTTCCAGTAATGTAGTATTCCCTTCCTGGAGTAGCGTAGCCATAGGCCGTCTCATAATCTTTATCAAACAGGTTGGCAATTCTACCACGAACTGTCAGATGAGATGTGACCGGATACGAAACTGCGAGATCCCACAGGCTAACGCCGCCGAGTTTGACCGTTGGACTTGGATAAACGCCGTAGTCCTTGTCGTAGCGTTCACCCAGGTATTGATAGGTCACCGCCCAGTCAAAATCATACAGCTGCCAATCCAGCTCATATTTCACCTGTTGCTTGGCGCGACGCAGCAACACTTCGTTGGTTTTGGCATTGCGCGGGTCGACATAGTCGTAACCAATCTGATGCGTCAGCGGGCCGGTTTCAAACGAAGCCGTGGCCTCTACGCCTTTAATGGTCGCTTTACCGATGTTGTAATAACGGTAAGTCACGGGATCGCTGTCAATCAGGTTATCAATGTCATTACGGTAACCTGATACGCGCCAGGTCACGGGCCCGGTCAAGCCTTCAAAACCGCCCTCCCACTGTTTGCTTTCTTCCGGCTTCAAATTATCGTTGCCGTAAGTGGTACTGAACAGCTGATTCATGTTTGGCGCTTTGAACGCCGTACCGTAGGAGGCGATGAACCGATACCCTTCAACAAACTCCCAGGCCGCACTGGTTTGCCAGGTGCCGTGCCAACCAAATTCCGAGTTATCATCGCCGCGCGCTGCGGCTTCCAGCGTAACCGGCCCAACCAGTTGCTGCCCGGTCAGATAGACGCCGGTATTGCGCTGGCTTTTCTCGCTGCTGACCGACGCGGTGCCGGGTTTGATTTGTTGGTCCTGCCAATCGGCCCCCGCACTTACGGTGCCTTGTGCGACCTTGAAGGTATTGCCCCACTGCAGGTTGTATTGCTCGGCATCGTCCAGGCTGGAGGACACCGCGTACTGCCCCTTGCGCGGATCATAATTGTAGTCTTTGCTGTGGCTATAGCTGCCCACTAACTGGGTGGCGTAAATCCCTTCCTGATAGCGCAGCCCGGTGTCCCAGGTTTGGCTATACAGCTTGCGGGTATCGGGGAGGCCAGTAATGTTGAAATTTTTGTCGTAAGAATAGAAGCCATCGTAACCGGTGCGGTTATCGTAGCCATACCCGCGCGCAAAACCGCTGATTTGCTCGTTGAACTGGTGCTGCACCGCACCGTACAGCGACTTGCTCATAAAACCATCACGATCGGGCTGTGGGATGCTGGTATTGCCTTGCGCCACCACGTCATACCCTTTGGTATAGGTGTAGTTGCCCGCAATCGTTGCCACGGTGCTGTCGCCCAGCTGTTGCTGAGTCGAGGCATCGTAGGCCTGGTAGCCGTTCGAGCCGAGGCCGGCGGAGAGCGTAGTGCCGTTCTTTTCGCGGGTGGTAATAATGTTGACCACCCCGCCGATGGCGTCTGAGCCGTACACCGCCGAACGCGGGCCACGGATGTACTCGATTTTCTGCACCAGCGAGATCGGGATCTGGCTGAGGTCGGAAGAACCGCTGACGCCCGCCTGATTAAGACGAATGCCGTCAATTAACACCAGCACGTGGCTGGAGTTGGTGCCGCGGATGAACAACGAGCTTTTTTGCCCCAACCCGCCGTTCTGGCCAACGTCCACGCCCGGCAAACGGCGCATCACGTCGGTCAGGCTCTTGGCCTGCCAGCGGTCGATATCGTTGCGGGTCACGATAGAAGTTGGCGCCAGCACGGAGGAAACCGGCTGCGGGAAACGGTTGGCGGTAACCACCAGGTTATCGCCCTTATTCGCTGTGGTGTTGTCTTGCGCCCATCCAGAAAAAGCCGTGACGGAGGAAACCACCATCAGCAGCGTATTTTTTGTAATTGTCATGAAAAAGCATCCAAACTTAATTGGCGGATGCCGCAGGATCATGGCCGGTAGTTCGCGACGGCCACGGACATTGCGACGTAACACCGGCAGGTCTTCGGGCTTGGGATTTGCAGGCTGCTTTCGCAACCGACACCGGGCGATGACTTCCCATCCTGCAGTGGACAGTGTCTGCGTCAACACGCTATCGCCGTGACTTCCCCTTACCGCTGCGCGTCAGCTCCGGATTCACACCGGATTCCCTTTTCACTCGCTGCTTGAGGCCGGACGGCAATGCTACGATCAATGTAAATGGATGTCTAGACTTCCACTAATGTTACAAATAATAAACGCGACAAAACTGGACTTCACGGGCTGATTCCCTACAATCCCCGCTGATCAAATTTGCCTGACGAGAAGAAACACATGACGCCCGAGAATTTGCCTATTGAACGTTACGATGACCAGCTGGCGGAGAAAACCGCCCGCCTGAAGACGTTGATGTTACCGTTCGCGGCACCCGAGCCGGAAGTGTTCCGCTCGCAAGTCGAGCATTACCGCATGCGCGCAGAATTCCGCATCTGGCATGATGAAGACGATATGTACCACATCATGTTCGACCAGCAGACCAAGCAGCGCATCCGCGTTGATCAATTCCCGGCCGCCAGCGAACTGATCAACCGCCTGATGAGCGCACTGATTGCCGCCATCAAACCGGACCCGACGCTGCGCCATAAGCTGTTCCAGATCGATTATCTGTCGACGCAAAGCGGCAAAATCATCGCTTCGCTGCTGTACCACCGCAAGCTGGACGACGCCTGGCAGCAACGCGCTGGCGAGCTGCGCGACAGCCTGCGCGCCCAGGGCTTCGATCTGCAGCTGATCGGCCGCGCCTCGAAGATGAAAATCATGCTGGATCAGGACTATGTCGACGAAGTCCTGCCGGTCGCCGGCCGCGATATGATCTACCGTCAGGTTGAAAACAGCTTTACTCAGCCGAATGCGGGAATGAACGTGCAGATGCTGGAATGGGCGCTGGGCGTCACCGCCGGATCGAAGGGCGACCTGCTCGAGCTTTACTGCGGCAACGGCAACTTCTCGCTGGCGCTGGCGCGCAACTTCGAGCGGGTGTTGGCGACCGAGATAGCCAAACCTTCCGTTGCGGCAGCGCAGTACAACATTGCAGCCAACCACATCGACAACGTGCAGATTATCCGCATGGCGGCGGAAGATTTTACCCAGGCGATGAACGGGGTGCGCGAATTTAACCGGCTGAAGGGCATCGATCTGAGCGGCTATAACTGCGAGACGATTTTTGTCGATCCACCGCGCAGCGGGCTGGATGACGATACGGTGAAAATGGTGCAGGCCTATCCGCGCATTCTGTATATCTCATGCAATCCGGAAACGCTGTGCGCCAACCTGGAAACGCTGCAGGAGACCCACCGGGTCAGCCGCCTGGCGCTGTTCGACCAGTTTCCTTATACCCACCATATGGAATGCGGCGTGCTGCTGGAAAAACGCAGCTGATATCGTCGGGGCGCCGCAATGGCGCCCCGGCTCTATTACCCTTGGGTATTTTCATCCGGCGTTTTGCGCGCCTTCAGCTTGAAACCTATCCAGAACACCAGCGCCACGCAGACGATCGAAGGCAGGAAGTTGGAGCCGATCTGCGGGTATTCCGCGCGCACGATGGCGCTGTACAGCAGCACCCCCAGCAGGAAACAGGCGGCGGCCAGCTTCGGCATGCCGTCCGGCATGGCGCGGTTCAGGTAACGTTGATGCAAGCAGTACACCGCCAGCACCAGCGCGATTATCGGGAAGACTGAAAACGGCACCACCGAGCTGAACAACGCGGCGAACGAGCCATTAATCGAAAGGCCGGCAATCAACGCCAGCAGTAAGGTGCCATTCTCACGACCTGGTTTTTCCATCACTTTCTACCTTTTTATACGTGGGATACAGAAGCTTTTTCTTGCTCGCGGCGATACCAGTAATACGCCCCCTTGGAAATCATCCGCAGCTGCAGCACCAGACGTTCTTCCAGCTGGCGCCGCTGTTCGGGGTCAATATCCAGCGCTTCCGCGCCGGCGCTGAACACGATGGTCACCATGGCCTCCGCCTGCGCCTCGGTAAAGCTGCGCGGCATATGGTTTTCCAGCTCGAGGTAATCCGCCAGTTCGGCGATAAAATGTTGGATCTCGCGCGCCACCGCCGCACGGAACGCGGCCGAAGTGCCGGAACGCTCACGCAGCAGCAGGCGAAATGCATTGGGGTTGTTGCCGATAAACTCCATAAAGGTGGAGACCGAGGTGCGGATCACGCTGCCGCCCTTGGCGATGCGCTGGCGCGCCTGGCGCATCAGTTGGCGCAGCATCAGGCCGCTTTCGTCGACCATGGTCAGCCCAAGCTCATCCACGTCGCGGAAGTGGCGATAGAACGAGGTGGGCGCGATCCCCGCCTCGCGCGAGACTTCGCGCAGGCTCAGGCTGGCAAAGCTGCGTTCGGCGCTCAGCTGGCTGAACGCGGCTTCGATCAGGGAACGACGCGTCCGTTCTTTTTGTTGTGCTCTGACGCCCATATGCATATCCAGATAAGTTCCATTCAATCAGTCTAACGCCCTAGAGCCGGCAATATAGCAAATTTTATTGCAACAGCATTTATACTAACGCGCGCAATCACAGTTCTGGCCTGAACCAATTGTGCTTTGCCTCAAAAAGCCTAATGGTGATTGGGCGTGCAGCGCTATGATGTTAAGATACCGTTGTAATCTTGTATAAAAACAGGTCTCTCCTACATGCAACAGCACTATCAATTTGATGCCATTGTAATTGGCTCGGGCCCTGGTGGTGAAGGTGCCGCCATGGGGCTGGTGAAACAGGGCGCCCGCGTGGCCGTTATCGAACGGTACAATAACGTAGGCGGCGGATGCACCCATTGGGGCACCATCCCATCCAAAGCCCTCCGCCACGCCGTCAGCCGCATTATCGAATTCAACCAGAACCCGCTTTACAACAACTCACGTACGCTCAGCGCGACATTCCCTGACATTCTACGCCACGCCGACAACGTCATCGATCAGCAAACCCGCATGCGTCAGGGGTTCTATGAGCGGAACCAGTGCAAACTGTTCGCCGGCGACGCGCGTTTCATCGACGCCAACACCGTCAGCGTCAGCTACATGGACGGCACCCAGGACACCATCCGCGCCGACCATATCGTGATCGCCTGCGGTTCGCGCCCTTATCTGCCGGCCAGCGTCGACTTCAATCACCCGCGTATTTACAACAGCGATTCCATTCTCGAACTGAGCCACGAACCGCGCCACGTGATCATTTACGGCGCCGGGGTGATCGGCTGCGAATACGCGTCGATTTTCCGTGGGCTGAACGTCAAGGTGGATCTGATCAACACCCGCGATCGCCTGCTGGCGTTCCTCGATCAGGAAATGTCGGATTCCCTGTCTTATCACTTCTGGAACAACGGCGTGGTAATCCGCCACAACGAAGAGTTCGAGAAGATCGAGGGCACCGACGACGGAGTGATTGTTCACCTGAAGTCAGGCAAGAAGGTGAAGGCGGACTGCCTGCTCTACGCCAACGGCCGCACCGGCAATACCGACTCGCTGGGGCTGGAAAACGTCGGCCTGGAGTCCGACAGCCGCGGCCTGCTGAAAGTGAACAGCATGTACCAGACCGCACTGTCGCATATTTACGCGGTAGGTGATGTGATCGGTTACCCAAGCCTGGCGTCGGCCGCTTACGATCAGGGCCGCATCGCCGCTCAGGCCATCGCCTCCGGCGAAGCCAGCGGCCACCTGATCGAAGACATTCCGACCGGCATCTACACCATTCCGGAAATCAGTTCCGTCGGCAAGACCGAACAGGAGCTGACGGCGATGAAAGTGCCTTATGAAGTGGGCCGCGCGCAGTTCAAACATTTGGCGCGCGCGCAGATTGCCGGCATGAACGTCGGCAGCCTGAAGATCCTGTTCCATCGCGACACCCTGCAGATCCTCGGGATCCACTGCTTCGGTGAGCGTGCGGCGGAAATCATCCACATCGGTCAGGCGATCATGGAACAGAAAGGTGAAGGCAATACTATCGAGTATTTCGTTAATACCACCTTCAACTATCCGACCATGGCCGAAGCCTACCGGGTAGCGGCGCTAAACGGCTTAAACCGCCTGTTTTAACGTGCTGCCGATGTAGTTCTGCATGTGCTCGCGGATCGCCTCGGCCAATTGCTCATAGCGGCTGCGCAATGGGGAACCGGGGCGGTATACCAACGCAATGGTGCGCTTCGGTTCCGGTTTGTAGCAGTCCAGATAGCAAACGCCGTCGCGCTCGCGCTGCGGCGGCACCGCCAGCGATGGCAGCAGGGTAATGCCGCTGCCGGCCGCGACCATATTGCGCAGCGTTTCCAGACTGGTGGCGCGGAAATGGGTATCCTCGTCCGCGCCCGCCTGGAAGCAGAAGCCCATCGCCTGATCGCGCAGGCAGTGCCCGTCTTCCAGCATCAGCAGCTTCTCCCCCGCCAAATCCGGCATCGCCACGCGGTCGCGCTGCGCCCAAGGGTGATCGGAATACACCGCCAGCTTCATCGGCTCATCAAACAGCGGCACTTCGATAAAGGCCTCCGTTTCCTTCACCAGCGCCAGAATGGCGCAGTCCAGCTTGCCGCTGTCGAGCTGCGCCAGCAGCTGTTGGGTTTGCGCTTCGTGCAGATACATTTCCAGCTTGGGGAAAGTCTTGTGCAGCGTCGGGATAATCTGCGGCAACAGATAGGGCCCCACCGTCGGGATCAAACCGATATGCAGCGGCCCGGACATCGCTTCGCCCTGCTGGCTTGCCATCTCTTTCAGGACTTTGACTTCGCGCAGCACGGTACGCGCCTGCTCCACCAACAACAAACCCGCCTGGGTAAATAACACCTTGCGGCTGGTGCGCTCAAGCAGCATCACGCCCAGCTCGTCCTCGAGCTTGCGGATCTGCCCACTGAGCGTGGGTTGGCTAACGTGGCATGAATCGGCGGCGCGGCGGAAGTGCCGGTGCTCGGCCAAGGCGACCAGATACTCTAAATCACGAATATTCATTGTTTCCCTCCAAACCATGATAGCTCATGGCGATAGATAAGATAGCAATGAGCGATTAGAACTATCAAGCCCCTGCGTCAATAATGTGCCCCAACAACGCGATACAGCGCTAAAAGCTAAAAATCATTTTCCTAATTAAGGGGTTAATCAATGTTTACCAGTCAAGAAGGCAAAAAAGTCCCTCAGGTTACTTTCCACACCCGTCAGGGCGACCAATGGATTGATGTGACCACTGATGACCTGTTCAAAGATAAAACCGTCATCGTATTCTCACTGCCGGGCGCCTTTACGCCGACCTGCTCTTCCAGCCATCTGCCGCGCTACAACGAGCTGTCCAGCGTATTCAAACAGCACGGCGTTGACGGCATCCTGTGCGTCTCGGTGAACGACACCTTCGTGATGAACGCCTGGAAAGCCGATCAGCACGCGGAAAACATCACCTTCGTGCCGGACGGCAACGGTGAGTTCACCAAAGGCATGAACATGCTGGTCGAAAAGGCCGATCTGGGCTTTGGCCCGCGCTCATGGCGCTATTCGATGCTGGTGCGCAACGGCGTGGTGGAAAAAATGTTCGTCGAACCCAACCAGCCGGGCGACCCGTTTGAAGTGTCCGACGCCGACACCATGCTGAAATACCTGGCACCAGAATTCAAAGTGCAGGAATCGGTTTCCCTGTTCACCAAACCGGGCTGCCCATTCTGCGCCAAGGCCAAGCAAATGCTGCAAGAACGCGGCATTCAGTATGAAGAAATCGTGCTGGGCAAAGACGCCACTACCGTCAGCCTGCGCGCCGTCAGCGGCCGTGCTACCGTACCGCAGGTGTTCATCGGCGGCCGTCACATCGGCGGCAGCGATGACCTGGAAACTTTCCTGTCAGCCTGATTAATAAGTAATAACTAAAGCAACGTGAACTTTGGCGGGCTCCGGCCCGCCCTTTTTTTACCTTTCAGGAGCGGATATGAAACAGTTGAACGTTGACGTCGCGGTGATCGGCGGCGGCACCGCCGGGCTCGGCGCCTATCGCGCGGCCAAACTTTCCACCCCCAACGTGGTGATGATCGAAGGCGGGCCTTACGGCACCACCTGCGCGCGCGTTGGCTGCATGCCGTCCAAACTGCTGATTGCCGCCGCCGAGGCGGTGCATCAAATCGAACGCGCGCCGGGCTTCGGCGTGCACCCCGCCGGCAAGACGCGCATCGACGGCCGCGAGGTGATGGACCGCGTCAAACGCGAGCGCGACCGCTTCGTCGGCTTCGTGCTGGAAGGGGTGGATGGCATCCCCGCCGACGACAAAATTCAGGGCTACGCCCGTTTTATCGACGACAACACTTTGCAGGTAGACGGACACACGCGCATCGTGGCCCAGCGCATCGTGATCGCTACCGGCTCTCGCCCGAGCTGGCCGGCGGCGTGGAACGATCTGGGCGATCGGCTGATCGTCAACGATGAAGTCTTCGACTGGGACGATTTGCCGCAGTCCGTCGCCGTGTTCGGCCCCGGTGTGATCGGGCTGGAGCTGGGCCAGGCGCTGCATCGCCTGGGCGTGGACACCAAGGTATTCGGCGTCGGCGGCGCGGTTGGGCCGCTGACCGACGGCGCGGTGCGCAACTACGCCGCCAAAGCGCTGAGCGAGGAGTTTTACCTCGATGCGGACGTTCAGCTGGAGATGATGCAGCGCGAAGGCGACAAAGTGTTTATCCGCTATCAGGATAAACAGGGCCAACCGCAGGACATCATGGTGGATTACGTGTTGGCCGCTACCGGGCGCCGGCCCAACGTCGACGGCCTGGATCTCGAAAACACCCGCCTGCAGCTCGACGCCAAAGGGGTGCCGCTGGCCGACCGCCTGACAATGCAAACCAGCGTGCCGCATATCTTTATCGCCGGCGACGCCAGCAACCAGCTGCCGTTGCTGCATGAAGCCAGTGACCAGGCGCGCATCGCCGGCGCCAACGCCGGCAGCTTCCCGCAGATCAACCCGGGCCTGCGCCGCAGCGCCATTTCGGTCGTGTTCTCCGATCCGCAGATCGCCATGGTCGGTTCCACCTTCCGCGAGCTGAGCGAGAAATTCAGCGCCTGCGGCTGCTTCGAAGTCGGCGAGGTCTCGTTTGAGAATCAGGGCCGCTCACGGGTGATGCTGCGCAATAAAGGCCTGTTGCACGTTTACGGCGAACAGGGCACCGGCCGCTTCCTCGGCGCCGAGATGATGGGACCGGAGGTCGAGCATATCGCCCACCTGCTGGCCTGGGCGCATCAGCAGCAGATGACCGTCAATCAGATGCTGGACATGCCGTTCTACCATCCGGTAATCGAAGAAGGGCTGCGCACCGCACTGCGCGACCTGCAGGCAAAATTGAAGCTCGGCGAGGCCGAAGCGGAACGCTGCCAGCGCTGCCCGGGCGAGTAAGCCCGCTTAGCGCCATGCAGGAGGGGGTAAGCCGCAACCGTTGCCTGTGGCGGGGGTAATAAAAAGGGCAGCCTTCTGCTGTAATGCCGATCAGTTAAGCCTGACTGGCATTTTTTTATCCAATCTCTGCTCGCTCCGTGCAGGAAGAATTGCCGTAAATATCCCGCATTTCTCTGCTGCCGCAATGAACGGCAATTGGAGGGGCCGAAGGCGCGGCCCCTCCACCCGCGCCCTCGCTTAACACCGTCTGTCCGCTGCGCGAATACCCTCGCTGCACCTGCGTTGTCGGGCGGGTCGGCTACGACAAACGTCCCTGTTAGTCTCGCCTCAACCGGCCTTCCCTGGCCGGTTGCCCCTGACAACGCCGTTTTGCTCGGCAGCCGATGATGCGCGCCCAAGGTCAACACCCGAATCTGCCGCCACCGGGCAACCTGTCTCCCCCGTTTGAGATAACCTTATTAAAGACAGTGAAAATAGTGAGATGAGCAGGATGTTGGGCGCCCTTGAAGACGCCGAACGCAGGAGCGGCGCATAGGCGAAACCGCCAGGGACGGCGGTTTCAGGCGAGACAGGCAGGGACGTCTGTCGTAGCCGGCCGTGATGCGCAGTGACGGAGGGACAAATCTGTCAGGAACAGATTTGAACGCTGCTTGCAGCGGCCCCGAAGGGGCGAGGCCCAGGGATGGGCCGAGTAACGTTGGCGCAGCCAACCGGCTGATTGGGCAAGGGCGCGGGCTGCAAGGGACCGCGCCCAGGGTCCCTTGCTCGGTCGAGGCGCGTGAGTCTCATGGTGCATCTCACCTTTATTGACCGAAAACTTCACCAACGCCCGCAGAAAAACGCTAACTGACAAGCATTAAGCCTTCTGCTGCCCTTAATTTCGCTTAAGCCAAACGCCGCTTCGCTTCGGCGATGGCTGCGGCAACCTGCTGCGGCGAAACGCCGCCCTTGGCCGCGCGCTTGTCCAGGCAGGACTGCAGCGCCAGGATCGGGTAGACGTCGTCGCCAATCACCGCGCTGAACTTCTGTAAATCAGCCAGCGGCAGCGCTTCCAGCGCCTTGCCCTGGCGGATGGCTTCCACCACCGCTTCACCGACGATATGGTGCGCCTCGCGGAACGGCACGCCCTTGGCGACCAGATAGTCCGCCAGCTCGGTGGAGTTGGCGTAACCCTGCTCCGCCGCTTCCTTACAGCGCGGGCGCTTCACCTGAATGCCGTCCAGCACCAGCGCCGCCATCTGCAGGCAGTCCATCCAGGTGTCGAGCGCGTCAAACAGCCCTTCCTTGTCTTCCTGCATGTCTTTGTTGTACGCCAGCGGCAGGCCTTTCAGCGTCATCATCATGCCGGTCAGCGCACCCTGCACGCGGCCGCACTTGCCGCGGATCAGTTCCAGCGCGTCCGGGTTTTTCTTCTGCGGCATCAGCGAAGAACCGGAGGTCACGCGATCAGACAGCTCGACAAAGGCCGCTTCGCCGCTGTTGAAGAAGATCAAATCTTCGGCAAAGCGCGACAGATGCACCATGCCGATCGCGGCGTTGGACAACAGCTCCAGCACGTGGTCGCGATCGGAAACGCTGTCCAGGCTGTTGCGGGTCGCCGAGGCGAAGCCCAGCCAACCGGCCAGCTGCTCACGATCGATAGGATAGGCGGTGCCGGCCAGCGCGCCGCTGCCCAGCGGGCTGACGTCCAGGCGCTTCAGGGTATCCAGCAAACGGCTTTCGTCACGCGCCAGCATCTCAACGTAGGCCAGGCACCAGTGAGCGAAGGTCACCGGCTGCGCGCGCTGCAGGTGAGTGTAACCCGGCATCACCGCGTCCTGATTGGCTTCGGCGGTTTCCACCAGCGCCTGCTGCAGCTGCACGATGGCCTGATGCAGTTCGCTGACCTGCAGTTTGCACCACAGCTTCAGATCGGTTGCCACCTGATCGTTGCGGCTGCGGCCGGTGTGCAGTTTTTTGCCCAGGTCGCCGACCTTGTCGATCAGCTTTTGCTCCACCCAGCTGTGAATATCTTCGGCATCGCTGCTGACGATCGCCTGCGGATCGGCCTGCACTTCTTCCAACAGCACGCCCAGCGCCTGCTCAAGCCGCTGCTGTTCCTCTGCCGTCAATACGTTGACGGTCACCAGCGCTTTTGACCAGGCCACCGACCCCACGATGTCCTGTTCCGCCAGGCGATAATCGAAACGCAGTGAATCGTTTAACTGTTTGAACCGCTGATCCGCCGCCTGAGTGAACCGCCCGCCCCAAAGTGCCATACCTTTACTCCTGTACCCGTCATACTTCGAGCCGCAGGTGTGTTGCTGCGAGCGCTCACCCGAATCACTTACCGATGTAAGCTCATCGGGACTCTCGCTCTTGCCGCCTTCCTGCAACTCGAATTATTTAGGGTATGAATTTTATACGAAAAGGCGCAGCATGCTGCGCCCTTAATAAGTCACACCGAATAATGAAATTACTTGTTCTTTTTCTCGTTCAACGCGCGGATGCGCGAAGACAGCGAGAACAGACGGATAAAGCCGCCCGCGTGGCTGTGATCGTAAACTTCGTCTTCGCCGAAGGTGGCGAACTCTTCGGAGTACAGGCTATTGGCGGATTTTTTCTGGATCGCCGTTACCTGGCCCTTGTACAGCTGCAGCACCACTTCGCCGTTCACCTCTTCGGCCAGCGCCTCGGCGGAAGCCTGCAGTGAACGACGCAGCGGAGCGAACCAGCGGCCGTCATACACCACGTAAGACATTTCCAGGCCCAGCTGCTCGCGCCATTTGAAGCTGTCGCGGTCCAGCACCAGCTGTTCAACGCCGCGCAGCGCCGCTACCATGATGGTGCCGCCCGGGGTTTCGTAGCAGCCGCGGGATTTGATGCCCACCAGCCGGTTTTCCACGATGTCGATACGGCCCACGCCATGTTTGGCGCCCAGCACGTTCAGGGTTTCCAGACATTTGTACGGCGACAGCGACTCGCCGTTCACCGCCACCACGCGGCCTTTTTCCACGGTGATGGTCACCTGCTCCGGTTGATCCGGCGCTTCCTGCGGATCGACGGTCCAGACCCAGCAATCTTTGTTCGGGGCGTTCCACGGGCTTTCCAGCACGCCGCCTTCGGTAGAAATGTGCCAGGCGTTCTCGTCACGGCTGTAGATTTTTTCCAGCGACGCGGTGGTCGGGATATTGCGCTCTTTCAGGTAATCCAGCAGCGCTTCACGGGAACGCAGGTTCCACTCACGCCAAGGCGCCACCACCTTCAGCTGCGGCGCCAGGGCAGTATAGGTGGTTTCGAAACGCACCTGATCGTTGCCCTTGCCGGTCGCGCCGTGGCACAGCGCGTCGGCGCCGACCTTCAGCGCCAGCTCAACCTGCGCCTTGGCGATGATTGGACGCGCCATCGAGGTACCCAGCAGGTAGCTGCCCTCGTACAGTGCGCCGGTCTGCAGCACCGGGTAAACATAATCGCGGATAAATTCTTCACGCAGATCAACCACGTGGCACTCAGAGGCACCGGATTGCAGGGCTTTTTGCTCCACGCCTTCCAGATCGCTGCGCTCCTGGCCGATGTCCGCGACGAACGCCACCACTTCGCAGCCGCCGTAGTTTTCTTTCAGCCATGGAATGATGGCCGAAGTATCCAGGCCACCGGAGTACGCCAGAACGATTTTTTTGATGCCTTGGTTTTGCATGATCTATTCCTTGTTAATTCTATATTTAAGCGAGGATCCGGGTGCCAATCGACACGCCGTTAAACAAAGCAGGAAGCTGATCGGCATGGCGCCAGCTGGCGATATCCACCGGGCGGCCGAGGGTACGGGCGGCATCAAGCGCCGCATTCACCTTCACTACCATACCATCGGTAATGATGCCCTGAGCAATCAGTTGCTCCGCTTTTTGCGCCGTCATTTCCGCGATGCGCTGGCCTTTGCCGTCGAGGATGCCGCTGACGTCCGACAGCAGGATCAAATCCGCACCCAGGGTAGCGGCCAGCGCCGTCGCCGCCTGATCGGCGTTTACATTCATGAGCTGCCCTTCGGCGGTGATGCCGATGGAGCTGACAACCGGCAAATAGCCGGCGCCCAGCAGGGTATTGACCAGCGCCGGCGACCCCGGCTGCGCGTTGCCCACGTGGCCCAACGCCGGATCGAGTTGAGTGACGGATACGCTGCCGCCGTCCGCCAGGCTCAGGCCGACCGCGTTAATCTGGTGCTTGATCGCCCACGCCAGCAGCGTTTTGTTGGCGGTGCCCGCCAGCGCGCCGGTAATGATGTCGATCTGATCGGCCGGGGTTACCCGCAAGCCGTTCTTCTTCACCACCGGCAGAGAAAGCTGCTTCATCAGCTCATCCACCACGCAACCGCCGCCGTGCACGATGATCAGCGGGCGCTGATGCTGCTGACGGTAGCTGACCAGCGCGGTAAACAGGCGCTCCAGCGCTTCTTCACTGTCTAATAACACGCCACCTAACTTGATAATTAACGGGTTCATCGCTGTTTACTCACGCTGGTTTAAAGTAGTGACTGGGTTTCCGGGAACCCGAAACGAATATTCAGGCATTGCACCGCCTGCGCGGCCGCGCCTTTCAGCAGGTTGTCTTCCGCCGCTACGGCGATCAGGTGCTCGCCCTGCACCGCAAAACCGATGTCGCAGAACGGCAAACCCACCACCGCTTTCAGCGCCGGCACCCCCTGGTCGTACAGGCGCACCAGCGGTTTGTCGTCATAAGCGGCGTGATAGGCGGCGGCCACGTCTTGCGCGGTCACGCCGGCCTTCAGGCGGCAGGTAATGGTTTCGAGAATACCACGCGGGAAGTTACCCAAATGTGGCGTAAAGATGACCGGCACGCCCAGATGCGCCACAATTTCCGGGTGGTGACGGTGGTTGAAGATGCCGTACGGCTGCAGGCTCACCTCACAGAAGCTGGTGGTGACGCTGGCCTTGCGCCCGGCGCCGCTGACGCCGCTGGTGGCGTTGATCACCGGCCACTGATCGAGATTCAGCAGCTGTTTTTCAATCAGCGGCCTCAGCGCCAGCTGCGCCGCCGTCGGGTAGCAGCCCGGTACGGCGATCAGCTGCGCCTGTTTGATCTGCTCACTGTGCCATTCCGCCAGGCCGTACACCGCCTGCGCCAGCAGATCGCCATGCTGGTGTTCGAAGCCGTAATACTGGCTGTAGAAACCGGCGTCCTGCACGCGAAAGGCGCCGGAGAGGTCGAACACCACACAGCCCGCCGCCAGGAACGCCGGCGCGATGTCGTGGCTGACTTCATGGGCGGTAGCGAGAAACACCACGTCGATGCCTTTGGCCGCTTCGGCAACGTCCACCAGCGGCTGCAGCGGCAGATCGACGATGCCTTTCAACTGGGGATGCAGATCGGAAAGCAATTTTCCTGCATCTGCACTTTGCGCTGAAACCGCTAAAGCGGTTATGTTCATGTGTGGGTGGCGATTAAGGTAGGCCGTGAGCTCCGCTCCGGCGTAACCGCTGGCACCAACAATCAGCGTATTCAACATGTGGCCGTTCACCTTCTTGACTGCGTATAGTCGTATTCGACTCAGGTAACAGGGCTCGCCAGCGTTGTTTCGCCGTTCACCCACCAGGTCGAGCGTTGATGTTTTTATAAACATCCGGGTATCGGGTTCCCTTACGCTCCAGCTTACTGTATTTTTATTCAAAATAAATGCATGAATATTGATACTACCCTAACCAAAGGCTGTCAACAGTGAAGATGAAATTACCTCCATTTATTGAGCTGTACCGGGCGTTGATCGCCACTCCGTCGATCAGCGCCACCGACGGCGCCCTCGATCAGAGTAATGAAGCATTAATCAACTTGCTGGCGGGCTGGTTTGCCGATCTGGGCTTCCGCGTCGACGTTCAGCCGGTGCCGGACACCCGCAACAAATTCAACCTGCTGGCCAGCATTGGCGAAGGCAGCGGCGGCCTGCTGTTGGCGGGCCACACCGATACAGTGCCCTACGACGACGGCCGCTGGACGCGCGATCCCTTTACCCTGACCGAACACGACAACAAACTGTACGGTCTGGGCACCGCCGACATGAAAGGCTTCTTCGCCTTTATTCTGGACGCGGTGCGCGACATCGACGCCAGCAAGCTGGCCAAGCCGCTGTACATTCTGGCAACCGCAGATGAAGAAACGACGATGGCCGGCGCGCGTTATTTCGCCGCCTCTACCGCCATTCGCCCAGACTTCGCCATCATCGGCGAGCCAACCTCGCTGCAGCCGGTGCGCGCCCACAAGGGCCATATCGCCAACGCCATTCGCATCGTCGGCCAGTCCGGCCATTCCAGCGATCCGGCACGCGGCGTCAACGCCATCGATCTGATGCATGAATCCATCGGCCAATTGATTGAGCTGCGCAAAACGCTGCAGGAACGCTACAACAACCCGGCGTTCGCCGTGCCTTACCCGACCATGAACTTCGGCCATATCAACGGCGGCGACGCGGCCAACCGCATCTGCGCCTGCTGTGAGCTGCACCTGGATATCCGCCCGCTGCCCGGCATGACGCTCGACAATATCAACGAGCTGGTGCACCAGGCGCTGGAGCCGGTAAGCCAGCGTTGGCCGGGCCGTCTGACCATCGAGGAGCTGCACGCTTCGGTGCCGGGCTACGAGTGCCCGACCGATCACCGTATGGTGGCGGTGATTGAGGAACTGCTGGGCACCCGCACCCAGGTAGTCAACTACTGCACAGAGGCGCCGTTTGTTCAACAGGTGTGCCCGACGCTGGTGCTGGGCCCGGGTTCAATCAACCAGGCGCATCAGCCGGACGAATACATAGATACGGCGTTTATCGAGCCGACCCGCAAACTGCTGGGGCAACTGGTCGATCATTTTTGCCAGCAGTAACCCTTACAGTAATCAGGGGAATCATCGTATGATTCCCCCTACCTCTGAATAAGTATAAAAAGGCTGAAATAAGCCAGACTGATAACCGGCGCGCAGTAATTAAATTTCAGAGAATGCGCCGATTTTGATGTTTTTTTGCTAAAAATAGTGTCAATTGACGATTGGACAGGAAAACGGCGTAATGAAACAGGCGGTCTGCGCCTGACGCGTGAAATTTACTTACAAGATAAAAATCATACAGAACTGGGTCAGGGGTTATATGAACGAACAATATTCGGCAATGCGAAGTAATGTCAGTATGCTCGGCAAATTGCTCGGCGATACCATCAAAGAAGCGCTGGGTGAGCATATTCTCGACCGCGTTGAAACTATCCGTAAGCTTTCCAAATCTTCACGCGCCGGCAACGAAGCGCACCGCCAGGAACTGCTCACCACCCTGCAGAACCTGTCCAACGACGAGCTGCTGCCGGTGGCGCGCGCCTTTAGCCAGTTCCTTAACCTGACCAACGTCGCCGAGCAGTACCACAGCATCTCCCCCAATGGCGAAGCCGCCAGCAACCCGGAAGCGCTGGCGCAGCTGTTTACCCGGCTGAAAGACAAGAAACTCAGCACCAAAGAGCTGCAAAACGCCGTGTCCCAGCTTTCCATCGAGCTGGTGCTGACCGCGCACCCGACCGAAATCACCCGCCGCACCCTGATCCACAAGCTGGTGGAGGTCAACACCTGCCTGAGCCAGCTCGACCATAACGACCTGGCCGACTACGAACGCAACAAAATCATGCGCCGTCTGCGTCAGCTGGTGGCCCAATCCTGGCACACCGACGAAATCCGCAAGCACCGCCCTTCGCCTGTCGACGAAGCCAAGTGGGGCTTCGCGGTGGTGGAAAACAGCCTGTGGGAAGGCGTGCCGGCCTTCCTGCGTGAATTCAACGAACAGTTGGAAAACTCCATTGACTACAGCCTGCCGGTGGAAGCAGTGCCGGTGCGCTTCACCTCCTGGATGGGCGGCGACCGCGACGGCAACCCGAACGTGACCGCCGAGATCACCCGCCACGTGCTGTTGCTCAGCCGCTGGAAGGCCTGCGATCTGTTCACCCGCGATATCCAGGTGCTGGTGTCTGAACTGTCGATGACCGAATGCACGCCGGAGCTGCGCGCCCTTGCCGGCGGCGACGACGTGCAGGAACCGTACCGCGAAATCATGAAGCAGCTGCGCAGCCAGTTGATCAACACGCAGACCTATCTGGAAGGCCGCCTGAAGGGCGAGCGCGTATTGAAACCGCACGACCTGCTGGTGAACAACGAGCAGCTGTGGGAACCGCTGTTCGCCTGCTATCAGTCGCTGCAGGCCTGCGGCATGAGCATCATCGCCAACGGTCAGCTGCTGGATACCCTGCGCCGCGTGCGCTGCTTCGGCGTGCCGCTGGTGCGCATCGACGTGCGCCAGGAAAGCACCCGCCATACCGAAGCCATCGCCGAGCTCACCCGCTATCTGGGGCTGGGCGATTACGAAAGCTGGTCGGAAGCCGATAAACAGGCGTTCCTGATCCGCGAACTGAACTCCAAACGCCCGCTGGTGCCGCTGAAATGGGAACCGAGCGCCGACACCCAGGAAGTGCTGGAAACCTGCCGGGTGATCGCCGAAGCGCCGCAGGGCTCGATCGCCGCCTACGTGATCTCGATGGCGCGTACGCCTTCCGACGTGCTGGCGGTGCATCTGCTGTTGAAAGAGGCCGGTTGCCCGTTCGCGCTGCCGGTCGCCCCGCTGTTCGAAACCCTCGACGACCTGAACAACGCCGACGATGTGATGACCCAATTGCTGAGCATCGACTGGTACCGCGGTTTCATTCAGGGCAAACAAATGGTGATGATCGGCTATTCCGACTCGGCGAAAGACGCCGGCGTGATGGCGGCATCCTGGGCGCAGTACCGCGCACAGGACGCGCTGATCAAAACCTGCGAGAAAGCCGGCGTGGCGCTGACGCTGTTCCACGGCCGCGGCGGCTCCATCGGCCGCGGCGGCGCGCCTGCACATGCGGCGCTGCTGTCGCAGCCGCCGGGCAGCCTGAAAGGCGGCCTGCGCGTCACCGAACAGGGCGAGATGATCCGCTTCAAGTTCGGCCTGCCGGAGGTCACCATCAGCAGCCTGGCGCTGTATACCGGCGCCATTCTGGAAGCCAACCTGCTGCCGCCGCCGGAACCGAAGAAAGAGTGGCGCACGCTGATGGACGAACTGTCGGACACCTCCTGCCAGATGTATCGCGGCTACGTGCGTGAGAACCCGGACTTCGTGCCTTACTTCCGCGCCGCCACGCCGGAACTGGAGCTGGGTAAACTGCCTCTGGGCTCGCGCCCGGCCAAGCGCAAACCGAACGGCGGCGTAGAAAGCCTGCGCGCCATTCCCTGGATCTTCGCCTGGACCCAGAACCGCCTGATGCTGCCGGCCTGGCTCGGTGCCGGCGCAGGCCTGCAGGAAGCGGTAAAAGCCGGCAAGCAGCCGGAACTGGAGGCGATGTGCCGCGACTGGCCATTCTTCTCCACCCGCATCGCCATGCTGGAAATGGTGTTCGCCAAAGCCGACCTGTGGCTGGCGGAATACTACGATCAGCGCCTGGTCGACCAATCGCTGTGGCCATTGGGCCAGCAGCTGCGCGATCAGCTGGAAAGCGACATCAAGGTGGTGCTGACCATCGCCAACGACGCGCACCTGATGGAAGATCTGCCGTGGATCGCCGAATCCATCGCACTGCGCAACGTCTACACCGACCCGCTGAACGTGCTGCAGGCGGAGCTGTTGCACCGCTCACGCCAGCAGGAACACCCGGATGCCCGCGTCGAGCAGGCGCTGATGGTTACCATCGCCGGCGTCGCCGCCGGGATGCGCAACACCGGCTAGGCCGCGCAATACGGCTCCCGTTCACCGGGGCCGTTGCTTTTCAAACAAAAAGGGCGCTGTGGTAACACAGCGCCCTCGTCGTTTATTCTTCAGTCCTATCAGGCAATCGCCGCCGGCCGCACACCCAGGGTGTGGCAAATCGCATAGCTCATTTCGGCGCGGTTCAGCGTGTAGAAGTGGAAGTCTTTCACCCCTTCACGGCTGAGGATCTTCACCATATCCATGGCGATGTTGGCGCCGACCATCTTGCGGGTCTCCGCATCGTCGTCCAGGCCTTCGAACATGCTGGTCATCCAGCTCGGCACCCGCACGTTGGTCATAGTGGCGAAGCGCTGCAGCTGTTTGAAGTTCGATACCGGCAGAATGCCCGGCACTATCTCCACGTCGATGCCGGCGGTCACGCAGCGGTCGCGGAAACGCAGGTAGCTTTCCACATCGAAGAAGAACTGGGTGATGGCGCGGTTGGCGCCGGCGTCGATTTTACGCTTCAGGTTGATCAGGTCGGCCTGGGCGCTTTTCGCCTCCGGGTGCACTTCCGGGTAGGCGGCGACGGAAATATCGAAATCACCGACGTCTTTCAGCAGCGCCACCAGATCGGTGGCGTACATTTCCGGCTTGCCGCCGTCCGGCGGCAGGTCGCCGCGCAGCGCCACGATATGGCGGATACCGCTGTTCCAGTAGTCGGTGGCGATATCGCGCAGCTGAGCCGGCGTGGCGTCGATGCAGGTCAGGTGCGGTGCAGCGTCCAGGCCGGTGCGATCCTTGATCCCCTTGATGATGCTGTGGGTGCGATCGCGCTCGCCGGAGTTGGCGCCGTAGGTCACAGAAACGAACTTGGGTTTGAGGCTGCTCAGACGATCGATTGACTGCCACAGAGTGTCTTCCATCTCGCTGGTGCGCGGTGGGAAGAACTCGAATGATACGTTAATCTGGCCGTGCAACTCCGCCAGACTCTGATTCAGCGCTTCCCGCTGGTTTGCGTGGAAAAAACTCATACCCTGCCCGCCTCTTGTCGATCACTGTTTTGCTTGTTTTAATAAGCGTCTATACGTTTAGACGTCTAGATAGAAAATGCCGTATGTTGGCTAAAGAGTCAACAGGAAAGTGAGGGTAATAAGATGATTAATCCTCACCCGTTAAGAGAAAGAATTTCATGATGGCAACAGGGGCAATTATGGCAGGAAAAACGAAGGCGCGCGGTGAGGCGCGCCCCGGGAAAATTAAAGCAGCTGCGCCAGGCGGTTAAGATCTGACTGGATCGCTCCGGCAGTCACGTCGCGGCCGGCGCCCGGCCCGCGAATGACCAGGGGATTATCGCGATACCAACGGCTTTCGATAGCGAACACGTTGTCGCACGGCAGCAACGAAGCCAGAGGGTGCTCGGGGCGCACCGCTTCCACGCCGACCCGCGCCTTGCCGTTGGCGTCGAAACGCGCCACGTGGCGCAGCACCAACCCCATTTCACTCGCGGCCTCGAAGCGTTGCTGCATCTGCTGGTTTAGCGCATCGCCGTTCTCGAAGAACTGATCGACCGAACCTTGCTCGCAGCCCGCCGGCACCAAAGACTCAACCCGTACCTGATTAGGCTCGATGTCATAGCCCGCTTCGCGCGCCAGGATCACCAGCTTGCGCATCACGTCCTGGCCGGACAAATCGACCCGCGGATCCGGTTCGGTCAACCCCTGTTGCCAGGCCTGATCCACCAGATCGGTGAAAGGCACGGTGCCGTCGTACTGCAGGAACAGCCAGGACAGCGTGCCGGAGAAAATGCCGCTGATCGCCAAAATGCTGTCGCCGCTGTCGCGCAGATCGCGCACCGTGTGGTTGACCGGCAGGCCGGCGCCGACGGTGGCGTTATACAGCCAGTGGCGGCCGGTTTTGGCGAAGGCGTCGCGGATTTGACGATAGGTATCGCCGCATGAGGCCCCGGCCAACTTGTTGGCGCTGATGACATGGAAGCCGTAGCTGGCGAAGTCCAGATACTGCTCGGCCAGGTTTTCGCTGGCGGTAACGTCGAGCACCACCAGATCGTCAAACGGATGCGCGCGCATCCACAGGAACAGCGACTCTTCGTCCAGCTCCTGCGCCTCTTCTTCAAAGAACGCCAGCGCGCGGCTGGCGTCCAGCCCGTCGTAATTCAGCAGGCTGCGGCGGCTGTCCACCACCCCCGCCAGGCTGAACTCAAAGCCGCTGCGGGCGGAAATGTTCTTTTGCTCGCGGGCAAACAGCTCCAGCCAGCGCGAACCGATGTTGCCCTTGCCGAACAGCACCAGGCCAATGCGTTTTTCCGCGCGGAACAGGCTCTGGTGCAGGCCCTGGATCAACAGCGCGGTCGGGCCCTGACGCAGCACCGCCACCAGGCTGATGCCGTCTTCCGCCTGCCAGATAAACTCCACCGGCTGATCTTTCAATTGCTGATAGAAGCGGTGGCTGTGCAGCGGGTTCTTGCATACGCCCGCCCCCACCAGCGCCACCAGCGCCAGGCTTTCCCGCAGCTGCAGCTCACCCGGCAGCCCGGCATCCTGCAAGATGCGCAACGCGCTGCCGGCCACTTCGGAGGTGTAGCACAGCTGCACCAGGCTGCGGTCCGGGTGAATACCCACCGCCAGCGGTTTGATCTGCGCGCGCTTCAGCACCAGATCCAACTCTTTTTGCGCCAGCTTGAAATCATGCTGGCCGGCCACGCGCAGTTCGATCAGGCAAACGTCGTCGTGGCTGGTGACAATCTTGGCGCCGGTGCCGGAGGCCAGCACGCGCTCGATGCGCGTCGAACCCTGTTCCGGCTGGTAGCTGCAGCGCAACTGCAAATCGATATCGCTGCCGGAAACCGGCTGCAGGGTGCGGGTGTGCAACACCGGCGCCGCCAGGCGCGCCAGCTCGCTGGCCTCGTCCAGCCGCAGCAGCGGCAGCAGGCAGGCGTCCTTCACCTTGCGCGGATCGGCGCTGTAGACCCCGGCCACGTCGCTCCAGATGGTCACGCGCTCGGCACCGGCCAATGCGCCGATTTGGGTCGCGGAATAGTCGCTGCCGTTACGCCCCAACAGCACGGTTTCACCGGCGTCGTTGCGTGAAATAAAGCCGGTCACCACCAGACGCTTGCCCGGGTGCTGAGCCAGCAGCTGTTGCAGCAGCGGGTAAGAACGGCCCTCGTCCACCTGCGGCTGCGCGGCGCGCTCCGCACGCAGAAAGTCGCGCGCATCGAGCCAGGCCGCCTGCATGTCCAACTGATTGAGCACCGCCGCCATCAGCCGCGCCGACCAGATCTCGCCGTGCCCCACCACCTCGGCGTAGCAAACGTCGTCAACCTTGTCGTCCAGCAATACCGCCAGGCGTTCCAGATCCTGAATGAACTGGGCGATCAGCGGCTCCGCGCTCTCCGGCGGCAACAGGCCGCCGATCAATTCGCTGTGATAACGGCGCAGCGCTTGCTGCACCTGATGCGCAGAGAGGCGATCGCTCTGACTGAGCTTCAGCCAGCTGATCAATTGGTTGGTGGTGCTGCCGGCGGCCGACACCACCATCATGTCGCCCGGCTGGCTATATTCGGCCATGATCCCGGCCACACGCAGATAACACTTCACGTCCGCCAGGCTGCTGCCGCCAAACTTGTGCAGTTGACGCCCGCTCACCGGCCCTGCTACCGCAATTGCATTCATGCTTACCTCGTAGCCGCCGCCTGGAAAGCGCGTTCCAGATCGGCAATCAAATCTTCACTGTCTTCAATACCCACGGAAATGCGCAGCAGGCTCTCGGAGATGCCGGCCGCCGCCCGCGCTTCCGCCGCCATACCGGCGTGGGTCATGGTCGCCGCATGCGAGATCAGGCTTTCTACGCCGCCCAGCGATTCTGCCAGAGTAAATAGCTCAAGGGCAGAGAGAAAACGGCGCAGCAACGCTTCATCACCGTCCAGTTCAAAACTCAGCATCGCGCCAAAGCCACGCTGCTGCCGGCGGGCGATCTCATGCCCCGGGTTTTCCGGCAGGGAAGGATGATACAGCTTTTTCACCAGCGGTTGCTGCTGTAAATAACTGACAATCGCCTCGGCATTTTGTTGCGCCGCCTTGATGCGCGGCGACAGGGTGCGCATGCCGCGCAGCAGCAGATAACTGTCGAACGCGCCGCCGGTCACGCCGATATTGTTGGCCCACCAGGCCAGCTCGACCACCAGCGCCGGATCTTTGGCGATCACCGCCCCGGCCACCACGTCTGAATGGCCGTTGAGGTATTTGGTACAGGAATGGACCACCAGATCGGCGCCCAGTTCGATCGGTTGCTGCAGCGCCGGGCTGAGGAAGGTGTTGTCTACTACCGTCAGCGCGCCCGCCGCGTGGGCGGCGCCGCAGATGGCGGCAATATCCACCACCCGCAGCAGCGGGTTGCTTGGGCTTTCGATCAGCACCAGCTTGGGTTTTTGCGCCAATGCCTGCTGCAGCGCTTCCTCATTCCCCTGATCGACGAACAGCACCCGATAGGCGCCGCGCTTGCTCAGGCTGTCGAACAAGCGGTAGCTGCCGCCGTAGCAGTCGTGCGGCGCCACCAGCAGATCGCCGGGCTTCAGCAGCACGGTAGTCACCAGATGGATAGCCGACATCCCGCTACCGGTCATCACCGCCCCCGCCCCGCCTTCCAGTTCCGCCAAGGCGCGTTGCACCACGTCGCGCGTCGGGTTGCCGCGGCGCGAATAGTCATGGGCTCGGGGTTGGTTGAAGTCGGTAAAGTTATAGGTGCTGGACAGGTGGATCGGCGGAACAACGCAGCCGTACTGTTCGTCGTCGTTCAGGCCGCTGCGTACGGCAATCGTGGCTGGTTTACGCGTCATAGGATCGCTCGGCTCTCGGGAGTTCGGTGAATGAGGCCTAAAGATTAATCGCTGCGACTATAGACGTCAATACATCTGGACATCTAAACTTCTTTGCGTATAGATTGAGCAACGGCGCAATACCCGCTAAAATTATGCCAGTTTGACATGACGATAAGATGTTAACCGGAAATGCATAGGCGGAGTCTATTGAACCTTGGCATTCAGTGACCCTGGTCGCGTAAAATTGACATTTATTTAGTGAGAACAGTGAAGATCGGGCATAATTGGCCGGTTTTTAGAATTTTGTAATTTTTCTGACAAATTTAAGGTGTCCCATGGCTGAGTGGAACGGCGAGTATGTCAGCCCTTACGCTGAACACGGTAAAAAAAGCGAGCAAGTAAAAAAAATCACGGTATCCATTCCGCTGAAGGTCCTGAAAATCCTCACCGACGAACGGACCCGTCGCCAGGTGAACAACCTGCGCCACGCCACCAACAGCGAATTGCTGTGCGAAGCGTTCCTGCATGCCTTTACCGGCCAGCCGCTGCCGAACGATGAAGACCTGCGCAAAGAACGCAGCGACGAGATCCCGGAAGCCGCAAAAGTGCTGATGCGCGAACTGGGTGTCGATCCCGATACCTGGGAATATTAAGCGCCGGCCTGCGAACGCAGGCGGCAGAAACGAAAAAAGGCGCCGAAGGCGCCTTTTTCATCTGGCAATAAGAAATCTTATTTCTTAGCGCCTGGTACGCTGAAACGCTTGTTGAAGCGGTCAACGCGGCCACCGGTAGCAACGTCACGCTGCTTGCCGGTGTAGAACGGGTGGCATTCGCCACAAACGTCCAGGTTCAGATCGTGACCCACGGTAGAGCGGATTTTGATCACGTTACCGCAAGAGCAGTTAGCAGTAACTTCTTCGTATTTTGGGTGGATACCTTGTTTCATGGGAAACCTCAGTTAAGGCCGTGTCGCTATCCAGCCCTGTTTCGCCAGACACCACACGTGGTTGATAATAGAATTTGGTATCGAATTATACCAAAGGCGGCAAATTATACAGAATTAAAAGTGCCGCGCAATCGGAACCGTACATTTGCCGGCGCGCCGTGTAAACTGATGGACTCTTTTTTTCACTCTGGATGACCCCATGCCCGTTGTTCACGTTGCTTTGCCGGTACCCCTCGCCCGCACCTTCGACTATCTGCTGCCGCCAGGCCCGCAGCCGGTGGCCGGCGCGCGCGTTTGCGTGCCCTGGGGCAAGCAGCGGGCGATCGGCATCGTCACCGGCTGCAGCGACACCAGCGAACTGCCGCTCGAAAAGCTGAAACCGATAGACAGCGTTCTCGACCAGGCCTCGCTGTTCTCCCCCAGCCTGTGGCGCATCCTGCGCTGGGCCAGCGATTACTACCATTACCCCATCGGCGAAGTGCTGTTCCATGCGCTGCCGATCCTGCTGCGGCAAGGCAAACCGGCCGAAGCCGCGCCGCTGTGGCAGTGGTTCGCCACCGAACAGGGCCGCGCCACGCCGCCGGAAAGCCTGAAACGCGCGCCCAAGCAGCAGCAGGCGTTGGCGGCGTTGCTGCAGCGCCCGGTCTATCGCCACCAGGTGAGCCAGCTCGAGCTGACGGAAAGCGCCCTGCAGGCGCTGCGCGCGAAAGGGTTGATCGATTTGCGCTCACAGCTCGCCGCCACCCAGGACTGGCGCCCTCATTTCGCCGTACTGGGCGAACGGCTGCGGCTGAACACCGAGCAGGCCACCGCGGTGGGGGCCATCAGAAGCGAGGACGAGCAGTTCGCCGCCTGGCTGCTGGCCGGGGTGACCGGCTCCGGCAAGACCGAGGTCTACCTCAGCGTGCTGGAGAACATTCTGGCCAAAGGGCGGCAGGCGCTGGTGCTGGTGCCGGAAATCGGCCTGACGCCGCAGACCATCGCCCGCTTCCGCGAACGCTTTAACGCGCCGGTGGACGTGCTGCACTCCGGGTTGAACGACAGCGAGCGGCTGGCGGTATGGCTGCGCGCCCGCAGCGGCGAGGCCGCTATCGTCATCGGTACCCGCTCGGCGCTGTTCACCCCGTTCCAGCGGCTGGGGGTAATCATCATCGACGAAGAACACGACAGCTCTTATAAACAGCAGGAAGGTTGGCGCTACCACGCCCGCGATCTGGCGGTGTTCCGCGCCCGGGAAGAAAACATCCCGATGATGATGGGGTCCGCCACCCCGGCGCTGGAAACGCTGCACAACGTGCAATTGGGCAAATACCGTCAACTCAAGCTCACCCAGCGCGCCGGCAACGCCAAGCCGGCGGCGCAGCACCTGATCGATCTGAAGGGCCTGCCGCTGAAGGTCGGCCTGTCGCAGCCGTTGCTGAAAAGCATGCAGCACCACTTGAAGGCCGGCAATCAGGTGATGCTGTTCCTTAACCGCCGCGGCTACGCCCCGGCGCTGCTGTGCCATGAGTGCGGCTGGATCGCCGAATGCCAGCGCTGCGACCACTACTACACCTTCCACCAAAACCAGCGCCAGCTACGCTGCCACCACTGCGACAGCCAGCGGCCGGTGCCGCACCAGTGCCCGCAGTGCGGCTCGACGCACCTGGTCTCGGTCGGCGTCGGCACCGAACAGCTGGAGAACGAGCTGGCGCCGCTGTTCCCGGAAACGCCAATCACCCGCATCGACCGCGACACCACCAGCCGCAAGGGATCGCTGGAACAGCACCTGGCGGATATCCACCGCGGCGAATCGCGCATTCTGATCGGCACCCAGATGCTGGCGAAGGGTCACCACTTTCCGGACGTCACCCTGGTGGCGCTGCTGGACGTCGACGGCGCGCTGTTTTCCGCCGACTTCCGCTCCGCCGAACGCTTCGCCCAGCTGTATACCCAGGTTTCCGGGCGCGCCGGCCGGGCGGGCAAGCAGGGCGAGGTGCTGTTGCAAACCCACCATCCTGAGCATCCGCTGCTGCAAATTTTGCTGCAACAAGGTTACGACGCCTTCGCCAAACAGACGCTGGCGGAGCGCAATAGCGTATTCCTGCCGCCGTACACCAGCCACATCATCGTGCGTTCGGAAGACCACGATAACCAGCAGGCGCCGCAGTTCCTGCAGCAGCTGCGCAACCTGTTGGAGGCCAGCCCGCTGAAGGATGACGCGCTGTGGGTGATGGGCCCGGTGCCGGCGCTGCAGTCCAAACGCGGCGGCCGCTTCCGCTGGCAACTGCTGTTGCAGCATCCTTCACGGCGAGTCTTGCAGCAGTTAATGAAGAGTTCGCTGCCGCTGATCGGCACCCTGCCGCAGGCGCGCAAGGTGAAATGGACGCTGGACGTCGATCCGATAGACAGCTGATCCCAGAAAAGTCTGATTCAAGTGCTGCAATGCAAACGTTTACCCTTGAAATTGCGAGCGAACGCTAAAAAACCTTCTCAAGTCACACTTTTTATGCAAATTAGGTAACAAAGGCGGCACATATTCTGTTTAGAATGTCCGCTAAGGTAAATTTTGCCGCTGGAAAGCGGCGGCGGCCAAAATGTTCAAACGCGGATGGCGCTAAACGATAACAACACCACCGCACGCCAGACATTGTGAGCAAACAGCAGTAGTCGCGTTGGCATGGGGCTGACGCAAGGAGAAAGGCGTTGGAACACAAGAAAGAATTATCCATGGCGACCATGAAAGACGTCGCCGAAATGGCGGGCGTTTCAACGGCTACCGTATCGCGCGCGCTGATGAATCCGGAAAAGGTGTCAACGCCGACGCGCCAGAAAGTGGAACAGGCCGTTTTGGCCGTGGGTTATTCTCCTCATGCCTTATCACGCAATATCAAGCGCAACGAGTCTCGCACTATCCTGGTGATCGTTCCCGACATTTGCGATCCCTTTTTTGCCGATGTGATCCAGGGGATCGAGCAAACCGCCGCACAGCAGGGCTATCTGGTGCTGATCGGCGACTGCGCGCAGCAAAATCAGCAGGAGCGCACCTTCGTCAATCTGATCATCACCAAACAGATCGACGGCATGCTGCTGCTGGGCTCCAACCTGCCGTTCGACGCCAGCAAGGAAGAGCAGCGCAATCTGCCGCCGATGGTGATGGCCAACGAGTTTGCTCCCGAGCTGGAACTGCCGACGGTGCATATCGATAACCTGACCGCGGCCTTCGAAGCCGTACACTATTTGCATCAGCTGGGCCACAAGCAGATCGCCTGCGTCGCCGGGCCGGAGCAGATGCCGCTGAGCCATTATCGGCTGCAGGGTTACATTCAGGCGCTACGCCGTAATGGCATTAGCGTCGAAAGCAGCTATATTACCCGGGGTGATTTTACTTACGAAGCCGGCGCTCAGGCGCTGGCGGCGTTGATGGCCCAGCCGAAACCGCCGACGGCCGTCTTCTGCCATAGCGACGTAATGGCGATCGGCGTGTTGTCGCAGGCGAAGAAAATGGGTCTGCGGGTGCCGCAAGACCTGTCCATCGTCGGTTTTGACGACATCAAACTGGCGCAGTATTGCGATCCGCCGTTAACCACGGTGGCGCAACCGCGTTACCAGATTGGCCAACAGGCGATGCTGCTGCTGTTAGAGCAGCTGCACGGGCAAACGGTGGCAAGCGGCTCGCGGCTGTTGGACAGCGAGTTGATTATCAGAGGCAGCACGGCTGCCCCTAAACGCTAGTCAAATATTTTAGGGTTCAGTAACATGACGGACTTATCCCCTCATCAGGACACAGCGGAATAATAGTGGCACAAAAAGACTATGTAAGCCGTGGGCGCGCAGCAGGAGCTAAGCGCAAAACCCCCAGCCGTAAAAAACGCAGTTCTCCGAAGGTTTCCAAAACCGTGCTGGCGCTGGCCGCCGCACTGCTGGTTGTCTTTATCGGTGGCCTCTATTTCATTACGCACAACAAGCCGGACGACGCGCCGCTGCTGCCTGCGCACGGCAATCGCCCAGGCAACGGCCTGCCGCCGAAACCGGAAGAGCGCTGGCGTTACATCAAAGAGCTGGAGAATCGCCAGATTGGCGTGCAGACCCCGACCGAACCTACGGCCGGCGGTGAAGTGAACTCCAAAACCCAGCTGACCGCCGAACAGCGCCAACTGCTGGAGCAAATGCAGGCCGATATGCAACAGCGCCCAACGCAGCTGAATGAAGTGCCGTACAACGACCCTTCACAGGCCGCCGCGCGCAGCAATAGCCGCCAGCAGCAGATGCAGCAACAGCAGATGCAGCAACAGGTTCAGCAACAGCAGCAGGTCGCTCAGCCGCGCAATCCGTTCAACAACGGCGCGACCACCGCGCCGGTGCAGCAGCACCCGCCGGCGGCTCAACCGAAGCCGGCCGCGCCGAAACCGGTCACCCCACCGCCAGTGCAGGTGAAACAGCCGGAGCCTAAGCCGCAGCCGAAACCTGAGGCCAAGCCTGAAGTGAAGCAGGAAGCCAAACCGGAAGCGAAGCAAGAAACGGCCAAGCAGGAAACCAAGCCTGAGTCCAAACAGAAATGGATGGTGCAGTGCGGCTCATTCCGCGCCGCCGATCAGGCCGAATCCGTGCGGGCGCGCCTGGCGTTTGAAGGTATCGAAAGCCGCATTACCGCCGGCGGCGGCTGGAATCGCGTAGTCCTCGGCCCATACAGCAGCCGCGCAACCGCGGACAAAACCCTTTCGCGCCTGAAGGGCGTTGGCATGTCGAGTTGCATTCCCCTCTCCGTTGGGGGTTGAAAAGCGTCAATCCCCCCCCATCTATACTCTCAATATGCCTCGTAGCCTCTGCGCAAGCAGGGGCCGCGAGGGCTTCTTTCCGTCTTCAACGAGGGTTTGCTCGTGACAACAATTGTAAGCGTACGCCGCAACGGCCAGGTAGTGATCGGTGGCGATGGCCAGGCTACCCTGGGCAACACGGTGATGAAGGGCAACGTCAAGAAAGTGCGTCGCCTGTATAACGACAAAGTGATTGCCGGGTTCGCCGGCGGCACCGCAGATGCCTTCACGCTGTTCGAGCTGTTTGAGCGCAAGCTGGAAATGCATCAGGGCCACCTGGTGAAAGCCGCCGTCGAGCTGGCGAAAGACTGGCGCACCGACCGCATGCTGCGCAAACTCGAGGCGCTGCTGGCCGTCGCCGACGAGCACTCCTCGCTGATCATCACCGGCAACGGTGACGTCATTCAGCCGGAGAACGATTTGATTGCCATCGGCTCCGGCGGCCCTTATGCCCAGGCCGCAGCCCGTGCGATGTTGGAAAATACCGAGCTGAGCGCCCGCGAGATCGTTGATAAGTCTCTCAACATCGCCGGCGACATCTGTATTTACACCAACCACTTCCACACCATCGAAGAATTGCCTTCCAAAGCGTAAGGATCGAATATCATGTCTGAAATGACTCCGCGCGAGATCGTCAGCGAACTGGACAGCTACATCATCGGCCAAAACAAGGCCAAACGCGCTGTCGCCATTGCCCTGCGCAACCGCTGGCGCCGGATGCAGCTCAACGAGATGCTGCGTCACGAAGTGACACCGAAAAACATTCTGATGATCGGCCCGACCGGCGTCGGTAAAACCGAAATCGCCCGCCGCCTGGCGAAGTTGGCCAACGCGCCTTTCATCAAGGTTGAAGCCACCAAGTTCACCGAAGTGGGCTACGTGGGTAAAGAAGTGGACTCCATCATCCGCGATCTGACCGACGCCGCGATCAAAATGGTGCGCATGCAGTCGATCGAGAAAAACCGCAACCGCGCCGAAGAGCTGGCCGAAGAGCGCATTCTCGACGTGCTGATCCCGCCGGCCAAGAACAACTGGGGCCAGCCGGAAGAGCATCAGGAACCTTCGGCCGCCCGCCAGGCGTTCCGCAAGAAACTGCGTGAAGGCCAGCTGGACGACAAAGAGATCGAAATCGACCTGGCCGCCGCGCCGATGGGCGTGGAAATCATGGCGCCTCCCGGCATGGAAGAAATGACCAACCAGCTGCAGTCGATGTTCCAGAACCTGGGCGGCCAGAAGCAGAAACCGCGTAAAGTGAAGATCAAAGAGGCTTTCAAGCTGCTGGTGGAAGAAGAAGCCGCCAAGTTGGTGAACCCGGAAGAGTTGAAAGAACAGGCGATCGAAGCGGTTGAGCAGCACGGCATCGTGTTTATCGATGAGATCGACAAAATCTGTAAGCGCGGCGGCCAGAGCTCCGGCCCAGACGTGTCACGCGAAGGCGTGCAGCGCGACCTGCTGCCGCTGGTGGAAGGCTGCACGGTGTCCACCAAGCACGGCATGGTGAAAACCGATCACATCCTGTTCATCGCCTCAGGCGCGTTCCAGACCGCCAATCCGTCGGATCTGATCCCGGAACTGCAGGGCCGCCTGCCGATCCGCGTTGAGCTGCAGGCGCTGACCACCGAAGATTTCGAGCGCATCCTGACCGAGCCGAGCGCCTCGCTGACCGAACAGTACAAAGCGCTGATGGGCACCGAAGGCGTCAATATCGAGTTCACCGCCGACGGTATCCGCCGCATCGCCGAAGCCGCATGGCAGGTTAACGAAAGCACCGAAAATATCGGCGCGCGCCGTCTGCACACCGTGCTGGAACGTCTGATGGAAGATATTTCCTACGATGCGAGTGAAATTAACGGCCAATCCATTACAATTGATGCGGATTACGTACGTAGTCATCTGGATGAACTGGTTGCGGATGAAGATTTGAGTCGTTTTATCCTATAATCGCTCTATCACTGTCCTGTCAGTCATCTGTGTGGGAGGCCTTGCCTCCCACAATTATTTATAACAGACACAGCAACTTACTGACAGAAGCGAAACATGAGCTCATCAACCGCTACCACCCCGATCACCGCCTGGCTGGAAAGTTTACGCCTCCGCACCCTGCCGCTGGCTTTCGCCTCCATCGTGGTCGGCTCCGCGATCGCCGCCTGGCACGGCAGCCTGAAACCCGGCGTAGCCTTGCTGGCGCTGCTGACCGCCGGCCTGCTGCAGATCCTCTCCAACCTGGCTAACGACTATGGCGATGCGGTAAAAGGCAGCGACAAAGAAGACCGCATCGGGCCGTTGCGCGGCATGCAAAAAGGCATGATCACCCAGGCGCAGATGAAACGGGCGCTGGTGGTGACGGTGGGGTTGATAGCCCTCGCCGGCGGTGCGCTGATCGCCGTCGCCTGCGAGCAGCCCAGCGACGTGATAGGCTTCCTGGTGCTGGGCGGGCTGTCGATCGTCGCCGCCATCACCTATACCGTCGGCACCAGGCCCTATGGCTATCTGGGGTTGGGCGACATTTCAGTGCTGGTGTTCTTCGGCTGGCTGAGCGTGGTGGGCACCTACTATCTGCAAACCCACACCTTCGACAGCGTGGTGATGCTGCCGGCCACCGCCTGCGGGTTGTTGGCGACGGCGGTACTCAACATCAATAACCTGCGCGATATCGAAAGCGATCGCGAAAACGGCAAAAATACCCTGGCGGTGCGGCTCGGCCCGCACAACGCGCGCGTCTACCATGCGTTGCTGCTGGGCGGCGCCGTGCTGTGCTTTGCGCTATTCACGCTGTTCAACCTGCACAGCCCATGGGGCTGGCTGTTCGTGCTGGCGATCCCGCTGCTGGTCCGCCATGCCCTGCGCGTGCTGCGCGACCCGACGCCGGTCGGCATGCGGCCGATGCTGGAGCACATGGTCAAGGCGGCGCTGCTGGCCAACCTGCTGTTCGCCATCGGCGTTGCGCTCAGTTAAAAAGTGATGATTTTGCCAACAGGGCGAATAAAGGGATATACTGGTTATTCCAGCGGCAAACAGACGTAAAATCCTATGAAATACGATACTTCCGAACTTTGCGACATCTATCATGAAGAGGTGAACGTTGTTGAACCTCTATTCTCCAATTTTGGCGGGCGTACTTCATTTGGCGGGCAGATCACTACGGTGAAATGCTTCGAGGATAACGGCCTGTTGTTCGACCTGCTTGAAGAAAACGGCCGCGGCCGGGTGCTGTTGATCGACGGCGGCGGTTCGGTGCGTCGCGCGCTGATCAACGCCGAACTGGCGCGCCTGGCGGCCCAGAACGAATGGGAAGGCATCGTGGTATACGGTGCGGTGCGGCAGGTGGACGATCTGGAAGAGCTCGACATCGGCATTCAGGCGATGGCGGCGATCCCGGTCGGCGCGGTCAGCGAAGGCGTGGGTGAGAGCGATATCCGCGTTAACTTCGGCGGCGTCACCTTCTTCTCCGGCGACCACCTGTACGCCGACAACACCGGTATTATCCTTTCCGAAGATCCGCTCGATATCGAGTAATCCTCAGCAATGAAAAAGGGCGCCTCAGGCGCCCTTTTTCATTGCTGCAAGGCGTGATGGATCAGACTTCTTCCATCTTGCCCAGCAGTGCGCGCAGGCGATCTTGCCATACGTGCTGCTCTTCTTTCAGCTGCTGGTTCTCACGCACCAAAGACTCATGGTTGCCGGAGGCCGCCTGAACTTCCTGCGACAGCGTGTTGTTTTTGTCTTTCAGCTCTTCAATTTCCATCTGCAACAAAGTGATGGTATCAATCGCCTGCTGAACTTTTGCTTCCAATTTCTCAAATACTTCAAATGACATTCTTCAGTCCCCTCATGATAGCAAGGCGTACATCTATAGGTAACGGCCGCAACTCCTGTTGCAACTGCTGCGAATATGCATCGCGCCAAGTGACACACGCTTTTATTGAAAATAACGCGCCTGTCTCGATAAAACGCTTCTTTCGATAAAAACGATTGTAAGTAGCCTGTCCCCGACTGTCTAGCAACATACCGGCTCATCGCGCAGTCTGTTGCAATTTTCCCGCCGCCGCCATCAGCAAAAACTGAAAATGCCTGCGCCCTTCGCCGGTGAGTTGTTAACAACCTGCGGGCAAAGCACTGGTCAGATCACAGTTTTATGGCTCAGAAAGAACACCAAACGACGCGAAATCGCTCAATTTTATGACGGGGCACACACATTTTGATTTCGCTATTTCTCGTTTATGTTCGTTAACGATAAATTTACATCACGTCCTCATTCAATAATTGGACGAGATGAAAAAAACTGTACCCATAGGCCAGGCAGATACCCAAGCTTGAGCCTATAAACCTATAACCGCCGTTTTGCAGGACAACAACATTATGAGCCAAACCACCAGTCCGACATTAAAAGGCCAGTGCATCGCGGAGTTTCTCGGCACCGGTCTGCTGATCTTCTTTGGCGTAGGCTGCGTTGCCGCGTTGAAACTGGCGGGCGCCAGCTTCGGCCAGTGGGAAATCAGCATCATTTGGGGCCTGGGCGTCGCCATGGCCATTTATCTGACCGCGGCTATCTCCGGCGCGCACCTCAACCCGGCGGTCACCCTCGCCCTGTGGCTGTTCGCCTGCTTTGACGGTCGCAAGGTGCTGCCTTACATCCTGGCGCAAATCGCCGGCGCCTTCTGCGCGGCAGCCCTGGTTTACGGGCTGTATTACAACCTGTTCTTCGATTTCGAAGCGGCACACCATATGGTGCGCGGCAGCAACGAAAGCCTCGATCTGGCCGGCATTTTCTCCACCTACCCTAATCCGCATATCTCCGTCGGCCAGGCCTTCCTGGTGGAAACGGTGATCACCGCCATTCTGATGTGCCTGATCCTGGCGCTGACCGACGACGGCAACGGCATTCCGCGCGGCCCGCTGGCGCCACTGCTGATCGGCATTCTGATTGCCGTCATCGGCGCCTCTATGGGACCATTGACCGGCTTTGCGTTGAACCCGGCGCGCGACTTCGGCCCGAAACTGTTCGCCTATCTGGCCGGCTGGGGCAAAGTGGCCTTTACCGGCGCACGCGATATCCCCTATTTCCTGGTGCCGATCTTTGGCCCAATCATCGGCGCAGGCCTGGGTGCCTTCGGCTACCGCGCGCTGATTGGCCGCCATCTGCCTTGCGACGTCTGCGTAACGGAAGAAGAATCCGCCGCCAAGACCCAGCAGCGCAAAGCGTGATTGGTGCAGTTTTAAACGGTTAACAACAGCAGGATTAAGATCATGACAGTAGAAAAAAAATACATTGTCGCCCTCGACCAGGGGACCACCAGCTCTCGCGCCGTCGTGCTCGATCACGACGCCAACATCGTCGCGGTGTCGCAGCGTGAATTCACGCAGATTTACCCGAAAGCCGGCTGGGTTGAACACGATCCGATGGAGATCTGGTCATCGCAAAGCTCCACGCTGGTAGAAGTGCTGGCGAAGGCCGATATCAACTCCGATCAGATCGCCGGCATCGGCATCACCAACCAGCGCGAAACCACCATCGTCTGGGAAAAAGAGACCGGCAAGCCTATCTACAACGCCATCGTCTGGCAGTGCCGCCGCACTGCCGAGATCTGCGAGAAGCTCAAACGCGACGGCCTGGAAGAATACATTCGCCACAATACCGGCCTGGTGGTTGACCCGTACTTCTCCGGCACCAAGGTCAAGTGGATCCTGGACAACGTGGAAGGCGCCCGCGACCGCGCCAAGCGCGGCGAACTGCTGTTCGGCACCGTCGACACCTGGCTGGTGTGGAAAATGACCCAGGGGCGGGTGCATGTGACCGATTACACCAACGCCTCGCGCACCATGATGTTCAACATCCATGAGCTGGACTGGGACGAACGCATGCTGGAAGTGCTGGATATCCCGCGCGCCATGTTGCCGAAGGTACGCCCTTCTTCAGAAGTGTACGGCCAGACCAACATCGGCGGTAAGGGCGGTACCCGTATTCCTATCGCCGGCATCGCCGGGGACCAGCAGGCGGCGCTGTACGGCCAGCTGTGCGTTCAGCCGGGTATGGCGAAGAACACTTACGGCACCGGCTGCTTCCTGCTGATGAACACCGGCAAGGAAGCGGTGCGCTCCAAGAACGGCTTGCTGACCACCATCGCCTGCGGCCCGCGCGGCGAAGTGAACTACGCGCTGGAAGGGGCGGTGTTCATCGGCGGCGCATCCATCCAGTGGCTGCGCGATGAGCTGAAGCTGATCAGCGACGCCGCCGACTCCGAATACTTCGCCACCAAGGTGAAAGACAGCAACGGCGTCTACGTGGTGCCGGCCTTCACCGGCCTGGGCGCACCTTACTGGGACCCATATGCTCGCGGCGCCATCTTCGGCCTGACCCGCGGTGCCAACAGCAACCACATCATCCGCGCTACGCTGGAGTCGATCGCCTATCAGACCCGCGACGTGCTGGACGCCATGCAGGCAGACGCCAACACTCGCCTGCAATCGCTGCGCGTGGACGGCGGTGCGGTCGCCAACAACTTCCTGATGCAGTTCCAGTCCGACATCCTCGGCACCCGCGTAGAGCGCCCTGAAGTGCGCGAATCGACGGCGCTGGGCGCCGCCTTCCTGGCGGGCCTGGCCATCGGCTACTGGAACGATCTGGATGAGGTGAAGAGCAAGGCGGTTATCGAGCGCGAGTTCCGCCCGAGCATCGAAACCACCGAGCGCAACTACCGCTACAGCGGCTGGAAAAAAGCGGTCGCCCGCGCTCAGGCGTGGGAAGATCACGAGTAAGCCCGACCTGCTGTGTCACCCCAATAAGCGCTGCCCTTGGGCGGCGCTTTTTTTTGCCCCGCCCCGCCTCCGCCGCGCTGTGATAAACTTTGCCGATATTTTCTTCCCTTTCTCACAGACAGGTTTTGCCATGAAACGTGAATTAGCCATCGAATTCTCCCGCGTTACCGAAGCCGCCGCGCTGGCGGGCTACAAATGGCTGGGGCGCGGCGATAAAAACGCCGCCGACGGCGCCGCGGTCCACGCCATGCGCATCATGCTCAATAAAGTGGATATCGATGGCCGCATCGTGATCGGCGAAGGTGAAATCGACGAAGCGCCGATGCTGTATATCGGCGAGCAGGTCGGCAGCGGCCAGGGCGATGCGGTGGATATTGCGGTCGATCCGATCGAAGGCACCCGCATGACCGCCATGGGGCAGTCCAACGCGCTGGCGGTGCTGGCGGTGGGCGATCGCGGCACTTTCCTGCACGCGCCGGACATGTATATGGAAAAGCTGGTGGTCGGCCCGGCGGCGCGCGGCGCCATCGATCTCAACCTGCCGCTGGCGGAGAACCTGAAGAACGTCGCCGCGCGCCTCGGTAAACCGCTGAGCCAGCTGACGGTGATCGTGCTGGCCAAGCCGCGCCATGACGGCGTGATTGCGCAGATGCAGCAGCTCGGCGTGCGGGTGTTCGCCATCCCGGACGGCGACGTAGCCGCCTCCATCCTCACCTGCATGCCGGAAAGTGAAGTCGACGTGATGTATGGCGTCGGCGGCGCGCCGGAAGGGGTGATTTCCGCCGCGGTGATCCGCGCGCTGGACGGCGACATGCAGGCGCGCCTGCTGCCGCGCCATCAGGTGAAGGGCGACAGCGCCGAGAACCGCCGCATCGGTGAAGAAGAACTGGCGCGCTGCCGGGAGATGGGCATTGAAGCCGGCAAGGTGCTGCCGATGGACCAGATGGCGCGCAACGATAACGTCATTTTCTCCGCCACCGGCATCACCAAGGGCGACCTGCTGGACGGCATCAGCCGTCAGGGCAATATGGCCACCACCGAAACCCTGCTGATCCGCGGCAAGTCGCGCACCATCCGCCGCATCCGTTCGACCCACTATCTGGACCGCAAGGATCCGGCGCTGCATGAGTTCCTGCTGTAATTAAACAGGGCGCCGATGGCGCCCTGCTTTTATGCGGTGTGTCCCTGATGCTGCATCCGGTTGGACAGCGGCCACCAGCACAGCAAAATAAGCAGCGCCATCGCGAACATCAGCAGGCCCAGGCTGAACTGCCCGGTCTGCGGCAGCATGGCGGAAAGCCAGGTCGCCAGGCCGGAGCCCATGTTCTGCATGCCGCCGACCAGTGCGCCCGCAGCGCCCGCCAGATAAGGGAACGGCTCCATCGCCCCGGTGGTAGCCAACGGAAACAGCATGCCGGCGCCGAAGAAGAACAGCGCCGCCGGCACGATCAGCGTCCAGATATTCATCACCCCGAACCAGCCCGGGATCCACATCATCAGCCCCGCCAACAGGCAGCTGATCACCGAGTGCCACATCAGGCCGTGGAAGGTCTTGCCGTCGCGCCCGGCGTACCAGGCGCCGAAGAACGCCGCCGGGATCGGCAGGATAAACAGAATGCTGACCGTCAGACCGCTCAGCCCCAGCACGCCGCCCATCAGTACGCCGCAGCTGGCCTCAAACACCGCGATGCCCGCCAGCGCGCCGATCAGCATCACCAGGTAACAGCTGAAGGTGCTGTCCGTCAGCAGTTGGCGGAAGCTGGCCAGCATGCGGCGCTTTTCCGTCAACGCCGGCCGGGTTTCCGGCAGCCAGCGGAACATGGCGAAGGCGACCCCTGCGCACAGCGCCAGCAGGAAGGCATAGCAGGCGCGCCAACCAAACACCATCGCCAGCGCGCCACCAATCACCGGCGCCAACAGCGGGCTGACCAGGATGCCCATATTCAGCAGGCTGTTGGCGTAGCGCAGCGCGGTGCCGGCATACAGATCGCGCGGCATGGTGCGCGCCATCACGCCCGCCACGCCGGTGCCCATGCCCTGGATGGCGCTGGCGGCCACCAGCATCGTCAGGTTGCTGGACAACAACGCGCCCAACGCGCCGACCAGAAATATCATCATGCCCGCCAGGATCACCGGCCGGCGGCCGATGCGGTCCGACAACGGGCCGTAAATCAGCTGGGAAAAACCGTAGGTCATCAGATAGGCCGCCATCACGCGCTGCACCGCGCCGGTACGAACCGACAAGTCGTGCGCGATATCGGCAATAACGGGAACATAAATGGTTTGCGCCATCTGGCCGACGGCCACCAACAGGATAAGCATCACCAACAGGTGAAAGTTTTCAATTTTTCTCATTATCTTCGTTAACGTTTCAACTCGTCACAGCGTCCCGGTATGGCCGTTGAAGCAGCCAGAACGGCGAGCAGCCCTCTATGGCGGCATAAGCTAACAAATCTGATTTTTTTAGCGAGTTTCAGGAAGATATTGATCCAGGTCACACTGGCAGCAAACGCAACCAGCCTCGTAAATTAAACTGTACGTCTGGCGCAACGAGGCAAAAAAACCGCGCCGACAGTAGTTTGGCTTTAGCATTTAATCGATAATTATTTTCATCAACTTGAAATAAAATAACACCATAGGGATTTGGTTCATGAAAACACCAGAGCTGATTTTATTGCAGTTAGAGAGTCTTGGCCCGCAGTCGGCCAAAATGCTGGCGGATCGTCTGGACATTACGCCGATGGGCATTCGACAGCATCTGCAATCCCTGGAAAAACGTGAGCTGGTTTGTTACGAGGAGTCGCGCATCAAGGTTGGCCGCCCTACGCGCTACTGGTCTTTGACCCATCAGGGTTACGCCAGCATCGCCGCCAGCGAGCACCGGCCGCCAACGCACGCACAGCTGTTCGGCAACGAAGGCCTGGCGCCGCTGCTCTGTGCGCGCGCAGACAGGCTATACCAGCGCTACGCCGACGCGTTGGCCGCCGAGGCCAGCCATCTGGATAAACTCGCCCGCCTGGTGCGCCTGCGGCAACATGACGGCTATATGGCCGAGCTGGTGGAACATCCGCAGGGCGTGTTGCTGGTAGAGAACCACTGCCCGATTGGCGTGGCGGCCGCCTCTTGCAGCAGCCTGTGCAATGCGGAACTGCAGCTGTTTCACCGCCTGTTGGGCAACGGCTACCAGATAGATCGCATGGCGCATGCCATCTCCGGCTCACGACATTGTGCTTATTTGATTCGACCACGGGAGCTTTAGAGTATGGCTGAATGGGTTAACGGCAAGGTTACACAGGTGGAACAATGGACTGACGGGTTGTTCAGCATCACCGTCAATGCGCCTGTCGATCCCTTTACCGCCGGGCAGTTTGCCAAACTGGCGCTGGAAATCGACGGCGAGCGCGTGCAGCGCGCCTATTCCTACGTCAACGCCCCCAGCGATCCCAACCTGGAGTTTTATCTGGTTACCGTGCCCGAAGGCAAACTGAGCCCAAGGCTCAATCAGCTGCGGCCCGGTTCGGAGGTGATGATCACCAAAGAGGCCGCCGGTTTCTTCGTGCTGGACGAAGTGCCCGAATGTGAAACGCTGTGGATGCTGGCGACCGGCACCGCCATCGGCCCTTACCTTTCCATCCTGCAGGAAGGTATCGGGTTGGACCGCTTCAAAAACCTGGTGCTGGTGCATGCCGCCCGTTTTGCGCGCGATCTGAGCTACCTGCCGCTGATGCAGCAACTGCAGCAGCGCTACAATGGCAAACTGCGCATTCAGACCGTCGTCAGCCGCGAAGAGGCGGCCGGCTCACTGACCGGGCGAGTGCCGGCGCTGATCGAAGATGGCCGCCTGGAGGCAGCGATAGGTTTGACCATCAACGCCGAAACCGACCACGTGATGCTGTGCGGCAACCCGCAGATGGTGCGGGATACCCAGCAAACCCTGAAGGACCAGCGCCAGATGCGCAAGCACCTGCGCCGCAAACCCGGCCATATCACCAGCGAACACTACTGGTAACTCCGCAGGCTTATCGAGCGCGGAACTTCACCGGTTCGGCCTCCGGGCCGAACTTGTTATCGCCCGGGGTGCCGACAAAGGCGCCCAAATCAATCAGCATCATCACGATAATCAGCGTCGGAATGAAACGCCCGACGCCCCATTGCCAGAGCGGCGCCAGCATCTGCCAATTGCCGGCCGCCAGCATCCACGCCAGGATCAGCAACAGCGCCCACCAACCGGCCTTGTTGCGATCGTGCAGACGCTTGACCAACACCGCCGTCGTCGGCCACAGCAGCGCCACGATAAAGAATGCGATCGACTGAATCGCCACCAGCTGATAATTCGCCAGCGTAAAGGCCGCCGCCATCAGCACCAGCCAGGCGCCCATCCAGATCCAGAAGTCACGCCGCCCGATGCGACCCTTAAAAGAAAAACACCACTGCTGTAACGTCATCGATTCCTGCGCTCTAAGCCTGCCCATATTCTGCGCCGCAGTGTAACATAGACGCCGTCGGGCCGAGATTTCCGCCCCGCATTACGCGGCACGCCGCACAGCTTTTCCTTCAGCGAGCCGATGAGGGTCCGGGATCTTTGACAACGCCCCCCGCTTATCGCTTTAATCGGAGCCATCTTTGTTATTGATGCCATGCGCCATGCTGAGAAAAATCACCGCCATTGCCTGCCTGCTGCTGGCGACCGCCAGCGCCTGGGCCGATCCGCCGGATGCCGCCACTGCGACACCCGCAGCCCCCTACCTGCTGGCCGGGGCGCCAACTTTCGATCTGACGGTGGTGAAATTCCGCGAAAAATATAACCGCGACAACCCGGCGCTGCCGATTGGCGAATTTCGCGCCATCGCGGCCGCCGAAGACGACTCGCCGCTGCTGACCCGCGCCGCCAGCAAGCTCAACGAGAACCTGTATGCCTCCACCGCGCTGGAAAAAGGCACCGGCAAAATCAAAACGCTGCAGATAACCCACCTGCCGCTGCAGCAAAGCGCCGAAGAAAAGGCCGCGCGCGCCATCGCCATCAGCTATATGGCGGCGCTGATGCGCCAGTTTGAACCGGCGCTGACGGTTGAGCAAAGCCAAAGCAAAGTCACCAACCTGCTGGAAAAAGGCAAAGGTTCGCGCTTTTACCAGCGGCAGGTCGGCGCCATTCGCTATGTGGTGTCGGACAACGGCGATAAAGGGGTAACCTTCGCGGTTGAACCGGTTAAGCTGGCGCTATCCGAGCCTTAGCAGCACGGCATTTAATGACGAAAAGCAAAGCCTTCGCGCTTAATCATCTCTATACTGTTGGGCAGGTAAACTGCCGGTCCGGCAGTTGTCATTTCGACTCTCGCGTTCCCTTGTTGGAGGAAAAAACATGCGTCATCCATTAGTTATGGGTAACTGGAAACTCAACGGCAGCACCCACATGGTCAACGAACTGATCGCCGGCCTGCGCCATGAGCTGAGCAGCGTTGACGGTTGTGGCGTCGCTATCGCACCGCCGGTAATGTACCTGGATCAGGCCAAGCACGCGCTGGCCGGCAGCCGCATCGCCCTGGGCGCGCAGAACGTGGACATCAACCTGTCCGGCGCCTTCACTGGTGAAGTTTCCGCCAACATGCTGAAAGACGTCGGCGCTCAATACATCATCATCGGCCACTCCGAACGCCGCACCTACCACAAAGAAACCGACGAAGCGATCGCCGAGAAATTCGCCGTGCTGAAAGAAGCCGGTCTGATCCCAGTGCTGTGCATCGGTGAAACCGAAGCAGAAAACGAAGCCGGTAAAACCGAAGAAGTTTGCGCACGCCAGATCGACGCCGTTCTGAAAACCCTGGGCGCGCCGGCCATGAAAGGCACAGTGATCGCCTATGAACCCGTTTGGGCCATCGGCACCGGCAAGTCAGCCACCCCAGCGCAGGCTCAGGCCGTGCACAAATTTATCCGCGATCACATCGCCAAACACGATGCGGCCGTCGCCGCTGAAGTGATCATCCAGTACGGCGGTTCGGTTAACGACAAAAACGCCGCAGAGCTGTTCGCTCAGCCGGACATCGACGGCGCGCTGGTTGGCGGCGCATCGCTGAAAGCCGACGCTTTCGCCGTGATCGTCAAAGCCGCTGCCGCGGCGAAAAAAGCCTGATTTCATTCGGCTTGCCCATAAAAAAACCCCGGCTCGCCGGGGTTTTTTATCGCCGCTAAACGGGATCAGCGCTTGCTTATCTCATCGAACACGCCGCCGGTGGCGAAGTGCACCTTCTGCGCCTCGGTCCAGCCACCGAAGGTATCATCCACCGTAAACAGCTTCAGTTTCGGGAACTGTTCGGCAAACTTGGCGGCAACGGCCGGATCGCGCGGGCGGTAGTAGTTCTTCGCGGCGATGGTCTGCCCTTCCGGCGTGTACAGGTACTTCAGGTAAGCCGTAGCCACATCGCGGGTCCCGCGCTTGTCCACCACCTTGTCCACCACCGAGACGGTGGGTTCGGCCAGAATGGATTCGCTCGGAGTGATAATTTCGAACTTATCCTTGCCCAGCTCTTTTTCCGCCAGCAGCGCTTCGTTTTCCCAGGCGATCAGCACGTCGCCGATCCCGCGCTCAACGAAGGTATTGGTCGCGCCGCGCGCGCCGGAATCCAGCACCTCGACGTTCTTGTACAGGCTCTTCACGAAGTCCTGCGCCTTGGCTTTGTCGTTGTTATTGTGGTGCAGGGCATAGCCCCAGGCCGCCAGATAGTTCCAGCGCGCACCGCCGGAGGTTTTCGGGTTCGGCGTAATCACCGAAACGCCCGATTTAATCAGATCTGGCCAGTCATGAATTTGCTTCGGGTTACCTTTGCGCACCAGGAACACGATGGTTGAGGTGTAAGGCGCCGAGTTGTCCGGCAGACGTTTGATCCAGTCCTTGTCGATGCGCCCGCGCTCGGCGATGGCATCCACGTCGTAGGCCAGCGCCAGCGTCACCACGTCGGCCTCGATGCCGTTAATCACCGACGTCGCCTGCTTGCCGGAGCCGCCGTGCGACTGGCGCACCGTGACCTTATCGCCGGTTTGCTGCTGCCAATGCTTGCTGAACGCGGTGTTATATTCCTGATAGAACTCGCGCGTCGGATCGTATGAGACGTTCAGCAGTTGAATATCTTTCGCCATGGCGCCGGACGCCAACAGCACCATTGTCAGACCTACACCCCATTTACGCATCGAAGGCTCTCCCAGAAAATTAAGCGCAACCTCAATCGGTTGATTTAGCATCAGAGCCTGCCAGAAACTTTCCCGGCAATTAAAGAATAAAAAATTTTGGGCTAGACGATTCTGGAATATATCGCCCGCGGGCATAAAAAAAGCCCCCGCTCGCGGAGGCCTTCAGGCTTGGGAACCCATGGCGGATCAGTACAGCTTTTTCGCCGTTTCCAGCCAGTCGCCCTTGAACGGGCGCTTCATGTTCTCGATGGCGTCGATGATATCGTGGTGCACCATCTTCTCGTTCTGGATGCCGACGCAGCGGCCACCGTAGCCCTGCAGCAGCAGTTCGATGGCATATGCGCCCATGCGGGACGCCAGGATGCGATCGTAAGCGACCGGCGAACCGCCGCGCTGAATGTGGCCCAGCACGGTCGCGCGGGTTTCGCGCTTGGTTTCCTGCTCGATATGGCGCGCCAGCTCATCGATATCGCAGATGTGCTCGGTGATCGCCACGATGGCGTGCTTTTTGCCCTTGGCGATGCCGGCCTTGATTTCGCACACCAAATCTTCGCGGTTGAACTCGATTTCAGGCAGCACGATGAACTCGCAGCCGCCGGCAATGGCCGCCGCCAGCGTCAGGTCGCCGCAGTAACGGCCCATCACTTCGACGATCGAGATGCGTTGATGTGAGGATGAGGTGTCGCGCAGGCGGTCGATCGCCTCCACCACGGTTTCCAACGCGGTGAAGTAACCGATGGTGTAGTCGGTGCCGGCTACGTCGTTATCGATAGTGCCCGGCAAACCGATGCAAGGGAAGCCTTCTTCCGTCAGGCGTTTGGCGCCCATGTAGGAACCGTCGCCGCCGATCACCACCAGCGCATCGATGCCGCGGTTTTTCAGGTTTTCAATCGCCTTGGCGCGCACGTTTTCATCCCTGAACTCCGGGAAACGCGCCGAACCGAGGAAGGTGCCGCCGCGATTGATCATGTCAGACACGCTGTAGCGGTCCAGCTTCTCCATGCGATCTTCGTACAAGCCAAGGTAGCCATCGTAAATACCAAAAACTTCCAGACCTTCCGAAAGTGCAGCACGCACAACGCCGCGGATCGCAGCGTTCATACCCGGCGAATCACCGCCACTCGTCAGTACACCGATTTTCTTGATCATGACTACCTCTGAACTGTAGATGCAATTTCTTAAGAATTCTGTCTTCGCCGATTACCTTGGAACCTCTCCGGCTGCAGAAAACCAGCTTTAGGGCTTTATTGCTGGATATTATATCAAAAACACCCAGCTGAATTGATTCAAGTCACGCAATATAGCGGTAAAAAAACCGCATGGCACGCTGAGCTAACTCAAACATTTGTTATAACGCTTTGTGCGTTACGCCTCGATCTGATTATAGCTCCCAATGCCCCCGGCGGCCCGGCGGCACCACGGAACAGGGATCCTGGTGGATGATGACGTCCGCCCCCGGGAAACGATGCAATAATGCCTGCTCCACCTGCTCCGCCAAACTATGCGCCTGCCGCAGCGGTAATGAGTCTTCCATCTCCAGATGCAGCTGGATGAAGCGCGTCGGGCCCGATTGGCGGGTGCGCAGGTCATGCGCGCCTTTCACTCCCGGCCAGGAGGACACCACCTCGATAATCGCCTGGCGCTCCTCATCCGGCAGCGCCCGATCCAGCAGCGACTGCACCGCCTCATAGCCCATGCGCAGCGCGCTGTAGAGGATGTAAACGCCAATCCCCAAAGCGAACAGCGCGTCCGCCCGTTGAAAGCCATACCAGCTTAGCCCAAGAGCGATAAGAATAGCACCATTCATCATGACATCTGACTGATAATGCAGCATATCTGCCCTCACCGCCTGGCTGCGCGTTTTTCTTACCACCCAGCGCTGGTAGGTGACCAGGATCAGCGTGCTGATCAGCGCCACCACAGTGACGGCGATGCCGACGCCGGGATCGCGCAGCGTTTGCGGGGTGTAGAGGTGTTGGAAGCCGGTAAGAAACAGAAACAGCGCGGAGCCGGAAATAAACATGCTTTGCGCCAGCGCCGCCAGCGATTCGGCCTTGCCGTGGCCAAAGGTGTGCTCTTCGTCGGCCGGCTGCAGCGAATAACGCACCACCAGCAGGTTGGTCAGGGAGGCGGCGATATCGACCAACGAATCCACCAGCGCCGCCAGCAGGCTGACCGAGCCGGTGTGATACCAGGCGATAATCTTTATCAACAGAAGCATGGATGCCAGCGCGGTGGCGGCGAGCGCGGCGGACTTCACCAGGCGCGCATATTGCTGTTCCATAACGAACCCCGGTTAAACGTGAGGCGCTCAGTATAGCGGAATGTCAGGCAAAAAAAGCCCCGCCATCATGGCGGGGAAGACAGGGATGGTGTCTATGGCAAGGAAAAACAGGGGACTACTCAGTCGTACTCAACTTCTGGGCAGAAGTTTGCTGCAAACCAGAAATCTGTTGCTCCATCTGCTGCATGCGCTGCTGATGTTTCTGGTCTAAAACACTTTTTTGCTGCGGCGTTAGCAGGTTATACATTTGGTTGCGTACCCGGGCCATTTCGACCTGGCGCTTAACCTGTTGCTGGGCCATTTTCTCCGCCTGGTCATAAACGGCGGTTTCATCAAATTTGTCTGCGGTCACCAGTTTATGCATGGCTTCCATTTCAGCTACAGTGACACCAGGCAAATCGTGGCGGGCCTGGCGCATCAAATCGCGCATTTGCTGTCGCTGCTGTTCGGTCAGGCTGACACCGTCAAACATGTGGTGTTGGCCTGGTGTTCTGGTCATCGCGTCGTTGCCGGGAGTCTGAGCAGTTTCCGATGTAGTATCGGCAGCGAAGGCGGCGGTAGAACCTATTGCCAGCATTGATGCCATAACTAATGCGGTCACCTTACGCATTTCAACTCCTCGTGCTTTCTCACTTTGCGAATCAACGAGGAGCAGTGTACTGCTGCACCTGCAAACATGCGTCAGTGCATGTAAAACTACGTAAAGTCATGGAATGCCAACAGTTGATGACGTATTTTGCGTCAGGAGGTAAATCACAATGAACAAGATTCTGCTAGTTGACGACGACCGCGAGCTCACCTCGCTGTTAAAAGAACTGCTTGAAATGGAAGGTTTTAATATCGTCGTCGCTTACGATGGCGAGCAGGCGTTGTCGCTGCTGGACAGCTCCATCGATCTGTTGCTGCTCGACATCATGATGCCGAAAAAAAACGGCATCGATACGCTGAAAGAGCTGCGCCAACATCACCAGACGCCGGTCATCATGCTGACCGCCCGCGGCAGCGAATTGGACCGCGTGCTGGGCCTGGAGCTTGGCGCCGATGACTACCTGCCCAAACCTTTCAACGATCGCGAACTGGTCGCACGCATTCGCGCCATATTGCGCCGTTCCAACTGGAGCGAACAGCAGCAGCATGTGGACACCGGCGCGCCGACGCTGGACGTCGACGGCCTGCAGCTGAACCCCGGCCGCCAGGAAGCCAGCTTCGACGGCCAGGTGCTGGATCTGACCGGCACCGAATTCACCCTGCTTTACCTGTTGGCGCAACACCTGGGCCAGGTGGTTTCTCGCGAACTGCTGAGCCAGGAAGTGCTGGGCAAACGCCTGACGCCGTTTGACCGCGCCATCGACATGCACATCTCCAACCTGCGGCGTAAGCTGCCGGACCGCAAAGACGGCCATCCGTGGTTCAAAACCCTGCGCGGCCGCGGTTATCTGATGGTATCTGCAACATGATCAACAGTTTGACGGCACGCATCTTCGCCATTTTCTGGTTCACGTTAGCCCTGGTGCTAATGCTGGTGCTGATGGTGCCCAAGCTCGACTCCCGCCAAATGACCTCGCTGCTGGACAGCGAGCAGCGGCAGGGGCTGATGCTAGAGCAACACGTCGAGGCCGAGTTGCAAAACGATCCGGCCAACGACCTGATGTGGTGGCGGCGGCTGTTCCGCGCCATCGACAAATGGGCCCCGCCGGGCCAGCGCCTGATCCTGGTCACCAGCGAAGGGCGGGTGATTGGCGCGCAGCGCAACGAAATGCAGATCGTGCGCAACTTCATCGGCCAGTCCGACAACTCTGATCACCCGAAGAAGAAAAAATACGGCCGCGTCGAACTGGTCGGCCCGTTCTCGGTGCGCGACGGCGAAGATAACTACCAGCTGTATCTGATCCGCCCCGCCAACAGCCCGCAATCCGATTTCATCAACCTGATGTTCGACCGGCCGCTGCTGCTGCTGATCGTCACCATGTTGATCAGCGCCCCGCTATTGCTGTGGCTGGCCTGGAGCCTGGCGAAACCGGCGCGCAAGCTGAAAAACGCCGCCGATGACGTGGCGCGCGGCAACCTGAAGCAGCACCCGGAACTGGAGGCCGGCCCGCAAGAGTTCCTGGCCACCGGCGCCAGCTTCAACCAGATGGTTAGCGCGCTGGAACGCATGATGACTGCCCAGCAGCGGCTGATTTCGGACATCTCGCACGAACTGCGCACGCCGCTGACTCGCCTGCAGCTGGCCACCGCGCTGATGCGCCGCCGCCACGGCGAAGGCCATGAGCTGGCACGCATCGAAACCGAAGCCCAGCGGCTGGACTCGATGATCAACGATCTGCTGGTGCTGTCGCGCGGGCAGCAAAAAAGCGAGCTGTCGCGCGAGCAATTGAAGGCCAACGAGCTGTGGGCCGACGTGCTGGACAACGCCGGTTTCGAAGCCGAACAGATGGGCAAACAGCTGGAGATCACCTCCCCTCCTGGCCCCTGGACACTGTTCGGCAACGCCGGCGCGCTGGACAGCGCGCTGGAGAATATCGTGCGCAACGCCCTGCGCTACTCGCACACGCGCATTGCCGTCGCCTTCAGCGCCGATCAGCAAGGCGTCACCATCGTGGTTGACGACGATGGCCCTGGCGTCAGCGAAGAAGACCGCGAGCAGATTTTCCGGCCGTTCTACCGCACCGACGAAGCGCGCGACCGCGAATCCGGCGGCACCGGCCTGGGCCTGGCGATCGTCGAAGCGGCGGTCAACCAGCACCGCGGTTGGGTGAAGGCGGAAGACAGCCCGCTCGGCGGCCTGCGTCTGGTGCTATGGCTGCCGCTGCATCACCAACGCCGATCGGCTAAGACAGAGTAATCAGATTTTGCTATCCTGCGCCCCTCGTTCACGAGGGGCTTTTTACATGCTGAACATCGTTTTATTTGAACCCGAAATTCCACCCAATACCGGCAATATCATCCGCCTGTGCGCCAATACCGGCTTTCAGCTGCATCTGATCGAGCCCCTGGGTTTCCCATGGGACGACAAGCGCCTGCGCCGCGCCGGGCTGGACTACCATGAATTCGCCAGCATTCGCCGGCACGCCGACTACGCCGCCTTTATCGCCAGCGAAAACCCACAGCGGCTGTTCGCACTGACCACCAAGGGCACTCCGGCGCACAGCGCGGTCAGCTATCAGGCCGGCGACTATCTGCTGTTCGGGCCTGAAACCCGCGGGCTGCCCGCCGACATCCTCGACGCGCTGCCGGCGCAGCACAAGATCCGCATCCCGATGCAGGCGCAAAGCCGCAGCATGAACCTGTCGAACGCCGTGGCGGTGGTGGTGTACGAAGCCTGGCGGCAGCTGGACTACGCCGGAGCAGCGATCAAGGCGTAACCGACGGTAACGCGCCATACTGGAAAGATAACCTTCGGGTTCATCTCTTCGGGAATATCGCATGGCCTTCGTCGAGAGCATCGCCACTCAGGCCCGCCGGCTTGAGACTGCGCTGAATCAGGCGCTGCTGCGTCTGCAGAGCGGCACGGACGCCGAAGCATTGCATGACCTGCGCATCAACCTGCGGCGCGTGCGCAGCCTGCTGCGGCCTCTGCGCGGCGCCTCCGGCGTAGCGCGGCTCGACAGCGCCGCCGCCGGCCTGGGGAAGCTCACCACGCCGGTGCGCGATCTGGAAGTGCTGATCGCCGAGCTGGCGCGTCATCAGCTGGATTGGCAGGCCAACGTGCGCAAGACCGAGTTGCAAAACCGTTATGCCTCGTTGGTGTCGGAGCCTCTGCTGCTGAGTTTTCCTCCCCTGTTGCGCGCCTGGCCCAACGCCTTGCTGAAAACCCGCAGGCGGCACCTTAAACGCCGCTTACGGCAGCGCCTGCGGCGACAGGTGCAACAGTTGGCCCGCGCATTGGCCGATCCGGATTACGATCGCCACCGGCTGCGGCTGCTGGTGAAGCGCGTACGCTACGTCGCCGACGCCTACCCCTCGCTCTCCCCCATTGCGCCCGCAGCGGCCGCCAGTCTGAAAGCGGCGCAAAGCGCGCTGGGGGACTGGCACGATCGCTTTGTCTGGTGCCAGTTGGCAGAACACCAGCAGGATCTTTGGCCGCTGTTGCCGCATTGGCAATCGGCGCGCGATGCCGCCCTGAAAGAGGCTGAGCGCGCGCTGGCGTCGCTGTCCCCGGCGTTAAAATCGGCGGCGCATCACAATACTGACTAGCGCCGCGGCGGTATGCCTCATCCTGCACCGAAAACTTTCTTTGACGCGGGAGATAATGAGCTATGTTTTGTAGGGGTAATAGACATTCATCATAGGAAACCATATGAAAAAACAACGCTTGTGCGTTGCCACGGCGGTTCTGGCAGCGGGCCTGTTGCTGGCGGGTTGTTCGTCCAAAGTAACGAAAACGGATCAGTACTCCGGCTTCCTGCCGGACTACGGCAAGCTGCAGGAAACCAGCTCGCCAAGCGGCCATAAAACGCTGCGCTGGATCGATCCCAACTTTAAAGAATCCAATTATCGCGGCGTGTATGTCGCCCCCGTGATTTATTACCCGGCGGCTAAACCCACCGCCCGAGTCAGCCAGCAGACGCTGGATAAAATTAGAAACTATACCGACCAAAGCGTGAGAAAAGCGGTAGCGGAGCGCACCACCCTGTTGGACAGCCCGGCGGGCTCCCGCGTGCTGCTGGCCAAAGTGGCGATTACCGCCGTGTCCGCCGAAGATGAAGATATGAAATTCTATGAAGTGGTGCCGGTGGCGGCGGTGGTAGCCAGCACCATGGCCGCCACCGGCCACCGGACGCAGAACACCACGCTGTTCCTGGAGGCCCAACTGCTCGATCAGGACACCGGCAAAACGGTGCTGGAAGTGGTGCGCAAGAGCTACGGCAAAACCGTCAGCAACGACAGCGCGCCGGTGACGGAGCAGGAAGTGAAAGCGGCGATCGATGAAATGGTCAACGATATCGTCACCTTCCCGAAACAGGGCTAAGCCTTGCCCGGTATCCGGAAAAGCACCGGGGGAGCCTAAGCTCCCCCTGTTTTATCGACCGATTAAATGCCGTCGCCGTATTCGAAGCCGTGGTTGGCGCCGTTGAAGTACTGGTCCATATCCATCGAAGGCGTATCGCTTTCCGGCCGGCCAACGATGCGCGCCGGCACCCCCGCCGCCGTGGTATGCGGCGGCACCGCCTGCAGAACCACAGAGCCGGCGCCGATTTTCGCGCCCTTGCCCACTTCGATATTGCCGAGGATCTTGGCTCCGGCGCCAATCATCACGCCTTCGCGGATTTTCGGGTGGCGATCCCCACTGGTTTTGCCGGTACCGCCCAGGGTGACCGACTGAAGTATGGAGACGTTATTTTCCACCACCGCGGTTTCACCGATCACGATGCCGGTAGCGTGGTCGAGCATAATGCCGCAGCCGATGTTTGCCGCCGGGTGAATATCGACACCGAAAGCGACCGAGATTTGATTTTGCAGATAGATAGCCAACGCCTGGCGGCCCTGCAGCCACAGCCAGTGGCCGATGCGGTAAGCCTGCAGCGCATGGAAGCCTTTCAGGTACAGCAACGGCGTCGAGTATTTGTCTACCGCCGGGTCGCGCAGGCGTACCGCCAAAATATCGCGCGCGGCCGAAACGATCATCTGTTTGTCGGCCAGGTAGGCATCCTCCACCACTTCGCGCACTGCGATGGCGGGCATGATCGGGTTGGCCAGCTTGTTGGCCAGAATATAGCTGAGCGCGCTGCCCAGATTTTCATGCTTGAGCAACGTCGCATGGAAAAAGCTAGCCAGCATCGGTTCACAGTCAGCCAGCGCTCTCGCTTCTGATTTAATGCTATTCCAGACCTGCTCTAACTCTTCTGACGACATCACATTCCTCTCTGCCTTGCCAAACGGGCCGCCTCACTGCGTTTGCGGTAAGGCGGCCCTGTTCAATTGCCAGAATCAGCACGCTGCCCCGGCATATCGTTTTTTTAGGTCACGCGCTATGTTTTTCGTCTTTCCGGGTGCGCCCCAACAGGCTCAACGCCGCTTCGCGGGCATCCTTGTTGCAGTACAGCACCTGATAAATCTGCTCGGTAATCGGCATTTCCACGCCGTGGCGCTGCGCCAGCGCCAACACCTCTTTGGTGTTGCGATAGCCTTCGACCACCTGGCCGATGCTGTCCTGCGCTTCCTGCACGCCTTTGCCTTGCCCCAGCATAATCCCGAAACGGCGGTTGCGTGATTGGTTATCGGTGCAGGTTAACACCAGATCCCCCAGCCCCGCCATGCCCATAAAGGTTGAAGGATCGGCACCCAGCGCAGAGCCGAGGCGGCTCATTTCCGCCAGCCCACGGGTGATCAGCGCGGTGCGGGCATTGGCACCAAAGCCGATGCCGTCGGACATGCCGGCGCCGATGGCGATAACGTTCTTCACCGCGCCCCCCAGCTGCACGCCGATAAAATCGGGATTGCTGTAAACGCGGAAGCTTTTGCCGCAGTGCAGCAGCTGCTGCAGATCTTCGGCAAACTGGGCGTCGGTCGCCGCCAGCGCAATCGCCGTCGGCAGCCCGGCGGCCAGCTCTTTGGCGAACGTCGGGCCGGAGACCACCGCCAGCGGGATATCGTCGCCCAGCGCTTCACGCGCTACGTCCTGCAGCAACCGGCCGGTTTCCGCCTCCAACCCTTTGGTCGCCCACAAGATGCGCGCGTCGGGGCGCAAATGCGGCTTCAGTTGGCGCAGCACGTCGCCGAATACGTGGCTCGGCACTACCACCAGCACATCGCGGCTGGCGGCCAGCGCGCGCGGCAGATCGGCTTCGAGCAGCAGCGAATCGGGGAAAGGAACGCCGGGGAGGAATGCCTGATTGCAGCGGTCTTGCTGCAGTTTTTGAATTTGCGTGGGGTTATGCCCCCACAGCACCACGGAATGGCCGTTACGCGCCAGCGTAATGGCTAATGCGGTGCCGTACGAGCCGGCACCGATTACGGTCATTGAAGCATTGACGGTGTTCATCAGGCATCCTGATGTGGTGCGGCACCTTCGCCTTCCGCCTGCTGCTGCAGATAGTTCATGAACAGCGCGTCAAAGTTGACCGGTGCCAGGTTCAGCTGCGGGAATGTACCGCGGGAAACCAGGCTGGTGATGCACTCGCGCGCATACGGGAACAAAATGTTCGGGCAGTATGCGCCCAGGCAATGCGCCAGCTGCGTGCCGTCGATGCCCGCTACGGAGAAGATGCCCGCCTGCTGCACTTCACACAGGAACGCGGTTTCTTCGCCCAGAGACGCCGTCACGGTTACGCGCAGTACAACCTCATACACTTCGTCAGCCAGTTGGCTGGAAGCGGTATCCAGATCAAGTTTAACTTCCGGCTGCCATTCTTGCTGGAAAACCTGCGGCGCGTTCGGCGCTTCGAAGGAAATATCCTTGGTGTAAATGCGCTGAATCTGGAAAGCCATCTCTGTGCTGTTTTGTTCTGACATGTGTGTAATACCCTTGGTTAAACGTCCTTATTGACACTCGGTAAAACGGCGGCTTCCGCTTAAAGCAGCGGATCCAAACCACCACGAGCATCGAGCTCATATAAATCATCGCAGCCGCCGATATGCCGGCCATCGATGAAAATTTGCGGCACGGTGGTGCGCCCGCTGCGTTCGATCATCACTTCGCGCTTGGCGCTATCGCCATCGATGGCGATCTCGTTAAACGCCGCGCCCTTGCTGTTCAGCAACGCCTTGGCGCGATGGCAGAACGGACAGGTCGCCTTGGTGTAGATATCAATGTTAGCCATGGATTACCACCTCAACTACGTTAAAGAATCACTTACCGCGGACTAAAGGCAGGTTTTCCCCGCTCCATCCGGCGATGCCGTCTTTCAGCGTAGCCACATTTTCGAAACCGGCCTTGTGCAGGTTTTCCGCCGGCTCGCGCGAAGCGGTGCCGTTGGCGCACACCACGATGATCGGCTGCGCTTTGTGCTTTTCCAGCTCGCCCAGGCTGCCGCTTTTGATTTCGCTGGCGGTCAGGTTGATGGCGCTGGCCAGGTGGCCGCGGCGGAAGTCATCGCGGCTGCGGGTATCAACCACAACGGCGTCTTCCTTGTTGATCAGGCGCGTCGCTTCGCCGCGAGAGATCTCTTTGACCTTGGAGAAGCGGCTTTTGAAGGTCATGACGATCACGGCAACCAGCAGGGCAATCCAGGCCAGGCTCAGAATGGGATGCTTGCTAACGAATGGCATAATTTCTTGCAGCATGGGGTGTAACGACTCCCGTCAGTTAAGGGAAAAATAAGTCAAGGCTCCAGAGTATACCTGCCGAGTGCGGCAAATACAGCCAATAAGCAAGCGCTAATGCAGAAACTGCGGGCTACGCTGAGAAATTCTCAGTGTCAGAGCATAAAAGCCTGCGCAGTTCGCCGCAACTTTGATCTCTTTGGGCTATCCGCCACCGGGCAAAGTGTAAAATCAGCCGGTTTTTGAGGGTGAATAGCCCCGCGTCTTGTCAGGGTGCGGCGCTATTCACAACTTAAAAGTTCATAAGAGGTTAATGCAATGTCGAGCAACAAAAAGCCTATGGTGCTGGTGATCCTGGACGGCTACGGCCACCGTGAAGAGCGGCAGGACAACGCCATCCTGAACGCCCGCACGCCGGTGATGGACCGCCTGTGGCAACAGCAGCCGCACCAGCTTATCGCCGCCTCCGGTCTGGACGTCGGCCTGCCGGACGGGCAGATGGGCAATTCGGAGGTGGGCCACGTCAACCTCGGCGCCGGGCGCATCGTTTATCAGGATCTCACCCGTTTGGACAAATCCATCGCCGACGGCGACTTCTTCAGCAACCCAACCCTGAGCGCCGCGGTGGATAAAGCGGTACAGGCCGGCAAGGCGGTGCACATCATGGGCCTGCTGTCGCCGGGCGGCGTTCACAGCCATGAAGAGCATATCCTGGCGATGATCCGGCTGGCCGCCCAGCGTGGCGCCAACATGATTTATCTGCACGCCTTCCTCGACGGCCGCGATACCCCACCGCGCAGCGCCGAAGCCGCTTTACGGCGCTGCAGCGACGCCTTTGCCGAGCTGGGCACCGGGCGCATCGCCAGCGTGGTTGGCCGCTATTACGCCATGGACCGCGACAACCGCTGGGAGCGGGTGCAGCTGGCCTATGACCTGCTGGCCGAAGCCAAAGGCGAATACGCCGCCGACGGCGCCGTTGCCGCGCTGCAGGCTGCCTACCAGCGCGGTGAGAACGACGAGTTCGTTAAACCGACCGTGATTCGGGCCGCCGGTGAAGCCAACGCCGCGTTGCAGGATGGCGACGCGCTGATCTTTATGAATTTCCGCGCCGACCGCGCACGCCAGATCACCCGCGCCTTCGTCAACGCCGACTTCGACGGCTTCACGCGCGCCAAGGTGGTGAAACTGGGCGATTTCGTGATGCTGACCGAATACGCCGCCGACATCGATACCGCCTGCGCCTACCCGCCGGCCTCGCTGGTCAACACCTTCGGCGAGTGGCTGATGAAGCACGACAAAACCCAGCTGCGCATTTCGGAGACCGAAAAATATGCCCACGTCACCTTCTTCTATAACGGCGGCGTCGAAGCGCCGTTTAAGGGCGAAGACCGCGTGCTGATTAACTCGCCGAAGGTCGCCACCTACGATCTGCAGCCGGAAATGAGCGCCGCGCAGCTGACCGACAAACTGCTGAGCGCCATCCGCAGCGGCAAGTACGACGCCATTATCTGCAACTACCCGAATGGCGACATGGTCGGCCATACCGGTGTCTATGAGGCGGCGATCAGGGCGGTGGAAACGCTGGACGCCTGCATCGCTCAGGTGGTTGAGGCGGTTAAGGCGGCCGATGGGCAGTTGCTGATCACCGCCGATCACGGCAACGCCGAGCAGATGCGCGACCCGGCCACCGGCCAGGCGCACACCGCCCACACCAGCCTGCCGGTGCCGCTGATTTACGTCGGCAAACCGGCGGTGGCGGTCGGCGGCGGCAAGCTTTCGGACATCGCGCCAACCATGCTGACGCTGATGGGAATGGAAATCCCGAAAGAGATGACTGGTAAGCCGCTGTTCATCGTGGAATAATCCTTCTCCATGAGGGAGAAGGCGTTTTTTGCACTATCAAGGGTAACCCGAAGCGCAAACGCAGGCAGCCAACCGCTGCCTGAACGCACCGCGCCAAGGAAGTTGACCGCCATGTGCGCCAGCGTATTTTGCGCTGGCGTCTTGCTGTTGCCGCTCGCCGGCCAGGCGGCGGAAGACAACAAAACCCAGCTTAAAGACATCCAGCAGAGCATCGCCGAAAAAGAAAAGGCGGTGAAACAGCAGCAGCAACAGCGCAGCTCGCTGCAGGATCAGCTCAAGCAGCAGGAAAAGACCATCGCTCAGGCCAGCCGCCAACTGCGCGACACCCAGAGCACGCTCAGCCAGCTGGGCAAAGACATTTCCGGCCTGAACGCCTCCATCGCCAAGCTGCAAAAACAGCAAACCACTCAGCAGGATATCCTCGCCAAACAGCTCGACGCCGCCTTCCGCCAGGGGCAGCACAGCGCAGTGCAACTGATCCTCAGCGGTGAAGAGAGCCAGCGCAGTGAACGCATCCTGGCCTATTTCGGTTATCTGAACGAAGCGCGGCAGAAAACCATTGAAGAGCTGAAGCAGACCCGCGCCGAGTTGGCGAAGCAGAAAACCACGCTGGTCGCCAAGCAGGGCCAGCAGAAAACCCTGTTGGGCGCACAGCAAACCCAACAGCAGAAGCTGGAACAGGCGCGCGGCGCCCGCAAGAAAACGCTGACGGCGCTGGAAGCCTCGCTGGAGAAAGATCAGCAGCGGCTGGTGGAACTGCGCCAGAACGAAACCCGCATGCGCGACAAGATCGCCCGCGCCGAACGCGAAGCCCGCGCCCGCGCGGAACGCGAAGCGCGTGAAGCCGCCAGGGTGCGCGAGCAGGTGCGCGCCAAGGAACAGCAGGCGAAGAAAACCGGCACCACCTATAAACCAAGCGAGGCCGATCGCTCACTGATGGCCCGCACCGGCGGTCTTGGCCGCCCGTCCGGCCAGGCGATATGGCCGGTTCGCGGCCGCACGTTGCACGGTTTCGGTGAACAGCTGCAGGGTGAGCTGCGCTGGAAGGGCATGGTGATCGAAGCAAGGGAAGGCAGCGAAGTGAAAGCCATCGCCGACGGCCGCGTGTTGCTGGCCGACTGGCTGCAGGGCTACGGCCTGGTGGTGGTGGTTGAGCACGGTAAGGGCGACATGAGCCTGTATGGCTACAACCAAAGCGCGCTGGTCAACGTCGGGGCGCAGGTGCGCGCCGGCCAGCCGATTGCTCTGGTGGGCACCAGCGGCGGTCAGGGAACGCCGTCGCTCTATTTCGAAATTCGCCGCCAGGGTCAGGCGGTTAACCCACTGCCGTGGTTGGGAAGATAGATTTGCGCTATTTCAAAACCCGTACTGCCGTCTTGGCTGGCTGTCTGCTGCAGGTTTATGCCGCGCAGGCAGGGAAACTGTCCATCGTTATCGATGATGTAGGCTACCGCCCGCACGAGGAAAACGCGGTGCTGCAGATGCCGACGGCGATCTCGGTCGCCGTGCTGCCGAATGCGCCCCATGCCCGCCTGATGGCCACTCGCGCTCACAGCCAGGGCCGCGAAGTGCTGATCCACATGCCGATGGCGCCGCTCAGCAAACAGCCGCTGGAGCGCGATACGCTGCAACCCTCCATGAGCAGCGAAGAGGTGCAGCGCATCATCCGCAACGCGGTGAATAACGTGCCTTACGCCGTGGGCATGAATAACCATATGGGCAGCGCCATGACCTCCAGCTTGCCGGGCATGCAGAAGGTGATGGTGGCGCTCGAAAGCTATCGGCTTTATTTCCTCGACAGCATGACCATCGGCAACAGCCAGGCGACCCGCGCCGCGGCGGGCACCGGCGTGAAGGTGATCAAACGCAAGGTGTTCCTCGACGATACCGCCAGCGAAGCCGATATCCGCCGCCAGTTCAACCGCGCGGTCGAATTGGCGCGGCGCAGCGGTTCCGCTATCGCCATCGGCCATCCGCGCCCGGCGACGGTGAAAGTGCTGCAGCAGATGCTGCCGACGCTGCCCGCCGACATCGTGCTGGTCAAGCCCAGCTCGCTATTGAATGAACCGCAGGGCGGCAGCGGCGGCGGCTACGTTCCACCACCGGTCAAGCCGCAGAAACCGCAGCCGAAGAATCCGTTCACCGGCGGCGTCAAACAGTGCAAGGTCAAACCAGCGAAGGAAAAAGTCAACGCCGGCACCGTGCTGGGCGTGATTGGCGACAGCGTGGCGGCCTCGCCGCCGGCGGCATTCATCAAACGCCAATGGCAGCGCTGGACGCATAGCGGGCAAGACAAACCGAAAGCATAAAAAAAGGGCCGGAATTCCGGCCCTTTTTATCGCTATCGATTAATCCCAGCTGAGTATCACTTTGCCGGATTTGCCGGAGCGCATGGCGTCGAAGCCCTGCTGGAACTCGTCGATCGAGAAGCGGTGCGTGATGATCGGGGTCAAATCCAGGCCAGACTGGATCAGCGCCGCCATCTTGTACCAGGTTTCGAACATTTCACGGCCGTAAATCCCTTTGATGAACAGCCCTTTGAAGATCACCTGGTTCCAGTCGATCGACATGTCCGACGGCGGAATGCCCAACATGGCGATGCGCCCGCCGTGGTTCATCGCATTCAGCAGGGTGCGGAACGCCGGCGGCGCGCCGGACATTTCCAGCCCGACGTCAAACCCTTCGGTCATGCCCAGTTCCGTCATCACGTCGTTGAGGTTTTCTTTGCTGACGTTCACCGCGCGGGTCACGCCCATCTTGCGCGCCAGCTCCAGGCGATATTCGTTGACGTCGGTGATCACCACGTGGCGCGCGCCGACGTGCTTGCACACGGCCGCGGCCATGATGCCGATCGGGCCGGCGCCGGAAACCAGCACGTCTTCGCCGACCAGGTCAAACGACAGTGCGGTGTGCACCGCGTTGCCGAACGGGTCGAAGATCGAAGCCAGCTCGTCGGAGATGTTGTCCGGGATCTTGAAGGCGTTGAACGCCGGGATCACCAGATATTCGGCGAAGCAGCCCGGGCGGTTGACGCCCACGCCGATGGTGTTGCGGCACAGATGGGTGCGGCCGCCGCGGCAGTTGCGGCAATGGCCGCAGGTGATATGGCCCTCACCGGACACGCGATCGCCAAGGCTGAAACCTTTGACTTCCTGCCCGATCGCCACCACTTCACCCACGTATTCGTGGCCGACCACCATCGGAACCGGAATGGTTTTCTGCGACCATTCGTCCCAGTTGTAGATATGCACATCGGTGCCGCAGATCGCGGTTTTGCGGATCTTGATCATGATGTCGTTGTGGCCCAGCTCCGGCTGCGGCACATCGTTCATCCAAATTCCTTCTTCCGCCTTCAATTTTGACAATGCTTTCATGGTTTTACCTTATGCAATAACGCCAAGATCTTTACCGATACGAATAAACGCCTCAACGGCGCGCTCAATTTGCTCCGGGGTGTGGTCTGCGGACATCTGGGTGCGAATGCGCGCCTGGCCTTTCGGCACCACCGGATAGAAGAAACCTGTTACATAAATGCCTTCCTTGAGCAGAGCATTGGCGAAATCCTGCGCCAGCTTGGCTTCACCCAACATCACCGGGATGATGGCGTGATCGGCCCCGGCCAGTTCAAAACCGGCCGCGGTCATTTTTTCGCGGAACAGGCGCGCGTTGGCCCACAGGCGATCGCGCAGCGCATCCCCTTGCTCCAGCAGCTCCAATACTTTGATCGACGCGGCGACGATCGCCGGCGCCAGCGAGTTGGAGAACAGATACGGGCGTGAACGTTGGCGCAGCCACTCCACCACCTCTTTTTTGGCGGCGGTGTAGCCGCCGGAGGCACCGCCCAGCGCCTTGCCCAGGGTGCCGGTAATGATATCGACGCGGCCCATCACTTCGCAGTATTCATGGGTGCCGCGCCCCTGTGCGCCGACAAAGCCAACCGCGTGCGAGTCGTCCACCATGACCAGCGCCTGATATTCGTCCGCCAGATCGCACACCCCTTTCAGGTTGGCGATCACGCCGTCCATCGAGAATACGCCGTCGGTGGCGATCATGATGTGGCGCGCGCCGTCGGCCTTGGCCTGCTTCAGCTGCGCAGCCAGCTCGTTCATGTCGTTGTTGGCATAGCGGTAACGCTTAGCCTTGCACAGGCGCACCCCGTCGATAATCGATGCATGGTTCAGCGCGTCGGAGATAATGGCGTCTTCCGGCCCCAGCAGGGTTTCGAACAGCCCGCCGTTGGCATCAAAACAGGAGGAGTACAGGATTGCGTCTTCCATGCCGAGGAAATCCGCCAGCTTCCGCTCCAGCTGCTTATGGCTGTCCTGGGTGCCGCAAATGAAGCGCACCGACGCCATGCCGAAGCCGTGGCTGTCCATACCGGCTTTGGCCGCGGCGATCATCGCCGGGTGGTTGGCCAGGCCCAGGTAGTTGTTAGCGCAGAAGTTGATGACATGACGACCGTCGGCAACGGCGATATCCGCCTGCTGCGCCGAAGTGATGATGCGTTCTTCCTTGAACAGCCCTTCGCTGCGGGTGGTGACAAGTTGTTGTTCCAACTGCTGATAAAAAGACGCGGACATTCGGTTATCTCCAGGATTGGCCTATTTCCAACATATTTTACTGATTTGTAACCAAACTGACGAGAATCCGCAGGAGAGAATATGAAAAATGCAGCAGATATCACGGCAAATCACCGCCGTCGTCGGCAATGCGGGATATTCAGAGCCCTTCCGATGTTTGCAGCCACATGAAATGCTATTATAAGCGGCATTAAGCGTGGGGCATTGTGCCCCACCAGGCAGATTAACAGGGGTAACCCAATGATTATCGTCACTGGCGGCGCCGGTATGATTGGCAGCAATATCATTAAGGCACTGAATGATAAGGGATACCGCGATATCCTGGTGGTGGACAACCTGAAAGACGGCACCAAGTTTGTCAACCTGGTCGATCTGGATATCGCCGACTATGTCGATAAAGAAGATTTTATCGCCAGCATCGTGGCCGGCGACGATCTGGGCGAGATCGAGGCGGTATTCCACGAGGGCGCCTGTTCCGCCACCACAGAGTGGGACGGCAAGTACATGATGGACAACAACTATCAGTACTCCAAAGACATCCTGCACTACTGTCTGGACCGCGAAATCCCGTTCCTGTACGCCTCTTCCGCCGCGACCTATGGCGCCCGTGAAGAATTTATCGAAGAACGCCAATATGAAGCGCCGCTGAATGTTTACGGCTACTCCAAGTTCCTGTTCGACCAGTACGTGCGTGAAATTCTGCCTGAGGCGGATTCACAGGTCTGCGGCTTCCGTTACTTCAACGTCTATGGCCCGCGCGAAGGGCACAAAGGCAGCATGGCCAGCGTCGCCTTCCATCTGAACAACCAGATCAATCGCGGCGAAAACCCGAAATTGTTCGCCGGCAGCGAAAACTTCAAGCGCGACTTTATCTACGTCGGCGACGTGGCGGCAGTCAATCTGTGGTTCTGGGAAACCGGCAAGTCCGGCATCTTCAACTGCGGTACCGGCCGGGCGGAAAGCTTCCAGGCGGTGGCCGATGCGGTGGTGGACTTCCACCAGAAAGGTGCCGTGGAATCCATCGAGTTCCCGGAAAAGCTGAAAGGCCGCTATCAGGCTTACACCCAGGCCGATCTGACCAAGCTGCGCGCCGCCGGTTACAATGCGCCGTTCAAAACGGTGGCGGAAGGCGTGAAAGAGTACATGGCCTGGTTAAACCGCACCGCATAAGTTGAAGGAATTGACGCTGGGTATGAAAATACTGGTTATCGGCCCTTCATGGGTTGGCGACATGATGATGTCGCAGAGTCTCTACCGCACCCTGAAGGCCGAGCATCCCTCGGCGGAAATCGATGTCATGGCACCGGCCTGGTGCCGCCCATTGCTGGCGCGCATGCCGGAAGTCAACCAGGCGTTGGCGATGCCGCTGGGCCACGGCGCCCTGGCGCTCGGCGAACGCCGGCGTCTCGGCCACAGCTTGCGCGCCAACCGCTACGATCGCGCCTATGTGCTGCCCAACTCGTTCAAGTCGGCGCTGGTGCCCTTCTTCGCACAGGTGCCGCAGCGCACCGGCTGGCGCGGCGAGATGCGCTATGGCCTGCTGAACGACGTTCGCGTGCTCGACAAAGCGGCGTTCCCGCTGATGGTGCAACGCTATGTCGCGCTGGCCTATGACAAAGAACGCATTCAACGCGCCGAGGATCTGCCTCAGCCGTTGCTGTGGCCGCAGCTGCGGGTCAGCGACGAAGAGATCGCCGAAACCACCGCCGCGTTCAACCTCACCGACCATCGGCCGATTATCGGCTTCTGCCCAGGCGCGGAATTCGGCCCCGCTAAGCGCTGGCCACACTACCACTACGCGGCGCTGGCGCAGATGTTGATCGATCAGGGTTATCAAATCGCGCTGTTCGGCTCGGCGAAGGACCATGAGGCCGGCGAACAGATCCGCAGCGCGCTGCATGAGGACGCCCGCGACTGCTGCATGAACCTGGCCGGAGAAACCCAGCTGGAACAGGCGGTGATCTTGCTCGCCTCCTGCCAGGCGGTGGTCAGTAATGACTCGGGATTAATGCACGTTGCCGCTGCGTTGAATAAGCCCCTGATAGCCTTGTATGGCCCGAGCAGCCCGGATTTCACGCCGCCGTTATCCGATAAGGCCAGGGTGATCCGTTTAATCAGCGGTTACCATAAGGTGCGTAAAGGCGATGCCGATCAGGGCTATCATCAAAGCCTGATCGATATTCAGCCGCAGCAGGTGTTGGAAGCGCTGACGCCGTTACTTGTCGCCAGCGAGGAATAATCATGCAGGTGTTGATTGTAAAAACCTCCTCGATGGGGGACGTGCTCCACACGCTTCCCGCGTTAACCGACGCCATGCAGGCCATTCCCGGCATCCGTTTCGACTGGGTGGTGGAAGAAGGCTTCAGCCAGATCCCCACCTGGCACCCGGCGGTAGACCGCGTGATCCCGGTGGCGATACGCCGTTGGCGCAAAAACTGGTTTGGCAGCGAGACCCGGCAACAGCGCTGCGATTTCAAACGCGAGGTGCAGCAACGCAACTACGATCTGGTGATCGACGCGCAGGGGTTGATCAAAAGCGCCGCGCTGGTCACCCGAATCGCCAAGGGCAGCAAGCATGGCCAGGACTGCAAAAGCGCCCGCGAGCCCTTCGCCAGCTGGTTTTACAACCACCGCCATGAGATAGACAAGCAACAGCACGCGGTGGAACGCACCCGCGAGCTGTTCGCCAAAAGCCTGGGCTACGGCAAACCGGCAAGCGCGGGCGATTACGCCATCGCCGCGCGGTTTCTCAGCCAACCGCCGGCAGACGCCGGGCAATATCTGGTGTTTTTGCACGCCACCACGCGTGACGACAAACACTGGCCGGAACAAAACTGGCGCGATCTGCTTGAGCTGACGGCGAACAGCGGGCTGAAGGTCAAACTGCCGTGGGGCGCCGAACATGAGCGCCAGCGCGCGCTGCGGCTGGCGGAAGGCTTCGCGCACGTTGAAGTGCTGCCGAAGCTCAGCCTGCAGCAGGTAGCCGAGGTGCTGGCCGGCGCCAAAGGGGTAGTTTCGGTCGATACCGGCCTTAGCCACCTCACCGCCGCGCTCGACAAACCGAACGTCACGCTGTTTGGCCCGACCGATCCCGGGCTGATCGGCGGCTATGGGCGGAACCAACACTCACTGATTTCTCCGGAAAAGAACATGGCGACCATCACCGCCCTCTCTGTTTGGCGGGCTCTGCAAAAGGTCATATGATGAACAAACTGCACATTATCAATCTGGAAAAGATGGGAGGGGTCGAACGCCTGTTCCTGCAGTATATCAATGATACAGCCGACGGCAGCAATCAGGTGCTCTGCATCAGCAGTAAAGTCGGTGAAGAGATCCGCAGCCAGATGCCCGAGCAGAAGGTCACCTTCGCCAACCGGCTGTTCAACGCTTTGCCGCTGCGCTGCCCGCAGTTCCTGCGCAAATATTGGCTGAAAAGCAAGATAGAGCGAGCGAACGCCGACGTCGTTATCGTATGGGATCTGGTGCCGGGCCTGGCGGCCAAGCCCAAACGCGGCAAGCTGATTTACTACGATCACGGCTGCTCGTGGCGCTACCCGAAGAATCATAAGACGCTGCGCTTCTTCTCCATGCTGGACGGGGTGATCTCGGCGTCATTCGCCTCAAAACGGGTGATGGAGCTGCGTTTTGGCCTGCCGGTGCCCAACCCGGTGGTGATCAATAGAATCAAGACGCCGGCTGGCGTCACCGGCAATCTAAAACCGCTGTCATCGCCGATAAGAATCGGCACCGCCTCGCGCCTGGTCAGCCTGAAGGGCATCAGCGTTTCGCTGTTGATGATGCAGGAGCTGTTGCAACGCGGCCATGACGTGGTGCTGGAAGTGGCCGGCAAAGGGCCGGACCGCGCAGAATTTGAAACGCTGGCGGCCCGCCTTGAGCTGGGCGACCGGGTGACCTTCAGCGGTTTTCAGGAAAACGTCGCAGACTTCTTCAACCGCACGCATATCTATATGAGCACCCCGATTACCGAACCTTTCGGCCTGTCCTGCATGGAGTCGCTCTATTTTGGCATACCGGTCATTTTCCCGCTGGTTGATGGCCAGCCGGAAGCGGTGAAAGACGGCTGCTGCGGCATCGGTCTGCCCCCTGTCGTCAGTATTGAAGAGCATCGCGCATTGTCCGGTATCAACGTCGACTTCCCGCATGAGGTATACGATCCGCTCACCGATAGCCTGGTGACGCCAAAGCTGCTGTCACATATTGACTGCGCAGACGCCGTAGAGAAATTGTTAGTCACGGAAACCTATAAAAAAATGAGCGAGAACGCACAGCGTTATCCCGCCGAGCACTTCGACTATTCTCGGTTCAAAGCCGAATTTGACAACAGGCTGCAATCATTTATTGCTTAAACGTAATGTGAGCTGGAACCCCCATGCTAAAAGAAAAAACGCCGCATCCCCTATTCAGTTATTTAATTTATTTAGGTTGTGCTATCGCTTTTTGTACCGTGCCTTTTGGTTCGGACACCGGACGCAATCTTTTTTATGTCGCCAGCTATATCTCATTTATCGCCGTATGTTTAAACCTAAAGTATTACTTTAAAAACAAAAGAAACCTTATCGTTCCCGTGCTGTTTTTCTGCGTAGGCATGGGAAGCATCTTCTGGCTGCAGCACTTCAAACAACCGGGCGATTACATCAATATTTACCGCTCATACATGTCGACCGGCAAGTTGCAGATCGCCACCGCCTTTATTCTGCTCATCGCGCTAAATGAGCGCCTTTGCATGCAGCGCCTGTTTATCGGCGTCGCCCTGCTGACCGGTTTGGCGGTCAACGGTTATGCGCTGTATCAGGGACTGCGGCTGGATATCCCACGCGTAGAACTCAATTTCGATCGCGCCACCGTAGTCGCCTATCTGATGACGGCAATCGACCTGGTGATGATGCAGGCTATCCTGATGCTAAAAAGCAGATATCGCATCCTCTATTACGTGGCCGGCTTTCTTGCCACCTATTCAGCCCTGGTGCTCACGGGCACCAGAGCGGCAATGTTGATCTATCCGGTAGCGATTTGCCTGTCGCTGTTGGCGACAAAAAGCCTGCTGTCCAGAAAACACAAAATCATGCTTGCCGCATCGGTGCCGCTGCTACTGCTGGCCAGTGGTTTGATTCTGAAATCGCAAATACAAGAACGCATCGACGCCTTTGAAACAGACATGCGCCTGATGGATCAACCGCAGACCGATAACTCGATCATTTCGCGCATATCAATGCAGATAATCGCGCTGCGCACCGGCACGGATGCGCCGCTGGGTCAGTCTGCCGAGCAACGCGGTGAAGAAATCCGCACCATCGTCGCCCAGCAACCGCGCCTGTCAGGCGTCATGCCTTACATCAATGTCCATATGCATAACGAGCTGTTGGAAACCTATTCGCTCAAGGGCGTGTGGGGCGTGCTGTTTTTACTGGCGCTCTACGTCAGCCTGTTCCTCTCCGCATTTAGGCCGCAACGCAACGCCTTGCTGTTGGGGGTGACCTTCAGTCTGTTCGTCTACGGGCTTAGCGATGTGCTTTTCTTCAGCACCGAGGGCACGATCATATTCTGCCTGGCGATTATCGCCAGCGTGCTTTCCGTAAAAAAAATGCCGGCGACCGGAGGCTGACCACCCATGAATCCATCACCGCCACTGCTCAGCGTTATCGTGCCGTTTTACAACAACGAAGACTTCGTTATTGCCGGCCTGAGCTCGTTATTCGATCAAATTGACGACGATATCGAAGTGGTGATTATTGATGACGGCTCAACGGATGCCTCCGGCCATTTGGTGCGACAGTTCCTCCAACGGCGGCCGCACCCGCACGTGAGGTTCATTTCGCAGGCCAACGGCGGCATCGCGCGTACCCGCAACGTCGGTTTGCAGCAGGTTACCGGGCGCTATGTCACCTTCCTCGACGGCGACGACCTGCTGAGCAGCGACTATCTGGCAATCCTGCGCCCACTGCTGATTGCCGGTGAATATGACCTGATCGACTTTGATTATCAGAAGTTTAGCAGCCTGCCGCCGGCGCAACCCGCCGCAGAAGCGACGCAGCGCGCCTATGATTTCGCGCAGCTGGGGTTGGCGAGCCTGAAGCCGCTGTTCGCGCGTTCAATGTGGCACCTCTGGAGCCGGGTATATAAGCGCACGCTGCTGGCGGGCGAGTGCTTCGAAGCCGGCCGGCGCTATGAAGACGTTATCTTTACGCCCTTCCAGTATTTCAAAACCCAACGGATCCTGCATCTTGATCGGGTGCTCTATTTTTACCGGGATAATAGCCAGGGCATTACCCGCAATATCAAACCCAAAGATATTGAGGACATGCTGTTCGCGATGAGGAAAATGCTGAATTTTGCGGAACAACGCCCGGGCGATGAACCCTTGCGTCAGCTGGCGGCGCTCATGCTCGCCAACTGTTTCTCTGAAATCAAAAGCATGTCGAAAGCGGTCTACGGCTACTACCACTACCAGCCGGAAACGCTGCACCTGCTGCGGCGCGTTGCCGCACTCTGCCGCAACAGCGATGTGCCGGGCAAAAAGGTTCGGCAGATGCGCTACGCCCGGGTAGACACCTGCCTGTCGAAAATCCGCTGGCGGCTAAAGAAGAGGCGCTAAGCGCGCTCCGCCTCCAACGGCAGGTGAGCTACCAGTTCTTCATAAACCCGCTGCGGCTGGATCACGCCCATCGGGCTCTCCGCCTCCAGCGGCAGGGTGTAACCGGTGCGTGACACCTGAATGATGCGGTGCAGTTCCGGATCCTGAATCGGCCCGGTGGAGCGTGAATCTGCAGTGACAAACAGGCTGATGGTTTTCACCTTCAGCGCAACGGCCAGGTGCAGCGGCCCGGTATCGCCGGTGACCAAAACATGAAAACTGTCTATCAGGGTCAACAGCGCCTGCAATCCGGTTTTAGCAATGCGATTATCCACACAGGCCAGAGTTTCAGGGCGGACCTGGCTCATAAACTGCTGCGCCTTGTCGCCATCGAAGGGCCCGCCAATCAGCACAATGCGCACGCTCGGATGTTTGGCCACCAGTTCGTCCGCCAGGCGCGCAAAATGCGACACCGGCCAGCAACGCGACTCCGTCGAAGCCCCCAGCTGAAAACCAATGGTGGGATGTTCGCCGCTTTTTATGCCCCGCTGATAATCCACGGGAATTTCCATCGTAGGATCGTCGCTGCGGCAGCCCAAAATGGAGATCAGCTCCAGTTTGCGGCGAACGAAGTGGCCGTAATAATGGAAAATATAGTTGGTCAGCCAAGGCTCCAGACCGCAAATCCCCGAGCTGTAGTTATCCCTGATGATGTATTTCGCCCCGGCCAGCACCGCGCTGATAATGTCGTAAGGCAGATGCGAATGCAGAATCAGGGCTAAATCCGGCTGATGCTCACGCAGCGCCTTAAGCAGCGGACGCATGGTTTTGATCTTGCTGTCCCAGTACACCACGCGATCGTAGTAACGGCCGTTTTCCACCAACTCCTGGTTCTTCTTATGCACCACCAGCGTAATGTGCGCGTCGGGATAACGTTCCCTCATCGCCCTCAGCGCCGGGGTATTGAACATGAAGTCGCCCAGCGCGGTGGTGGAGTAAATGACGATATTGCCGAAGGGGAGAGAGCTGTCGAAAGTCGCCTTGTCCTGAAAACGGCCATACTTTGCTGTGTAGCGCCGCAAGAACCAATCGGCAACGTTGATTTTCCATTTTTTCGACATTTCAATTCACTTTAAGTTGATAGTACTCGGCTAGCGTCATGCCCACCGTACGCTGCTGCAACCAGGCAAACAGCTGCTCCAGATCGCGGTACAGCCCGTCAATATCCTGCTCGGTTTTAAACGTTGGGCTGCCGCCGGGCATAAATTCGGAGGAGTGCAGCATAAACTCTACGTAATCATGCCCCTGCGCCAGCGATGCCTCCGCAACCCCTTTCATCTTTTCCAGGTTGCCGCCGCTGGGCCGCAGCCAGTGGACCGAAGGTGAACGCCGCTTGCCGCGCAGCCGATCGTAACCCTGCCTGAAGGCGTTCATCAGCGCCGAATGTTTGTACTGGATGCTCATCGGCACCTCCAGCAACGACGACGCGCCCGGCTTGGCGATATTTTGCGGATCGATAAAATACGCCTGCGACGGGAAATGGCGATAGTCCGTACCGCCGTTGCCCTGCGGGTTGCCTGGAGAGAACTGCCAGTTGACCCGCGGCGTGACCGAACAGTCCACCTGATAGCCGTATTCCAGCAGCAGCGAAGCATAGTATTCGTTGAAGGCCCAGCGGCCGGCGCGGTGGCTGAGCATTTTGGTCTGGAAGGCATCCTCCAACAGTTTGGTCATATGATCGACCTTGGCGCGTATCTGATCGGCAGGGTACTCGATCAGATAAGGCTTATGCCGCCAGTCGTCGTCGGTCAGCGGAGAGAGCGGCGGGCTGTTCCAGGCGTGCAGATGCATGCCCACTTCGCCGGCGCCGCGCGCAATCACATCGCGAGCGAACTCGACGTAGCCCGGATCCATCGCCATTTCATAGTTGGTGAGATAAACCGGCTTGAAGGCGTATTTCTCGCAAAGTGCCTGAAAGCGCGGCAGAAAACGCGTGTTTTCGGTGGAAATGCGATCGTGGTTTTGCCACAGATTGTCGCCTTCGGTATCAATAGTGATCAGAAACGCCGGTTTAGTCATGAATATCGAGCCTGATATCAACAGAATGCATTATGTTACGCAGGCCGTTTCACCAGAGCAAACGACTTTGCTGCCTGGTTTGGACAACGTTGAGGGGTTTTCGTCCCCGAACGCGGCTATTTTTTTGCTTCCCGGCAAGAAAGCCGTGCAACAGTAGCCACATGCGATCCGGTCATTTAGAATCAAAGATTGGTTTCCCTGAAAGCGACTCATGATGAACGACGCGCCAGCCCTAACTTCTGCCCCACCCGTACAGCGTATTCTGATCGTTAAACTGCGCCACCATGGCGATATGTTGCTGATCACCCCAGTCATCAGCAGCCTGCGGCAAAACTACCCGCAGGCGCAGATCGATGTGCTGCTGTATCAGGAAACCCGGGAGATGCTGGCCAGTAATCCGGAGTTGTCGACCATTTTCGCCATCGATCGCCAATGGAAAAAACAGGGCACCCGGGCGCACCTGCGCCACGAACTGGATCTGCTGCGCCGCCTGAAGGCCCAGCGCTACGATCTGGTGGTCAACCTTGCCGATCAGTGGCGCAGCGCCATTCTCACTCGTTTGACCGGCGCGCGCATCCGCCTGGGCTTCGACTTCCCCAAACGCCGCGGTTTCCTGTGGCGCCATTGTCACACTCAGCTGGTGCCGGTGAGCGATCACGCCCGCCTGCATACCGTGGAACAAAACTTGTCGCTGCTGGCCCCCCTGCAGCTGCCGACGATAAGCCAGCGGGTCACCATGAGCTATGAGCCGCAGGACTGGCAGGCCAGCCTGCAGCTGTTGCAACAGCAGGGCGTGACCGGCGGTTATATCGTGGTGCAGCCCACCTCGCGCTGGTTCTTTAAATGCTGGAGCGAAGAAAAAATGGCCGCCACGATCGCCGCGCTGCAGGCCGACGGCCACCAGCTGGTGATTACCTCCGGGCCAGACGCGCGGGAAAAAGCCATGGTGGAGCGCATTCTGGCGCTCTGTCCGCCGCAGGGCGTGGTATCGCTGGCCGGCCAGTTGACGCTGCGCCAGCTGGCCGCCCTTATTGACCACGCAAAGCTGTTTATCGGCGTGGATTCGGTGCCGATGCACATGGCCGCCGCGCTGCAAACGCCGTGCATTGCGCTGTTCGGCCCTTCCAAGCTGACCTTCTGGCGGCCGTGGCAGGTTATCGGCCAGGTGATTTGGGCCGGCGACTTCGGCGAACTGCCCGATCCGGACGCCATCAATACCGGCACCGATGAGCGTTATCTTGACCTTATTCCTACAGACGCGGCGATCGCAGCCGCGCGGAGCACGCTGGCATGAAAGCATTTCGTTTGGCGATCGTCCGCCAAAAATACCGCCCCGACGGCGGAGCTGAGCGTTTCGTCTCACGCGCCCTCGAGGCGCTGGAGCAGCAAGATCTCGATCTGAACGTCATTACCCGCGAATGGCAGGGCGACGCCAATCCCAATTGGCACATTCACCTGTGCAACCCGCTGAAAATCGGCCGCATCAGCCGTGAACGGGGCTTCGCCGAAGCCGCCCGAACGCTGTGGCAGAAAGAAGACTTCGATTTGGTGCAAAGCCATGAGCGCATTCCCGGCTGCGATATCTACCGCGCCGGCGACGGCGTGCATCGCCGCTGGCTGCTGCAGCGCGCGCGCCTGCTGCCCGAATGGCGACGCAAATGGCTGTTTTCCAATCGCTATCACCGTTACGTGATGTGCGCAGAGCGCGCGATGTACGCCGCCCCGGAGCTGAAAGCCGTCATCTGCAACGCCGAGATGATCAAACAGGAAATCATCGATGACTTTGGCGTGCCCGCCGATAAAATCACGGTGATCTACAACGCCATCGACAACCAAAAATTCCTGCCCGCCGATGCCGAACAACGGCAGAGGCTGCGCGAGCAGTACCACATTCCCCAACAGGCGCACTGCCTGATTTTTGTCGGCTCCGGTTTTGAACGCAAAGGCCTGACGGCCGCGATCCGTGCTGTGGCCGCCACGGGCAGCCATCTGCTGGTGGTCGGCAAGGACAAGGCCGAAAAACGCTATCGGGCGTTGGCTCAGTCACTGGGCTGTGGCGATCGCGTGCACTTTATGGGCGTGCAGAAGCAGACGCTGCCGTTTTATCAGGCGGCGGACGCGCTGCTGCTGCCGACGCTCTACGACCCCTTCCCCAATGTGATTCTGGAAGCGATGTCGTGTGGCCTGCCGGTGATCACCAGTACCACCTGCGGCGGATCCGAGTTTATCACCCCCGGGCAGAACGGCTTCGTCACCGATGCCCTCGACGTTGCGGCCATCGTCGAGGCGATTCAGGCCCTGCCGCGCCAGGCGTTGGGTTCCGCCATGGGCGAAGCGGCAAGATTGCGTATTATGCCGGCCACGCCGGCGCATCTCTCGGAACAGCTCATCTCCCTGTATAACCGACTACTGGACTAGCTATGCGTATTCTGATGATTATCGACGGCCTGCCCGGGGGCGGTGCGGAAAAAGTGGTGCTGACCCTGTGCCAGGGCATGCAGCAAATGGGTCACGCCGTCAGCCTGATTTCGCTGCGCGACGTCTGTAAATACCCGATCCCGGCAGGTATCGATTATCAGGTCGTGGCCGACCGCAGCCGCGCGCCGTGGCGCAAGCTGACCGAGCTTTCGCGCCGTGCAGCCGCGCTGGATCTGACGATCGCCGAACATGAGCGGCAACATGGTGCCTTTGATCTGGTGTTTTCCAACCTGCACAAGACCGATCGCATCGTCAGCCGCAGCAAGCTGCTGGCTTCGGATCGCCTGTGGTTTTGTATTCACGGCATTTTATCCACCTCTTATCTCGGCCACCGCAAGGGGCTGGACCGTTGGCTGAAGCAACGCAAAATCGCCGCCGTCTATCAGGATCGCAACATCGTCGCCGTTTCGCAGGCGGTGGGAGACGATCTGCAGCAAAACCTGCCTATCCGCCCGCATCGGCTGGCGGTGATCAACAACCCCTTCGATATCGCCGCCATTCAGCAATTGGCGGCGGAGCCCTGCGAACTGGCGGGGCAGGATTATCTGGTTCACGTCGGCCGCTTTCACCCGCACAAGCGGCACGATCGCCTGTTGAAAGCCTATGCGCAATCCGGCATCCAGGCGCCTCTGGCGCTGATCGGCGCCGGCAGCGATACCCAGATGGCGGAAACCAAACGGCTGGCGGAAGCACTGGGCATTGCAGATCGCGTGCGGTTTCTTGGTTTCCAGGCCAACCCCTACCCGTTTATCCGCAACGCGTCGCTGCTGGTGCTCAGCTCCGACAGCGAAGGGTTCGGCAACGTATTGGTGGAAGCCCTGCTGTGCGACACACCGGTGGTCAGCACCCGTTGCCCGGGGGGGCCTGCGGAAATTATGGAAAAAGCGGGGATGGCCAAGGCGCTGGCGGAGTTAAATGAAAGTTCGCTGGCGGAAAAAATGGCGGAAGTTTATGCCAACCCGCCGGAAATTAATCATCAGCAGTTGCTGAACTATGGCCTTGAGCCTATTTGCCGGCAATATCTGGCGCTGAAGAAATAAATAAAGGCAGGGAGTTCCCTGCCTTATTTTTAAATTAATGGAATTCCTGCATTTTCCGCCAGACGTCGTCAACGGAAACATCAACGCAATCGCCCGACTCACTTTGCAAAATATGATAGCGGCCAGACCAGGGATGCCAGGACTCTTTATCCGTATCGCCAAAGAACACCACCATATCCTTATTCAAGGCCGCGGCCAGATGCATCTGCCCGCCGTCGCTGCACAGCACCTTATCGCATAAATCGAAACCGCCCAGCAGCTCGCGCACCGACGCCGTCGGGTAAAGCGCCACCCGTTCATTTTTGCACTGCGCCAACAGCTGCTCCGCACGTTGCCGATCGCCGATGTCATCCGGCGCCAACGTGCCTTCCGGTGACCAGAAAATCAGCACGCCGGTATCCGGCTCGGCAACCAGGCGATGGATAATTTCCGCATAACGCTCAATAGGCCAGCGCCTTTTCGGGCTGCGGCTGCTGATGTGCACCGCACATATCCGGCCAACCGGCGGCAGCAGTTTTTGCCGCCGCTGAGCCGCCTGCGCCTGCTCTTCCGGCGTCAGAAATACCCGCACCGGCGGCACCGGGATAGGCCGATCGGTAATGGCCGATAAATAGCTGTAGGTATGCTGCACCTGGTGCTTGCCGCTGAAGTTTTCCTTCCGGAAAGGATGATGAATATCAGGCGTGCCCAAATCGGCGCCGATGATATGGGTGGCGCCGGCCATTTTCGCCAGGCGCAGGCTGTATTTACAGGGAACCGGGTTAGCCAGAATCACGGCATCGAATTTTATTTTTCTCAGCTGGAGGAAAATCATCATCCGCTCAAAATAAACCCCTAATGTGGTTTCATTTTTCGCCTTATGCTTGGCTTTTTTATAAACGAAAACCTGCTCAAGGTGCGGGTTGTTTTTAACAACATCCTGGCTGACTTTATTGATCAACAGATAAAGCTTGGCGTCCGGATAGGCAATTTTCACCCCTTCAATCAGAGGGGTAGTGCAAACAAGATCGCCGATATTGTCGCGGCGGATAATTAAAATATTCTTCATTCCAAGCCTGTCAGCGAAATCACTCGCCTGTTGTCCGAAACTGACACCCAAGGTTACCAAATTAGCGCCTTTCCCTTCCAGTTATGGTACTATTCTGAATAACCCATATAAATGAAATTGATAGAATGTTGCTGCGTTTATATCAGGTACTACTCTACCTCATCCAACCCCTGATCTGGCTCCGCTTACTGCTGCGCAGCCGCAAAGCTCCAGCCTACCGTAAACGCTGGGCAGAGCGCTATGGCTTCTGCGCCGGGAAAGTCGTACCGGGCGGCATCATGCTGCATTCCGTCTCCGTCGGCGAAACGCTGGCCGCCATCCCGCTGGTGCGGGCGCTGCGCCACCGCTATCCCTATTTACCGATAACTGTGACCACGATGACCCCAACAGGTTCAGAGCGCGTGCAGTCCGCCTTCGGTAAAGATGTCCATCACGTCTATCTGCCTTACGATCTCCCCGGCTCCATGAACCGTTTTCTCGACCAGGTGAATCCCAAGCTGGTGATCATCATGGAAACCGAGCTGTGGCCTAACCTGATTAACGCTTTGCACCAGCGACAGATCCCGCTGGTGATCGCCAATGCGCGCCTCTCGGCGCGCTCGGCCGCCGGCTATAAAAAAATCGGCGGCTTTGTCCGCGACATGCTGCGCCGCATTACGCTGATCGCCGCGCAGAATCAGGAAGACGGCGATCGCTTCGTTGAACTCGGCCTGAAACGCTCACAGCTGACCGTGACCGGCAGCCTGAAGTTCGATATCTCCGTCACCCCGGAACTGGCCGCCCGCGCCGTTACGCTGCGCCGCCAATGGGCGCCGCGCCGGCCGGTATGGATCGCCACCAGCACCCATGAAGGCGAAGAAAGCATTCTGCTGGCGGCGCACCGCAAGCTGCTGGAAAAACACCCTGATCTGTTGCTGATCCTGGTGCCGCGCCATCCGGAGCGCTTCCCGACCGCCAAAGAGCTGGTGCAAAAAGCCGGCTTCAGCTACACCTTGCGCAGCAGCGGCGAGATCCCGTCCGGCAGCACCCAGGTGGTGATCGGCGATACCATGGGCGAACTGATGCTGCTTTACGGCATTGCCGATCTGGCCTTTGTCGGCGGCAGCCTGGTCGAACGTGGCGGCCATAACCCGCTGGAAGCCGCCGCTCACGCCATTCCGGTGCTGATGGGGCCGCATATCTTCAACTTCAAGGATATCTGCGCCAAGCTGTCGCAGGCCGAAGGGCTGATCACCGTAACCGATGCAGACTCGTTGGTGAAAGAAGTGGAAACCCTGCTGACCGACGAAGACTATCGCCGTTACTATGGTCGCCATGCGGTGGAAGTGCTGTATCAGAATCAGGGAGCGCTGCAGCGCCTGCTGCAGCTGTTGGAACCGCACCTGCCGCCCCGGAGCCATTGAATGAGCAGCCGCAAAAGCCTGTCGGTGGTGATGATAGCCAAGAACGAAGCCGGCCTGCTGCCGGACTGCCTGCGCTCTGTGGCCTGGGCAGATGAAATCGTCGTGCTCGATTCCGGCAGCCAGGACGGCAGCGTCGCCATTGCCGAAAGCATGGGGGCGAAGGTGTTCACCCATACCGACTGGCAGGGCTTTGGCAAGCAGCGTCAGCTGGCGCAGCGCCATGCCAGCCACGAGTACATTCTGATGATCGACGCCGACGAGCGCGTGACGCCCGAACTGCGCCAATCCATAGAGCAAGTGCTGGCAGCGCCGGACGACGGCGCCGTTTACAGCTGCGCTCGTCGCAATCTGTTCCTCGGCCGCTTTATGCGCCACAGCGGCTGGTACCCGGATCGCGTCAACCGGCTGTACGCCAACCAGCATTATCGTTATAACGACGATTTGGTGCATGAGTCGCTCAGCATCGGCAACGCGAAGGTGGTGCCGCTCAGCGGCGATCTGCTGCACCTGACCTGCCGTGATTTTTTCGCCTTCCAACGCAAGCAGCTGCGCTACGCCGAAGAGTGGGCCAACCAGCGCCACCGTGCCGGCAAACGCTGCGGTTACCTGTCGATTCTCACCCACACGCTCGGCGCCTTCTGCAAAACCTGGCTGCTGCGCGCCGGCTTCCTGGACGGTAAACAGGGGTTGCTGTTAGCGGTGGTCAACGCGCAATATACCTTCAATAAATATGCCGCATTATGGGCATTGGGCCGCAACTACTCAGAGAAGTGAATCATGACCAGCAAAGCCATCTATCCCGGGACCTTCGATCCCATGACCAACGGCCACCTGGATTTAGTGACGCGCGCGTCATTGATGTTCGATCACGTGATTTTGGCCATCGCCGCCAGCCCGAGTAAAAAACCGCTGTTCAGCCTGGAAGAGCGGGTAACGCTGGCGACCCAGGTCACCTCGCATCTGAACAATGTCGAGGTGCTGGGCTTCAGCGAGCTGATGGCGCACTTTGCCGCCCATCAGAATGCCAATATCCTGGTGCGCGGCCTGCGTGCGGTGTCTGACTTTGAATACGAGCTGCAGCTGGCCAACATGAACCGCCACCTGATGCCGACGCTGGAGAGCGTGTTCCTGATGCCTTCCGAAGAGTGGTCGTTTATCTCCTCCACGCTGGTGAAGGAAGTGGCCCGCCACGGCGGCGATATCGCGCCCTTCCTGCCGGATGTGGTCACCCAGGCGCTGATGGAAAAGCTCGCCGCCCAGTAATCAGCGCTGGCAGCGGCGGCAGAAGAAGGTGCTGCGCTGCCCGTGTTTGGCGGATTCGATCGGCGTGCCACACGCCCGGCAGGGTTCACCGGCCCGGCCATACACCTGCAACTCCTGAGCGAAATACCCCGGTTTGCCGTCCGATTGCAGGAAGTCGCGCAGCGTGGTCCCCCCTTGCTCGATAGAGCGCAGCAGTACCGCCTTGATGGTTTCCGCCAACAGCGCCGCTTCCACCTTGCTTAACGATCCCGCCTGACGATCCGGCAGGATCCCGGCGGTAAACAGCGATTCGCTGGCGTAGATATTGCCCACCCCCACCACCAGCTTGTTGTCCATCAGCCAGGGCTTGATCAGGGTGCGTTTGTTGCGGGATTTATCATACAGGTAGGCACCGTCAAACGCCTCGCTCAGCGGTTCCGGCCCCAGATGCGCCAGCACATTGCTGGCAGCCAGATCCTCACACCACAGCCAGGCGCCGAAACGGCGCGGGTCGGTATAGCGCAGGATCATGCCATTGCTGATCACCAGGTCGACATGGTCGTGCTTGCCCGCTTGATCCTCGTTTTCCTCGCGCAGCATGCGCAGGCTGCCGGACATCCCCAAATGGACGATAATCCAGCCGTGCTGCAGCTCGATCAGCAAATATTTGGCCCGCCGCTGCACGCTGAGCACCTTCTGGTCGCTCAGCGTCAGGATTTGCTCGGAGACCGGCCAGCGCAGGCGCGCGTTGCGCACCACCGCGTACTGAATGCTGTGGCCGACAAGATAAGGTTCAATACCGCGTCGGCTGGTTTCAACCTCTGGTAATTCAGGCATCTGGCGCTCCCCCGTCTTTTGCTACCCTTTATAAAACAAAAAACCCGGCCGAGGCCGGGTTTTTCATTAATCCACTAAAATTATTTAATTTTAGCTTCTTTGTAGATCACGTGCTGGCGGACAACTGGATCGAATTTCTTCAGTTCCAATTTTTCCGGCTTAGTACGCTTGTTCTTCGTGGTGGTATAGAAGTGACCAGTACCAGCAGAAGAAACCAGCTTGATCTTCTCGCGAACACCTTTAGCCATGATGCAGTTCCTTAATACTTCTCACCGCGGGCACGCAGATCGGCCAAGACCGTCTCAATACCCTTCTTATCAATAACACGCATACCTTTAGCAGATACACGCAGAGTTACAAAGCGCTTCTCAGCCTCAACCCAAAAACGGTGGGAGTGCAGGTTCGGCAGAAAACGGCGTTTGGTCGCGTTCATTGCGTGGGAACGGTTGTTACCGCTCACCGGGCGCTTGCCAGTAACTTGGCAGACTCGGGACATGTCTATTCTCCAAAAATCAAATCAGCTCGAGCTTCGTATAGGGTATGGCCGCCTCGTCAGGCTTTTAGAGCCCATCTCAGCAAACTTCATACTGAGGAGACTCTCGTCATCAGGTCAGAAACCACACATCAGGTCAGAAACCTGCTGAGATAGGCTCTTACGCCAAACCCAAGATTCTCAAAGGTGGCGTAGTATACGCTCTGAAGCGTAAGTGCTCAAGTCCCGAACAGCTAAAGATCCCACAAGGATCGCGAAAAAATCGCTTAAAGCCATCCGCGCTCGGCAAAAGAGACGCATTCACCCCGGCCAATCACCAAGTGATCGAGCACTCGGATCTCCAATAACAGGCAGGCATTAACCACTTGCTCGGTTATCAAACGGTCGGCATGACTGGGTTCAGCCTTACCCGAAGGGTGATTATGCGCCAGAATGACGGCGGCTGCATTAGCCTTCAACGCTGCGCGCACAATTTCTCTCGGGTAGACGACGACGCTGCTGATGGTACCAGCAAACATCTCCTGATGGCGAATAACCCGGTGCTGATTGTCTAAAAACAGTACCAGAAACACCTCGCGCTCGCGGTGCGCCAGCAGACTTTGCAGATAATGCTGGGTGATGCGCGGGTTGAGCATGGCGTTTTCCTCTGTCAGATGGCCGGAAAAGAAACGAAACGCCAGCTCTGAAATCGCCTGCAGCTGCGCGTAGCTGGCGTTGCCCAGCCCTTTCTGGCTGCAAAATAGCTGATGATCGGCCGACATCAGGTGATACAGCGAACCAAATTGCCGCAGCAGCTGCTCCGCCAGCTTTATCACGTGCAGGCCGGGCAGCCCGGTGCGCAGAAAAATGGCCAGCAGCTCCGCGTCGGATAACGCCGCCGCGCCATAACTCAACAGTTTCTCCCGCGGCGCCAGCGCGCCCGGCCATAATGCTATTACCTTGTTACCCATCGTCACCCTCCCTGAAAGCGCCACAGCATGCCATGTGCACCCCGTGGCGTTCGACAGGTGTTTGATAACATTGCGAAGTGCTGCGCAAAGTGCGATGTAACGGGCTGCAGCCTCTGCGGAATCGCTCACCTGTCCGGCGGTTATGCTAAAATGGCGCATCTTTCGGCTTTCAATCGGACAATCATGATGACGGGACTTTCCGGCAAACATATTGTGCTTGGCATCAGCGGCGGCATCGCCGCCTACAAATGCCCTGAGCTGGTGCGCCGCCTGCGCGACAGGGGCGCTGAAGTGCGCGTGGTAATGACCGGCGCGGCCAAGGCGTTCATCACGCCGCTGACGCTGCAGGCCGTTTCCGGCTACCCGGTGTTCGACGATCTGCTGGATCCCGCCGCCGAAGCCGCCATGGGCCATATTGAGCTGGGCAAGTGGGCGGATCTGGTGATTCTGGCACCGGCGACCGCCGATCTGCTGGCGCGCGTCGCCGCCGGCATGGCCAACGATCTGCTGACCACCGTCTGCCTGGCCACCGCCGCACCCATTGCCGCCGCGCCGGCCATGAACCAGCAGATGTACCGCGCCGCCGCCACCCAGGCCAACCTGCAAACGCTGCAGGCGCGCGGCATGCTGCTCTGGGGGCCGGACAGCGGCAGCCAGGCCTGCGGCGACGTCGGCCCTGGCCGCATGCTTGATCCGCTGGAAATCGTCGATCTGGCGAACGCACATTTTTCCGCGCCGCAAGATCTGCAACATTTACAGATTATGATTACCGCCGGCCCCACGCGCGAAGCGCTGGATCCGGTGCGCTTCATCAGCAACCACAGCTCAGGCAAAATGGGGTTCGCCATTGCCCGCGCCGCCGCCGCGCGCGGCGCGCAGGTCACGCTGATCGCCGGGCCGGTCAACCTGCCGACGCCGCCGTGGGTCACCCGCGTGGACGTCACCAGCGCGTTGGAGATGGAGCAGGCGGTGCAGCAGCGCGCCGCACGGCAGAATATTTTCATTTCCTGCGCCGCCGTCGCCGATTACCGCCCCGAACAGATCGCCGATGAAAAAATTAAAAAACAGGGTGATGAAATCGTCCTCAAGATGGTAAAAAACCCCGATATCGTCGCCGGCGTGGCGGCGATGGCGAAAAATCGACCTTTTGTCGTTGGGTTTGCCGCCGAAACCCAGAATGTGGAAGAATACGCGCGACAAAAACTGGCGCGTAAGAAACTGGATTTGATTTGCGCTAATGATGTATCGCTTGCAGAGCATGGGTTCAACAGTGACACCAATGCGCTGCACCTTTTTTGGCAGGATGGAGAAAAGCGCCTGGCGCTGAGCGACAAGGCACTCCTTGGCCAACGTTTAATAGACGAGATAGTCAGCCGTTATGATGAAAAAAATCGACGTTAAGATCCTCGACCCGCGCATCGGTCAGGATTTCCCGCTACCGACCTACGCCACCCCGGGCTCCGCCGGTCTCGATCTGCGCGCCTGCCTGGACAGCGCGGTGGAACTGGCACCGGGTGAAACCACGCTGCTGCCTACCGGCCTGGCAATCCACATCGCCGACGCCAACCTGGCGGCGGTGATCCTGCCGCGCTCCGGCCTCGGCCATAAGCACGGCGTGGTGCTGGGCAACCTGGTCGGCTTAATCGATTCCGATTATCAGGGCCAACTGATGGTATCCGTCTGGAACCGCGGCCAAAAATCCTTCACCATTGAGCCAGGCGAGCGCATCGCGCAGATGGTCTTCGTGCCGGTAGTGCAGGCCGAGTTCAATCTGGTGGAAGAGTTCGACAGCAGCGAACGCGGCGCCGGCGGCTTCGGCCACTCTGGCCGCCACTAAGCCAGAGGTAGCAAACGATGGCCGACAGGGAGATGTCGCCTGAAACCTTGCCGCCCCGGAGAGCAGGACATCTTCATGGCAAGGTTTGCTCGGCAATGATTGCAGCGCACACCAGGCAGCGCGGAGAACAAGGGTCGTTAAGGCCGCTGACCTCAGCATCGTAAAAAAAGCTATCACATAAGCCGCACAGAGTTTTCTCTGCAACGGCCGGTGCGCGGGTTTCCGAAAGTCTAAGCAGTTTTAGCAAGGGTCTAATCAGACATGGCAGAAAAAGAAAATACGAAAAGGAACCGGCGCGAGGAAATATTGCAGGCGTTAGCCCAGATGCTGGAATCCAGCGACGGCAGCCAGCGTATCACCACCGCCAAGCTTGCCGCTAACGTGGGGGTCTCCGAAGCTGCGCTGTACCGGCATTTTCCCAGCAAAACGCGGATGTTCGACAGCCTGATCGAATTTATTGAAGACAGCCTGATAACGCGCATCAACCTGATTTTGCAGGACGAAAAAGAGACGTTTAACCGCCTGCGCCTGATTCTGCTGCTGGTGCTGGGTTTTGCGGAACGCAACCCGGGGCTGACGCGCATCATGACCGGCCACGCGCTGATGTTTGAACAAGACCGCCTGCAGGGCCGCATCAACCAGCTGTTCGAACGTATCGAAGCGCAGCTGCGCCAGGTGTTGAAAGAACGCAAATTGCGTGAAGGCAAGGGTTTTATCGTCGATGAAACGCTGTTGGCCAGCCAACTGCTGGCCTTCTGCGAAGGCATGCTGTCGCGCTATGTGCGCTCGGAATTCCGCTACCGCCCAACGCAGGAGTTCGACGGCCGCTGGCCGCTGCTGGCGGCTCAGCTGCAGTAAGCATAACGCCGGGCACCCGCCCGGCGTTGTTATTTAAACGCCGTACTGCTCGCGATAGGCGCGCACCGCCGCCAGGCTCGCCGCCATTTCCGGTTTCTCTTCCAGATACGTAATCAAATCCTTCAGCGTCACGATAGAGATCACCTTACAGTGATAGTCGCGCTCCACTTCCTGAATGGCGGAAATATCCGCACGGCCGCGCTCCTGGCGGTCCAGCGAGATCAGCACGCCCGCCAGCGTGGCGCCGCTGGCGCCGATAATTTCCATCGACTCACGGATCGCGGTGCCGGCGGTGATCACATCGTCCACCAACATCACGCGGCCCTGCAGCGGGCTGCCCACCAGCGAGCCGCCTTCACCGTGGGTCTTGGCCTCTTTACGGTTGAAGCAGTAAGGCACGTCGCGCTCATGATGTTCCGCCAGCGCCACGGCGGTGGTGGTGGCGATCGGAATGCCTTTATACGCCGGGCCAAACAGCAGATCGAAATCGATGCCGGAATCCATCAGCGCTTCGGCGTAAAAACGCCCCAGCAGCGCAAGATCACGCCCGGTATTAAACAGGCCGGCATTGAAGAAATACGGGCTGGTGCGGCCGGATTTCAGGGTGAACTCGCCGAATTTCAATACCTGCTTGTTAAGCGCGAACTCGATAAACTGGCGCTGATAGGCTTTCATTACTGCTTCTCCTCGTCTGATCTTGATGTCTTGTTAATACTGCCGCCCGATCGACAGGCGTAAAAAAGGCGACTTCTCAGTCGCCTTGAAAAATTAGCCCGCCAGCGCCGCTTTCTGCGCCTGGAAGATGGTTTCGATGCCCCCTCGGGCCAGCGCCAACAGCGCCAACAGCTCGTCGTGGCTGAACGGCTCGCCTTCGGCGGTGCCCTGTACCTCGATCATGCGGCCGTCTTCCATCATCACCACGTTCATGTCGGTCTCGGCGGCGGAGTCTTCAACGTACTCCAGATCGCACAACGCTTCGCCGTTGACGATGCCGACGGAAACCGCCGCCACCAGCCCCTTCATTGGGTTGGCCTTCAGCTTGCCGTTGGCCACCAACGCGTTCAGCGCATCGGCCAGCGCCACGCAGGCGCCGGAAATGGAGGCGGTGCGGGTGCCGCCGTCGGCCTGCAGCACGTCGCAGTCGAGGGTGATGGTAAACTCACCGAGCTTTTTCAGATCGACTGCGGCGCGCAGCGAGCGGGCGATCAACCGCTGGATTTCCAGCGTGCGGCCGCCCTGCTTGCCTTTAGCGGCTTCGCGCGCGTTGCGGCTGTGGGTGGAGCGCGGCAGCATGCCGTACTCAGCGGTGATCCACCCCTGGCCCTGGCCTTTCAGGAAGCGCGGAACGCCCTCTTCTACCGTGGCGGTGCACAAAACTTTGGTATCGCCAAACTCAACCAGCACTGAGCCTTCTGCGTGTTTGGTATAGTGACGGGTCAGTGTCAGTGGGCGAACTTGTTGTGGTGCTCTGCCTGCAGGACGCATGGGCTTTCTCCGGCTTCAAATCAACTATTGGCTGCGCATTATACGGGCTTCGTGACGTAATGCCTATCCTGCCCGCAGCGGCGACGCTATAATCGCCCCATCTTTTCCTATTACGGGTACGCACAATGATCCGCAGCATGACCGCCTACGCCCGGCGTGAAATCAAGGGTGAATGGGGCAGCGCAGCCTGGGAGCTGCGTTCCGTTAACCAGCGCTACTTAGAAACCTACATCCGCCTGCCGGAACAATTCCGCAGCCTGGAGCCGGTGATCCGCGAACGTATCCGTGGCCGTCTGACCCGCGGCAAGGTCGAGTGCAACCTGCGCTTCGAATTGGACCCAAGCGCGCAAAGCTCGATGATCCTGAACGAGAAACTGGCCAAACAGCTGGTTGAAGCCGCCAACTGGGTTAAAATGCAGAGCGACGAAGGGGAAATAGACCCGATCGACGTGCTGCGCTGGCCGGGCGTTATGTCCGCTCAGGAGCAGGATCTGGATGCCATCAGCGCCGAGCTGATGCAGGCGTTGGACGGCGCGCTGGATGACTTCATCGCCGCGCGCGAAAGCGAAGGCACCGCGCTGAAAGCGCTGATCGAGCAGCGCCTTGACGGCGTCAGCGCCGAAGTGGTCAAGGTGCGCGCCCAGATGCCGAACATTCTGCAGTGGCAGCGTGAGCGCCTGGTCAGCAAGCTGGAAGAAGCCCAGGTGCAGTTGGAGAACACCCGGCTGGAGCAAGAGCTGGTGCTGATGGCGCAGCGTATCGACGTGGCCGAAGAGCTGGACCGCCTGGAAGCGCACGTGAAAGAAACGCACAACATCCTGAAGAAAAAAGAAGCCGTGGGCCGCCGCCTCGACTTTATGATGCAGGAATTCAACCGCGAATCGAACACGCTGGCTTCCAAATCGATCAATGCCGAGGTCACCACCTCCGCCATCGAGCTGAAGGTGTTGATCGAGCAAATGCGCGAGCAGATCCAAAACATCGAGTGATCGCCACTTCAGCTTCTCAAGCCCGCGCCATGCGGGCTTTTTGCTTTGGTTTACGAAAAACTGCCTTGAAGAGGGAGAAAATGACAATCGGCAACTTATCCCGCCTGCCGAAAGTATTTTGTTCTAATTATCACGCAAGGTAATGAAAGGCCGACAGAGCTGTGGCTAAATGTGTTTTTTTCTGCCCGTTAGCTTTACGGACCGTTTATGCCACAAATTCTGCAATTTATTATGGCTCTGGTGGTGATCATCGCCCTGGCGCTGCTGGTCAGCAATGACCGCAAGAAAATCCGCCTGCGCTATATCATCCAGTTGCTGGTTATCGAAGGCGCTCTGGCCTATTTCTTCCTGCATTCGGCGAGCGGCCTCAGCGTGATCAAGCACGTCGCCGGCTTCTTCGAAATTCTGCTCACCTACGCCGCGCAAGGCTCGGAGTTTGTGTTTGGCGGCATGAGCAAAGACGGCATGGCGTTTATCTTCCTCGGGGTTTTGTGCCCGATAATCTTTATTTCCGCGCTGATCGGTATTTTGCAACATTTCCGTATCCTGCCGCTGATCATTCGCGCGGTCGGCACGCTGTTGTCCAAGGTCAATGGCATGGGCAAGCTGGAGTCGTTCAACGCCGTCAGTACCCTGGTGTTGGGCCAGTCGGAAAACTTTATCGCCTACAAAGGCATCATTGGCGATATCTCGCCGCGCCGCATGTACACCATGGCCGCCACGGCCATGTCGACGGTATCGATGTCGATCGTCGGCGCCTATATGTCGATGATCGACGCGCAATATGTGGTGGCGGCGCTGATCTTAAACATGTTCAGCACCTTCATCATCCTCTCGATCATCAATCCCTATCAGGTAGAAGACGAACCTGAGCTGAAGCTGAGCAAGCTGCATGAAGACCAGAGCTTCTTCGAGATGCTGGGGGAGTACATCCTGGCCGGCTTCAAGATTGCGATGATTATCGCCGCGATGCTGATCGGTTTTATTGCGCTGATCTCCGCCGTTAACGCGCTGTTCGCCGCCGTTTTCGGCATCAGCTTCCAGCAGATCCTGGGTTATGTGTTCTATCCGCTGGCCTGGCTGATCGGCATCCCGGCGCAGGACGCGCTGCAGGCCGGCAGCATCATGGCCACCAAGCTGGTGGCCAATGAGTTTGTCGCGATGATAGAGCTGAAGAAAATCGCCGCCGAACTGTCACCGCGCGGCATCGGCATTTTGTCGGTGTTCCTGGTGTCGTTCGCCAACTTCGCCTCCATCGGCATCGTCGCCGGAGCCATCAAAGGGCTGAACGAACGCCAGGGCAACGTGGTTTCCCGCTTCGGCCTGAAGCTGGTCTATGGCTCCACGTTGGTTAGCCTGCTATCGGCCGCCGTCGCCGGGCTGGTGCTCTAATCGCGCATCCCGGCCTGCGGGCCGGGATAGCCGTCAAAACGCCACGCACACCGGCGCATCCACCCGCATCACCGAATCCTGTGCAAACTGCCGCTTGTAGCTGCTGCGCAGGGCTTCGATATTCCCCTCGCTCTCTTTACCCGGCGCATGGATCAGCAGCAGCGCCTTGCTGTTTTCACGCGCCAGTTTGCCGTCGTTGCCCAGCCACTGCCCCTTGGCGTCAAACACCGACAGCCCGTCTTTAAAGCGCGGCGTCACCTGCCGATCGACAAAGGTCTGCCATTCGGCGGCGGTGATTGCCGGGCCTGCGGGGCGGTTGAGGCCAAAATAGAGCGTGGTCTGGATCATCGGATCGCCGGCGTTGCAGGCTGGAGCCGGTTTCGGCGCCAGGCCGTTATGGCCCGGCGCCGCGCAGCTGCTCAGCAACATGGCGGCGACCGCCGCAACCAGCATCGGGGTGTGTTTCATGATGTCGTGATTCCTCATTGGGGGCCGTCCGGCCCGATCATCGCCTGCAAAAAGCATAGTCAGCGGCGGAAACTAACGCGAAATTTCTAATGCTTTTATCAGTGCAGTAATGTTAAAAAAGGCAGAAGGCAAGTATAAAAACGCGAATATAAATTAGTTAAACTAATCCGAAATGCCATTGGTGAAAAAAACTCAGTGGCGCACAGCCCCGGCGGCGATTACCCTGCCGGCCAGCGTATTTATCCCTGCCACCCAGTGAAAACCTTATGTTACTGAGCATTCTTTATATCATCGGCATCACCGCCGAAGCCATGACCGGCGCGTTGGCCGCCGGCCGCCGCCAGATGGACATGTTTGGCGTGATTATCATCGCTTCGGTCACGGCGATCGGCGGCGGTTCGGTGCGCGATATGCTGCTCGGCCATTTCCCACTGGGCTGGGTCAAGCATCCGGAATATATCGTGATTGTCGCCATTGCGGCGATTGTCACCACCTGGGTGGCGCCGCTGATGCGCCACCTGCGCCGCCTGTTTCTGGTGCTGGACGCCGTGGGTCTGATTGTGTTTTCCATCATTGGCGCGCAGGTCGCGCTGGATATGGGGCACAGCGCGATCATCGCCGCGATTGCCGCGGTGATCACCGGCGTCTTCGGCGGCGTGCTGCGCGATATGTTCTGCAACCGTATCCCGCTGGTGTTTCAAAAAGAAATTTACGCCGGCATCTCCTTCAGCGCCGCCTGGCTGTATATCGGCCTGCAGCATCTCAGCCTGCCGCATAATCTGGTGGTGATCATCACCCTGGTGGCCGGGTTGAGCGCGCGCCTGATCGCCCTGCGTTTTCGCCTCGGCCTGCCGGTGTTCAACTACCAGCATCCGGATCACTGACGATGCGGCAGCATGTGCTGCGCCAAATAGTCCACAAACACTCGGACTTTGGGCAACATATGGCGGTTTGACGGCCAAACCGCGGAGAAAAAACCCTGCTCAGGGGTGTGATTTTCCAACACCGCCGTCAGCCGCCCGGCCTGCAACGCCGGCCCCAGGGAGAAATCCGGCAGATAAGCAATGCCCAGCCCTTCCTGCGCCGCGTGAATTAGCCCCTCGACGCTGTTGAAGCTCATCGTCACCGGCAGCCTTAGCTGCAGCGCGTCGTCGCCTGTCTGCAACAGCCACGCCTGCAGCTGTTGCCCGCTTGGGAAACGATAGCGCAGGCAATCGTGATCGAGTAAATCCGTCGGGGTCAACGGCGTGCCTCGTCGGCGAAAATAGTCCGGCGCACCGACCAATACCTGTCGAAACGGCCCAATGCGGCGCACCATCAGGCGTGAATCGGCCAGCTCGCCGCCGCGCACCGCCACGTCTATCCCCTCGGCGATCAGGTCCACTATCCGGTCGTTAAAATCCACGTCCAGTTCGACCTCGGGATAACGCGCCCTAAACTCAGCCAATAGCGGCACCAGCATGCGATAACCGATGGCGGGCATGCTAACCCGCAACCTGCCGCGCGGCGCATCCGAGATGCGCGCCATTTCAGCTTGGGCATTTTCAATTTCGCTGACGATGCGCTGGCAGCGTTCGAAGAACAGCGCCCCTTCATCGGTCAAATTAATCCGCCGGGTGCTGCGGTTGAACAACCTGACGCCCAACGATTCCTCCAGCCGCGCAATGCTCTTGCCAATGGCGGAGGCCGAGACCCCCAGTCGTTCTCCGGCGGCGACGAAGCTGCGCAATTCGGCGGCGCGCACAAAAGCCAACAGCCCGCTCAGACTTTCCATCAGCGTCTCCAATTAGAGCGTTTATGTCCTTAAAATATGGAATATAGCCTTATTTTTTGCCGATTAAATCCTCTTTATCATCATTGTCCATCACGCGCCCCTTTACCGGAGTTCCCCATGAACGATCATCCCCCCTATCAAGAGAGCACGCACCCGCAGCGCTGGGTGATCCTGTTCTCCGTCTGCCTGGCCGGCCTGATCATGCCGATCAACTTTACCGGCCCGGCAGCCTCTCTGTCCGCCATCGCCACCAGGTTGGGCGGCGGCATGGTGGCCCTGAGCTGGGTCACCAATGCCTTTATGCTGACCTTTGGCTGCAGCCTGATGATCGCCGGTGCTTGCGCCGACCGTTTCGGGCGTAAGCGGATATTTGTCGGTGGGCTGGCGGCGCTCACCCTGAGTTCGCTGGCCATGCCGGCGGTGCAAAATATTTTGTCCTTCGACGCGCTCCGGGCGTTGCAGGGCTTTGCCGCAGCCGCGGCGTTTGCCGGCGGCACTGCGGGGCTGGCTCAGGTGTTTAGCGGGGCCGAACGGACCAAAGCCTTCAGCCTGTTAGGCACCACCTTCGGCCTCGGCCTGGCGTTTGGCCCGTTGCTGGCCGGATTGCTAACGCAGCACTTTGGCTGGCAGGCCATTTTTCTGTTCGTGGCGCTGCTGAGCGCCATAGCCCTGCTCAGCGGCCTGCGCTATATGCCCGAATCCCGCGATCCCGCCGCCTCGACGCTGGACTGGCCCGGTGCGGCCACCTTTACACTCGCTCTGACGCTGTTGACCTATGCCGTGCTGCTGGTGCCCGACAGCGGCTGGGGCAGCGCAACGGTGCTCGTCCCGCTGCTTGGCGCGCTGCTGTGCATGCTGGCCTTTATCGCGGTCGAGCGGCGCATGCAGCGGCCAATGCTCGATCTGTCGCTGTTCCGCTACCCGCGTTTTGTCGGCGTGCAGTTTCTGGCGGCGGCGCCGGCCTATTCCTACGTGGTGCTGTTGGTATTGCTGCCGCAGCGGTTTATCGGTATTGAGGGCTACAGCGCCGTCAAAGCCGGCATGATGATGATGGCGCTGTCCGCGCCGTTGCTGGTCTTGCCAATCCTGGCTGGGCTGCTGGCGCGGCGTTTTTCCGCCGGCGTCATTTCAAGCCTGGGCCTGCTCACGTGTGCCGCCGGTTTGATGTGGCTGGCGCAGTACTCGCCGGGACAGCCGTTCATGCGGCTGGTACTGCCGATGCTGACTATTGGCTGCGGCATCAGCCTGCCCTGGGGATTGATGGATGGCCTGGCGGTCAGCGTAGTGCCGCGGGAGCGCGCGGGCATGGCCACCGGTATTTTCAGCACGGTCCGCGTCGCTGGAGAAGGCATCGCACTGGCGGTGGTGGGTGCTTTGCTGGCCATGCTGGTGGAGCGGCATTTCCCACTTCCGCCGCCGGCGGACGCCGGTGCGGTCGCCCATCGTCTGGCTCTGGGGAACCTGCTCAATACCGACGCCGGGCAGCTTAAGCAAAGCTACGAGTCTGCGTTTAACCTCCTGTTGCAGATTCTGGCGCTGACGACGCTATTTTCCGCCATCATCGTTTTTCTGTTTCTGCGCCATCCCGCTGAACGGGTGGATCCTGTGCAACCTCCCCGCGCGGCAAATCTCGAATAAATTGTCATCTGCGAAGCGGCGCGCAAAAGCGCCGCCTTTTACGGCAAAACCGCAGATATTTACCCATCCGTCGCGCAAATCCGCCATTTTGACGTTTTTTCACCACAAAGACGCGGGCAAAATGCGAGCTAACGCTGCATCCCGCGCGTTAGCCGTGTATACTGTGCGGAGAAAATACACATCCGCTGTTATTGGCATATCAACCGCTATCAACGAACATCATCATGGCTCAAGGCACGCTTTATATTGTCTCTGCTCCCAGTGGCGCAGGTAAATCAAGTCTGATTCAGGCTTTGTTAAAGACGCAACCGCTGTACGACACGCAGGTTTCGGTTTCGCACACTACGCGCGACAGCCGCCCGGGCGAACTTCACGGCGAGCATTATTTCTTCGTCTCAAAAGATGAATTCCGCCGGATGATTGAGCAGGATGCGTTTCTTGAGCATGCCGAAGTGTTCGGCAACTATTACGGCACCTCGCGCGCCGCCATCGAGCAAGTCTTGTCGACGGGCGTAGACGTTTTTCTGGATATCGACTGGCAGGGCGCGCAGCAAATCCGCGCCAAAATGCCGCAGGCGCGCAGCATCTTCATTCTGCCGCCGTCCAAGGAAGAACTGGGCCGCCGCCTGCGCGGCCGCGGGCAAGACTCCGAAGAGGTGATCGCCAAGCGCATGGCTCAGGCCGTAGCGGAAATGACGCACTACGCGGAGTACGATTATTTAATCGTGAACGATGATTTCGATCTGGCGCTGTCCGATCTGAAAACCATTATTCGCGCCGAACGCCTGCGTTTAGGCCGCCAATTATTGCGGCATGACGCTTTAATCAGCAAACTATTGGCAGACTGAAGGCAGTTTCAGTATTATGCCCAGTCTTTTCGTCACCTGTGGAGTAGCACAAATATGGCACGCGTAACTGTTCAAGACGCTGTAGAGAAAATTGGTAACCGTTTTGACCTGGTGTTGGTCGCTGCTCGTCGGGCGCGTCAAATCCAGACCGGCGGCAAAGATGCACTGGTTCCGGAAGAGAACGACAAGTACACCGTTATCGCCCTGCGCGAAATCGAAGAAGGCCTGATCACCAGCCAGATCCTCGATGTGCGTGAGCGTCAAGAGCAGCAAGAGCAGGAAGCCGCAGAGATCCAGGCGGTTACCGCGATTGCTGAAGGTCGTCGTTAATTAGACTGCGAGTCTGCCTTGTACCTGTTTGAAAGCCTGAATCTGCTGATTCAACGTTACCTGCCTGAGGAGCAGATTAAGCGCCTCAAACAGGCATACCTCGTTGCACGTGATGCTCACGAGGGACAGACACGCTCCAGCGGTGAGCCCTACATTACTCACCCGGTCGCCGTGGCCTGCATTCTGGCGGAAATGCGTCTCGACCACGAGACGCTGATGGCAGCCCTGCTGCACGACGTCATCGAAGACACCCCGGCCACCTATCAGGATATGGAACAGCTTTTCGGCAAAAGCGTCGCCGAACTGGTTGAAGGCGTATCCAAGCTCGACAAGCTGAAGTTCCAGGATAAAAAAGAAGCGCAGGCGGAGAACTTCCGCAAAATGATCATGGCGATGGTGCAGGATATCCGCGTCGTGCTGATCAAGCTGGCCGACCGTACGCACAACATGCGGACCCTCGGTTCGCTGCGCCCGGACAAACGCCGGCGCATCGCGCGTGAAACCCTGGAAATCTACAGCCCGCTGGCCCACCGCCTGGGTATCCACCACCTGAAAACCGAGCTGGAAGAGCTGGGCTTTGAGGCGCTGTACCCGAACCGCTACCGCGTGATCAAAGAAGTGGTGAAAGCCGCGCGCGGCAACCGTAAAGAGATGATTCAAAAAATCCTCTCCGAGATCGAAGGGCGGTTGACCGAAGCCGGCATTCCTTGCCGCGTCAGCGGAAGGGAAAAACATCTCTATTCCATCTACCTCAAGATGCACCTGAAAGAGCAGCGTTTCCATTCGATTATGGATATCTACGCGTTCCGGGTGATCGTGAAAGAGGTGGATACCTGCTATCGGGTGCTCGGCCAGGCTCACAGCCTGTATAAACCGCGCCCGGGCCGGGTAAAAGACTACATCGCCATTCCCAAGGCCAACGGCTATCAATCGCTGCATACTTCGCTGATCGGCCCGCACGGCGTGCCGGTTGAGGTGCAGATCCGCACCGAAGATATGGATCAGATGGCCGAAATGGGGGTTGCCGCACACTGGGCTTATAAAGAAAAAGAACAGGGCGAAACCGGCACCACGGCGCAAATCCGCGCGCAGCGCTGGATGCAAAGCCTGCTGGAGCTGCAGCAAAGCGCCGGCAGCTCGTTTGAATTTATCGAGAGCGTCAAATCCGATCTGTTCCCGGACGAGATTTACGTTTTCACCCCGGAAGGCCGCATCGTCGAACTGCCGGCGGGCGCCACGCCGGTCGACTTCGCCTACGCGGTGCACACCGATATCGGCCATGCCTGCGTCGGCGCGCGCGTCGATCGCCAGCCGTATCCGCTGTCGCAGTCGCTGACCAGCGGCCAGACGGTAGAGATCATCACCGCGCCGGGCGCGCGGCCGAATGCCGCCTGGCTGAACTTTGTCGTCAGCTCGAAAGCGCGCGCCAAAATCCGCCAAATGCTGAAAAACCTCAAGCGCGACGACTCCGTCGGCCTTGGCCGCCGTTTGCTGAACCATGCGCTGGGCGGCAGCCGCAAGCTGGCTGAAATCCCGCAGGAAAACATCCAGCACGAGCTGGAGCGCATGAAGCTGGCGACGCTGGACGATCTGCTGGCGGAAATCGGCCTCGGCAACGCCATGAGCGTTGTCGTGGCCAAAAACCTGCAGGGCGACCAATCCAATCTGGGCACCTCTTCCGGCGTGCGCAACCTGGCTATCAAGGGTGCGGACGGCGTGCTGATCACCTTCGCCAAATGCTGCCGGCCAATACCGGGCGACCCGATTATCGCCCACGTCAGCCCGGGCAAAGGGCTGGTGATCCACCACGAGTCCTGCCGCAACATCCGCGGCTACCAGAAAGAGCCTGAGAAATTCATGGCGGTAGAGTGGGATAAAGAGACCGAGCAGGAGTTTATCGCCGAGATCAAGGTGGATATGTTCAACCATCAGGGCGCGCTGGCCAACCTGACGGCGGCCATCAACGCGGCCGAATCGAATATTCAAAGCCTGAATACCGAAGAGAAAGACGGTCGGGTTTATAGCGCCTTTATCCGCTTGACCACCCGCGATCGCATCCACTTGGCAAACATTATGCGTAAAATCCGTATCATGCCGGATGTGATTAAAGTTAACCGCAACCGAAATTAGCGCTTATGAGTCCTGAACGCTATGCGCGGATTTGTGAAATGCTCGCTACCCGGCAGCCGGATCTGACGGTCTGCCTGGAGCAGGTGCACAAGCCGCATAACGTCTCCGCCATTATCCGCACCGCCGACGCCGTCGGCGTGCATCAGGTGCATGCCGTGTGGCCCACCACCCGCATGCGTACCCTGGTTTCCTCCGCTGCCGGCAGCAACAGCTGGGTGAATGTCAAAACCCACCGCACCATTTCCGACGCGGTAGGCCACCTGAAAGCCCAGGGCATGCAAATTCTGGCGACCAATCTGTCCGCCCGCGCGGTCGACTTCCGCGAGGTGGATTACACCCGCCCCACCTGCGTGCTGCTGGGCCAGGAAAAAACCGGCATCACCGAAGAAGCGCTGGCGCTGGCCGATCGGGACATCATCATTCCGATGATCGGCATGGTGCAGTCACTTAACGTGTCGGTGGCCTCGGCCTTGATCCTGTACGAAGCGCAGCGCCAGCGGCAAAACGCCGGCCTGTATCGCCGCGAACGCAGCATGCTCGACGAAGAAGAGCAGCAGCGCCTGCTGTTTGAAGGCGGCTATCCGGTGCTGGCCAACGTGGCCAAGCGCAAAGGGCTGCCGCGCCCGCACATCGACGAACAAGGCCAGGTGGTCGCCGACGCCGAATGGTGGGCGACCATGCAGGCAACGGTACGCAAATGAAAGGCCGCCTGCTGGATGCTGTCCCACTCACCACGCTTTCCGGGGTTGGCGCCAGCCAGGCGGGCAAACTGGCCAAGATTGGCCTGGAAACCATTCAGGACCTGTTGCTGCACCTGCCGTTGCGCTACGAAGACCGTACCCGACTCTATCCGATAAACGACCTGCTGCCGGGCATCTACGCCACGGTGGAAGGAGAGGTGCTGCGCAGCGACATCAGCTTCGGCCGCCGGCGCATGCTGACCTGCCAGATCAGCGACGGCACCGGCATCCTCACCATGCGTTTCTTCAACTTCAATGCGGCGATGAAGAACAGCCTGGCCACCGGCCGCCGCGTGACCGCCTATGGCGAAATCAAGCGCGGCAACCACGGCGCGGAGATCATCCACCCGGAATATCGCGTGCAGGGCGAAAGCAGCGAAGTGGAGCTGCAAGAGTCGCTGACGCCGGTCTACCCCACCACCGAAGGCATCAGGCAGGCCACGCTGCGCAAGCTGACCGATCAGGCGCTGGAGCTGCTGGACACCTGCGCCATCGCCGAACTGCTGCCGCCGGAGCTGAGCGGCGGGCTGATGAGCCTGCCGCAGGCGCTGCACACCCTGCATCGCCCGCCGCCGGATATCCAGCTGGCGGATCTGGAACAGGGTAAGCACCCGGCGCAAAAACGCCTGATCCTCGAAGAACTGCTGGCGCATAACCTCAGCATGCTGGCGGTACGCGCCGGTGCGCAGAGCTATCAGGCGCTGCCGCTGCTGCCGGATGACCGATTAAAAAATCAGTTCCTCGCCCAGTTGCCGTTCTCACCGACCGGGGCGCAGACGCGAGTGGTGGCGGATATCGAAGCCGATATGCAAAAAGGCTTCCCGATGATGCGTCTGGTGCAGGGCGACGTCGGCTCCGGCAAAACGTTGGTGGCGGCGTTGGCGGCATTGCGCGCCATCGCCCACGGCAAGCAGGTGGCGCTGATGGCGCCGACCGAGCTGCTGGCCGAACAGCACGCCAACAACTTCCGCCAGTGGTTCGAACCGCTGGGGCTGGAAGTGGGCTGGCTGGCCGGCAAACAAAAGGGCAAGGCGCGTATTGCGCAGCAGGAGGCCATCGCCAGCGGCCAGGTGTCGATGGTGGTCGGCACCCACGCTATCTTCCAGGAACAGGTGCAGTTCAACGGCCTGGCCCTGGTGATCATCGACGAACAACACCGCTTTGGCGTGCACCAACGGCTGGCGCTGTGGGAAAAAGGCGAAGAGCAAGGCTTCCACGCACACCAGTTGATCATGACCGCCACGCCGATCCCGCGCACGCTGGCGATGACCGCTTACGCCGATCTCGATACTTCGGTCATCGACGAACTGCCGCCGGGCAGAACGCCGGTCACCACCGTCGCTATTCCCGATACCCGCCGCGCCGACATTATCCAACGGGTGAAGAGCGCCTGTATGGAAGAAGGCCGCCAGGCGTACTGGGTCTGTACGCTGATTGAAGAGTCCGAACTGTTGGAAGCGCAGGCGGCGGAAGCTACCTGGGAAGAATTGAAAACCGCGCTGCCCGAACTGAAGGTGGCGTTGGTGCATGGCCGTATGAAGGCGCAGGAAAAGCAGGCGGTGATGCAGGCCTTTAAGCAGGGCGAGCTGCAGCTGCTGGTCGCCACCACGGTGATCGAGGTGGGCGTCGACGTGCCTAACGCCAGCCTGATGATTATCGAAAACCCCGAGCGGCTGGGGCTGGCGCAGCTGCACCAGCTGCGCGGGCGCGTGGGTCGCGGCGCCGTGGCCTCGCACTGCGTGCTGCTGTACAAAACGCCGCTGAGCAAAACCGCGCAAAAACGCCTGCAGGTGCTGCGCGACAGCAACGACGGCTTTGTGATAGCCCAGCGCGATCTGGAGATCCGCGGTCCGGGCGAGCTGTTGGGCACCCGCCAGACCGGCAGCGCCGAGTTCAAAGTCGCGGACCTGCTGCGCGACCAGGCGATGATCCCGGAAGTGCAGCGTGTCGCTCGTCATATCCACCAGCAGTACCCGGAGCACGCCCGCGCGCTGATCGAGCGCTGGCTGCCGGAGAAGGCACGCTACTCCAACGCATAAAAAAGGGCGCCCGCGGCGCCCTTTTCCATTACCCCATCCCGAGCATCATCCCACCGTCGGGAATACCGGCAGCAGCAGATACAGCTTGATGACGATGGCATTGGCGATATCGATAAAGAACGCCCCGACCATCGGCACCACCAGGAACGCCAGGTGCGACGGCCCGAAACGATCGGTGATCGCCTGCATGTTGGCGATCGCCGTCGGAGTGGCGCCCATACCGAAGCCGCAGTGACCGGCGGCCAATACCGCCGCATCGTAGTTCTTGCCCATCACCCGGTAGGTGACAAAAATCGCATACAGCGCCATCACCAGCGTCTGCACCGCCAGGATAGCCAGCATCGGCAGCGCCAGCGAGGCCAGCTCCCACAGGCGCAGGCTCATCAGCGCCATCGCCAGGAACAGCGACAGGCTGACGTTGCCCAATACCGATACCGCCCGCTCAAACACGGTGTAGAAGCCGGTGAAGGCCAGCGTGTTGCTGAGGATCACCCCGACGAACAGCACGCAGACGAAATTGGGCAGCTCAAACACCGTGCCGTTCAGCAGGCCGGAGATCAGCTGCCCCAGACTCAGGCAGATGGCGATCATGGCGATGGTTTCAATCATCACCAGCGAGGTGATCAGACGGCCGCTTTCCGGTTTTTCAAAGCCGCTCGGCTGCACGCTGTCCTCCGGCGTACCTTCCGGCGTGGAGGAGTGCTTAACCAGATAACGCGCCACCGGCCCGCCGATCAGGCCGCCCAGCACCAGGCCGAAGGTGGCGCAGGCCATGGCGACTTCCGTTGCGTTTTCAAAGCCGTAGCGTTCAATGAACAGCTTGCTCCAGGCCGCGCCGGTGCCATGGCCGCCGGAGAGGGTGATAGAACCGGCGATCAGGCCCATCAACGGGTCCAGGCCCAGCATTTTCGCCATGCCAATGCCGATGGCGTTCTGCACCAGCAGCAACCCCAGCACCACAAACAGGAACACCATCAGCGCCTTGCCGCCGGCGCGCAAACGCGCCAGGTTGGCGTTCAGACCGATTGTGGCGAAGAAGGCCAGCATCAACGGATCCTTCAGCGACATATCGAAGCTGATTTCCCAGTTGGCGAACTTTTTCATGGCTAACAGCAGGAGGGCCACCAGCAGACCACCGGCGACCGGTGCGGGAATGGTGTATTTTCTCAGCAACGGGATGCTTTTGACGCACTTGCCCCCAAGGAGCAGAACCAGCGTTGCCGCGACTAACGTGCCATAAGTATCAAGATGAAACATCCAGGTACTCCCTGTGAGGATAAATATCCAATAGAAAATAATAAGTTATAGAAAACCACTTAGTTTTTAAACTTGATGAATGCGGGATTAGAAGGAAAAAACGCTGCGAAGACAAGAAAAAATGAATAAAAATGCGACATAAATGCGAAAGAACCTAACAGAATATTTGGGCGCAACCGTTTGCTTTTGCGGGACGGATCATTAAAATGCCCTCTTTGCCGTTTCTGGAAACGCCACACCATGACCCTGTCATCCTCTGAGCTTGATGCCGTGCAAAAAGCCGCCGCCACGCCCCGCGCCAGTGAACTGATTTATCGCCTGGAAGATCGCCCGCCGCTGCCGCAAACGCTGTTTGCCGCCGGTCAGCATCTGCTGGCGATGTTCGTGGCGGTGATCACCCCGGCCCTGTTGATCTGCCAGGCCCTGGGCCTGCCAGCGCAGGATACCCAGCACATCATCAGCATGTCGTTGTTCGCTTCCGGTCTGGCTTCCATTCTGCAAATCAAAACCTGGGGGCCGGTCGGCTCCGGCCTGCTGTCGATTCAGGGTACCAGCTTCAACTTCGTATCGCCGCTGATCATGGGCGGTTTGGCGCTGAAAAACGGCGGCGCCGACGTGCCGACCATGATGGCCGCGCTGTTCGGCACGCTGATGGTCGCCTCCTGCACCGAGATCCTGCTGTCGCGGGTGCTGCACCTGGCGCGCCGCGTCATCACCCCGCTGGTCTCGGGCATCGTTGTGATGATTATCGGGCTGTCGCTGATTCAGGTCGGGCTGACGTCGATCGGCGGCGGCTATGCCGCGATGAACGGGGGCAGCTTCGGCTCACCGAAAAACCTGCTGCTGGCCGGCGCGGTACTGGTGGTGATTATCCTGCTGAACCGCCAGCGCAACCCTTACCTGCGCGTTGCCTCGCTGGTGATCGCCATGGCGGTCGGCTACCTGCTGGCCTGGGCGATGGACATGCTGCCTGCGGGCCAACCGGCGCCGCAAACGGCGGCGATCACCCTCCCAACGCCGCTGTACTACGGCCTGGGCTTTGACTGGAACCTGCTGCTGCCGCTGATGCTGATCTTTATGGTCACTTCGCTGGAAACCATCGGCGACATCACCGCCACGTCCGACGTCTCCGAGCAGCCGGTCAGCGGCCCGCTGTACATGAAGCGCCTGAAAGGCGGCGTGCTGGCCAACGGCCTGAACTCGATGCTGTCCGCGGTGTTCAACACCTTCCCCAACTCCTGTTTCGGCCAGAATAACGGCGTGATCCAGCTGACCGGCGTCGCCAGCCGCTACGTCGGCTTTGTGGTGGCGCTGATGCTGATCGCATTGGGGTTGTTCCCGGCGGTGGCCGGCTTCGTGCAACACATCCCCGAGCCGGTGCTCGGCGGCGCCACCATCGTGATGTTCGGCACCATCGCCGCCTCCGGGGTGCGCATCGTGTCGCGCGAACGCCTGAACCGCCGCGCCATCATGATCATGGCGCTGTCGCTGGCCGTCGGCATGGGCGTGTCCCAACAGCCGCTGATCCTGCAGTTCGCGCCGGACTGGCTGAAAACCCTGCTCTCTTCCGGCATCGCCGCCGGCGGCATTACCGCCATCGTGCTGAACCTGGTGTTCCCGCACGAGCACGAACAGAAATAATTCCCCCTTTCCCACCAAACGGCCGCCTGCGGCCGTTTTTTATTGTCTATCAGACCATTGCCCTTGAGATGCCCGGCCAATTGCGGCATAAACAGGGTATCTTTTTTGACCGATGCGGATGTAGACGATGAAATTTATCGGAAAACTGTTGCTGACGTTGCTTTTGATCGTCGTGCTGCTGTACGTGGTGGGGCAAACCCGCTGGGCGGCCGGCCAGCTGAGCGATTGGGTCAGCGACAACGGCCAATACCGCCTGTCGGTAGGGAAAATCACGCACTCGTGGCGCCAGCCGGGCCAAATCAGCCTGGAGGACGTCCAGCTGGCGAGAAACAATCAGCCGCCGGCGCTGGCGGCCAAAACGGTCGATCTGGGCCTCAGCCTGCGCCAGATCACCGAACCGCGCTATTTCCACAGCGTCACGCTGCGCGACGGCACCCTGAACATCCAGCAGCAAGCGGCGGCGCTGCCGCTGCAGGCCGAGGTGCTGCAGCTGAGCAACATGGCGCTGCAATCCAGCGATGAAAGCTGGCAGATCAACGCGCAAAAGGTGAATGCCGGCATCACGCCATGGCAACCCAAGGCCGGCCATGTGCTGGGGGAAAACAACCAGTTCCAGTTCAGCGCCGGCTCGATGACGCTGAACGGCATCCCGGCCTCGCAGGTGTTGGTGCAGGGTGAGCTGAAGCAGAATCAACTGTTGCTGAGCAACTTCGGCGCCGATCTGGCGCAGGGTGATCTGACCGGGGTCGCCAGCCGCGCCACCGACGGCAGCTGGCAGGTGGAACGCCTGCGGCTGAGCGGCGTGCGCATGCAAACGCCATTGACGCTGGAACAGTTCATGCAGCGCTTCACCCAGCTGCCACCGATCACCCTCAAACGCTTTGACCTGATCGACGCGCGGCTGGAAGGCAAGGAATGGGCGTTCAACGATCTCGACCTGTCGCTGCAAAACGTCGGCTTCAAACAGGGCGACTGGAGCAGCCAGGACGGTTCGCTGAACTTCAACGCCAGCGATATGATCAACGGCGGTTTCCATCTGATCGATCCGATCATGAACATGCGGCTGTCGCCCGCCGGCATCGCGATTCAGCAGTTCACCACCCGCTGGGAAGGCGGCCTGCTGCGCACCTCCGGCAACTGGCTGCGCGCGACCAAACGTCTGCAGCTGGACGAAGTGGCCATGGCGGCGCTGGAGTACACCCTGCCGATCAACTGGCGCGAACTGTGGCTGAAGCCCTTGCCGTCGTGGCTGGCGGAGGTTTACGTCAACAAGCTGACCACCAACCGCAATCTGATCATCGATATCAATCCGGACTTCCCGTTCCAGATCACCGCGCTGGACGGCTACGGCAGCAATCTGCTGCTGGCGCGCGAACATCAATGGGGCATCTGGTCCGGCGCGTTGAACCTGAACGGCAGCGAAGCCACCTTCAACAAGATCGACGTGCGCCGCCCTTCCCTGGCGCTGACCGCCGACGCGGGGCAAATTGATGTCACCGAGCTCAGCGCCTTTATGCCGCAGGGCTTGCTGGAGGCTAAAGTCAGGGTCGATCAGCTGCCGGGCAAACCTTTCCAGCTGTCGCTGAATGGCCGCTCGGTGCCGGTGAATACGTTGCAGCAGTGGGGATGGCAGCCGGTGCCGCTAACGGGTGACGGCAACCTGCAGCTGCAGTTGAAAGGGCTGTTGAACAGCGACGGGCCGTTCAAGGCTTCGCTGAAAGGCGCGCTGCAGGCCACCGCCGACGGCCAGACGGTCAACCAGCAGCTGCCGTAATGCGCACGCGGCCCTCCACGCTGGAAGGGCCGCGATCTCAGCCTTCTGCCACCTCGCAACCGCCCTGATCCAGGGGACCTTCCGGCGCGGCAGGCAGCACCATGTAAGTGCCTTCAAATACCGCGCCTTTGTCGTCGTCACCGAACAGGTGTACTTCGGCCTGCACGCGCGCGCGGCGGCCGCGCGCCAGGCGCGCCAGATCGCCGCTCAACGAGCCGAGATCCGCTACCGCCCGCGGCCGGCCGGTGATCGGTTTGCTGTAGCGGATATGCGCATCCGCCAGAATGATGGTGCCGCCCAGATGACGCTCGCGCAGCAGCAGCCAGATCAGCCCCCAGGCGGTCAGGGTCGCCAACGAGAACAGGCTGCCGGCGAACAGCGTATGGTGTGGGTTCTGGTTGCCGATCTCCGGCATGGTGGTGACAAAACGCTGGCCGGTGTATTGGCTTATGCGCACGCCCATTTTCTCGCTCAGCGGAATATGCTCATACCAGGCCTGCTGCAGCTGCCCGCACCAGTCGGGGCGATGCAGGATATCGTCCAGCGTCGCGACCGGCTTGATCATCAGAAAGTGGCGGATAGGGGTGGTCTGCGGCGCCGTGATCTCACCCTGATTGACGAAGCCCAGCTTGGCGAAGAAATCCACCGCATCCTCGCGGGCGCTACACACCACGCGTTTAACGCCTTCCTGGCGCGCCACCGACTCAAGGGTCATCGCCACCAGCGTCCCCAGCCCTTTGTCCTGCACCGTAGGGTCGACCGCCAGGAAGCGGATAGCCGCCTCGTTGTCGGCATTGATATACAGCCGCCCAATAGCGACAATTTTTCCGACCTCGTCCACCACCATTTGGTGGTGCGCCATGGCGTCATAGGCATCCTTTTCCGAACCCACCGGCTGGTGCAGCGGCTTGCGCAGCATTTCCCAGCGAAACTGGTAATAATCCTTCAGTTCTTGCTCTGTTACGGGTACTCGTAGGTGATACATAGACGCCTTCTCTCTCAGAATGCTTAGACCTGCAGCCAGAATGTCACCGGCCCATCGTTCACCAACGCCACCTGCATGTCGGCGGCGAACTCGCCGGTCTGGGTTTCTACGCCGCGTTCGCGGCACTGGCCAACAAAATATTGGTACAACCGATCGGCCTCCTGCGGCGCGGCGCCGCGCGAGAAGCTGGGCCTCATGCCCTTCTGGGTATCCGCCGCCAGAGTGAACTGCGACACCACCAGCAGGCTGCCTCCCGCCTGCTGGACATTCAGATTCATCTTGTCGTTCTCGTCGCCAAAAATGCGATACCCCAGCACGCGCTCACACAGGCGCACGGCTTTCTGTTCGTTATCGCCCTGCTCCACGCCCAACAACACTAACAAACCGGGGCCAATCTTGCCTACCGTCTCTCCCTCAACCGTTACGCTGGCGTTTAGCACCCGTTGAATTAACGCAATCATACATCCTGCCCTTCTTGTTGCTGTTCCTGTTGTGCCGCCTTCTGCCGGCGGTAGTCACGGTATTCGCCAATCGTGACGGTGATTTCCGCACCGAGCAACACGATACACCAGCTCCAATAGACCCACAGGAATAAAATCGGGATCACCGCCAGCACGCCGTAAATCAACTGGTAGGACGGGAACATGGTGACGTACAGCGCAAAGCCTTTCTTGCCCAGCTCGAACAGCAGCCCCGCCACCAGCGCGCCGATCAGCGCATCTTTCGGCGGCACCCGCACCGTCGGCACGATGCAATACAACAGCCAGAACGAGATCCACGACAGGATCAGCGGGAAAATGCGCAGCACCTGATCTACCAGGCCGTTGACGCCGGTTTGCGCCAGCCAGTTGAGCGACAGCAAATAAGAACTGATGGCCATGCTGGCGCCCACCAGCAGCGGCCCCAGGGTCAGCACCATCCAGTACACCGCGAAAGAAAAGACGATTGGCCGCTTGTTCTTGCTGCGCCAGATGGTGTTCAGCACGCTGTCCACCGAGGAGATCAGCAGCAGCGCGGTAACGATCAGCCCGCAGGTGCCGACGGCGGTCATCTTGTTGGAGTTGGCGACAAACTGTTCCAGATAGCGCTGGATCACGTTGCCGGCCGCCGGCATGAAATTGGAAAAAATAAAGCTCTTCAGCTGCGCGCTGATGTCGGAAAACATCGGGAAAGCGGCGAACAGCGCAAACACCACCGTCACCAGCGGCACCAGCGACAGCAGCGAGACATAAGCCAGGTGGCCCGCCAGCATGGTCAGGCCGTCGCTGTCGATGCGCTGGTACAGCAGCCGGCCGAAGGTGACGCCGGGCTTAATCGAAGAGGGCAGCTTTTTGCGGCGGAAAAACGACATGGACACTCCTTGATGTCAGTTTCACCCTATGGATTTCACGCTGCAGCTTGAAAAACGGCGGGTAGGGACGCCTTAAGCTTAACGCGCCCCGTTCATTGGGCAAAATACGCGGGCACCACGTCGCGATCGCTCACCAGCACCGCTTTGATCCCCAGCGCCTGCGCAGCGGCGACGTTCGCCGGCACATCGTCGAAGAACACCGCGTCTTCCGCCGCGGCGTTTTCCGCGTTCAGCACGTGCAGATAGATATTGGCGTCCGGCTTACGCATGCCGAGATCCTGCGACAGATACAGATGGTCCGCCGCGGTGGCGACTTCCGGATAGTGCTGCGGCCAGTAGTTGCAATGCAGGCGATTGGTATTCGACAGCACCACCACCCGGTGGCCCTCGTTGCGCAGGCGCTGCATGATATCGATCACTTCCGGGCGCAGGGCGACGAAAACCGCCTGCCAGCCGGTGGCGAACTGTTCAAAACTGAGCGCGATGCCCATCTCTTCGCACAGCTTGCCGGCAAAGTCTTCGTCGCTGATTTCACCGCGTTCGTGCTGCTGGAATACCTCGCCCATGGCGAAACGATCGGACAACACCGCCAGCGGCGTGCCGCTTAAATTGCTCCATACACCCAGTACACGTTTGAAATCGATATCGACAATCACATTACCTAAATCAAAGATATACAGCATAGTCCTCTCCTGATGGGCCGGTGAGATTTCACTGTAGCGGGAAAAGAGAAGGCTGAACAGGGAGCGGGGAGAAAAGCGCATAGCGCGCCGTACAAACGGGGAATTACAGAGGAAAAAACTCAGGGCGCAGAACCGCGCCCTAAGCATAGTAACTCAATCAGCGATTACGCGTCTTTAGGACCGCGGCTGGCGCGCTTACGATCGTTTTCCGTCAGGTGACGCTTGCGGATACGGATCGAGGTTGGCGTCACTTCCACCAGTTCGTCGTCATCGATAAACTCCAGAGCTTGCTCCAGGGTCATTTTGATGGCCGGAACCAGGGTAGTCGCTTCGTCGGTACCGGAAGCACGCATGTTGGTCAGCTTCTTACCGGTCAGGCAGTTCACGGTCAGGTCGTTGGAGCGTGAGTGAATACCGATGATCTGGCCTTCATACACTTCCGCGCCGTGGCCCAGGAACAGCTTACCGCGATCTTGCAGGCCGTACAGGGCGAACGCTACCGCTTTACCCTGACCGTTGGAGATCAGCACGCCGTTCTGGCGCTGGCCCACATCGCCCGGACGCACGTCGTCGTAGTGGCTGAAGGTGGAGTACAGCAGACCGGTACCGGAAGTCATGGTCATGAACTCGTTACGGAAGCCGATCAGACCACGGCTTGGGATCACGTAGTCGAGACGCACGCGGCCTTTGCCATCCGGATCCATGTTTTTCAGGTCGGCTTTACGCTCACCCATCGCCTGCATCACGGAGCCCTGATGCTGCTCTTCGATGTCCAGCGTCACGTTTTCGAACGGCTCTTGTTTGCGGCCGTCGATTTCGCGGAAGATAACTTTCGGACGGGATACCGCCAGCTCGAAGCCTTCGCGACGCATGTTTTCGATCAGAACGGACAGGTGCAGCTCGCCACGGCCTGATACGCGGAACGCGTCGGCATCTTCGGTTTCTTCAACGCGCAGCGCCACGTTGTGCACCAGCTCCTTGTTCAGACGCTCAAGGATTTGGCGAGAAGTCACGAACTTGCCTTCTTTACCGCAGAATGGCGAGGTGTTGACGTTGAAGAACATGCTGACGGTAGGTTCATCAACGGACAGCGCCGGCAGCGCTTCAACGGCGTTGGTGTCGCAGATGGTGTCGGAGATGTTCAGCTCGCCCAGACCGGTGATGGCGATGATGTCGCCAGCCTCGGCCAGAGAGGACTCGATACGCTCCAGACCCATGTGACCCAGCACTTTGCCCACTTTACCGTTGCGAGTTTTACCTTCGCTGTCGATGATGGTGACCTGCTGGTTTGGCTTCACTTTGCCGCGCTTGATGCGGCCGATGCCGATCACGCCCAGGTAGTTGTTGTAGTCCAGCTGCGAGATCTGCATCTGGAATGGCGCTTCCAGCTCAACCTGCGGCGCAGACACGTGGTCGACGATCGCCTGATACAGCGGGGTCATGTCTTCCGCCATGTCGTTGTGGTCGTTGCCGGCGATGCCCATCAGTGCGGATGCATAGATGATTGGGAAATCGAGCTGCTCGTCGGTCGCGTCGAGGTTAACGAACAGGTCGAACACCTGATCGACAACCCAGTCCGGACGCGCGCCAGGACGGTCAACCTTGTTGATTACCACGATCGGCTTCAGACCGTTGGCGAAGGCCTTCTTGGTCACGAAGCGGGTTTGCGGCATAGGGCCATCCATTGCATCCACAACCAGCAGCACCGAGTCGACCATTGACATCACGCGCTCTACCTCACCGCCGAAGTCGGCGTGTCCTGGGGTATCCACGATGTTGATGCGGTAGTCTTTCCAATTAATGGCGGTGTTTTTTGCGAGGATGGTAATCCCACGCTCTTTCTCCAAATCGTTGGAGTCCATTACGCGCTCGGTGGCTTCTACACGCTCTCCGAAGGTACCGGATTGTTGCAGCAGCTTGTCAACCAGGGTGGTTTTACCATGGTCAACGTGGGCAATAATGGCGATGTTACGCAAATTTTCGATCACAGCTTTGCCTCAGGCATTAGAAATAGCGCGCTATTGTACACGTATTAAGCGAGGTACTAAACAAGATCACAACCATCTCTTATAAACAACTGCGTACCGGTCAGTTTGTGATCCCTTTCACGGTGCAAAAAGCCACCAACGGTGCACTTTTGCACCATTTCGGTGCCCTTACTCACTCATTTTGCACCATATTAGTGCAATGCATCGCTGATGGTGCATACTGGCGTTGCGTAAAACCCGCACAGAAAGGCGATAAAGGCCTCTTCGAAAAGTTGGCACAGTTTTCGCTTTAGTCTTTTCAAGACGAAAAAAAGCCAGTTCCACAGATTCGTTCCACGACGACAATGATAAATCCGGGAGAGTTAAGTATGTCCGCTGAACACGTATTGACGATGCTGAATGAGCACGAAGTGAAATTCGTAGACCTGCGTTTCACTGACACCAAGGGTAAGGAACAACACGTTACCATCCCTGCTCATCAGGTGAATGCCGACTTCTTCGAAGAAGGTAAAATGTTTGACGGCTCCTCAATCGGCGGTTGGAAGGGCATCAACGAATCTGACATGGTGCTGATGCCGGACGCCAGCACGGCGGTACTGGATCCGTTCTTCGAAGAGTCCACCCTGATCATCCGCTGCGACATTCTCGAGCCGGGCACCATGCAAGGCTACGATCGCGACCCGCGCTCCATCTCCAAACGTGCGGAAGACTTCCTGCGCTCTTCCGGCATCGCGGACACCGTGCTGTTCGGGCCAGAGCCTGAGTTCTTCCTGTTCGATGACATCCGTTTCGGCAGCAGCATCCGCGGTTCCCACGTGGCCATCGACGACATCGAAGGCGCATGGAACTCCGGCACCACCTACGACGGCGGCAACAAAGGCCACCGCCCGGCGGTGAAAGGCGGTTACTTCCCGGTTCCACCGGTCGACTCTTCACAGGACATCCGTTCCACCATGTGTCTGACCATGGAAGAAATGGGTCTGGTGGTTGAAGCGCACCACCACGAAGTGGCCACCGCCGGTCAGAACGAAGTGGCAACCCGCTTCAACACCATGACCAAGAAAGCCGACGAAATTCAGATCTACAAATACGTGGTGCACAACGTGGCGCACGCCTTCGGCAAAACCGCGACCTTCATGCCGAAGCCAATGTTCGGTGACAACGGTTCCGGCATGCACTGCCACATGTCGCTGTCCAAGAACGGCACCAACCTGTTCGCCGGCGACAAATACGGCGGCCTGTCCGAAACCGCCCTGTTCTACATCGGCGGCATCATCAAGCACGCCAAAGCGATCAACGCCCTGGCCAACCCGACCACCAACTCTTACAAGCGTCTGGTCCCAGGCTACGAAGCACCGGTCATGCTGGCTTACTCCGCGCGTAACCGCTCCGCTTCCATCCGTATCCCGGTGGTTGCCAGCCCGAAAGCGCGCCGTATCGAAGCGCGCTTCCCGGATCCGGCGGCCAACCCATACCTGTGCTTCGCCGCACTGCTGATGGCCGGCCTGGACGGCATCATCAACAAGATCCACCCTGGCGATGCGATGGATAAAAACCTGTATGACCTGCCGCCGGAAGAAGAAGCCGAGATCCCAAAAGTGGCGGGCTCGCTGGATGAAGCCATGGCCGCACTGAACGAAGACCGCGAGTTCCTGACCCGCGGCGGCGTGTTCACCGACGATGCGATCGACGCTTACATCGAACTGCGTAAAGAAGAGATGGACCGCGTGCGCATGACGCCACACCCGGTTGAGTTCGAACTGTACTACAGCGTTTAAGCCAGACCGCGCCGTCTGCGTCTGCGGGCGGCGCCCAAATTTTAGTTGTCGTTTTTTTGTTGCCGTGGAAACTTTCAGCCCATCTTCGGATGGGTTTTTTTCTCCACCGTATTTTCTGCAAAACTATTCCGTACCGCGACAATTGCGGTTGGAGTAGGATAGATGCACTAAAAAGGTGCAGTCGTCTGCTATGCCCCATAGATTTCAAGGTGCAGCTAGGCGGCAACCGAGCGAACCGACAGGAGCTTGGTCTGCCAAGTGACTGGTGTGAGTAAAGGCAGCCAACAACGCTGCGTCTTGAAAGATGAAGGGCATATATGGCAACTGGCAAGCTGCCCGACGCAGGGCAGATCCTCAATTCTCTCATCAACAGCATTCTGCTGTTGGATGCTCGGCTGGCGGTTCATTACGCCAACCCGGCGGCACAACAACTGCTGGCACAAAGTTCTCGTAAACTTTTCGGTACGCCACTGCCCGATTTGCTCGGCTATTTTTCGCTTAACGTCGATCTGATGCGTGAGAGCCTCCACGCCGGTCAGGGCTTCACCGACAACGAAGTGACCCTGGTGGTCGACGGACGCGCGCATATCCTCTCTCTGACCGCTCAGGCGCTGCCTGAGGGCTATATCCTGGTCGAGCTGGCACCGATGGACAACCAACGCCGCCTGAGCCAGGAACAGCTGCAGCATGCCCAACAGGTAGCCGCGCGCGATCTGGTGCGCGGGCTGGCTCATGAGATCAAAAACCCGCTGGGCGGGCTGCGCGGTGCGGCGCAGCTGCTGGCCAAGGCGCTGCCCGATCCGGCGCTGACCGAATACACCAAAGTGATCATCGAACAGGCCGATCGCCTGCGCAACCTGGTTGACCGTCTGCTGGGGCCTCAGCGGCCGGGCCAGCACATCACCCAAAGCATTCACCAGGTGGCGGAACGCGTTTGCCAGCTGGTGTCGCTGGAGAAGCCGGATAACGTCACCCTGGTGCGCGACTACGATCCGAGCCTGCCGGAAATGGCCCACGACCCGGATCAGATCGAACAGGTGCTGCTGAACATCACCCGCAATGCGCTGCAGGCGCTGGGGGAAACCGGCGGCACCATCACGCTGCGCACCCGCACCGCGTTTCAGATAACCCTGCACGGCACCCGTTACCGGCTGGCGGCGCGCATCGACATTGAAGATGACGGCCCCGGCGTGCCGGCGCAGCTGCAGGACACCCTGTTTTACCCGATGGTCAGCGGCCGTGAAGGCGGCACCGGCCTGGGATTATCCATCGCCCGTAATCTTATCGATCAGCATTGCGGAAAAATTGAATTTAACAGTTGGCCAGGCCATACCGAATTCTCGGTCTACCTGCCCATTCGCCAGTGAGGTTTGCTATGCAACGAGGGATAGTCTGGATCGTCGATGACGATAGCTCCATCCGCTGGGTGCTTGAACGTGCGCTCACTGGAGCCGGAGTGAGCTGCGCCACCTTCGACAGCGGCAATGACGTGCTGGAAGCCCTGGCCACGCAAACTCCTGACGTGCTGCTGTCCGATATCCGTATGCCGGGTATGGACGGTTTGGCGCTGCTCAAACAGATAAAACAGCGCCACCCGATGCTTCCGGTCATCATAATGACCGCGCATTCGGATCTGGACGCCGCCGTCAGCGCTTATCAGCAAGGGGCCTTCGATTACCTGCCCAAACCCTTCGATATCGATGAAGCGGTGGCGCTGGTGGAACGCGCCATCAGCCATTATCAGGAACAGCAGCAGCCGGCGCGCAGCCAGCCGGCCAGCGATCCGGCGGCCGATATCATCGGCGAAGCGCCGGCGATGCAGGACGTGTTCCGCATCATCGGCCGCCTGTCGCGTTCGTCGATCAGCGTGCTGATCAACGGCGAATCCGGCACCGGCAAAGAGCTGGTGGCTCATGCGCTGCACCGCCACAGCCCGCGCGCCAAATCGCCGTTTATCGCCCTGAATATGGCCGCCATACCCAAAGATCTGATTGAGTCCGAACTGTTCGGCCACGAGAAAGGCGCGTTCACCGGCGCCAACCAGATTCGGCAGGGGCGTTTTGAACAGGCCGACGGCGGCACGCTGTTCCTCGACGAGATCGGCGACATGCCGCTGGACGTGCAGACGCGGTTGCTGCGCGTGTTGGCGGACGGCCAGTTTTACCGGGTCGGCGGCTATGCTCCGGTCAAGGTCGACGTGCGCATCATCGCCGCCACCCACCAGAACCTGGAGCTGCGGGTGCAGGAGGGGAAATTCCGTGAGGATCTGTTCCACCGCCTGAACGTGATCCGCGTGCATTTGCCGCCGCTGCGCGAGCGCCGCGAGGATATTCCGCGGCTGGCGCGCTACTTCCTGCAGGTTGCCGCCAAGGAGCTGGGGGTAGAGGCGAAGAATCTGCATCCGGAAACCGAAACCGCGCTGACCCGCCTGCCCTGGCCGGGCAACGTGCGCCAGCTGGAGAACACCTGCCGCTGGTTGACCGTGATGGCCGCCGGCCAGGAAGTGCTGATCCAGGATCTGCCGGGAGAACTGTTTGAAACCGCCGCGCCGGAAAGCACCGGGCACAGCCTGCCGGACAGCTGGGCCACGCTGCTGGCGCAGTGGGCCGATCGCGCGTTGCGTTCCGGTCATCAAAACCTGTTGTCGGAAGCGCAGCCGGAAATGGAGCGCACCCTGCTCACCACCGCCCTGCGCCACACTCAGGGACACAAGCAGGAAGCCGCACGCCTGTTGGGCTGGGGGCGAAATACCCTGACCCGCAAGCTAAAAGAGCTGGGAATGGAATAACGGGCGGCGTTGAGGGTAAAAACGCAATCCAGCGCACAAAAAACCAGCGTCTTGAGGCTTTACAGCCGGTGCATGCGCAGTATGATCGTCTCGCACACTCTGGAGGCTGAGAATGCTGGACTCATTCATCGTATTCATTTCTCAAGGCGCGGAGCTTGGCTCTGCCGCCGGCCACACCCCGCAGGCGGCGGTGGCCGCGGTGCTGTGCGCAGCGCTGATTAACTTCTTCAGTTAAAAAACAGCCGCATCGGCGGCTGTTTTTTCATGCTTCAGATCACCCGGGAAAATTGCTGATTGCGCACCTGCTGACGCAGATAAATATCAAAGCACATGCAGATATTGCGGATCAGCAGCCGGCCGCGCGGCGTGACGCGGATACCCAGCCTGTCGCGCTCCACCAGCCCATCGCGCTCAAACGGCGCCAGCAGCTGCAGGTCTTCGGCGAAATACGCGGCAAAATCGATGCCGTGCCGCCATTCGATCGGTTGGTACTCCAGCTGGAAGTTGCAGATCAGCGTTTTGATCACGTCGCGCCGCAGGCAGTCGTCCTGCGTCATCGCCAACCCGTGCCACAGTGCCCGGCCCTGCGCTTCAACGCTGCCGTAGTAGCTCTTCAGCTCCTTCTGGTTCTGCGCATAGCTGTCGCCGAGCATGCTGATAGCGGACACGCCCAGCCCCAGCAGATCGCTGTCGCCCTGGGTGGTATAGCCCTGGAAGTTGCGGTGCAGCTTGCCTTCCCGCTGGGCGATTGCCAGCTCGTCGTCCGGCCGTGCAAAGTGGTCCATGCCGATAAACTGATAGCCCGCCCCGCTCAGCGTCGCGATGCTCTGCTGCAGGATGTCCAGCTTTTGCTGCGCGCTGGGCAAATCGGCGTCTTTGATCTTGCGCTGAGCGGCGAACAGGCTGGGCAGATGCGCATAGTTGAACACGCTGAGGCGATCCGGGTTCAGCTCCACCACCCGTTGCAGGGTAAAAGCGAAGCTTTCCGGCGTTTGCTTCGGCAGGCCGTAGATCAGATCGATATTGGTAGAGTGGAAGCCAAGCGCCTTGGCGCGGGCGATCAGGGCGAAGATAACCTCTTCATCCTGCTCGCGGTTCACCAACTGCTGCACCTGCTTGTTGAAATCCTGCACGCCCATGCTCAGGCGGTTGAAGCCTTCGCTGCGTAAATGATCGATCACGTCCAGCTCAATCTCGCGCGGGTCGACCTCGATCGACATTTCGGCATCAGGCAGAAAATCAAAGTGTTGGCGCAACAGCGCCACCAGCCGGCTGATTTGCGCCTTGGACAGATAGGTCGGCGTGCCGCCGCCCCAGTGCATCTGCCCTACCTGGCGGCCGGCAAACAGCGGCGCGCGCTGGGCGATTTCTTTCGCCAGCATCTGCAGATATTCCTCGGCCTTATGCGTCTGGCGCGTCACCAGCTTATTGCAGCCGCAGAAATAACACAGCTTATGGCAAAACGGGATATGCACGTACAGCGACAGCGGACGATCGGGATAACGAACCGCGGCGCGTTGAAACGCCGCTTCGTCGTAGCTCTGGTTAAACTCCAGCGCCGTGGGGTATGAGGTGTAACGCGGCCCCGAATAGTTATATTTTTGGATCAGGGCCAAATCCCAGACGATTGCCTGCTCTGACATGCTGCTCACTCCTTCCGACGTTTTTTTCTACCGGGCCGGGAAATGGGCAGTGGTCTAGGCTGTCTGGCCGCGGAAGCGCTGCGAAAACGCGCTTTGCGCTTAGACAGCCGCCATAGTTTACCGAATAACCACAGCAGATAACACATCAAGAGTAAGGCTATTACCAGGATCGGCCACATGGCGCGTTAAAAAGCGTCTTTCGGATTGCCGCCTTTCAGCAGCTTCAGGATGTCTTCCTGCTTCTCTTCTTCTTCGTCGTCTTCGTCTTCACCCAGCTCGATGCCCAACTGATCCATCAACACGTCGATGCGATCCAGCGTTTGGTCAACGTAGGCCTGTTCTTCCGCGTTCAGCGTTTCGCCATCGTCAATGCGATCCAGCAACGCATCCAGACGCTCGTCGTTTTCCAGCTTCGCCAGCTCTTCTTCCGGCGACAGGCGCGGTTTGGCTGCGGCCTTGGGTTTCGGCTGCGGCTTGGCTTTGGCTTTCGCCGCGTCTACCACCAGCGCGACCGGCACCTTGCTGCCGATGCGCGGATCTTTGGCCTGGGCGGCTGATTTGTTTTTCTGGCCGTCGGACTCAACCTGGGTGCGGGAGCCGGAAGCATGGCCACGGCGTTTTTTCAGACGCTTGCGCTCGCGGGCTTCCTGATCAAGCTCCACACGGCTTTTCTTCTTCGTTTTTGGCTTCGCCGCGCTGCTGCGAGGGGCGCGAGGTGCTTTTGATGGCTGGTTCATGGCGTATGCTCTCAGGTATGTAGATTCAGTATAGAATTGCGGCGGAATCTAGCAGAAAGCGGACAAAGAAAAAAGGCGGCAGGTTAAACCCGCCGCCTATTTCGCACCTTCTTGCGAAGGATATTCCTGCTACGCGCTCCGTGCGCACATGCAACATCCCGGTTTTTCCTTCTGCTATAACCGCATTCCCTGCCACTACGCCCTTCATCCTGAAAGGAAATCCATCCGTGCCGCAATCCGTTCGCATCCGCTCCCCCTGAGCGCGCTTCCTGCGTGCGTCCTGACTGCAATCACTTCACCATCCCTGTCTCTTTCGCGCATTCAGGTGCGAAAGAGGCCAATTCCTTCTGTGCTCATCCTGGCACTCATTGCACGTCCGGTGCGTTCCCTGAGATTTTTCATCCTTCCCGGATGTTCCTTAATCCAGCGCAACCCTGCGATAGGCTCTACTTTACGTAATTGTTGCGCCGGCTCAAGGTACTTACGGCTGAAGTTGCCCCTCTCCATACGCAACGAAAAATTAACGTTTTGTTTTAAATGGAAAATAATAAAAACCACTTTCGAATAAAGCGACATTACCCTCGATTCGAATGGTCAATGTCTCACAAGAGCCGCACGGCATAACTGCCGCTCTCTGCTGGCCCGTGGCCGAAAAACAGAGAAACACACCATTTTTACCGCTGATGCAGTTATAATCGCCAACCAGTTAGCCATCCTCGCGGAGACGAAAAATTTTGAACAGCAAGAATTACAATTATCATGTGACCCATTTCGTCACCAGTGCGCCCGATATTCGCCATCTGCCGGGGGATGAAGGTATTGAGGTCGCGTTTGCCGGCCGTTCCAACGCCGGTAAATCCAGCGCGTTAAACACGCTGACCAACCAAAAAAGCCTGGCGCGCACCAGTAAAACGCCGGGCCGCACCCAGCTGATTAACCTGTTCGAAGTTGAAGAAGGCATCCGCCTGGTCGACCTGCCGGGTTATGGTTACGCCGAAGTACCGGAAGAAATGAAACGCAAATGGCAGCGCGCGCTGGGGGAATACCTGCAGATGCGCAACTGCCTGAAAGGCCTGGTGGTGTTGATGGACATCCGCCACCCGTTGAAAGATCTCGACCAGCAAATGATCCAATGGGCGGTCGACGTAGGCACGCCGGTATTGGTGCTGCTGACCAAGGCCGACAAGCTGGCCTCAGGCGCGCGCAAAGCCCAGCTCAATATGGTGCGTGAAGCGGTGCTGCCGTTTATGGGCGATATTCAGGTCGAAGCCTTCTCTTCACCGAAAAAAATCGGCGTCGACAAGCTGAGCCAAAAGCTGAACACCTGGTTCAATGAGATCCCGCCGGAAGTGCTGCCGGAAGAAGACGCCGACGGCGAATAAGCCACGGCAGGGGTTATGCGATAAAACCGATGCGGCGCCGCATCGGTTTTTTTATGCCCGCCATTCTGCCGCGGCCGGCTGATTTTGTTATCTAATTACATTTCTGACCAAAAGCCATCATAAATGCTTATCGCTGATTTTGCGCCGACATGCCGAATATCGGCCGCCGGCAGGGCCGTTTGCCGAAAGAAAAAGACGCTGGGGAGATAGGGAAAACTTATGGCTTGGCTTTGTTTTTACAATAAAAAACGCCCCAGTCAATACTGACTGGGGCGGCTAAATATTCAGCCAAATCCGATTACGTGAAGTAAAAGGTCTGAAAGATAGAACATCTTACCTCTGTACCCTACACCTGTAACTCTACCTCATTTTTTCGCAGTGCAAAAGAATTTTTTGTAGTTTACTTACACAGCATGAGGCTTAAGAACGGCGAAGTTGGGGAAACAATCGCCGTATCTTGTAGCTTAATTACAAAAAATGCTTAGATTATCGCCAGTTACCTCACCAGGCGGTAACCGGGCCGTCAGTGAGCTTCATCCCAGTTGATGCCCACGCCCACGTCGACCCTCAGCGGCACCGCCAGCGCCATGCTGCCTTCCATCAGCTCACGAATACGCTGGCTGGACGCTTCAATCACCGATTCATGCACTTCAAACACCAATTCATCGTGTACCTGCATGATCATGCGCACCTGCGGCTGCGCTTGCCCCTGCAGCCAGGCGTCGACCTCGATCATCGCGCGTTTGATGATGTCCGCCGCAGTGCCCTGCATTGGGGCGTTGATCGCCGCACGTTCGGCGGCCTTGCGGCGCATGCCATTGCTGGAGCGCACGTCCGGCAGATAGAGCCGGCGGCCATCGAGCGTGCTGACGTAGCCCTGCTCGGCGGCTTGCTGACGGGTGCGCTCCATGTAATCCAGCACCCCGGGGTAACGCTCGAAGTAGAGGTCCATATAGCGCTGCGCTTCGCCGCGCGGGATCCCCAGCTGACGCGCCAGGCCAAAAGCGCTCATGCCGTAAATCAGGCCAAAGTTGATCGCTTTGGCGCTGCGGCGCTGTTCGCCGGTCACCTTGTCCAACGGCACGCCAAACACTTCGGCTGCCGTGGCGCGGTGGATGTCTTTACCCTCGGCAAAGGCCTTCAGCAACCCTTCATCCTGCGACAGGTGAGCCATGATGCGCAGTTCGATTTGCGAGTAGTCCGCCGCGACGATGCGGTAGCCCTCAGGGGCGATAAACGCCTGGCGAATGCGACGGCCTTCGTCGTTGCGCACCGGAATGTTCTGCAGGTTCGGATCGCTGGACGACAGGCGCCCGGTGGCGGTTACCGCCTGATGGTAAGAGGTATGCACCCGGCCGCTGGCCGGATTGATCATCAGCGGCAGTTTGTCGGTGTAGGTGGTTTTCAGCTTCGCCAGGCCGCGGTACTCCAGGATCACCTTCGGCAACGGGTAATCCAGCGCCAGCTCGGCCAGCACTTCTTCGTTGGTTGACGGCGCGCCGCCCGGCGTTTTCTTCAGCACCGGCAGCTTTTGCTTTTCGTACAGGATAGCCTGCAGCTGCTTGGTCGACGCCAGGTTAAACGGCTCTTCCGCCAGCTCGTGCGCCTGAATTTCCAGCTCGCCGAGGCGCTTGGCCAGCTCCTGAGAGTGGGCGGACAGGATAGCCGGATCGATCAACACCCCGGTGCGTTCGATATGCGACAACACCGGCACCAGCGGCATTTCAATTTCGTTGAACACCGTCAGCAGCTCGGCGCTTTGCTGCAGTTGAGGCCACATCGCCAGATGCAGCTGCAGCGTGACGTCGGCGTCTTCCGCCGCATAAGGCGCCGCCTGCTCCAGAGCGATCTGATTGAACGTCAGCTGGTTTTTGCCTTTGCCGGCGATTTCTTCGAAGGTGATGGTCTTATGGCCCAGGTAGCGATCGGCTAGGCTGTCCATGTCGTGACGGCCGCCGACGCTGTCCAGCACATAGGACTCCAGCATGGTGTCGTAAGCGATGCCGCGCATGCTAATGCCATAGCGCGCCAGCAGCCCCATGTCGAACTTCAGGTTTTGCCCGACCTTCAGCGCTTTTTCATCTTCCAGCAGCGGTTTGAGCGTTGCCAACACGTAGTCGCGATCCAACTGCGGCGGCGCGTCCAGATAATCATGCGCCACCGGCAGATAGGCGGCTTCGCCCGGCGCCACGGCGAACGACAGGCCTATCAGGTTGGCGCTCAGGGTATCCAGACCGTCGGTTTCGGTGTCAAAGGCGAATACCTCGGCCTTTTTCAGCCGCTGCAGCCAGTCGGCGAAGGTTGCTTCGTCCAGAATGGTGACATAACCGTCCTGAGACAGCGTGACTTCCGCCGCAGCCCTCGGCGCCTCCGCCGTTGCGCTTGCCTGCTTCGCCGCGCCGGCGGCTTTCACCCCCGGCCCTTTTTTGTTTTCCAGCCAGACGCCGGCTTCTACATCCGCCAGCCAGCGTTTGAACTCATACCGTTTGAACAGCTGCTGCAGCACGTCGACGTCCGGCTCGGACACGTCGAGATCGGCGCAGGAGAGCTCCAGCTCGACGTCGGTTTTGATCGTTGCCAGCTTGTAGGAGAGGTACGCCACCTCTTTGTTCTGCTCCAGCTTGGCCGCCATGGTTTTGGCGCCGCGGAAGCTGAGCGTGGCGATGCTGTCCAGATTGTCATACAGCGCATCCAGCCCGCCAAGGCCCTGTAACAGCGCCTGCGCGGTTTTCTCGCCCACGCCAGGCACACCCGGGATGTTATCCGAAGAGTCGCCCATCAGCGCCAGGAAGTCGATGATCAGTTCTGGCGGAATGCCGTACTTGTCGCACACTTCCTGCGGGCCGAGAATGCTGTTGTTCATGGTGTTGATCAGGGTGACGTTCGGCGTGACCAGCTGCGCCATGTCCTTATCCCCGGTGCTGATCAGTACCGCGTGGCCGGCCTTTTCAGCCTCCAGCGCCAGCGTGCCGATAACGTCGTCGGCCTCTACGCCCGGCGTCACCAGCAGCGGCAGCCCCATCGCCTTGACCATTTGGTGCAAGGGTTCGATTTGCGCGCGCAGATCGTCCGGCATCGGCGGGCGATGCGATTTGTATTCGGCGAACAGTTCATCGCGGAAGGTTTTTCCCTTGGCATCAAACACCACCGCAACGTGGCTGGGCTGGTATTGCAACAGCAGGCTGCGCAGCATATTCAGCACGCCGTACATCGCTCCGGTCGGCTCACCCGCCGAGTTGGTCAGCGGAGGGAAAGCGTGGTAGGCACGGTAGAGGTAGGAGGAACCGTCAACCAGGATTAATGGGTTTTCTGCAATCTGGGCCATAGCGTTTCTTTATCGTGATCGGACATAACGGTAAGCATGCCATAGCTGGCCGCCGGAGACGAATCTTAGCGTGCATTACGGATGAAAATGATGTGATTGTGCGAAGGGATCCGCAAGATCCTTCCTGTGGATAACTTTGTGCATAGAAAAGACAACAAATTATAACGATGCGTTTATCGTTATAATGGGAAATAAAATTCCTATTGAAATCACTGCGTTAAAAGAAAGACTTTTACTGGCAAATAATTATCGGCATTTATGCGATTTGTGGATATAACTTGCGCCGGATTTTAATCGCACCATTAATCAAATTCGGCGCCTCAATTACCATAGCACAAGCTGGACAAGTTGCACGAAAACCCAGCAAATGACTATTCCGTTCATGATGAAAACAGTTACTTTAAGCGGCGCTTTCCTCAGGCGGTTTCTGTTAAAATATTTTTTTGTTCATGCCTACCGTCATGTAACGATGTTCCCTTAAACCGTCAGCCCATAACCATGTCAAAATTGTTAGCCCCTGTTATTTTTGTCGTTTCTGCCATGCTGGCCATTCTGGTGACGGTATTGTGCTCAATTCCCATCACGCTGGCCGGCATCGTGAAACTCTTGGTTCCCGTCCCGGCCGTTTGGCGGCGTATCTCCGCCTTTGCCGATTTTATGATGTGGTGCTGGTGCCAGGGGCTGGCGCTGTTATTGCGTATTAACTGGCAGTTGCGTTGGGATATCGAAGGTCTTGAGGGACTGAGCCGTAAAAACTGGTATCTGCTGATCAGCAATCATGAAAGCTGGTCGGATATTGTCGTGCTGTGCGTGCTGTTCAGAAAGCATATTCCCATGAATAAGTATTTCCTTAAACAGCAGCTGGCCTGGGTGCCTTTTGTCGGCCTGGCCTGCTGGGCATTGGATATGCCGTTTATGAAACGCTATTCGCGCGCCTATTTGCTCAAGCATCCGGAAAAACGCGGCAAGGATATCGAAACCACCCGCCGCTCCTGCGAGAAGTTCCGCCAGCGCCCGACCACTATCGTCAATTTCGTCGAAGGATCGCGCTTCACCGAAGCCAAGAAAATTAAAACCCATTCGCCCTACCGCAATTTGCTGGCGCCCAAGGCCGCCGGCATCGCCTTCACGCTCAGCGCATTAGGCAGCCAGTTCGACAAAGTATTGAACGTCACCCTGCTCTACCCGGAAAATAATGAACATCCCTTTATGGATATGCTGTGCGGGCGGTTAAAGCGCATTGTGGTAAGAGTGGAAATGCTGCCAATCGACGAGAGCATGCATGGCGATTACTTTAACGATAAGCTGTTCAAGCGGCGCTTCCAGCTATGGCTTAACACGCTGTGGCAGGAAAAAGATCGGCTGCTGGATAAATTGAAACGGCAGTACGGTTAAAAAAAACGCCGGCTAAGCCGGCGTTTTCATGTTGAATCGCGATTATTTCTGCTGGCTGAGGAATTTCACCACGTCGGCGAATTGCTTCACGTAAGCATCCATCGAGCTGGTGTCCAGACCGTCGTTTTTAACCATGTATTTGCCGTTAACAAATACCGCCGGCACGCCGCGCAGCTGCAGATCTTCCGCGGCTTTCTCCTGCTGAACCACCAGAGATTTCACCACGAAGCTGTTCCAGGCCGCATCGTAATCCGCCGCGCTCACGCCGGCCTTAACGAATACGTTGCGGATATCATCCGGCGTTTGCACCGTTTGGGTTTTCTGCACCGCTTCGAACATCAGCGGGCTGACCTTGTCTTCCACACCCAGCGCCATCGCAACGGCCCAGGCCTGAGTCAGCTGCTTGCCCAATGGGCCCAGGAACTCAACGTGGTATTTGGTCATTTTGGTGCCGGCAGGCAGCGCCTTTTTCACGTTCTCAGAAACGTGATAAACCTGCTCGAACTGATAGCAATGCGGGCAGTAGAAGGAGAAGAACTCCAGCACCTGCGGCTCGCCGGTCACCGGCTTGTCCAGGGTTACGTACTGAGTGCCATCGCTAAACTGCGCAGCCGAGGCGCTGAATGCCATCACCATGCCAACGAGCGCCAACCATATTTTCTTCATAAGACTAAACTCTCCATTATGTTAAAGCTTCAATACATTGGCGTCAGCTGCAGAGGGGGTTCCTGCAACAGCTTAACCTGTTCAGTGAAAGCCGCAGTCTGAGATAGCCAAAAATCAGACTCCGCCATCCACGGAAAACTTTTAGGGAAGGCCGGATCCTGCCAGCGGCGGGCAACCCAGGCCAGGTAATACACCATGCGCATTGCCCGCAGCGGCTCGATCAACGCCAGTTCGCGCTGATCGAATTCGGCAAACTCCGCGTAAGCTTCGAGCAAGATGTCCAGCTGCATCAGCCGATCGCGACGTTCGCCATGCAACAACATCCATAAATCCTGCACCGCCGGCCCATTACGCGCATCGTCAAGATCGACAAACAACGGGCCATCGCGCCACAGGATATTGCCTGGGTGACAATCACCATGCAAACGACGCGGCTGCCAGTCCAGATGCCAATGCTGTTTGATCGCCGCGATCAGGCTGTCTGTCGCCTTCAGGAAAGCCTCGCGCTGTGCATTAGGCAGCAACACACAGCTCGCCAATACCTGGCGCGGTGCGGTGAGGTATTCCTCAACGCCCATCGTCGGGCGCTCGGCAAACAGCCTTTCGCCTCCTACCTGATGAATACGCCCGAGAAAACGGCCAACCCATTCCAGTTGATCCAGATTATCAATCTCGTACTGCCGCCCACCTACGCTGGGGAAGACGGTAAAGAAGAACCCGCCATAGGTATGCAGCGTATTGCCCTGCAGCGCCAGCGGCGCTACCGCCGGGATCTCCGCCTGGGCAAGATCCAAAGCAAACTGATGTTCTTCACCGATCTGCTCAGCACTCCAGCGTTCGGGGCGATAAAACTTCACCACGTAGCGTTTACGGTCTTCGTCCATAAACTGGTAGACGCGGTTTTCATAGCTGTTCAGCGCCGTCAGCCCGGAATCAACGCGCAGGCCAACCCCTTCGAGCGCATCCATAATCAGATCGGGCGAAAGGGTTTCAAAATTAAAGGCAGAGTTATTCATAACGTTCGCTTGGTAACAGCACGGTGCCGGGAATGAGAAATAGTAGCATTAATAGCAAGTTTCACGAGAAATGCTTCTTCGCACCGCACAAAAGCTAATCCTTGATAACCCCACGGGCGCGCAGCAGCGCCGTTTTAAAATCTTCTTCATAATCCTTTTTCAGGCCAGGGATCTGATCCGTGCCGGCGCTGCCGCGCATTTTCAGGTGATAGATGAGGATATCGTCACTCAGCTCAGACAGTTCGCCTTGAAAACCGGCCTCTTTCGCCAGCTTTTGTAAAAATTGAATCAGATTGAGATCGGGATCTTCCTGCCATGCGGGTTGCAACAGCTCGATCAGCTCGTTTACACGGTGCGTTTTCATCTCAATATCGTCCAGTGGTATGAATAAACACACAAAGTAGCAGGCTTACTAAGGCAGTGAAAGAAGCAGCTTGTCAATAAAGGTAAATCCTGATGTCACACCAGCTTTAGCGCTACAATCAGGGCGTTAACACAGCGGGAGGATCAGAATGCATGAAGAAATTACTGGCGTTATTCTCGCCGGCGGACGTGGCTCACGCATGGGCGGCGAGGATAAGGGGTTAGTGCCGGTCGCCGGCAAGGCGCTTTATCAATACGTACTGGCCCGGCTGCAACCGCAGGTAGATTCCGTCGCCATCAGCGCCAACCGCAATCAGGTACGTTATCGAGCCAGCGGCCTGCCGGTAATTGGCGACCTGACACCCGACTTTGCCGGCCCGCTGGCCGGCATGTTGGCCGGGTTGGAACATGCCGCCGGCAAATGGGTAGCATTTGTCCCCTGCGACGTGCCGGATTTTCCTACCACATTAGTCGAAGAACTCTGGCGGCAGAAAGGCGCTGCGCTGGCCGCCTATGCCAGCGACGGTGAACGGGATCACCCAACGTTGGCATTGCTGAACACCGGCCTCATACCGCACCTGACCGACTATCTGGCCCGCGGAGAACGCAAATTGATGCTGTTCCTGAAGGAGGTTAAGGCTCAACGGGTCGTCTTTTGCGGACAGCAGACCGCATTCCATAACCTTAATGCACCTGAAGACTGCCAGCGTTGGCAACAGACGCGAGGATTACGCGATGAATAACTCACTTCCTCCCCTGCTGGCCATTGGTGCCTACAGCGGAACCGGAAAGACCACCCTGCTTAAACAGCTGATCCCGCTGTTGAAGCAGCGCCAGGTAAGAGTCGGGTTGATCAAACATACCCATCACAATATGGATGTGGATACTCCGGGCAAAGACAGCTATGAATTGCGCAAGGCCGGTGCCGATCAAACGCTGGTCGCCAGCGATAGCCGTTGGGCATTGATGACCGAAACGCCAGAGCAGCAACCGCTAGATCTTCAGTATCTGGCCAGCCGTTTTGATGCCGATAAGGTCGATCTGATTTTGGTGGAAGGGTTCAAGCATGAACCGATCGGTAAAATCATTCTCTACCGCGAAGAAATAGGCAGGCCGCTTGAGGAGATGCTGGATGAATTTGTGCTCGCCGTCGCCAGCGATCGCCCGGTAGACATGAATGTGCGCTCGTTAGATATCAATCGGCCGGAAAGTATTGCCGATTTCATCATGGAATGGCTGAAAGGCGCAGCCTAGCTGCGCCAGATTTTGCTTTTTCGCGCACAGCAAAAAGCCCTGAACTTGCGTTCAGGGCTTCTTACTTTATTTGATGCCTGGCAGTGTCCTACTCTCGCATGGGGAGACCCCACACTACCATCGGCGCTACGGCGTTTCACTTCTGAGTTCGGCATGGGGTCAGGTGGGACCACCGCGCTATTGCCGCCAGGCAAAT
>Ga0207655_1000161_pt1 | contig 123202 bp, 150 predicted proteins | sample KBSM44metaG_FD_184398 | JGI IMG/M metagenome (GOLD analysis project Ga0207655, IMG submission 184398) | Miscanthus rhizosphere microbial communities from Kellogg Biological Station, Michigan, USA - KBS M4-4 metaG (SPAdes) (version 2) | ecosystem: Host-associated > Plants > Roots > Rhizosphere... | reverse complement strand
CAGACTTCACCGTATGTACTCTGAGTACGCAAACACCAAGTACGGTGCGGGAACGAAGAAATACGTACCTACAACAGGCGCGTTTGATGTCTCGGGTAGCACTCCAAGTGCATCCCACTACAGCATATCCAAGCAGAAATCGGATAACAAAACTTGGACCAATGACTTCAAAAACACAGCTGTTGAGGGTTCAAACATTCAGTACATCTACGATGTTACACGGGTACAAAAGACTTATGGCGGATTCTCTTGGTACCAATATGAAACATTCTGGGCTAACAAATCCGGCACCATTGACAACAATGGTAAAACAAAAGCATTGGTCAAAGCAGAAGTTCAAACCAAATGGGAGACTAAAGCAGATCATCACTGGATCGTAGACCTTGTCGCACGTCCAGGAAAAGACCCAATTGGCTTCTGGACAATGCATAGTACACTGCCTCCACTCAAAAATGGAGTCCCAACCCCAGTAAGCGAAGGTGGCAAAATTCAGTCCGTTAGCATTAACTTCAACTACAAGTATAATGACATCAATAGTGGTGTAGTTAACAAGACAGAGACTGGTGCAGCAAATGTGAAGATGTTTGGAACCTTGGTGTCTTCTGTAGGAGCGGGTTCTTAAAAGATGAGACAAAGGCGGCCACTATTCAATGTAGTGGCCGCCTTTTTATGCTTGCAACTTATCTAGACACATGTAAATTCTCCATGTTACATTTGGCTCTATAATAAAAACATGGGGAGAGTGCCGTGATGAGCGATGAGTCGATCGAGAAGGAAATAGAAGGTGTCATAGGTGGTTTGTTTAATGCTTTTGAGAGAGAAGCCATTGATGAAAACCGTGTATGGGTTCAAGAAGTTTTAACAGCAAATAAACACCTCGACATTAATAAACCTGAACTGTTTAATCTACTGGCCTCTATATCATTGGAACGAAAGAAACGTGCATTATTACATCAAGTCACATCAAAAATAAGTATCTCTAGTATGAATAAATCCAAGTTGGAATTCGCATACTCAAAGTACTCCTTCATAGCCACCCACTTGAGACACATTATCGATAAATATGAAGGGTATGGGTGTGTGACAGACAAAACTCGTTGGCTTATAGACACTTATGTTGAGTATCTCCTGACAGATAGTGTACCTGAAATAACAGAGAAGAAATATTGGCATACTGATGCGGGATCGGTAATGGAATGGATGGAATACATCACCAGCATCATGCAGATGTATTACGGTGACTCTGACACATACATAGAGTGCAAAAACATATTGTCATCCCAATACGGGTCAGGCACCAAATAATATGTTTCCAGATACCTTTTCTTGTCTTCAATATCTTGCGAAGCATTTGTTGAAAGTGTGACCTATGTGTTCTGAGACCCAATCCAAGTATGGTTATGGTTTATATGCTGAGACAAATGGGGACGATTTGGTTGCTTCATATGATTGACAGATATATGTATAGGTGTTATACTAATGATATACTGTGTGTCGATATGGAGGTAATCACGAATGTATAATGTGTCAGAAAGATTAACCGAAGAAGAAATACATGCAATCTTACAAAAAGATACTCATGAAGTAATCAAAGAGCGACTATCGTTTGTCAGCATGTTCTCAGACGTATGTGAACATGTCCTTACTGAAGGGCACAAGTTGACCAGACAGATGAAAGACAGTTTTATCAATTTGATCAAAGTACACTCTGAATTGCATGGAGAGTTCATCCACTTGAACCTGGCACTATCCATGAGAGCAAGAAAAGAAAAACAGATGCAGCAAATGTTGAGGGAAATAAACGACAAGTTTATCTGCCACGAGCAGATTTTAGCCATTAATACACCCTCAAAAAATAATGGTGTGCCATCAAAAAGGGATAAATGGAATAAACCTTGGTATTGAAGGAGATCTCATAGATCTCCTTTCTTTATATGTATTGATAAGAATATGTCCACCATGCTACGATGTATACATGATTAACTTAAGGAGGCATGCAATTTGGAAGTTGAGAAAAAAACAAAGGTGGCATTAGAACAAGTGGCCTTCGGCACAGCAGAACTTATTGTGGGTTCTGAAAGCATGCTTGTCAATTGCCCTATACTTAGAAAACTCATTCACACTAGCAAAGATTTCATTATGCCCAACGCTTTGATGTTGGAGTGTTCCTTTCAGATCAACGGAGAGGAATCTACTTTGCGAATGGGTAGTACTACTACAGTAGTCAGTACTGCACATTTGCTTGAGGTTCTCCAAATCTTTTCTGTAGAAGTGGTAGAAAGATCCATCTCCTATATTGATATAGAACCTCCCAGAGAAGTAGAACCAGCAGTAGAGGTTGTACCGCCTCTAACTAGAGATTGGAGCGACGAGGTGACAAATAATGAGTATTAACTATTATTCAGAACATACCAATTTAATGGCGCAGTACCTAGAAAACAAGGAAAAGTGCTTAGATACATTCATGCTTTTTCGGATCGGCGACTTTTACGAGGCCTTTTTCGATGACGCCATACAATTATCAAGGCTACTTGGGTTGCATCTGACACAACGTAGTAACCATGGAGGGGCACCTATGTGTGGATTGCCCCATGCTCACAAGGATAAGTTCGTTCAGAAAATCATTCAAGAGGGATTCAAAGTAACTATATGCGAACAAGTGGAAGATCCAGCATTGACATCTGGCCGCACCTTGGTAAAACGTGAGATAATCCAAACCATAACACCAGGTACTATCACTTCAGATGAAGTGCTTGACCAAAAATCTCACAACTACATTGCGTGTGTATCCAAACCTGGTGATACATTCGGTATTGCGGTTTGTGATCTCACCACAGGTGACTTTAGTGTCACTGAGATAATCGACGATACCGACAAATTACTTTCTGAGTTGTCTGCATATTCACCTGCAGAAATTGTATTTGATAACTCTATTAGGGCGGCCAAAGGAGTGCTTCGAGCACTAAAAATGGGTCTTGATCCCGTTTTGTCCTGTGTAGATGAAAATATCGCATACGCGGACTTTTTGGAACAACAAATTTCGAATCTGCCCAAGATTCCACACACATCCAAACATACATCAGGAATGCTATATCATTATCTAGATAAGACACAAAAAGGAAGTCTCGCGTATGTATCTGGAGTGAAATATTATGTGCCCGATGAGTACATGGTACTAGATGTGAATACAAGACGAAATCTGGAGCTAGTGGAATCGAATCATAAAACTCGCATGGGGTCACTCCTTTGGGCAATTGACGATACCGAGACATCAATGGGGTCACGTCTACTTAGAAGTTACCTGAATAAGCCTTGTGTCAATAAAAAAGTGATCGAAGATCGTCTCGACTCTGTAGATTATTTGGTGGCCCATCCAAAAGTACGTGCAGACATCCGTGAAGTTCTTTGTGAAGTCTCTGATATAGAACGGCTAACAGGTCGTGCGACCTATAACTCTGCCAGTGCTAGGGATATCGTGAAGATCGCTAACGCCTTGGAACAGACGCCGAAGATCAAGCATATCTTACTCGGATCCGGAGTTCCCATGCTTATGTCTTTAGCAGATCAATTGCACGAAATTATGGATCTTGTTGGAGACATAAAAACAGCGATTGTAAACAACCCTCCAGTGACTCTCAAAGAAGGCGGCGTAATCCGCGATGGCTATAGCGAGAAACTAGACAGTTACAGAAGGATCAATCTGTCGGGGAGCGACTGGATAACAACATACCAACAAAAATTGCAAAATGAAACAGGCATTAAGAAACTCAAGATTGTATTCAATCTGAGCTTAGGATACTACATCGAAATACCACGATCCCAGAGCCATTTAATGCCACGTGAAAAGTTCGAGCGGACACAAGAACTCACTAGCACATCGAGATATAAAACAGAAGAGCTGATCCGAAAACAAAACGAGATGAATGAGGCATCTGCCAGCATAACAGACCTTGAGCATTCTCTTTTCGTAGCGGTACGTGACAAGGTAATCGCTAGAGCAGCTGACATCAAAGAAATCGCTGTAGTATTAGCCACAGTAGATGTCTTACAATCTTTTGCAGAAACAAGTGTGAAACATAAATACGTGCGACCTTCCTTGATTGATAACTCGAAAGAACTTGTGATCAAAAAGGGGCGTCACCCAGTCATTGAGCAAGGACTATTGAAAGTAGAATACACAAGCAACGACACAGAGTTCAGTTCAGACATGACAACCATGATGATTACAGGGCCGAATATGGCCGGCAAATCCACCTATATGCGACAAGTAGCCGTCATAAGTTTGCTCGCTCACCTAGGAAGCCATGTGCCTGCGGAGTTCTGCGAGATTCCTGTGATGGACAGGATTTTTACTCGCATAGGGGCATCAGATAATCTGTATGGTGGAGACAGCACATTTATGCTGGAGATGAAAGATATTAAGACAATCACCGATGAAGCAACCGATAGATCCTTAGTTATTATAGATGAACTTGGAAGAGGTACTTCTGTTACTGATGGTACAGCGATTGCACAATCTGTAATTGAATTTCTCCACAATCAAGTGCAATGTAAATCTCTAGTATCTACCCACTATTATTCTTTAACAGAGCTAAGCCAAGTGTTGGAACGTCTGAAGAACTTCCATATGATGGCGAATGAAGATGGAGAAACAATCACCTTCTTGCACCGGCTAAGCGAGGGCGTAGCGACGAGTAGCTATGGAATTTATTGCGCCGAAATAGCAGGCATAAAATCTCACATCACTGTGCGTGCGAAACAGTTGGCAAAAGAACTGGAGTCTGAAGACAAACAACCGATCACTGTCGTCAGCGCGCCTGCTAATATTGCACCTGTTGTTATAGAGTCACCACCTATTATCGAAAAGGTCGAAGTTATACCAAAAGATCTAGAAGACTTACGAGACAAGATCACTAAGCTGGATATTTCAGGTATGACTCCGATGGACGCTCTCATCTTCCTAAATGATTTAAACAAAAAATTAAGACTATAACATGAAAGGGGTACATGGATAACTGTGTACCCCTTTTTCATATGCATATATTGACTCACGTATCTCCGTTTGGTAAAATAAAAATACAAACATATGTAAGGAGTGTTGTATGTGAGTGAAGAAACAGAGGAAAGAATAAACTTAGTGTTAGATATTTATGGAAAAATCATAAACAACCCTAATAAGATAGAAGCGGTTGTGAATCAGACACCTGTAATTGGTGTCGCTTGCTCGGAGTTAGTTTTGCGTCACCAAGAAGGAGTGCTGAATTACCTTCTAAAAACCTATGACACAAATAAAAGTCACACTGCGCAAACCATAGCGTCCGATCGCATTCTGCATTTGTTGCAGACAGACGCCAATAATATTTTGCAACGATATGTAGCTAACGCAAAAACTGGACGTAAGATACATGTGTATAGAAACCCTAGTGAAAAACGTAGCGGGGTGAAAGTGACCCACACACTTCGTTATGGATATTTAAGATCTTTGAGTGAACAAACCCACACAAAGACCACTAGAAAGATATATACAGATCTAACGCTCCGGCAATTGACAGAAACGTATAACAAAGTAAGACATCTGAAAGAAAAAGTGACTTCTCTAGTCCGCAGATGGGATGTGCATGGAAGGTTGAAAAGAGTCCTTCTTCCATCCTATGAAAAACTTGTAGACAGATGGAATAATACAGACCCCACAGTGCTATTATCTCCTGAGGTCGATCTCACCATAATGAATGACTATCAAATCCGTGTAAATTTTCGCACAGTAAGTGGTAGAAAATTCCCTAGGAATTCCCGCTATGTAGACCATTGGCTTATAGATGGTAGGGGTACACATGCTTGGAAGGACGAATATAGTGCCTTCAGGGAAGACCAAAAGGGTATTGTGTTAAGAAACCCAACAAAGTGGTTGACATTGGAGAATTATCACTTGTTCAATGGAGAAGAACATCTGTGTATTGAACGAATCGATAAAGACATGCTAGATCCGACAGAGGAAGTTGTTGGATTGTCAATAGCACATGGAGATGTCCCACTGTATCTCCGTGAGTTCGTATTTTATCGTCGAGTAGATGGAGATTACATTGCAATTAACTCTAATAAACTTGAAGCTAAACAATTTGTGCAACAAATGAAGTTGGCTAAACAACTGACCAAGTAGGTGGGGCATCCACCTACTTTTTTTATGTTTTCCTTCAAAGTATTAGCCATCTAGTATTTGCACCATTGCTGTTCTCACACCCAAGACCCCATTTTGATGATAATTGTCAATGGTACTCAAGGTATCCGAGAGAGAGAAAGGGCATCTGTGAGGTATACTAAATGCCAATGCGCATGAATATGTTGGTATTGTCCTACAATATTGCTGTATGATATAATTGTGATAAATATACAATGTGTAGGGAGTGTTAGTATGAATGTTTTTAGTGCAGCAAAAGGTTGGGGAAAGCTGAAAAATATGGAAAGCCGTCTCATATACACCCTCGCTCTCATCGAAGAAGGGTTGGGTATGGATGACCCGCTTAGCCATGCCTTAATGGTTACTAAAGCTGGGTGGGATGAGAAAGACGTTGGTGAGTTAGCGGATTTTCTTCAACTCAACACCAGGATCGCGCATTTTAGTGATCGTTTGGATATGCTAATTGCAGACAGATCTAATGTCGACGAGTGGCGTGACCTCATAAATCCCGGACTGTGGCCGTTTTTGGAACCGATAGCCGGTAGTATCGACATTTGTAAACTTGCGAAGTACTACTACACTCACAATGACCCAATAACAGCCGACTGGAATGGATTAGACGCATTGCATGGTCGTGTATCTGTCTTTGTGGAACGACTCTTGTCAAATGCTTCCTCAAATGGTATAGGTGTCTCTTCGAAACAGATATGGGCCTTGTGCGAGAGAAGCGCGTATGAAGATTACACCACTTTCCAACTTGAAAAATATTACATGGTGCCAAGTGGAGATGATCGCGAAGAGATATACTTTGCAACACACGTATTGACTAATTTTTTGGATCCTCTATTTGATACAGACGGTCTGCACTTCCGGTCTAGGTATACTAAACACTACGATGTGGACACCACTTGTCATGCCATCATGCGAAGTGACATAGAGTTTTGAACCTGGCCTATAGTATGAGGAGAAGAGGGGAAAGTGATATAATTCACGACCCCCTCTTTTTCTGTGTATGGGATGACAGCTACAGCGTTGCCAGTATTGACCTATAAGGGATTAAAATGATATAATTATGACATATAAAAATGTAAGGAGTGTTGTTTATGTACAATTTAAATGTCTATGACAGCGTTTTGGACGTTAAACCTGAGGATATACACGCAGGGAAGTTATTCTATTTTTGCGATGAAATGAGAATTTGCATTGTCTTGCAACATGTAGATGGGTTTGTGGTGTTTGAGGGAATCAATGTAGATGTGACTACAGACCCCATGCCATCACTCGGTGTCCTCTCCAAGGGTAGTAGCCTCAATGTATACTATGAATGCTGTGGTGTGCTGTTAGAGGTGGGTACGAAATATAGTGTAATGGACCATGCCATGTCACATGCCCCACTTAGTGACTACTTGGACAACGATAGTGAGTCTATTATGGGATCCCTTGTTGCAAACAACATTGTTGGTAATTTGCGCGATGTAGGTTCTTCGGTTATCTACAGAATCAGCTCCGAGGATTCAGCCAGTATTGCTTTTGTGCATCGGCCTTCGAAGGAACACGTTGCAATACGAACACTGGAAGTGAAAGCTCGTAGAGAGAAAAAGTTATTGGAAAGATATTCCAATGAATACTTGTTGACAGCTGATGACGTACTATACGATATGGAGACAGGATTTGTAGGAAACGTCTTGGAAGTATCCGCTCCTGAGGATCCTACATACTCCCAGTTCTTGCAGCTCTCTTTGTTCCTTAGCCAGAGACGTGATCAGCACATAGAACACGAGTCATCTATGCAAGTGATTGACGACCTATTTGCCACATCCGGCGTATTTAACGAAATGTTTGCTCCTATCTACGAAAATATAGATATAAACTTTGTAGCATACTCTCCTATAACAAACGGAGGAGTACAATGTTATCACAACGGGAATCGGGTGTATCTGCACGAGGATACTCCGCAGTTATTAAAACGGGAGTTCCGAAAATCTACTGCTATTTGGGACTATATCCGAGTAGGCTATGGAATGAACCCATGGACAGGCGTATATTGTGAGCATGATGGTAAACCAAAAGATCATCTCCTAATCATGGCCGATGGTATACTCGACACATCAGAAAGTAGATATTCTCAAAGACACTACATTAACCTGGATGGCATATTTGTACCTCTAAATCAGAAGAACGAAGAAGATATGGAAATACTGGAATCTATGAGAGCACAATTTGACTTATCAAAAAAATTGCAAGACACATAAAAAAAGCGACTAGCCATGAGCTAGTCGCTTTTTTTATGTTGATCCTATTTCGCATCCAGATATAACAGCTCCAAGCACCTCGCCAATGCCAGCATGAAGAACTAAATCAAATAGATGGTCTTTCGGGGTTACAGACCTAGTAATAAGCACACGTTTCATAGGTTTTACACTTCTCATTGCGGGTATTTCATTAACCGGTGATACCTCCAGAGAAGTGCCAAGCACCAACAAGAGGTCTGCCTCGGCAATTGCATCCTGGGCATCATAGTAGTGATGTATTCTTTCCTCAAACAACACTACTGATGGTTTGAGTATGAACCCGCAGACATCCCCATTCGCTTTCGTGTGTGTACACCTTGGTACATCGCTGCTCATGATGTGCTCCAACCCATACAGCGCTTTGTGTTTTGGGCAGTAAGCTGTTTGGGCATTCCCATGCATCTCGTATACCTTGCTGCTACCTGCCCGTTGATGAAGACCATCCACATTTTGTGTGAACACACTGACATTTTTCCCCATGCTTTCTAAATCTGTGAGAAATGTGTGTCCTGCATTCGGCTCTACATTCTGCCCCATCTTGGCACAAAACACTTCCTTAAACACCGGCCAGAACAATTTCGGTCTATAATTAAAGTGTGAGCCGCGCATCATGCTCGCCTTATTATTGTTATTCCAAGCTCCACCCTCAGATCTGAAATCTGGGATGCCAGATTCTGTACTTATGCCCGCTCCTGTGAGCACTACGATATTTTGAGCATTCATTATGTATTTCGCCAGTCTTGATATCTGATCCATATTTTCCACCTCTCTCCTTTCCAGTTAACCACATCGCACTTCGTTTTGTCAAGGGAAAGAGAAATTACTGAGGGTAGTTTGCACGAAGAGGCTGAAAATCAGCCCAATGGCTGTAGCGGCCCTGGGAACACTGCACCCAGACTTGACCACCATAGGGGAGAGACACACCTTGAGGGGGTGACGGAGGTTATAGTGCACCAACCTTTCCTGTACAAGGCTAGTACCGTGCCATTGCGAATATGCCCAGATACTATCCACACCCCCAGCACACCCATCAGCACACCAGCAGGTGCGTACAATTAAACGTTGCTGGGAAATATGTTTTCACTTCTGACACAACCAAAAGGCCCAATTTTCGGATAGTATATATAGGAGTGTATATAAATATATTGGTAAAATAATAAATGCATGGTGAAAAATAAAAAATATACTTTTTTTATTTTTTATTTTTTAGTTGTTTTTATTTTTTGGACTCCCTTTCTGATAAAAGTGTTATTTATACAACCGCAGGTGTGCATCGGGTGTGTGATGGTTGTGTCCGTTTTAATAAGACGTTTGGTGGAAATATATAAATACATATGCCTGTATAAATCAAGTGGATGCGCATACCCCCCTTATAGGATTCTAGTTCTTTGTGACGACGGACTCGTCAACTCTAGGCTTTTCCGAAGTGTATGATGGGATTGTCCAATCTGGTATGTCCATGTTACAATGGCTATAGTCTAGGGGACTGTAGACAGGAGGAGATTATATGGTGGAAGGGTTCACTCAGGAGCAGATAGAGGCCATGGTGACCAGTGTACTCAGACGCAGAAAGAAAAACAATGCTTGGTTGGAAAAGAAGAAAAAAGAAGATCCTAGCTTCGAAGAGCGGAGACGCCAACAACGTAAAGCATCTAGAGAAAGAGTAAAGCGAAGAAACGAAGAGGAAAATAAATAAACATAAAAAGACCTCTTTAGAGGACACTAAAGAGGTCTGACAGAGGCCCCAACACAACACATGGGCTCTCAAAAATTCGGATAAGCCTATTTTACCACGTGTGGGGTTCTCTGTCAAGTGACTATATTGTCAGAGAGGATAAAGAGATATGACAAACAAATATGTGCCAAGTGACTTTGTAACACCAATAGGTATACCTTTCTCGGAAAATATGTATCGAGAAATGATAGAAAAAATGGGCCGAGAATTAAGCGCATCTGAGGTATTGGAGATGGCTACGGAAATACACAATATAAACAAGTCCCATGTCCCCAAGTCCAGCTATGCCAAGGTATTTAGTCTCATAGAGAAGGTTAATAACCAGCTGATATCCATGAATCCTTCAGCTAACCTCGATATTACAATGTACGACAGACCAAACATCAAAGCGATGATGTATAAGGGGAAAACTGAGATAGCAAACTTTATCTTGCAGCCTCTATATGAGGTGGTTATTGATGGTGAAACCAGATACTATTTTGAGATGACAAACTATAAGAATATAAAGACCACTATCTACTTCACCCAGGAGCTACTAGCCAGCTTTAAAATATCAGTTAACAAGCATATAAAAGAGGTATGCGGATCCGATGGTGTGTTTTATGAAAAATACCCAGCGGACGCTCTGATCAAATCTCTCATAGTATACCAAAAATTCGAACAAAAAGAATCCACTGGACATATAGGCCTTGTGTATAAAAATAATAAATACTATGCGGTCGGTGTGAACAAAACATATGACATTGAAACAGGACAAGAAACTCAAGATGTCATATACTCCCCTAGTATAAATAATGCATCACTGAGAAGTACATTTGGCAATATGGCGTATGCACCCGAGAAATTCAAGGAAGTAGCAAGAATTTATGGAGAGAACTCCTATAAGCTAAATACAAAAATGAACACAGCTATTATCAATGGGTTTCTACACGCACTTCCGCATGAATTCGTTTTTCGTAAGTTGGCAGGGAATACATCTAGCCCACCTTTATTTATTGTTGGACTACCGGAGTCCGGAAAATCTTCAACGATTAGGTCTATTATCCAGTATATGGGATATAGTGAGAATTATAAAATGATGGAGTTTGCCCTTCAAACACCCCAAGCGATTACAAATGCACTCAAGAACAGCTACAATCACCCACGTATCATTGATGAGTATGGGAAAGAGGGTAAATGTAGTGTTACAGATGCGGACATTATTGTAGCGGCTGCTGCCAATAAAGGCACTGTTGAACGCGGAAGAGCAAGTGGCGGTAACAGTAGTGATGAAATTACGAATCCAACCATAATATTGGGCCAGTATTCACCACAGGATAGATCTTTGGTCAGCCGAGTAGTCCAGGTAAACTTTGAAGGTAACTATATCATGGGGCCCGATGGAAAACAGACAGAAAGTGGCAGAGAAGCAAAAGAAGCCCAAGATATCCTAAATATGCAATCCGATAAGAACTACTATATGGGTATGTTAATTCACCAACGACAGTTGTATGATAACGAAAAAGTACTAGAAATATTCCGAGGGTATATGGACTATCTAGCCAATAGCGAATCCCAGTCAAATAGATCTAGAGAAGCTGTAGCTACTATTATGACGGGCTTACATTGTTATATAGGGATGATGGAGAGTTTAGGTGTTACGGATCATGGATATACCGAGGAAACAATACTAGCTATTCCAAAGCATGTAGCTGAGGCGAAAGCCAAGTCCGAAAATGATCAAACTGAACTAGACAAGTTTATGGTTGATGTAGAGAACTTCGCAGTAGCGACAGCCACCAACAGCACCAACTCCTCTGCTTCTATTTTTGGAACAGGAAAGTTTATATTCGTAGATGAGGCTAACAACGAGACATATGTAAGAAAAGAAAAGGGAGTACAAAAATATTATACGGCGGGTAATAAAAAAGGAGAGAGAGCGGTTTATATAAACATTAAGGGTCTTTATGACACTGTGTCACGGCACAATCCCAACACACCAAATGAGGATCAGATCCGTAAGCAGATCATGCATGAGTTTGGTTACACTTTAGAAGGAAAATCCCGCACAGTGCTTGCGCCTATGGGGTACAGACATAGCAACGGTAAATCCTACACTTTATTTTCTGAGGAAGAATTCAAAGAGAAATTTTTTGATGTTCAAAAGTTGGAACAAGAGATATTGGACATTCGAAAGCAAAATAGATGAAAAGCAAAACGGATGAGGGGCGTACACATTAGTACGCCTTTTAGTATGTCTCTGGTTAGGTCATCAACTTGCCTCAATCCATATGAGAGGGTGATTTGGTTTGTTTTTGATCGGGTTTCGAACATGCATTTACTTTCCACATATTATACATAATCCGTCATAATCCGTCATAGTTTGATCTTTAGGCCAGATTGCAGTGCCCCAAACCTTCTTCTCATTAGTCTCAGACTACTTACGTATATGATTTACCCATCATAAATCCGTCATAATACCGTCATAATGTGGCACATTCTCACATTCTCCTTTTCCCACAACTCGCTGCGGCACATGAAAAGAATATAAACCGTCATAATACCGTCATAATATGGTAGAGGCATTAGAACTAAGGAAGAAAAGGCCTGAAAGCATATCAATATGTGTTCAAGTATATATATATGCATAATCCACACACCCCCCTTCTCATATATATTTTTTATAACCACCACACACTCTCTCACTCTCTCTCTCGCGGGGGGGGGGTTATATATTATATATATATATTTAAATTATTATTTATTATTTTTTTAGTTTTTTGTTTCTTTTATTTTCATCGTCTTTCAAACTATGACGATTTTATGACGGGTTTATATGTTCTCGAAACGTTATGACGATTTGTGACAAAAGGGAAATAACAACATGTATAGAACTATGACGGTACTATGACGGTTTGGAATGGTTAAAAAGTATGTTCAGACCGTCTTGGTACGGTATAGAGACCCATTGTGACGGTATTATGACGGATTGTGACGGTTCCAAGGTCTATGAAAGGACAATGAAAGAAGGATGCGGTTAATGAGTATAAAGCTTCAGCTCATGTCTGAATACTGTGACGTATATGTCCTCATACATTTGGTGTGTTATGTGGCATCAACGGTATTAAGAGATTACTAATGCTATCTTGCCTCAAGCATACAACCAAGCACTATATTTGGAGCACCCCTCCGAGAATCCAGAACACATGAAAACAATTTGTTAAGATACCTCGACATGTCTGATGGATAAGAGAAGAGGATAACAATAAAGTGAAAGAATTCGGCCAATCGTGCTCATTATATCTAGAATGGCTCCAAGCATTTTGGTGCCTTAGCAAGGATTAAAGGTCTCTGTACACGCAGTATTGACGTTATGACGTAAGGCATGCTACTGTTGTGGGTGAAATAAGGTGTGTATCGCATCATAGGGGGTCAGAAGATTGAAATTAGGTGCCCGAATTTTAAAGACCGGTCTTGTAGTTGTGTTGACATTAGTAATCACGCATTCCTTTAATATAGGACCGGCTTTGTTGGCTGTCATCGCAGCAGTAACAGCTCTTCAGCCATCACTCAAACAATCAGTCAACTACATTATACAACAAATAGAAGCTAATGCCATTGGGATCTCATGTGCAATTCTAGCAATACTAATACTGGGAAATGATCCAATCACCATTTCACTTGTAGTTATGGTCAGTATTGTATTAAACCTGCGTTTGAAATTAGAAAAAAACATCCCACTGTCTATAGTCACGATTTTGTCAATGATGGAAGCTACAACCAGCAACGTATTTGTTTTCGGCTTAGAAAGATTTGGTATGGCTATGCTAGGTGGTACCATTGCCTTGGTTGTAAATCATATTTTTGCAACCCGTGACTATGAGAAAAAGCTCAACAAAGAATTTGGGTTGCTCGACCAAAAGACTCAACACATATTCAAATCTCTTTTGAGTAACCATGTCCGTGCAAAACGAATAAGACAAGAGATGAGCTTTTTCCAAACTCATATCACAGATACACAAGCTGTATTTTCTTTTTACTGCAATGACTACTATTGGATATCATACAAAAAGAAAGGCAGTTTAAAGAAGCTCCTAGCTTTTAGGAGGATGCTTGCCATGTTTTCATCAACACATGAATTGTTGAAGTTCATGCTAGAGCATCGGACCCATGTGCTAAACAAAACAGAAGGTATCGAGTTGCATGATCTCTTCATAAGGATATTTGATCTCCAACATCGTGTATTTTCTATGGCAACAGGGTTCACATATCTGAACAATTTATCTGAAGATTTTGCAGATACGCATTCAGAATTCCAAATATGCCTCGAAAAGTGCAACCGAGACCACACAACGACACGTGTTTTATATGCTATGCATGACCATCTGATCCGTGTAGAAAAGTGTTATAATATCTTGTCCCGTTATGGTCGTAGCATAGAATAACAGTATTTGCCGGAAAGTTATACTGTATGGGGTATTGACCTGGGTTATACTATCATGTTTTAATTCGGGAGTAGCAATCCTGTATACGTTATGTATAGAGGTATACGGGGCCCAATACACGTTATAACAGAGAGGTGTATGATAATAATGACAAAGATGTATAAAACAAAGGCCAATGTAGGCGGAAAAGAAAAAGTTATTGTAGCTATCAACCATACAGCTGAACAAAAAGATAAAACACTCAACGTACCCGTGCAACACAATATCATTCTGATTGACCAATCGGGCTCTATGCACGGGCAGATCAGCAATCTGATCGACCAGGTGGAGAAGTCTTTCCAGTACATGGACTCTAACGATTATGTATCTGTTATTGGATTCAGTGCATATGACGAGTGCAGAACATATATCAAAGGTGCAAAGAAAGATGACAGCATTAAAGAATTCTTGAATACGATGCGTCGTACATTCAGTACAACATGTTTTTCCGTTCCTTTCCAGACTGCCGAGGAAATTGTGGACGACCTGGAGTCCATTTGCCCTAATTTCGCCATCACACTCTTCACAGACGGAAATCCTGTTGTCCCATGGGGCGATGTAGAAGAAGAAAATCGCGTTATGAAGGTGCTGGATACACTCGGGAAAAAGGTAATAGCTGTTAACACTATCGGTTACGGATATTACTACAACCAAGAATTCATGTTGTCTATTTCCAACCGATCCGAATTTGGAACTTTTACACACTCTCGCGATATTAAGGACTACCAAAAGATCTTTTCACATAACTACGAGCGTGTAGCAGAACTTTCTACAGGTTCTATCGATCTCAAAGCGCCAGGTGTAGAAATTGTATACTTAACAAGCAAAAACACTAAACTCTCCAATGACTCCCTAGTACTTCGTATGATGGGGAAAGCAAAGAACCAAATGTTCTTGCTGGGTGATGGAGACTTCACATTTGAGCTGGATGGTGTACAGTATGACACTCGCACACTTAAAGCCGACAAAGTAAGATCTGATACATTGCGTAATATGTACTACGCATATGCCTACAATGCGTATTACAACGGCAACCGTCAGCTGGCTCTGGATGTATTGGTAAAAGACGTGGGTGATAAGGCGCTAGTTGACCAACAACTCCAAGCCTTCACATACGATGAGGTTGCTAAATATGCCCAGAAACTTCAAACCACTGTTTTTGACAATAAAAGACGACACACCCAAGGTACATGTGAGGATGACTACTTGCCTCGCGCCGATGCACCTTGTGTAATGGATGTTTTGCAGCACCTTTCTACTGGGGCAAACAACTATTACATCCCTCTTCCTTACGATGAGTACAGCCGTGTAGGAAAAACTATCGTGGATACCCACAGTATCCTGAAAAATGAGCGGAGTGAGGCTCCGAGTCCATTTGGAGATTTGGTTTTCCATAAGACTCGTCTAAATATTTCGGTACGACACATCATTAAGAAGACAGCACAACTGAACCCAAGAGCTGCCTCTCGTGTGGGATTGCCCGAGGAAATCGATGTAGACTTGGTTCGTCACCAGACCATCGTAAAAGACGGGAACCTAAACGTGTCACGCATTCAGGCTCTTGTAGACACAGACACTCTTGGTAAACTGCAATCGATGGGTATTGCGTTAGATCTGAAAGGGACTCCAAATGCGGATGGTTTGCAGAGAGTGAATATCCCGTTGGAGGATCTGCCTATTGTGAACCGTTCATACATCACTAAATCTACGGATTTCGTGTTGGATACTGTTGCGAATCAACTTCGATTCGAGGCACGGCAAAAAGTGTTGCGCTATTTCTTGCGTGATGTACGGGAGAACACCGGTTTCAAAGAAGGTGCATTTAAAAACTACACCACTGAACAAATTGAAGTGCTCAAAGACCATGGAATTGACTACAAGCTCAATTACACAGGCGTGAAAAACGAGACACAAGATGTGACAGATGTATATGAAACCCGCTCCTTGGAGTTTCAAATTAAGGGAGCAACGAGTCTTCCAAAAATCGATGATGTGCTTGCAAAAATGGAAAACAATGGAAAAATGAACGATATCACAAAGTACATGGCGAATTACGTGAATGAGCTCCGGTCGGAAGCGAAGAATGCAGGTGTAGATCTAGATTCTTCGTCAGCTGGCGACTTCTTGAAACAAAAACTTTCTGCTCTGAAATCAGTAATCGTAGGCGAAAAAATGTTGCTGAATACAGTGAAGATTGCAAAGATCGTAACCGGTGACTGGTTTGAGGGAACCACAGTAGATGGGCGTGGGAATTTTGTATATGAAAACAACGGCCAAACACTAGTGATCAAAACAGGACGTGAGCAAGTACAAGTATAAAAGCGACTTGTGAAGAGGGGATGCCAAAAGGCATCCCCTCTTTTGTGTTTTTCCCCCTCCTTGACACATGATATACATGCTGTATAAAATGGTATGTACAGGACAAATACATGTCATAGTCAAGCTAGAAGGGGTGCACTAACATTGGATATTTATGCAATATATATCTTCATTTGTGGTTTATGTCTCGGTAGTTACTACAATGTAGTAGCTATACGAGGACTACGGAAAGATTCCATATTTACTGGACGCTCAGAATGTATGACATGCCACACACAGATCAAAGCCTATGATCTTATCCCCGTATTTAGTTACTTCATACTGAGGGGTAAATGTAGGAAATGCAAAAGTTCTTTTTCTCCAGATTACATTCTAGGCGAGTTACTTACTGGTATAGTATTTTTAGCTATGTACCTGCGTTTTGGACTAACTGGTGAGCTGATCATCGCGCTGGTATTTTCTTCTGTTCTCATCTTGGCTGTACTAACAGATATACGTGAGCGACTGATACTTGATATTGTCACTCTCCCGTCTATGCTCTTGTTGTTGGTATTGGAACTGATCATCAATCCAGACCACTTCTTGCAATCTGTCTTAGGTGGTTTTGCCATCGTAGTGGGGCTAGAAATGATTAACTTTTTCAAAAAAGATGCCATCGGAGGCGGAGATATAAAACTATTCGGGGTCGTCGGGATAGTACTTGGTATCAAGCTAACTCTTATGACATTGTTTATTGCAGCATTGGTTGGCATTGTCGCCTTTCTGCCACTGTACCTTCTTAAAAAACGAGACAATACACTGGCCTTTGCCCCTTGCATAGCTATAGCCGCTCTATTCTCATATTGCTTTAGCGACTTGGTTCTATCTATCATTTCCTAGGTATGTATATCAAAGTCAGTGTCTCGTTAGGATGCGGCTTCTTTCCCCCAAGGAGGGGAAGAGGACAGTGCTCCGTCCTTACCGTCCAAGTATTGACATAATGCAGAAATATGTATTATAATGTGCTTATGGTGCTAGACACACATACATTACTAGGAGGATGGACATGCTTAAGAAACATCTTTTGCGAGACTCAAAGGGTATGACTCTTATTGAGTTACTGGGCGTATTGGTTATTATTGGTATACTTTTCGTGGTGCTGAATGCGGCTATAAACTCTGCCACAGACAGAGCCAAAGTGGCAGGAGCACAGACAGACCTGCGTAGCATGCAGACCGGCGTTGAGTACTTTAAGAAACTGAATTCACAACTTCCGTTGCCGACGCAACTGAATAAACATTCAGATATCCAGTTTGGTACATGGACACAAGCAGCAAAAGACGGTGGGTACAAAGATACTACAGGATTCACTGCAGAAAACCCACAGACACCAGTAGATCCAAGTGCACCTAATACGTTCCTTGCTCGATCGGACAAGTTGGATCCTTGGGGTCGCCCGTACGGCATGATTTATGAGAATGGAAGCAATTTGTTGTATCTGGTATCTTCAGGTCCAGATGGTAAATTGGAAAGCGACCCATTGACAACACCAGGCGACGATATTGTCGTTGTGTTCTACAACAACACAGGTAAAGATTATGACTTTATCTTCAATGGCAGTGTAGTGACACCTTAAGAATATTGAACGTTGAGAGGGTGGTTGAAGTGCAAAGAGAAAAACTAGGTGAATTACTAGTCAGTCGAAATTATATAACCCCCGAACAGCTTGAACAGGCTCTCATGCACCAAGAGGAGAACGGCGGCAAAATTGGCCGTTCTTTGGTCCGCATGGGGGCCATTTCTGAAATTACGCTATATCAGACATTAGCGGAACAGTTTGGGGTTAACTTTGTCACACTTGGCGCGGATAATGTGGATGAAGCATTTATCCGAATGTATCCAGAACACTTGATTAGAAAGTACAAATTTATACCTTTGTCTGACATGGGCGGCATACTTGACATCGCTTTTGCAGAGCCGAAAGACTTAGAGGCTCTAGATGACATTTCCGTAACAGTGGACAGAAAGGTAAATGTATCTTTGGCAATGGAACGAGATATAGAGCAAGTAATTAACCACATATACGAACAAGGCAAAGTTTTAAAAGAACTCTCCGGAATCGAAACTTCTGATACACAAGATGGAGTCTACTTTGACCTAGAAAAATCCAACCAAGAAGACGCACCCGTGAAACAAGTATTAAACGACATCTTACGCCGAGCCCTAGCAGAGCGGGCTTCCGACATACACTTGAAAGTGAACGCCAACAACATGACTGTCAAGTTCCGTATAGATGGTGTATTACATAACATTATGACTATACCAAAACAAGCTCACTCTGCCTTGACATCACGTATAAAACACATGTCTGGCTTAAACATAGCGGAAAAACGCGTGCCGCAAGATGGAAAGGCGCAAGCTCGAGTAGATGATAGGATGATCGATTTACGTGTGTCCACATTGCCTACAGTATCGCTTTCATCCTCGCAAGAACTGGAGAAAGTGGCTATTCGGCTATTGGACAAGAGCTCCCTTATTACTAAAACAGAAAAAATTGGGTTTAGCCCAGAGGTTTTAGCCCAATATAATGGTGTAATTAGGAGTCCCTATGGTGTAGTTCTAATTACTGGGCCTACAGGGTCTGGTAAGTCTTCTACATTGTATACAACGGTCATGGAAATTAATGACGACTCAAAAAATATAATTACTATCGAAGATCCTGTTGAGTACGAACTAGACACAATAACTCAAGTGCAAGTTAATCCTAAAACAGGACTAACATTTGCAGCAGGATTGCGTTCCATACTACGACAAGATCCAGATATCGTGCTACTTGGTGAAATACGGGATAATGAGACAGCAGAGATTGCGGTACGTGCAGCAAACACAGGTCACTTGGTGCTGTCCACCCTTCATACAAACGACGCCCCTAGTGCGATTATGCGTCTAATGGATATGGGAGTAGAGCCCTTCCTGATTGCCAGCTCATTGAATGCTGTAGTAGGACAACGGCTGGTGAGAAAGCTCTGTGAACACTGTAAAGAAGAGTACCGGTGTGATGGTCACACTAATGACAAGACCTTCTTTGGACTAGGAGAAGAACCTGTTACTCTGTACAGAGGAAAAGGATGCAGAATGTGCAAGCATACAGGGTTCCGTGGCCGTATTCCCATCCACGAACTTTTGGTGGTTGACAATGATATAAGAAGATTGATTATGTCCGATCTGAATACAGAGAAGATCAAAAGGTCTGCAATAAGCCATGGTATGAAGACGATGAAAGAAGACGGATTATTGAAGGCGTTGCAAGGGTTGACGACGCTGGAAGAGATCAGAAAGAACGTCAGCTTAGGGGGAGAAGATTAATGAGCCATGTGGGGATTCACATCAGTAATGATGTCACCAGGTGTGTTGAGATAAAACACACTAAAAATATGGGGAGCATCAAAGATGCTACAGACTATTCGAACCCAGCAGGTTTAATATCTGACGGGGATATTGTAGACTTCAAGGTACTGGTTGATCATTTCAAAGAAATTAAAAAAAGGTTCAAGAAGTCCACAGTAACAATAGCTGTTCCAAGTAAATCCAGTGTGTCAACTGTCATCAGGCTTCCTGAGATGGCAGAGGCCGAAATGAGATCCACAATTTCGTTCGAGTTAGAAAAGTATATAAAAAGAGGATTACCTTCTGAATACATGTGGGACTTTGCTACAATCAATGAGTCTCTTGTAGATTCAGATCGCCAGAAGGTCAAGCAAATAAGTGTGTTTGTGTCTGCTGTAAACAGTGCTTATATAACTGAAGTACTAGAAGCCGCGAAAAAAGCAGGTCTGAAAGTAGACTCTGTTGAGACAGAAGAGATGGCATTGTGGAGGACATATAATACAATGTCTCATCTCAATTACTTGGGTGTCCATATAGGCGGACATGAAACCGAAGTTTTATCTGTGCATCGTGGAAATTTGTATTACATCAGACCTAAACTCCCAGTTACCCTCAAAGACATAATGCCTATAAACGAAGAAGACCTCAGTGTTGTAGTGGATAGAACTGAGGAATACTCTGATTTGACCACAGAGATGTCACGCACCATGGAACATTACTCCGGCAAATTACGGGTTCCTTTGGACAATGTAATAATCAGTGCGGAAGGCACTCTCTCCCCAACAGTTCTTTCTAACCTCCAAATAGACATGGGTGTAAATACGTCCTTGTGGACTCTTCCAAAAGATGTATTCATAGAAGGAACACGTATTACCTCAGAGCTGGACTCAGATGTAATCGACCACACATATGCAATAAGCTTTGGTTTATCTCTCCGTGCTTCTTCGTCCACCCGAATTAACTTGATACCGAAGGAATACATCAAGAAAAGTCGTTTAGCCCTTGTAAGACGAGTGGCTTTGGTGACAGTGGCATTACTCGTGGTCTCTGTTGGTTCTTTCACTTTTTATGTAATGATGTTGGAGAACAAGCAAACCAGTTTGACTTCGGACCAAGCACAACTTGTGGCGACTATGGATCAAGGAACCCAATTGAGTACCCAAATCTCGGTTCTTCAGAATGAGATTAGCGGTGTAAACACAGGTTCATCAGACACAGGTCCTAGCATATCCACTGGTGATGTCATGCAATACTTGGAGAAAAACATTCCTAAGGATGTGAAGATACACAACATCAAGTACGACACTAATTCTGGAAGCACAGATCTGAGAATAAGTGCAGTGTCAAAGACCAATCAAAGCGTGGGGGTACTTTTACTCAGGCTCAAGAGACTAGATGGTATAAGCGATGCCAAAGTCACGAAAATACTGGAATACACATATGAAGGTAAGACATATTTAGCCTTTGAAATATTTGTATCAACAAACGGGGGCGGGCTAAAATGAAAACAAAAATTACATTAACAAAAAATAGCAAAATACTATTTGGTGCCATATCTGTAATGCTTGTAGTTGCTGTCACCTACATGTACGTGATAGAACCTTTCAATAGTCGCAGAATACTGGCCCAATCCGAGATTGATAACTTGCAGTATAGCATTGAATCGCTCAAGGCTCAACAACCAGATATGCCCGCCTTGCAGAGTCAGTTGGCGAATCTTCAAGAAACGAGGAATGAACAACTAGCTGCAGAAGAGCAACAAGGTGGTGTTGCAACAAATGCAGGTGGTATAGATACCTCTTCCGCCAACTTGCTGACAGCTTTTGGAGGATTGTCAGAAGAGCTAGGACTTAGAATGAACAGATTTGAATTGGTCTCCGAAGGGCCAGATAGCAATATATACGGCATGTCCATGTATGGGCAGTACCAAGACATATCAGTATTTTTCCAGTCTCTTGAAAAGTTTAATCTAAATCAGAAAATGAACAGTTTGTATGTTCAAAAGGTTCTAGTGGATGAAAAAACGGGTGTACCTATCACTACCCAACCTGTTTTACCTCCAAGCTCTGGCAATACTGAAACGCCTAATATATCGACACCTAGCGGGTCTAATAACCCTGCAGAGCCAGCTACAAATGGAGGTTCTAGCACATCGACAAATACTCCTTCGTCATCGGGAGAGGCAACATCCAATCCAACAACACCGAACACAAACACGTCTGCTACAGGGACAGCAGGGGAACCATCAAGTACACCTCAAACATCTACTGAGAACTCCACAAATAATGGAGAAGCAACCACAGAACAGGCAACACCAAATACAAATCCTGTGGGAGAGATAAAAGTAAACAATGTGCAACCCACAGCCACAAATAGTGGAGATGTAACAACAGATGGGACACCAGTAACTACTGCAACTACAAATAGTGGAGGGAGCCAAGCAAATGGTCAACCTTCATTGGACTTAGGACAGAGTGCTGAGGGGTCTACTAACACGAGTACCGAGGATGCAGTTCAGCCTGTAAATGAAGAACAAGTATTGGCAGGGCCAAATCTGGGATCTGGAACAACGGGGTATGAATGGTCTTTTGGGGAATTTACAGAAATTTTGGCAGACACACCTTTGTTCGATCCTATTTCTGGTGACTTCTTTGAAAAATCTAACAAGACAAAAATACAAGTGGTATTCACTATGAGTATACCAAAACAGACCAACGATAATATATATAAGGTATCCACCAACACTAACTTTACACCAAGCGACCCTTTCAAAGAAGCGAGAGATGTGTTGTTCAATGGGAGATTTGGATTCAGATATGACGATGTAGGAAATGGAACCTCACCTTTCTCGAAAGAATTGATAAACAAACTACAGACTGATGCTATATTCCGCAATAAAGAGATCATACGGACACGAGCCGTTGTCGACAACCGGAAGAACGCAGGTCTTAACATAGACGCACAGTTAAACTACCTGCAATTATTGCTTCATATGGGGACTGTAGATTATAATGTAAAAGTGAGATAGGGAAACGGAACGCTTCCGGTCGCCCCTCATACTAGGAGTTGATTTCAAGTGCCTGTATTCAGCTATCAAGCCAAGAATAGTCTTGGTGCCACCGTTGAGGGGACAGCTGAGCATGATTCTAGAGAAGAGTGCGTAAGATCTCTCCTAAACGAAGGGTTGTTTATCCTAACCATCAAGGAAGGTAAACCTAGTGCCATAAACTCCGACATAATGAAGTTGGATGTAGGCCTCATCCTTTCCAAAATGGGGAAGAAACAACCGACAAAAGAGTTGGCTCTTTTTTGCAGCAACATTAACTTTCTTCTAGAGTCTGGATTGAGTATTTATCAATCTATAGGATTGGTAAAGAACCAATCTACAAAAGTTGCAATGAGACAAGCCCTAGCAAAAGTCGAGTCGGATTTGGACCTAGGCTCCTCATTTCATGAAGCTCTAGCAAAACACGAAAATGTATTTCCTACACTGCTTGTGGAACTAGTCAAAACTGGTGAAGTCAGTGGTAATCTGGAGAGAATAATGGAAGAGTTGGCTTCGTATTATGAAGAACAAAGTGCCATTAAAAGCCAGATAGTCACAGTGATGTTCTATCCTGTATTGACCATTATACTCGCCATAGCAGTAGTAAACTACATTTTGCTCACGGTAGTCCCCTCTATTGCAGACATGCTAATAAAATATGATGCAGAACTCCCTTTCGTTACGAAGGTTGTAATGACAGGATCGGATCTGATACAGAATTATTGGTATTATGTGTTAGGGGTTACAATATTGCTGATCATAGCACTTAGATACGTGTTAAAGATCGGTGTAGTAAGAGAAAACATAGATAAGATCTTGCTGAAAATACCTGTCATATCTGCTTTGCTACTACAGGTGAATCTCTCTAGATTTACTCGTACATTGGCCATCCTCTTGGATAGCGGAATCAATGTAGTGAGAGCAATGGACATGTCGAGCAAGATTCTGTCTAACCGGATTCTATATAAAGGGGTGATTGACGCTAAGGAACTGGTCGAACAAGGCGAGAGCGTTTCTTCCGCCCTTGGCAAGAGTAAAGGCTTCCCTGAAATATTCATTGAGATAGTGAAAGTAGGGGAAAAATCCGGTAGTATTGATAGGGTGCTTTTTAAAGTGGCCGATCAGTATAGTAAGGCACTGGAACAAAACGTGAAGAGATTATCGGCTGTACTGGAGCCATTCCTCATGCTTTTTGTTGCAGGGATTGTTGGCTTCCTCATGATATCGATGTTTATGCCTATGGTATCATTGATGAATAGCATTAGGTAAGAAAAAACCAAACCATTTTAGGAGGAAAAAGAAAACATGTTGAACACTCTCAAAAACCGTCTGCAAAACCGTAATGAAAAAGGTATGACCCTGATCGAATTGCTGGGTGTACTCGTTATCATCGGTATCCTTTTCGTCGTTCTGAACTCTGCGATTAACTCGTCTACTGATGCTGCTAAACTTGCAGGTGTAAAAACGGACTTCCGTTCGATCCAAATGGCGCTTGAGCAACAAGTACGTGAAGACAGTGCATTGCCTGCTAACGCTCAAAAAGTTAACGCATACTCCGATATCCAATTCGGCGATGGTACACTGAAAGGTAAAGATGGTTCCGTTCTTCCAACTGGTCAATCCGACAAAGAAACACCACAAGGCGGTCACTACTTCCTTGACACAACGACTGCTGGTAAAGTAGTTATCAAAGCTACTGATTCCCAAGGTGGAGAAATTGCTAAAATGACTGTAACTGCAGGTGCTAACGGCAACCCAGAGTTCGTAACAGACGGTTTGGGCCGTGAGCTTGACACAACTAAAGTCGTTACTCCATAATAACGGTTGATATATAAAAAGAGGGTGGTATACTTATACCACCCTCTTTTTACACTTAAGTGAGGGGAAACATATGAACAATGAAAAAGGATTTACAACTGTAGAGATACTCTCTACACTGGTCATAGTAGTAATAATCATTTCTGGCATTCTATCGGCATACACAGCCATACAAAAAACGAGCAAACTAACTAATGAAAAGTTTATTGCCAACATGATTGCCACAAATCAAATGGAGGAAATGCGCTCCAACACACTAAAAGGCAATGTAGCTACAAAAACAGGGCAGGTCACAGAGAAAGATACCATATATACATACAATGTCACTGCAACAGAAACATCTCGCTCGCCCTCTGGTACGACTTTATTTTTGCTTAAGTCCAGCGTCAGTTGGGGTGTCAATACACATACAGTCGAAATAAACTCTTATATAACAACGAGGTAGATAATATGCGTGGAGAAAAAGGACTAACAATGTTGGAAACTCTAGTCGGCTTGGTTCTTGCAGGCATTCTAGTCATAGTCATCGCCAATGTATTCAAGCTCAACCTGGATCTCAACAGAGGGGAATTGCAATTCTATGAAGCCCGACAGCAACAGGCTAGTTTATATGATGAAATAAGAGATACTGTACGATTCAGCCAAAACGTTAATATCTCTCCCGATGGCAAAAGTCTAGTAACAGATACAAAAACCTTTGAACTGCGTTCCGACGGGTTGTATCGTGATGGAGATAAAGTGATGGATGCTACTGCCGTAGGTACCGATATCCCCCCATTTCATAATATGGACGGGCTCGTTGACATCAATGTAAAGCTGATATACGGCAAAGTCACTACTAATCTCCACATATCCACATATGTGAGAAAGGGTTAAATTATGAGAAATGAAAAAGGAAACATGACACTCGCCATGTTATTGCTGATAGTCGCTGTATTGACTGTTGGCACAATGATGACACTGATGACTCAAGAAGTGATTGCTTCCAAAGACTTCAATACAGTGATCAATACAAAATATATTGGCGAGTCCATAAACGAAAAAGCTATTTTTGATACAATTAAGATAATCGAAGAAAAACAGTTCGATGCTGTGACATGGAACAACCAAGACAATTACATCTTCACTTCAGATGATGTGAACACTGTTGTTAGTGGCACTACTTCAGGCGCATTCTTATCCACTATACAGGCGGGTACACATAAGGCATCGCTATCACTAGATCTGTATAATGGAGACTGTTCCACACCACTGCACAAAGTATATGACCCTGTAGATCCTATATCCATATGTGGCAAAATGCAAATTGGTATAGACAATAGTAATACAGTGGCTACCTTTCGGTTAGATAATATACACTTGGTACTAGTAGATGCTGTTTATGATACTGAGACACACCAGTTACTGTCAGGGCGATATATAGTAAGTAGTAGAGACAAGGTGAAAATAGAACAAATAGGATTTAGATAAGGCACATCACTTGGTGATGTGCCTTTAGTATATATTGCCACATGTGAAGTGTACATGATACAGTCTGTGTAGAGCATCCACGGAGGAGATGAAATATTATGAAGGTAGACGAAATAAATATTGAAGAAACTCTTTGTTTCACTGGTCATAGACCAAATGCCACAGGCATGTTCGGTTATGATACCAAAGATCCGAGAAATAAAAAACTTCTAGCAGAGTTACGTGCCAGAATAGTAGAGGCGATAGAAAGATACGGAATAACATGCTTTATCACGGGTATGGCTTTGGGCGTAGACACTTGGGCAGCACGTATAGTTCTCTCCCTAAAGAAACAGTATCCCCACATCAAGTTGATAGCAGCGCTTCCCTGTAAGGCACAATGGAAAAGATGGAAAGCAGACGACCGGTATATCTGGCGGCAGATAATTGATAGGTGTGATCTCGTACATCTGGTTTCTGACACTGAGTATACACCCTGGTGTATGCAAGTGAGAAACGTTTGGATGGTCGACCATTCTTGTCGCACCATCGCGGTTTATACAGGGGCGGAGTCAGGTGGGACGTTCAATTGTGTAGACTACTTGAAAGGTAAGAACAAACCACTTGTTGTTGTCAACCCGCACGATATACAGGTGGATGCTGAGGACGTATAAATTGAAGGATATACTCTCTTTGTGTTATACTTAGGATATGTTTAGAGCCCCCTTTTTGGTTCCATAATCCATGAGGAACATTGGGAGTGTGCAGTTAAACCTAACTCAACCGCCCAATGGAGGGGTTATATAGGTCACTTTGAAAGGAACAATGTGAAACATGGGATTTAATATGGAAGACTTACAAGAGATGTTCCAGACAGTAATAAATATAATGTCAGATGACACAAAAGTGCAAAAAGAACCAAACTATAGAACGGCATACACTACTAAAAAAGGGTTAAGATTACGATTGATATTGTCAGATGTACAAGCGACAATCGAGTTATATGAACCCTCTCAATATATTATAGTGTTTCGGACAGGATACGAAAAAGATACGCACAAATACTCAGGAGATGTAGGTATGGGGAAAGAATATGTAGACCAAATACTCATGCTCGAAAAATTAGGCGTGTTGTAACAGGGGGGTTGTATGGTGAGTCTCATCTCTAAGATAAGAAGACTGTTCAGTGGGAGAAAGACCAGTTCTACGGATCGAAATAGTCACCGAAGCGTGTATCTGAACGAATGTGTTGAAGATGTATTTCAGCTATATGGCGGAGGGGTTACAATGGTACTTGGCCCTCCTGGCTGTGGCAAAACACTGTTAATAAAAAATGTGCTAGAGAAACATGCTCTCAACACCCCATACACTTACATCAACATCCGTCCAGAATTCGAGATACCACGGGCTCATTCTGAGGTGTACAATCCACAAGATGATCACTTACGACGTTATGGACTAATACCTACGCAAATTGATAGAAGTGTATTCCATGGACAGAACCTCCATATATATACTGAGGTAACGAATATTCCACACGTGGGTGTTAGTCCTATGGGCATTTACACGAAAGAAGTGATAAATTATATACATGAAAATATATTATTAAAACGAACAAGTTCATCGCCACACCACTTATTCATTATTGATGATTGCGCTTCATTAATAGATAGGCATGTATTTAGCCAATGGTGCAAGGGTGTGGCGGTTGCAGCTAATGTGACCATAGTCGTCATAGCTCAAAATATACATCAACTATGGCCTATCGAGTCTAGAGAAGACACTCCACTTATTGACAACTGCAACATTCTTCATATTGACATAAATAATTCCGTCTATTCTCGTGACGACTTTTTCTTGACCCATCACCTAAAGACATATTCCAAGTATTTCCAAGTGTTGTGGGAATATAAGGGTGAAAATAGGCCATCCTTCATGTATTATCCTAAAAAGGATACAAAAAAAACGCTTAGCCCTTAGGAGCTAAGCGTTTTTTATTGCACTCTTCACTATCTCAAGTATCTCATCTGTAGCATAGATCCCAGACTGAACAGTACATTTGTATTGTGTAGAATGTGGCAAAGAGCGGATTTCCCCATGAGCCGGCACAATACCTAGATCTGCTACTTTCAGCAGTGTATCGTCCATTGTAGAGTCGCCAGCAGCTATTGTAAAGTTAATGTTTTCCTTGTCTATCAGAAACCTTATGGCTTCCCCCTTATCAATATGAGCTGGAAGAGCAAAAACCTTCTTGCCTTGCACATATGGGACCCACCCCAGTTTTCTGATATCTTCCATTACTAAATCTTGGAAAAGGGATACATCTGCAGTCTCGACTAGTTTGAGATACCAAAACAAGTCATCTGTAAATTGCATCTCGGGTAGTAACTCAGATCGGAAATGCCGCTCAAAGGTCGCAAACACTTCTTCTTTTGTGCTACACGACTTGCTTCGTTCCGCTACATAGTCATCCCACTCAGATAGATAAGTACCGTTGGTAAAAATCTTTCCCCCATTACATAAAACAGCATACTTTGGTGGGTTTTCTTTAAACTGTTTTATTCTCCCATACTGTTTCATGCTCCTAGTTGTTGTAGGTACAAACAGAGTTTCCTCTTGAATGTATCTCAAATTATTGTACGCAGATGCAGACATTACAGAGAACCCATGGGACGTTCGTTCAGTTTCTACGAGGCCCCCCATGGGAATATCCGACCTTTGGAAGTGTATCAGTGTTTTATCTAGATCACTAGCAAACAGCACCTTCATTCCTCTTTCTCCATTGGACGTATAATTCCACAGCATGCATAGGACATATCGGGAAAGACCTCTACTTCTACACCTTTTTCTTGGGCCATGAATAGGATATGTTCTAGTCGAACATCATTCAAGTCACGTACCAAAATTTTCCAAGGTACACGTCGCAACAACACACGTGTTGTTTCGCCTACACTTGGCTTGATCAACCCTGTACTATCAAGACCTAAATGTTCTTTGATCTTGTTCACATCTCTCATTCCTGCCCATGTCACCTCAGGAGAGTATTGGTCTGCTTCAACGGTTGTTTCCAATACACTTTCAAACTCTTGGGATACTCGATCGACATAAGCATTCGACAAGTCCTCTCCCAACCAGTCTTTATAATACTTAGCCCCATGGAAGTCATCTTCTCCAATGATGCCTGGCATATATACTGTACGGCTGATCAAACCGGACACAGTTGCATTAAGACATGCGCTCGGAATAAAGATATCTTCACGTGTCCCAAACAATGGGGTGCAATTGGCTGGATCTGCCAACACAGCGGGTGTTGGATCCAACTTCATGTGTGGATATTTTTCATTCAAGACAGTGCAAGAAGCTGTCAGATTTTCTGTGATAGAACCTTTTCCTGTCCATCCATCAACAAACTGAATAACAGCCCTCGGATGTTCTGCAAAGATGTGCTTCATCGCATTCTCGTCGACGCCTACGCCTTTGATAATGGAGACACTATAATGAGCCACATCTGTGTTGTATTTCAACTTGATGTATCGTTTCAACAGAACACCTACCGGAGTTCCAGCGCGTGCCAAAGATACCAAAACCAAATTGTCCAGCCCTCGTAGTCGCACGATCTGGTCAGCCAACACCCTTACATAAAGGGCTACATCTTTTGCATATTTTTCCACAGAATCATGGAACAGAGACAAATACTCTTCGGAAGGCAGACTTTCTTTTGGCAACACCCGAGAATAATGAACACCTGACTGCATGATTTTTTCCCGTTCAGCTGTGCTCAGTTCTTGGACAAGATCTGAAACGTCTTTCAGTAGAAAGATTGCATCCTCTTTATTATAACTGCCAATACTATTTGTCATATTTACCTCCCGTGATATAAACAATGTGCACCTTATTAATTAATTGAAGCATACATGAGAGCATCGGGTCAATATCCTGATTCTCAAGACCCCTTTCCACGACGATCACCGCTTCATCGTACATGTGTGGCTCCACATTATATATATGGTGCGTGACTCCTGGATCCGATGGACTCGGAAAAGCATATTTAGCCCTGATGGGATAGTCTGACTTACCCGTGTCAATATGCATAGGACTACGTGCTGTCGACATGTAAACTACATCCCCTTTTATTCTCTGGGAAATCAAGAGGGGGAGGTGCATGAATTCCCCTGTACCTAGACACAAAATCTTGCTGGATTGATCGAGATGTGGAGCGATCTCTTTGGCTACTATGTCTGCTGTTGACTCGGCGATCCAGTTGTCTTCACTTCCAATACCGAATCTTGCAGTTTCGTACAAGTACTCGCCACAAGCATTTTGTTGCATACACTTGCCCTTCATCCCTTCGGACTCCACATGATAATAGTGCACCTTTGAGTCATCTACAACCAAGTTGTTGATGTTGTCACGGTCCGTGACCACGGGAGATTTACCCTTTACACTTATATCCCCACTAATTAGAGAAATAATGTTAAGGCTTATTCCCATTTCTTGCGCAAACTGGATACATTTCTCCTTGTCTGCGGAAGATCGCCAGTCTAGGAGCGTGAGTACACTGTAATTACATCTAGGATATTTTGACTGTAATACCCTCATCACATTCATTAATGTGTTCCCTGTGGTTATTTCGTCTTCCACAAACACAATGTGGTTGGCGTTGTTAAACATCTCTGTGTCCAGAGGATACAACATATGAGATGTCGCGTGAGAATGCTCTTCCTCAAAGCCTAGCAGACAGGACGCACCAGAGATAACTTCTCGTGTGGTGTGAATATACTGCGAATTGTCTTCAAAAGTAGTATGGACGCTGTGCCCTAAGGCCGTAGCTGTCTCAGCGAAACCAACAAATATGGTGGGATCCGGCAACTTCAATTTGTACGATGTATGTTCCACACGCTGGCAACGTGACTCCGCCAATTTTCCCAACAGATTTGGGATGTGAGTGGTGGATTTCCCATATTTGTGCTCATAATAGACATGAGCTAATAATTCGCCCACAATCAGCGGAGTTTCCGGCCGTACAGGGAGATATTTGCCTATGATCTTGCTAGCGAATAGGAAACTTCTCTTAGGATTGTTTCTCGCTGCGACAGCAAACATGCTATCAGGAACGATATCTAACTTGTTTTCATTGTAGTTTATTGAGACTTCCAGATCGTTAAAGACAGAGAAAGTCTGTTTGTTTAGTGTTAGATTCTTTATCATATGTCATCCTCCAAAAATAAATGTGCCTAGAGTGCCCCTCGAGGGCATCTAGGCACATTATCACTTAAATTCAGTTATGTTGTAGCTTTGGACTTTTTAAGTCGATTCGATCCAAAAGCTACTGCAAATACAACAAGGAGAACGACAAAGAACATCGCATGACTCATATGGAAAATTCCAGCTGTATCGAGAATCATCTTTACACCGATAATAGCGATGAGGACGAAAGCAGCTGTTTCTAGCTCTGGCACTTTGTCCATTAGCTTTAGGATGACAGTCGCAACAAGACGCATCATCAGAATGCCAAGCAAACCACCGGCTACTAGAATCCAAGGATTTGGTGAGACTGCAAAAGCTGCGAGGATGGAGTCAATAGAGAAAGCAATGTCCATCATTTCAACTGCAATGATTGTTCGTACGAACAAACTCAACCCAGTTTTAGCCAGCAATTTTTGTAGACCGGACTCTTCTTCTGCCTCGTCTTCATCACCACTTTTTGCAGTGAACTTATCATAGAAGTGCTTGATTGCAATCCATAAGAGGTACGCCGCTCCAATGTATTTCACCCAAGCGATTTGCACCAGGTAAATACCAACACCGATAGCGATAATACGGAAGATATATGCTCCCCATAAACCGTACAATAGAGCTTTCTTGCGCTGGTGCTCAGGCAACTTATTGACCATGGCGGCCAACACCAGTGCATTATCTGCAGATAATAAGCCTTCGATAACAATCAGCGACAGAATCAAACCGAGACCTGCAGGCGAAGCAAAGGCTTCTAGGAAGGTGCTCCATTCAAAGAGATGACTATATGCCATTGGTGTTTCCTCCGATATGTTAATTTTTTTGTGTTGTAAATTGACCTACCCAATCACCAAAGGCTTTGGGGTTCCTTGATTGTATAAGAACAGGGCCTTCACCCTGAAATTTGCATACTAAGGATTCTCCCGATGTGACAGATGATATCCATCCTTTCGATGCCTTAGTTATTTTCGGTTGCATGTAATCAGGCCAAGCGACCAAATGACCGTTATCCACGATCAGTTCTTCACCCTCTTCTAGGTGTATTATTTCTATCGCACCAAAAGCATTTAAGAATACATCGCCAACACCGCTTATCTCTACCACGAAGAATCCGGCCCCAGAGAACATTCCAGAAACTAGGTTCTGCACTTTAGTCGACACTTGGATGCCGTTTGTGCCTGCGAGAAAACCATCTTTTTGGACCAGTAGCCTGTATGTACCATCCAGTGTTATTGTCTCAATATCACCGATGGTAGACGGAGCTAGCCGCACTTTTCCTTTACCCTTTTTGGCTGTCAGTTCTTGGAAAAAGAGCTTTTCTCCAGCCATCTTACGTCCTAAGCCTCTGAGAAATCCGCCATCCATTGTACCACGTAAATCTATGTTGGAGGACATCGTCAACATTGCATCAGACTCAGCTTTTACGCTTTCTCCTTCCTCTAGATCTATTTCTAGAAAAGGAAAAGCGCCTTTATGTTTTATTTGATAATGCACAAGCGATCCTCCCCTTTGTTCCGACATGGGTCAAAAGAAAGGATCGCCCATGCAAACACATATTTTATTCTACGTCGAGATTGTAAGTCCGGCAAAGAGCTTCCAAGCCACCATTAAAGCCAGACCCGATAGCATTGAACTTCCACTCGCCTTCATACGAGTACAACTCGCCAAATACAAGCGCGGTTTCTTCAGAGAACTTTTCACCAAGATCATAACGAAGTATCTCATTATCAGTGTTCATATCAACCATGCGGATGAACGCGTTGCTGACTTGACCAAAGTTTTGTCCACGTACTTCTGCGTCGTGGATAGTCACTGTAATGGCAATCTTGATGATATGGGACGGAATTCGTTCGAAGTCGATAATAATAGACTCATCATCACCATCGCCCTCACCAGTGCGGTTGTCACCGGTATGAAGCACCGCACCACTAGGGTGTTTTACATTGTTGTAGAAAATAAAGTCCTCACTATTGGCACAACGCCCTGTACTATCTACTAGAAAGGCCGAAGCATCCAAGTCGAAGTCATACGAACCGTCATACTGATTAGTGTCCCAACCAAGTCCCAGAGTAACTTTCTTCAACCCAGGAACCATTTTGTTGAGACTGACTTTGCTTCCTTTACGCAAGTTCACAGTTGCCATTAAAATCTCCTCCTATAAGAGGGGACGTGATCTGTCCCCCTAGTTTCTATCCTGTTAGGCCAAATTCACTCCAAAATCACGGCAAAGACCAGATAGACCATCTGCATACCCTTCACCAACTGCTTGGAACTTCCATTCTCCACTATGCCGGTAGAGTTGACCAGCAACTACAGCTGTCTGAACAGAGAATTCTTCACCCAAGTCATAAGAAATCAACTCTTCGCCTGTGGCTTTGTTCGTCACTTTGATAAAAGCATTAGATACTTGACCAAAGTTTTGGCTACGGAGTGCTGCGTCGTGAATCGTAATTGTGAAAGCAATGTATTCAATTTCTGCTGGTACTTTAGACAATGTGACAGTAACAGTCTCATCTGGACCGTCTCCCTCACCTGTACGGTTATCACCACTGTGCACTACAGCTCCGCTTTCGTGGCTAGGATTACCGTAGAATACAAAATCGGTATCCTTAAGCACTTTTTTAGCAGACCCCTGGAGAAACACGGACGCATCCAAGTCGAAATCTTGCGCGCCATCATACTTATTGACATCCCAACCTAGGCCCACCTCGATTTCGTCTAGCCCAGGATTGCCTTTCGTCAAATCAACTCGTCCACCCTTAGTCAAACTTACTGCCATTGTATATACCTCCAAATATTGGTTTATTGTGTGATGCTACTTACCAACTCTTGCAATGTACGATCCTGCGATCCTCGTCCTACAGCAGAGAATTTCCACTCGCCGTTATATCTGTAAACCTCACCTACGACCAAGCTTGTTTTTCCACTGTAATCGTCAGTCAGATTAAAACGTAATACTTCAGAACGCTTAGATTTGTCCACCACTCGGATATAAGCATTTCGAACCTGTCCAAAATCTTGCCTGCGATTTGTGCAGTCAAAGATGTTAACTACAAAGACAATACGGTGGACATCTTGAGGGACTTTAGACAAGTGAACTGCAATAACCTCATCGTCCCCTGAACCTGCACCCGTCAAGTTGTCGCCGCTATGTACAACAGAACGACATCCACTCTGCAAATTACCAAAATACACCAGATTGCTCCGCGTCACCAGCTTTCCATGTTGGTCGAGCAGAATAGCAGATGCATCAATATCCATGGCTTGAGAACGAGAGAAAAGCCCCCCTGATTTTACTGGATCCCATCCAAGACCTACGTTCAAAACATCGAGTTGTGCATTACCTTTTGTTAGGTCAACCTTTTGACCTTTGGTTAGAGAAACGGACACGTATCCTGACCCCCTATCGAAGTATGTTTCCTTGATACAACCGTAGTGTAGCACGGACGTTTCTATCACGTCAATGATACTAGATAGGATGATATTCATGACTCGCGGCTTATATATGTAGTGTCAAGAGGAACCATACGTGAGTGCGAGAATGCGCACGTGGGGGAGAACGGGGGTATGACACACAAATAAGACCTCCTAGGGGAGGTCTTATTTGGTCCATAACTTTTCTATCTTCATTCGTTGGTGACCACGATCGTTTTCATCTAACCAAGGCAAGATATATTCAAGTACATAGGTGAAGTACAAAGCACCGGATGGCTTACGCGCACTAAAATGTGGCATTCCTTCTTTACGGTACCTACATAACGTGCGCTTGTTTATTGGCATCTGTCTAGACAGATCATCTTCTGTAATAATAGTTACTCTTTCCATAGGCGTGAATAACCTCCATTTTTCTGTTTAAGTACATCATATCACATATAATATAATGTGTCAATCCTTTCTGAAATGCTGTCAAAGCGTGTACTCAAATCCTTCCTTGCAAAAAGGAAGTGCATACTAATATTGATGTATGTTGTCATGTCATGCTATACTACTTTGATAGAAGACAGTGGACTTATTGGAGGAGGGCTATATGTGTCAAAAAGAGGGTTATGTATATTAGGAAGCTATTGTGTTTTGATAGTATTCTCAGTCTTAGTATGGGATAGTACTCCGAGTAGTATTGGTCTCGGGGCACTTAATATTTTTTTTGTGATGTCCCTGATTATGATGGCGCACAAAAAAACCAAAAGTATAGAAGGGGAAGGGTCTAATAATAAGCCACCACTTACATACTCAAAACAAGGCTTAAGTTTGACTACACAAGTTTCATATCTGGATGGTTTGGATAATATACAGAGCTGGTTACAGAAATCTAAAAATCTCCTTGGACATACTGACTTATATGCTTGTGTCATGCAATTGCACCGAGTTGCCAGTGACGCCCTGGTTGTTAATGTTTCTGCAAATGATGTGATTGTTGATGATCAAGTGCGTCAAACATATACGATGCATCTTCCAGCACTCGCTAGAGTTCTAAACACAATCTCCAAACACTGTAGCGCATCTGCCCGGACATCTGTAGACACATTAATTCAGGAAGCCACAACAGTGACGAAGGATTTAACAGACATCATAGGGTTATACCTAGGTACACATGCGGACAGTGAAACAGAAAAAGCTAGTCGTGATTTGGAAGCTATCAGGCAGTTGGTCCATCCATCTTCTGACACAACTCGATATGTTGTTGAAAGACCTGGAAGATATAAAAGCTTGTTTGAGGATCGATCAATACGAGTATGTGACGCACTAAGTAGATACGAGGATACAGTAGAAACTTCAAGAGCTATACGAAGGCTGCATGATAACTATATGTACAAACCCGCACTGTTACGCACCAAAGTGTGTACCAATTTGATGGGCAGCACATTGGATCAAGCAGAAAATTTGTTATATATGAAAAAACATATGGGAGATAACGGATCTGGAATGCTACGCAAACGGCTTTACCACTTGATGGATTCTTTAAGCAACGAACTGATGAGGTGATATTCATGTATTGGCAGTTTATGGCTGTGGTAGGCGTACTCATACTCACTTTCGTTTACGGGAGGTGGGTGTTAGGGAGGGTCACACATGTAGAGAGGTATGAACCCATTGACACTAAAACCCAAATATCGAGTAGGATCCAGTCATGTATAAACAGACTCGATAAACTTGATAAGTTCAAAGGAAAAAGAAAAATAAGAGGGAAACTAGAAGACATCAAATCTGTGTTAGATATGATGTCACAGGAAGATGTATATAAGATGTTACACCATACAAATGCTAGGCAGACTATGAACTCTCATCTGCCTTCCGTTCTATCTCTCGTGGAAAACTTGTGCCAAGACCCTTATAAATATGGGGCTCACTCAATATCAGAGATGGTAGAAACTCTTAACACCTTGGAGAAAATACTAAAAGATTACATGAACGAAGTATCTGAGACATATCGAGCCCATGTAAAAAATGAACTAAATATCATTGATACAATGCTTAACAAGAATGGTCATACACCAAAAGATGAATTTTTCATTCCAAATTTAATGAACAAGATCAAACACAACAAATACTTTGGAAAGAAAAAAGAATAAAAGCCACTTACTAGTGATATATTGACAAAATAGGTGGGTGCGTGGTATACTTATTTCGTAATCCACTCGACAGCTAGTTCACTGGACATGTGATTGACACAATCCATAGTGATATGATAGAGTGGAAATATGAAGAAACCAAACTTTGAAGGGAGAGAATGATCATGAGAAACGCAAACAATGCGACCACATCATATGGCTTCAACACATCATCCGCATGTGTTTCTTCATCATACTCGACTAGATATAGTTATAGTGGGAGAAGTATATATGCTCGTACATCGGGTCATTCCCATATGGATCTTCATGATACATTATCGTTGACATAAATCAACCTTAATATATATCATAATCCATAAGAGGGGTTGACCACGATAAGTGGTCAACCCCTCTTATTTGTATTCAGATAGGGTAGAGTACCGAAGCGGTCATAACGGCGACGTTTCGAAAGCGTCTGTGGTGTAAAAGCCCCGTGGGTTCGAGTCCCACCTCTACCGTTGACTTGGGCGGATGTGCCGAGTGGCGAAGGCGACGCGCTGTAAACGCGTTACGTAAGATACATCGGGGGTTCGACTCCCTCTCCGCTCATTTTACAGTGTATATTAGATATTTAGGAAAGGAGTAGTGAGAAATGTATAAATTAAGTTTAAGTGGGCGAATATCCAAGATAGTAGACTAACATCTTCTATCTTGGGAAAGTAGCTCAGGGGTGAGAGCAGAGGTCTTATATACCTTGTGTCGGGGGTTCGATTCCCTTCTTTCCTACCATATGCGACCATAGTTTAGGGGTAAAATATTAGCTTGCCATGCTAATGTCACGGGTTCGATTCCCGTTGGTCGCTCCAAATAAAAGTTTGTAGGTGAATAATACTAATACATGGATAGGTACCCAAGCGGTCAAGGGGCTGGTTTGGAAAGCCAGTAGGACGGGTGAAACCGTCGCGTGAGTTCGATCCTCACCCTATCCGTTCATATGCGGATGTAGCTCAATGGTAGAGTTGCTGATTTCCAATCAGTATGTTGCGAGTTCGAATCTCGTCGTCCGCTCCAACAAACATTGCCAAAATCGATATAAGAAATATCGATATAAGAAATGGAGAGTTGCCCGAGAGGTAAGGGACCGGTTTGCTAAACCGAGGTTGAGTGAAAGCTCTGGTGGGATCGTTACCCACACTCTCCGCCATATGCGCCTATAGCCAAGTGGAAAAGGCACGGGTCTTCTAAACCCACATCCGCAGGTTCGAATCCTGCTAGGCGCGTTATCCAAGCACATGTAGAAAGGAGGTTGGAAATGTCAAAAGCATCTTTTATTGCTGGACTCTTACAGGAGGGGCAAACGATTGAAAGGTACAAAGAAGCGGGGAACAGCATGTCACCTCTTATCAAGTCAAATCAACCTGTGACGCTGGTTCCAATAACTGCAGATACAGAGTTAAACATTCGTGATATTGTATTTTGTAAGGTTCGGGGAAAGTATTACACACACCTGATCAGCAAGAAACGTGACAATCAGTACCAGATTTCAAACAACCATGGGTATGTTAATGGTTGGATCGGCCGAGATAAGATATTTGGTCTAGTAACAAAAATTTGGGATAAGTAGTATTGTATTACTTGTTCCACACCTACATGGGCAGGTGGCCGAGTGGCGAAGGCGACGCGCTGTAAACGCGTTACGTAAGATACATCGGGGGTTCAACTCCCTCCCTGCTCACCAAACAATATTATTGACATGCGGGATTATTTTAGGGGTAAAATGGTAGTCTTCCAAACTACAGTCACGGGTTCGATTCCCGTATTCCGCTTAATGAGGAAGGGTGCCCGAGAGGTAAGGGGCCGCACTGCTAATGCGAGGTTGGGTGAAAGCCCACGTGGGTTCGATCCCCACTCCTTCCGTTTAAATATGCGTGGGGACGTGACCGAAAGGCAAGGAGTCCGTTTTGAACTCGGATTAAGGCGGTGAGGAGCCGTTGTGCAGGTTCGAATCCTGTCGTCCCCGTTTATAATGTAAAGAGGAGATGTACGATGATAACTTTAATTTTTGGTCTTCCTCACAAAGGTAACACACCTGACACTTATGGATATGAGATGCTTGAACTGGAGTTTGATACTTCAAACTTGGATTTTCCTAGTGTCCAAGTGACAGTAATAAATAGAGATAAAGTGGGTTCTGCCAAGGAATGGGAGTCCTTTCTGTTATATCTATGTACGTCTCATCAGGATATGGCATCGTCATTTAGTACATCAAAATCCTACATCGAGGATATTGCTATGCGTATGAAAGGGCTGCTGAACGAACGTAGGATACATGTCGTAGCAGAGTCCTTTGCAAACAGCGACCAAATAAATATCAACTTCTCCATCCGCACAGATGAGAAATTGAAAAACATACAAGACTTGTTTTTAGCTGGGACACTATTCAAATGAAGGAGAGATGACTATTGGAGACACGAGCTACTACCTGTTTGAAACACTATGAGGAGTCAGACAGTCGTACAAGAGAAGTTGCCACTAAAATGGTTTTAGGTGTAGTGCAAGCTGAGGTAAATGCGGTCTTAGAGGCATGGCTCGATACTTTCAGCAACCATGCCAGCTCTGATCTGTACCGACAACTTTATGGCATGAGGTTTCCAGAGAATATCGGCGTGCATATTCCTCTCGTGGGAAGACATACAGAACAAGAGGGTCTGATGTACCATATTGATCTACGAAATGATTGTATGTTGGTCAATCCCTTGAACCATCAGAAAGTGGATATAACATATGCATCATCTCTACCTCAACAAGTGTATGAATGTCAACACTATAAGAATAAAAAAATATACACTGTGTACGGGGAGGCTAAATGCCAGTCCACTGGTGATACCCTCATGGTATATGCTGATGAGAACAATTTGTGGCTTCGACCTCTCGAAATGTTTTTAGAAGACGTAGAGTATGAAGGCAAAATGGTGCCAAGGTTCAAAAGAGTGTAAGTAGCGTCAGCTATAGCTTTTTTACTCTTTACTGGGGGTGACCAAATGTCTATCGCATTTGTGTTCTTGTAGGTACCCCACCTACAAGGAGATGATAAAATGTACTACATTATTGACCCTGTTACATACACATATTACACCCGTGTCCACACATACGATAATCTCGTGTACTGGTTTGCTTGGCGGAACACATGGTTTCCACAATCCAATAGGAATTTCGCCAATGTAGTGAACTGGGACTACAACTTATTTCGTGGCAAAAACAGTGCACTAGACGATATCGCTATGAACTACAATGACACTATTCTGACCTATGTTGGACCAGCAGGTTATGTTCTTGTTCCGCGTAGAATAATGGTTTTAGATAAGGACCTCAGAATTGTCGACCCTAGACTTTTCTGGAGAGACATCGCTACTTGGACACATAAGAGTGTGAATAAGATAACATCAAAGTTTCGCTCAGGTCCTGTACCTGGTACAGGAAAACGCCGTGGGGAGTCTTATTATCGTAGCCCTCGCACAACCCAAGAAATACGATTGTCAAAGGATCAAGACACTAAGGCGTTTGTAAGAGTGAAGCGCACTTCCAGATATCTACCAAACACGTGGGATGATGTCCGCAGAAATACTAACCACTGTTGGAAAAGCCGAAAGATAAAAAGACAATGGATGAAGCACGTGTAAAAAAGGCCAGCCTAGGTGGAGTTATTTAGGCTGGCCTTTTTCCTATTGTTACACATTCATGTATGTGTTATAATGTTCATATGTGGGACGAGGTCTATGCTTGACAAAAGTCGATCTCATTTGTTTCAATAGTAGTGTGGTTCACTACATTTGATGCTCTCACAAATACTAGAAAAGTGGTGATTATATTGAGCAAACAACGTTTCTTGGACAAGGTTATTATTGTAGTAGGTGGAAGTACAGGGATTGGAGCCTCCACGGCAAGGCAAGTGGCTGAAGAAGGTGCAAAAGTAGTAGTAGTAGCAAGAACGACAGCAGACGGCGAGGCCTTAGTGCAATCCATCGTAGACACTGGTGGAGAAGCAGTTTTTGTTCAAGGAGATGTTAGCAAAGAAGAAGACATTGTACGGTACATAGATGTCACTTTAGCTACCTATGGCAAGATCGATGGTGTATTCCACAGCGCAGCTTACACAGGTAAGCCACAAGTGTTGGAGGATTACTCATTGGAAGAGTTTGATAGGGTGATGAAAACAAACCTTTACAGCCAGTTCCTTGGCACTAAACACGTTATCCCACATCTTATCAAAACTAAAGGTGCTATTCTCAACTGTGGCTCTATTCACGGCACATTTGGTATGAAAAACATGTTGGCGTACTCAGCCAGTAAGTATGCTATCATTGGTCTGACCAAATCTACTGCTCTAGAAGTAGGTGAATATGGGGTAAGGGTTAATGTACTTCTCCCAGGATCAACACACACTCCGATGATGGACAATTTCGAAATTTCGATGGGAGATCAAGAGGCTGTACGTGCAGCTATCGCTAACGATAATGCGATTAAGCGGTACGCCGAATCCCCAGAAGTTGCGAAGATGGCATCCTTCTTGCTGAGTGAAGATGCATCCGCATGCACAGGCGCAGAATACAAAGTGGACATGGGTTATACAGCAGGCTAAATATCATAAAGGTCGCAAGGTGAAATACATTGCCTTGCGACCTTTATTTTCGAGGTGACACCGGACATGGATGAAGTCGTAAAAACAGTCGAGAACCTTTGTGCTCAATTTCTAGTGACAGCCAAGAAAGTTGATATCTTACGAGAGACACTAGATGACTATCGTACCCGAGGCATACTGCCCCGATATGTACTCCCGCTCGAAACAGAACTTGCGAGTCTACAGGAGACACTTGAGTCTCTGGATGTATCTATAGGATTGGTCGTTACTGAGGATCATGTGAATTTGCCTATCTACAAGCAGGTACTAAAATGCGGTACATATTAAACTCAAATCTTGTGGCTTAAGGGAGGAAGACAAATGGCAGCAAAAAAATGGTATACCGTGTGGGAAGGACGAATTCCTGGAGTATATAACAACTGGGCGGCCTGTGAGGCCCAAACAAAAGGTTACTCTGGCGCACGATTCAAAGGATTCCCTACCGAGAAAGAAGCCAGAGATGCATTCGCAGGTGCAAATGACATCATGAACAAAGAGGATGTTGTACCAGTGAAGACAAAAGATACTATTAGTGTTGATGCTGCATGCAGTGGCAACCCGGGTGTAATGGAGTTTCGGGGCGTAGATACAGAAACAGGTAAACCCCTATTCGAATATGGCCCCTTTCCTTTGGGTACAAACAATATCGGCGAATTTTTAGCGGTTGTCACAGCTCTTCAAATGTGTGAAAAGGAAAATAAGCCAACTGTTATTTACACCGACTCCGTGACGGCAATGGCGTGGGTGCGGGACAAGAAGGTATCTACTAATCTCGTGCGTGATGATCAGACCAAGGAATTATGGTCATTAATCGATGAGAAATTGGGTTGGCTGCACGCAAACCAATACTCTAGTGTCGTAGAAAAATGGGATACTAACACATTGGGAGAGATCAAAGCGGACTTTGGCCGCAAGTAAGGAGGTGTACTAGGAAAGTGGAAGGAATGTTCGATTTTGTCGATACACGTGATTTATTTTTAGCGCTAGAACCCTTGGCGCGGTCATACAAACCTACACAACGTGGAGCTTCTATACTATCTCGACTATACCAAGAGTGTAACCGAGATCAAAAGTCCACTCTGCATAGCTTAGCCCCGTATGCAGTTGGTGTTGCAAAGCAACATCTTGGATAGAAAATATGGGTCCCCTCGCATTAAGCCTATGTATTGTCACATAGATCTGTCTATGATATGATGATAGTATATGGACTTTTGTACATTGTAGTCATAATGGGAGGGGAGTTTAGATATGTATACTGCATTTCGTGTTATAAAATATTCTGTGATCGGGATAGCTGTTTGTTTGGGCATTATATACCTAGCTGGGTATATGGTGGGAGATAATGATTTGGTGGGAACTCTTTTACGTGAACTTAGCATATTAGCACGTGGTGCATATTCGTATCTGTAAGGAAAACTATTCAATATGCGGAAAAGGTGATATTATGAAAGTTGCATTTGATATTGATGACACTTTGGGCGACACGTTTACGCCCTCTTTGGCTTTTTTTAATAAAAAGTACTCAAAGGATTTTACAGAAGATACACTCAGGGCACATTTGGTCTCTCTTCAATACCAATATGAGCGTGAGCCCTTTGCTGTAGCTTATGGACTCACAGAAGAAGCAGTTAGATGCGATTTTAAGTCTAGCGCTGGAGATATGTTTCCTTACTGTAGACCCTTTGAGAAAGCTTTGGAAGTGGCCAAAAAGTATATGGACGAAGGATACGAGATATATTATATTACTGCACGTGATGACTGTTGGCATGATGTAACCTTGACATGGTTAGAACAGAACGGGTTTCCAACAGGGACTCTGATTCATGAACGAGATGATAAAGCGGGCGTTGCAGAAGCGTTGGGTGTAAAGATCTTCTATGAGGATAACCTAAGAAATGCTGTAGCTATTCACCAAAAGGGTATAAAGACATATTTAATTAACGCTGCGACAAACTATCATGACTTGCCAGAAGGCATGGAGCGTCTCGAGTGGGCCAAATAACTATATCTTTCTTCGACAATGCATGTTTTCTCTTGAAGACTCCCGAAACCAACATTCTAGTAGACCCTGGTCTGAGCAAGAAACAATTGGATGAAATAGACTATGATTATGTCGTAGTCTCGCATGGTCATAGTGATCACGCAATGAACCTTAGTAGTGTAAAGGTGCCCATACATTCCAACAAGTACGTGGCTAAATTTAAATCGACGGATGTGGTGATAGAGGGTGGAAGAGAGTTTAAGTTAGGGGATGTTATGATCACCCCAGTGGCGACTTTCAACCACCCTAATTTGCTTCAACGAAATGCTCTGTATGATGCAGTCATGTACCCCATATCTAAGGTGAGACGTTGCGGGGACAACTATGGTTTCATATTCCAAACTTGTGGGTACACCATTTATTACACAAGTGATACCATGTATGATAAGTATTTGTTTGACAATATCGAATCACAATACAACCCAGATGTAATATTGTACAACGCAGAAAGAAGTTTGCCTCTTGTCCCAAGGAGCATAATGGGACTAGAAGAGGCTGAACAATTGCGGTGGAGTTTTCCAGGTAAAATCATCGGCATGCATACTCCTCTCTCTGCTAGAACAGTTAGAGAGATAAGTTTAGACTAACTAAAGTATTGTGCTTACACCACTTCTTATATTAAAATTGAAATATACAATTTTAATGTAAGGAGTGTTTAGTATGTCTAAAGAGTTTACACTTATTTTCATGTTTAGCAAAAACCTTGATAATGTATTGCTATTGGAACGCAAAAAACCGCCTTTTGTAGGGTTGTTAAATGGACTGGGTGGGAAAAAAGAATCAGGCGAAACGTGGTCTCAGTGTGCCATTCGGGAACTTTACGAGGAGTCAGGTTTGATGGAGGCTGTAGATTACAAGAACCTAGAGTTCTTAATGGAAATCGGCCCGCCGCAATTCACCATGCATGTGTTTGCTGGTGTGCTATCGACAGACTGGCCACACAAAGAAATGGTTCTATCTGAAGGAACACTCCGCATGTATGATGCCAAAAGTATCGCCGAGGAAAATGAAACAGTCTTGGCGGAGAATGTAGGTATGTACATCAAAACAGCACTTTCCGTTTTCGCATAAGAAAAGGACACCCTTGCCGGGTGTCCTTTTTATTTACAACTGGAATTGGCTTGCATCGAGTCCCAATACAGCGCACATTTCTCTTACTACATCCTTCTCTGTGGTGTCAAACTCACCATCAGCAGCGCCAATGGCGCAACACACGCCTACGATAATGCGGCCAACCTCTGGTTTTGATTGGAACTTGGCGATAGGCTTGAATGCTTCATTTTTGCCTACCACGTAATCAAATTCGAACCCGCCAACATAGTGGTTGAATCGGCCAATGACATCATTCATGTTGAAGACTTTCAAGTCCTCATTACGCCCGATGTATGCAGCCATTTTTTGTTTTTCTTCTGCAGTAACTTGTCCGTCTGCAGCTGCTACTACAGCGCACCCAGCAGCAATAGCCTCCATCAGATCTTTATTCCGGAATTTCTTAACCCCATCTTGCAAAGAATTTTTTGATGTTTTCAACCAGTCCATGAACGCCATTATCTCATCAACCTCTTTCTAGTAATTGTTGTATAAGAATAATAACATGATTTTGTATTATTGGTCAATGAGTCCCATGGAGTTGTGAACTTCGGAATGCCAAGAAGACACTACTAAGGCACGAGGTTTGAAACATCCCATTATAGCCGGAACTATTGCACTTTTCCACAAACTGTGCATTCCTTGCCCCACATCCTCTATCAATACGATCTCATCCGGTGATAGGCTTTTTAACTGTATATATATGTTGAGCAAACTACAGTATCCTGTCCCAGGCTCGAGGAATAGGTGGGGATCTTGTGTATCTATATTGAATATCTCCAGAAAGGTAGATTTGTTCCCGGACAGTCTGAAGGAAAGAAACTGTCTTTGCAACTTCTCTTTCGTATCATCCTTTAGAGAAAATCTGTCTGTAGATATATACAACACCTTATCCCCTTGACTATCCATGTACTGTTTCAATCCAAGCAATGACCCAGCTGTATCTTCAGTCATTCCTATGTCTTTCACAAATATGCGTTTATCCAACACACCATTTCGTACTTGCTCCCACATCCACACACACTCCTTACACCATTTTAATAAAAGTTTATCACAGATGAAAACAGAAATCAATATATGATCTTCTTGCTTATTGACAACGGCCATGTCTGTATGATTAAATTGGTGTAACACACATAAGGGGTGGTTATGATAAATATAGTACAATCTGCTATAATGGGTTTTTGTGTAGGAGATGCTCTAGGTGTCCCTGTTGAATTCTATAAAAGACGGATGTTAGAGAACAATCCTGTTGAGGGTTTGAGAGCTTATGGCACACACAATCAACCTCTGGGTACCTGGTCTGATGATACTTCATTAACTCTTTGTACAATGGAATCACTATTAGAGGGATATAATACAAACAACATGGCTGATCTCTTTGTAAAGTGGTACACGGAGGGAAAATGGACTCCCCATGGCGGTGTATTCGACATCGGGATATCGACAAGATATGCTTTGCAAAGACGTATGGAGGGTGTGTCTGCGACATCCTGTGGAGGTGATGAGGAAGAAGATAATGGCAATGGCTCGCTGATGCGTATGTTTCCTCTTGCATTGTACTGCCGAGAGATGGAGGAAGACAATAGATACTTGATTGTAGAAGAAGTATCTTCCATCACACACAGACATGGACGTTCAATCCTTGGATGCCAAATACTAGTTGAACTGGCCATAAACCTTTCTAAAGGTATGCCAAAGGTAAAAGCATATGAAATAACTATAAGCAACATACGACGAGACTTTGGTTCTCATCCGGAAATCGATGCATATGAAGCCTTCTTATCGGGATCCTTGCTAGGAATGAGCAAAGAGGATATCAAGTCTGGAGGTTATGTAGTCGATACTTTAGCTGCTTCTGTGTGGTCCTTACTTAACACAAACACATACACCGCTTCTGTCTTGTGTGCGGTAAATTTAGGGGGAGACACAGATACTATAGGTGCCATAACTGGAGGATTGGCGGGTCTAGTGTATGGTGCAGACAGTATACCGTCAGAGTGGGTATCTAATATTGTCCAGTTAGAGCGTATTTCCGATTTATGTGATAGATTTTTAGAACACATTTTGTTGAATGGAGGGAACATATATGGAAATAAAAGTTAATGCAACTCGGATGGTAAGGGAAAGTTTTAGTTTCATCGTAGACCCAATCAATTATGCTCAGCTACGCTCCCTACCTCTTGCCACAACAGTCTTCCATAAGAATGATGGAGAGTGGGTCGAGGGCACTATTGCAGAACATGACTGGAACAAAAAGAACCAAGGGGAGAATGTGAGAGTACAATATAATAGAGGGTCACGGATAGCGAGACCAACCGACAAATACCCTGAGTTTTACATCGAAAAGAACCCCCTACAAGCTTAGGGGGTTCTTTTTACCTTGCAATGTTGGTCTTGACCATGTCGTTGGTTAGGAGCATGTAGCCCTTAAACTACGCAAAATGTCTCTAGTGCGGTCGGGATAGATGTTTATCGCAAAGAGGGATGACCCCAAGTTACGGGCACCACTATTTTTAATAGATTCTATGTATAGATGATGCCGTCTTCGCAAAAATTCTGCCGCGTACCTAGGCAACAAAGCATGATCGTAGTGGTATCGGGGATCGAGAGATTTGTATTCATCCGCAAAATAATCCCAGTTGTGGATGACAGTTGCCAGCATGAGAGATACGTCTGTTTGTATATTGTAATTTTCAACAGATTTTAGCCCTATGCTGGTAATGAAAAGGCCAGAATCGCCATTGCCCGTACGAGCAAGATTTTCATCTCCGTAATTCTGTGTCAGCACTTCGACACCAGATAACAACAAACGCTGTTGTCCACAGAAGAACACTGTCTCATTATCGACCAAGCGACGGAACTCAGCACTCTCCACTGTAGTGCTATCCCGTGACACAATGACTCTAAACTCTACTTTCTCCACATAAAACACTCCTTACATTAATTTTATAACTGACATTATATCACATGCTAGTCTATAGGCACAAGAATTGTCTGGGCCTCCTAAACATGGTAAAATTAGAAATAAATATAAAAGTGTAAGGAGTGTCGACTAAATGAATGTCGGGTTGATGTATAGCACAGACTCAAATATTTTTAATTCTCAAAAGGTAGACAAATTCTTGCTCCAAATGAGTAAATACTTGGATGCTCGAGATCTTTCTGGTCATGTAGAACGCATTTCTACGAACAATTGTGGAGATCTATTCTTGATGATAGCTTATCCACCCAGCACCTATCATGATTTTTACGCGAAAAGCCTAGGGAGACGGGTCATCGAGGCTGGAGCTTCCCCATTATGCAGGTACTCAATAGCAGATGGATGTTCTAAGCTAACCAAAAGTATACTCGACTCTTTTGATATTACAGCTACTAGAAAGGGTAGGTCTGTTATGTTTACGGTCGATGACTCTTTTATTGGCCACATGGAGGAGATTAAGTTAGCACTCCAGTTATATAAATGATATAAGGGAGACCTCTTGAGGTCTCTCTTTTCATATTCTCTATTTTCGCATCTTCAATGAACAACATTAGCTATGGAAATTCATACCTGTCCGGTTTGTCTCTCTAGAGGTTGAACACACACTCAGGGTGCCAGACAAATGAGCATGATTGACTCACTGACAGAGGACAGGCCTCTAGACATATAGTAGATATAGACAAATAACCTTGATCTCTGTTGCATACATATGTTACACTATTAAGAAGGAGGCGATGTTCGTGAACTTATTGGAGCAAGAAGAGAAAGAACGCATACTTAAGCAGGGCTTGGTGTATGAAACAATCACGGGATCTACAGCTTATGGTTTGGATGTAGAAACCTCAGATATCGATAAAAAAGGAATCGTTATAGTTCCACTAGAACACAACTTTTACTTGGGAAAAGAGTGGGAAACCGACTCACTTCATAATCCGGATGTGGAATATCACTCACTGAAAAAATTTATGTCACTAGCAAACACACAAAATCCCACTATTCTCGAAATGTTGGCTACAAGGGAAGAGTTTGTGACCAAGACCACCATGGTGAGCAAGACTTTGAGAGATAACAAGGATATGTTTCTCTCTGCTAATGTGGCTAATACATATGGCGGCTATGCCAGAGAACAATTGTTACGTATCAAGAATGCTCTAAATCGCACTAAAGAAAGTGATCTGAACAAGTACCTTTGGGAGACTATGGAGAATATTGAGAAAACTTTTAATGCCCACTATCCTAACTATACGACCGGTGGCATCCTAGTGACCGGACTGGAGACTTTTGATGGTGTGCCAGAGGTGCGTCTCAGTGTAGACTTGAAAGACATAACCCTGAGAGAACTACATGGAATGACCTCTGAGTACACAAATGCAACCAAAAATTATGGAAAAATGGGTAGTAGGAATAAACGTGCGGAAGGTAAACTGACCAAGCATGCTATGCATTTGGTCAGGTTATTGAAATGCGGTATCCATGCTCTGTTGTATGGAGAAGTGTTGGCTGACGTAAGTCATGATCGTGATTTCTATCTGGCGATCCGCAATGGGGTTCTCGGATGGGAAGAGATTTTTGCTATTGTAACCGACCTAGAGTTGCAATTACAACAAGCTAAAGCCAAGACTCTCCTACCAACCGATACAAACTATAATAAGATCAATTCCATGTATGGTGATCTTACTCTGGCTTGGTACAACCGGAAAGGGGCTTAGAAATATGTTAAATTTGGATGTTCCAGCTAAACTAAAAGACAGAAATATTTCTGAAGATGTGGCGAATAATGTAATATACACTTGTCTCGGTGGGTCACATATTAGTGGGACAAATGATGAGACGTCAGACATCGATCTACGCTCCATCACGTCCCTAACCCAGTCCTATTACACTGGAGTTAATAAATTCGAGCATACAAAGCTTACATATAATGATGTAGGTTTTAACCAGTACGGAGATTTGGATATTGAACTTTTTAGCCTCTACCATTTCTTACGTGAGCTTTACCATGGAGAAATTATCCCCTTTGAGATGATCCATGTGGAAGCAAAACATCGACTAGAGATACCAGAGATTCTAAGTTCAGTCTTTGCACATAAGGACCGTTTTGTGACTAAGAAAGTCCTGACACGGTACATGAGATTTGTTCACAAATACCATCAAAAAGCCAGTCTCAAGGGTGTTTCTAAGGTTAATCGCACTGATCGTGTTAATCGGGTTACTATGTATGGGTACGAGACAAAGTACGCCATGAATGTCATCAAGGTGTGCGAGATGATACAAGAAATATTGAGTGGCAAAGCTGTAAACTTGTACCGTAATAACAAAGACTTTTTGTTAAGTGTAAAGAGCGGTTATTACACACAGGATCAGTATATAGCTGTCGCAGAAGATTTGATTAAAGAATGCAATGAGAAGATCGAAGACAGTTCCGATATCGCGCCGTACGTTGACCCAAATTTCATGAACCCATTAATGCACGGCATCTTGAGTAAATTCAGATAAGAAAGGGCACCTTGGTGGGTGTCCTTTCTTTTTATATAAAACATACGTGCTAATCAACACCATGTAAATATTGCTATTCCACATGTACATATGATATACTAGTTATATAAACTAATTAAAATATATGTAAGGAGTGTTGTGTGTGGTATTATCCATAGTAGATATCTACAACGAGGTTCTAGCAGGAAAAAGAAAAAGGTTCCCTAGAGGCACCTGGGCCAACACCAACAATGCCATCGCAGTGATACAGTACTTACTGGAAGTGAAACTCAAGTGGTCACGTGAACAGATTTGTAATAATCTTACTCACAAAACCTTTGAAGAACACAGATTGGGTGGTATGCTCGCTTTATGTTTTAAGGATAGCTGTTATGAGGCAATCAATCTTACTTACCCTGATGAATACAAAGCGTGGGAACTAAGTGGAAGCCCTCATGGGTTATGGAATTTGGAGAACGGAATCCTTGCAACCCGGTGGTTAATCGAAGAAAAACTGAAGTGGTCACATGAAGACGTATGTGAGTATTTAACACGTAAGGTGTTCTCTGATAACAACTTATACGGGATGCTGACATTATGCTTTGGTAACAGCCCATACGCTGCCTTACAGGCAACATATCCAGGTATGTATGAACCCAGAAAACTGCATAGTACTCCTCGAGGATATGGTCGTAGCACAATCAAGAATGAAGTATCTCAAGGCGCATAAAAGTCCTGAATCGAGGAGGAAAAGATATGTTACATGTAAAAACAGAGTTACGAGCTTCAAGTGTGGAAGGTATCGGATTACATGCTATGGAAGACATCCCTAAAGGTGCACTCATATGGTCTTTCTGTGAATTAACTAGCATGTGCATACCTTTAGATGTATGGGAGAAGTATAAAGCCGAGGATTCGGTTGGCTTTTGGAATGTCGAAAAATACGGTTATCTAAACCGAGGGGTTTATGTTGTGAATACTGATGATTCCAGGCACATGAACCATAGCAATGATAGTAACACTTTTTACGATTATGAACATAATACTGTAGTGGCACGTCGAGATATAAAAGCTGGTGAAGAACTCACGGGAGACTACAGGGAATTTTGTGAAGAAGATTTATCACAATACGAATATATCGACTCGCGTTAGCATATAAGGTGGACTCTCAGAGTCCACCTTATTCTTGCTTGCTAACAGACCCATATGTTATAATAGAAATATAGATATTTGTCGAGGAGTGTATCAAATGTGGATAGAGAAGTTCAAAACAGCTGTAGATAAAGGGCATGTTTTAGAGGCTGCTTTAGCTATCGAGGAAATAGCAGACGTCAATAAAAGATATGACCAGTTGGCGGGCATGACGCCTTTTTCGTACTCAATACGCAAAGGTATGCTACCCTTGGTAAAAGCTATGTTGGCAAAGGGAGCAAGGTTGAACACGCCAGACGAGCACGACTGGACTCCCATGCACCACGCTTCCCAAGCTAATAACATTCAGATACTTAACATGTTAATTAACCAAGGAGCAAATACAGAATCTGTGGATAGTGAAGGACATACACCCCTGCATTTCGCATCGAATACAAATCGTGTAGAAGTATGCCAATTCTTAGTAGATAGAGGGGCAAATGTAAATGCTGTAGATAACTATGGGAGTACACCTCTCCATCTCGCATCCGATGAGGGACATATAGAAGTTGTAAGGATCCTGCTAACCAATGGTGCCAAGCACGACATTCAAGATGACGCTGAATGGACGCCGTTACATTATGCGGTGAATAGAGACAGTATCGAACTCGTATCTATGTTAGTAGATTCTGGGGCTTCCTCACACATCGTGGACGAGTCAGGACGGACACCCGCAGATGTTACAGGTGGTCCCTATAAGTCTGAGATACTCAAAATTCTAAGAGATTCATGATATTGTAAGGAGTGTGTAGTTATGGTTATTTCAGATTTCAAGCGGACAATTGCTGAAAGAGACTTTTTAACGGGCATATTCATGTTGAACAATATTGAAGATTTAAATATGCGTCAACCCATACTGTATGAGCATACACCGCTTGGGTATGCAATTCTCAATGATGCCTTACCGATCGTTATAGCTTTGTTGCAAAAAGGGGCATCTGTAGACGTACCCCCCGGTAATTACCCTTCGCCTCTACATTTAGCTTCGAATCGAGGACGATTTGAAGCGTGTCAGTGGTTATTGCAATTCGGCGCAGATGTTAACGGAAAGAAAACCAATGGTTCCTCTGCCTTACATCATGCGTGCACGAATGATCACTTAGAGGTGTCTAAGTTGTTATTAGAGAATGGTGCAGATGCTAACGCCCAAGATGCTCCTAAATGGACAGCTTTACACTATGCTGGTTATCATGGACATACAGACATCATTGAACTTTTGATAGATAATGGAGCAGATAAAAGTATGAAGAACTCTGATGGCAAGACCGCTTTAGATTTAGCCAGATATAAGAAGAAATCCGAAGTGTTAGAACTGCTGAGTTAAGGGGGGCAATATTGTCTCCCTTTTTCTATGTATGGTATAATAGTAGGAGATAATTATGTAAGGAGTGTATAAGTATGTGGATAGATAAATTCAAGGCTGGGATAGACCAAGATGATACTCTGATGATGGCCCTTTCAGTAGAAGAATCTGAAGGTATTGACAATTCATATGAAGAGTTGGATTACTCTACACCTCTAATTTATGCTATTCGAGCGTCCGCATTATTTGCAGTTCAGTCTCTTGTGGGCAAAAATGCAGATGTGAACGCACTGGGGTGTAGTCAAGACACACCTCTGATGAAAGCCCTGGATTATGAGAATATGGATATTGTTCGCTACCTTCTTCAGACAGGTGCCAATGTACATGCAATTGGGGAGCAAGAGTGGCAACCGATTCATTACAGTGCTTGGATTTTGGATTTGGAGTCTACCGATCTGTTGCTAAAGTGTGGAGCAGATGTGAACGCTAGAGACAACAAGGAATGGACGCCTCTTCACATTGTTTGCAAAGAAACGAATCTAACCGGTATAGAACTGGCAAAATTTCTCATTGCAAACGGTGCAGATGTACATGCTAAGGGAGATCAAGGGGAAACACCGCTACATTTTGTTTTTCGCAATGACAATCCCGAAGCCAGTGCATCCCTTGTCGAGATCCTGTTACAGAACGGTGCATGTCCTAAGGCTAAAGACAAGGTGGGAAACACTCCACTGGAAAGGCTCCGTTACGGAAATGTGAAGCACATTGAAGCAGAGAATCGATTGTGTAAAGCCTTGGCTACACATACATGTGAGAGGTGTTCACCATGGCCCTAGAGAAGTTCATATCTTCTGTGCAAGAAGATGATATCTTAGGAACCCTCTTGGCTCTGCAGGATGTTGATAACTTAAATCAAGTGTCAGAAGAGTTATACGGGCAGACAGTCCTAACATTTGCTTTATGGTTGGGGAAATCAGATATAGCCCAGATGATGCTAGGACTAGATCTGGACCCTAATACAAAAAACAAAGATGGACAGACGCCTTTGCACTTTGCTACACGGAGTGGGTACTTTGATATCTGCAAGACTCTTATAGAACGAGGTGTGGATATTAATGTACAAGACAAAGATGGCTGGTCAGCATTGCATTATGCCGCATACCACGAGCACGTTACTCTTGTAACATTACTCCTTCAGAGAAATGCAGACAGATATTCAGAAACGGTGGCTGGTATGACTGCTTTAACACTTGCAAAAGGTCATGGGTGTTTTACTGTTGTAGGGTTACTTGATTAAGGGGCACTTAGTGCCCCTATTTCTTTTGCCGAAAGATGTTGACATCAGAGACCTCAGCATGATGATGCACGTACACTAAAAATGTAAGGAGTGTGTGATTATGGATATCAAAATCTGTGGAAAAAGAAAGTAAAATACAGGGATAGAGGGGCGTAAATACATACGCCCCTTATTTGTATATCAAGAGTATTGCTTCTCCCTTTTGTATATGTTACAATTGAAGTATATGATATTAGGTAAGGAGTGTGTTGAAATGTCAATAGAAAAGTTTAAATATGCTGTGGATGCAGGAGATGTGCTAGGAGCTATACTCGCCATCAGTAGCCTTGGGAATATAAATAAAGAGTATGTTGAACTAACATGCCGTACTCCGCTTAGATATGCTATATCATATGGAAACATCCCTGTAGTAGAAGCTTTAATAGCGAATGGGGCAGATGTGATGGAGACTGAAGATACTGGATGGAAGCCACTTCGATATGCGATCAATATGGGACATGCAGGGATTGTGGAACTATTAATCAATGCAGGCGCGGACTTAAACAGCAAAGATATCTATGGCAACACTGCTTTACACCACGCCTGCCGCAGACCCAGTGCAGATGTAGTAGACGCTTTGATACGTGCTGGTTCTGATGTAAACACTAGGGACGACGATGGGTGGACACCGCTCCGTCTTGCTTCTCATAATAATTATGCAGAAGTTGCAAAGAGACTATGTGCTGCTGGTGCATCTGACAAGTAACGCGTATACGACGATATGCAAACAGGGGAGGCAATATTGCCTCCCCTGTTTGCATATGTTATAATTAAATCATATAAGATCATGTAAGGAGTGTGCTGAAATGTCAATAGAAAAGTTCAAACGTGCGGTGGACACAGGAGACGTATTAGGTGCTATACTCGCCATCGGCAGCCTTGAAGATGTGAACGAAGAATACATCGAACTGGGTGATTGCACCCCTCTTAAGTACGCTGTAATAGAACAGTCCACCTCTGTCATAGAAGCATTGTTAAATAATGGTGCTGATGTGAGAAGAAGTGAAGAGCTAGTATGGAAACCACTCCGTTATGCTGTTCACATAGGGCACACTGAGATTGTGAAACTGCTGATTGCTGCAGGCGCAGATTTGCAAGGGAATAGTCACAATAACACTGCTTTGCATCAAGCGTGTCGCAGGCCCAATGTAGATGTTGTAGATGCCTTGATACGTGCTGGTTCTGATGTAAATGTTAAAGACGACAAAGGGTACACACCCCTTTATCTTGCCCATCATAACAACCATGCAGAAGTTGCGAAAAGGCTATATGCGGCCGGTGCATCTGACAACTAGTGAGCATATCACAACCTGGGAGAGCGGCCTATGTATCCCATTTCTTCTAGAGAAAAGAAATGTGATGTAAGGAGTGTTTGTTTATGTGGGTAGAAAGATATAAAGATTCTATCGAAATGGGAGACCTATTGGGAGCCCTTCTAGCACTAGAAGGTGTGAAAGCACCCAACATCTACTTTACCGAGCTAGATCCCGAGACGCCTCTAATGTTGGCCGCAAAAAAGGGAATGTACCCTGTGGTCGAAAAATTGATATCTCTCGGGGCAGACATAAACGCCCATAGAGAACGAAACAAAACTGCTCTCCAGTGTGCTTTACAAAACAGGCACACGGATGTATCAATCTTGTTAGTAAACTCCGGAGCAGACTTGACTCTTACAGATGCTCGAGGGAATACACCCCTACACCAAGCCTGTACGTTAGGGGATCTCAGAGTAGTTAGTGCGTTGTATGTGAAAGGTGCAAACTTAAATGCGCAAAACTCGGGAGGATCGACACCCATGCATCATGCCGCTAAACAGGGGCATTGTAAAATTATCAACGTCCTAAATATGTATGGTGCAAGCTTAAATATTACGGACTGCCTAGATTATACACCTCTGCATATCGCAGTTCAGGCCAAACGTGTTCAATCCGCCAAAACATTAATAAGTTTAGGGGCATGTGTGAATGCTATCAACATAGAGAATGAAACACCTCTTCACATCCTCTCTATATATGGCAATCTGGAGTTAGCCAAGATTCTGATTCATGCAGGTGCAGATTTAAATGCCCGTGATGAAGAGAATGCCACCCCATTAGATTTGTGCAAAAAATATGGGTACACCGATCTTGTCAGTCTCATGGAGAGTGCTCAGAAATGCTCCTGATACATGGGGGCTGTAACGACTAATCAAAATGTATGCTAAAGGCCACTCTATACAGAGTGGCCTTTACTTTATCTTGGTCATGTACTCTTGACAAGAGTCACAATTCATGGTATACTTGGTTTGTGGTAACTGGCGAACGCTCCTCCATAGAGCATTGGTGTCGTACTACTAGTGCATTATCTCCAGACCCTTCAGCCTAGATACCTTCAACCTTAAAATACCATCATATGGATATGCTACATGTGCAGAGTGGGCGGCTACCTTCTCTGTACATTTTACTTTTTGGGCACATCTTGCCAGATTATACCATTGTACTCAGGATACCTGTTTACAATTTCTGCCCAGTTGAAGGCTGTATAGTTTCCATCCCTTGTTTTATATGATTTTGGTGCTAACACTAGGCTGGTTCTTCTTTTTTCTATGTCTGGCGCGTTTGCTTTAGACATCGCAAATTCCCCATCGATGAAAGTCATTATTTCTTCTGCCGAGTACTTGTTATTACGATTCTCTTTATTAAGAGTAGTAACCATCTCTTTGATTTTTACTAGGAGGAGATCATTTCCATATATACATGCAGGAAGCTTCTTCTCTCCATATACACCAGACTCGTACTCTGGTTTCGTTATCATCATCTTGGCCACCGTTTTTCCTGTCCCGAAATGGGTACCCAAGTATGAAGTATTGCCACGTGTTACGCCAAGCTGAGCTACATCACTTAAGAATTCCTTCAGGGGATTTGCCTCTTCGATGTCTTCAATTTTCGATGACCCACTTACTCTTTCAGGCACACTCAGGATGTCCTCGTCTGTCACATTCATGTCCACCTCTAATTCCACGGCTAGTTTCTTCATGTAATGGAGCCCTAACATGACTACAGCGTATATGTTAGCTATACGCTCATCAGAAATGTATGAAATTGAATGTTTCCTGTAACGATTGAATACTAGCAACACCTCTTCATTTGTGTGACGCGCACACCACAAGTTATATCCAACCCAGAAGTTTTTGTCTTTTTGATTTTGCAGTACGTCTAACTTCTTTCTAGCTTCGGCGCCTTGGGCCGACAGCTGGAACGCCTTTTCTATGGTGACCTGAACTACACGCTCCATCAGAGCCTTTTCAGAGGTGCCTACCTGTCCACCATACATGAGCGGATTCTTATGCTTATAATATACTGACTCGAGAGTTGAAGTACCTTTGGAGTAATATGGACGTGTAAAGCACTCCACAAGGATCCGATTCATTGAGTCCAGCATTTCTTGTTTCCAACGTTTCCCGTATTCATCCAATACAACCGGAATAGTGTAACTTGAGTTTAGAAGTTTGCTCAGTTCGAACGGCGATGGGAACGCACGTGGTGATGAATCATTATGCCCCATGTATTGTTTTAGTAAAGTCATGATTGTAGACTTGCCAGCTCCAGGTACACCCACTATCTGGCAATGGGGGAAATAATTAAGTTTTGATTCCTTACGTACTACATAATCATGTGGAATGGCTCCTGCCCATCCCAGCAAAATTTCCATCTCCTCTTTTCTGTTTATATGCAATATGTTCTCCAAAAATGTCTTGGCAATGTTGGCCCATTTCTTTTCGTCATACTCCAAGTTCGTCCAATTTTTCATCTCATCCTTATTTGCTTCATTATTTCCCATAGCTACGATATCCTTTGACTCTTTTCCATCCAAGTCGTATATGAGATTAGGAGCACAAAAGTACTTTTTCCCGTCCTCAAGTACCTCAAGTCCTAATAGACTTGTTCCTTGTTTTTCTTCACCCCAGTCAGGAAGGTCAATGAATTTGTAGCCCAGGTCATTCATGTAGTTTGCACACCCGTTTATTCGTGGCGAAAGATTCCCAGCTTGAAGTTTAAGCTGACGTTGCAGTTCTTTTATGGTATTAAAATCAGATGATGTGAGAAGTATATCCTGGACTTTGTTGCTTCCCGCCACTCTGATCTCGAACAAGTGTATTTTTTCCCCACCCTTTCCTTGCACCATTATTGCATGCTTCGCTTTCAAAGTGAAGTTGCTTATGCTTCTCTTCTCCTTTTTGTCTAATACATATAAGGATCCATTTTCTTCTCCGATATACGTGTATCCCGACCATATCTGGTCTACTTTTAGGTGGTCATTCACGATCCTTTCAATGTGAGATCTTGCAGGTACGTTTTTTATATACTTACCCAGTTCTCTGCGGAAGTGATCCGTCAACGTGTTCATTTCATCCGGAGTAGGACTACTCAGCCCATCAAATATGCGCCTCATAAGGGCAGGATCTTCCAATGCATCAAGGCCAGAAGCCAGTACTAAGGCAGCATCAAATCTCGTTATCACAGACTTGACATTAGTAATGTTTACTACATTCTTTTTTGACACTACAGACCCCGTGGGGTTCGTATTTTTATGCGTGTTAGTCATATGTGTGGCTCCCCATCATCACTCGATATGTCTCGACCTCTTGAGTGCTTCATATTTTTCATCAAGTTCCTTCACTCTTTCCCAATGCCCTTTTTTACGAGAAACGGACCTCATGGCTCTAACACTAGCCATTTCCTTGTTTATTGGATTATTTTTGGTTTGTCTCTTGTAGGATCGTCTTTTGTTTTCTAGATGGCGTTTATACTTCTCTGCCATTTCTAGAGTTTCATTTGTGACCGTATCTTCTTTGTTCATGTTACTTCCTCCTTAGCTTTGAGGGGTATACAGTATTTGTCCCATAGAATCATTATAACACGTATTGCTGGTTCCTGTCAATACTGAGAGAGTGATCCGAAGTGCCCTCAGGAAAACGTTGCAGTCTCTTTCTATTGCGCCTACATGGACAGAATTACAGGTCATGCGCATTCTAATTTTGTCATTCTCTGTGGAGGTGACCTCCACAACACCTCCACAGTACCTCCACAAGCAATTTCCTCCTTGTTATGAAGGATTTGTGAATCCCTCCCGAGGGGGTGTCCGCCAGAAGCACCTCCACAACACCTCCACAAGCAATTCTTCCCTTGTCCCGAAAGATCCCTGAGCACATCTACCGCAAATATTTGTGGAGGTCACCTCCACAAATCGGAAATCAATAGACAAAAAGATAAAAATAAAATAAAAATATATATTTTATTATTTTATTATTTTATATTATATTTTTTGTGTGTGAGATGCTTTATTTTATTAAAGTTTTTTTAAATTTTTTTATACTTCTCGCGCCGTTCAGGGTACCGCCTGATACGCAAAGATGCCAATAACCACTTGCAAGTAAGGATTTCTCTGTCGTGGAGGTGACCTCCACAAAATATCCGCAACAAGACAACTTCACCCCCGTCTCGACAAGATTGCGATGGACTGTGGAGGTGCTGTGGAGGTGGCCTCCACATCCCATACCCGTACCAGTTCACTCAACACTACGGCCCATACATACTATAATCAAAAAGAAACGAAGTGAAAGTGCTGTGGAGGTGCTGTGGAGGTGACCTCCACACCACCTCCACACCTGATAGGAGAATTTCTATTTGACACTTGCCAGCCTTTGGTATATTATCTGCAATCTAGTGTATGTTATGTCCCGTGTATGAACTATATCAATAGTACACCCCTCAGCAAGGATATTCCAAATTAAAGTAGTAAAATATAACAATGCATACCGACTATGCTTCACCCCACGGAAATAGCAACATATTGGGTTGCCCTCATGCATGTGTATGTGGTATACTAAATACATACCATACAGTAAAGGTGGCTTAAATTTGGATAATCCTATCAATCCCAGAGTCAGATCATTCTTGCGTGTGATTATGGCAGACATCCCGTACTTTATGAAACTAGCGACTAAGAAACAGGGTAGAGGAAGTAAAGGCATAGAGATATCTCGCTTGCCAGGATATCGTCTTTCCCATTTCTACGTATTACCACAACCAAAACGCATTCTCTTTCTCGTTCATGATGAAAGTTTTTCGGACACATACGTGGTTGAGTTTATGGAAGACTTGATCAATGTATCAAACCCAAGTACACCCAATGAGGAAGGGTCTCACATAGGTATATTTCGGTACGCCGACATCGCTGCAATGCCTACATTGGAAAATATCGATCTGGTGGCCATCCAAAACACGTGGCAGGATATTGAACCTCTTGCATCCGTTTGAAAAAAAAAAGGGGTTTGGGAGTTAACCTGCTTGACTTTTGTAGCCTAGGAGTGTTATAATTATTTCACAAAACGTGAAGAACATTGGTATAAGGCACTATTTAGAGTACTATATTTATCTGGATGGGCAACAGGGGTATTGAGCTAACATCGTCAATGCGCTCCACGTCTCTAAAGATAGAAGAAGGGGCTCTAGAAATGCCACCAAGCATACACTCTAGGAGGTAATTAATGTGGCTAATCTGATCGAAACACTGACAAATGATATGAAGGATGCAATGCGTTCAGGCGACAAGCAGGCTAGGGGCGTCCTGGCATTGCTCAAATCCGCTATTCAAAATGAAAAAATCGAACTGAAACGTGATCTGACTGAAGAGGAAGAAGTCGCTCTTGTATCTCGGGAACTCAAGCAAAATAATGAGGCGCTGGCAGAATTCACTAAAGCAGGCCGACAGGATTTGGTAGATCAAACCAAGGAAAAAATTGAGCTGATCAGCAAATATCTGCCTAAACAGATGACAGAAGAAGAAATTCGCGAAGTGGCTCTGACGCTTGGTATCAAAAAAGGCGACAACCCAGGTCGTTCAATCGGATTGGTGAAAAAAGAAGTAGGTACATCGGCTCAAGGTGCGGTTGTGAAGAAAGTGGTAGAAGAAATCGTATCCTAACCCATGTGTCTACACAACATGGAGGAACAGATATGGTGTATTGTACAAAACAGGCCGTAATCAATGTGGCACAACGGACAAATTGTGAACTCAAATTTGGTCGCGCATATGTGGGTGTGACATCGCCAGACGGCACATTTAAAAACTGCCGTGGGTACGCAAAAGCATATCAATACATTTACACTATAGGGCGGAAGCAAAAGGCTTCTGCTTCATAGAAAGAACAAAAGGGAGTGGTCCAAATGACCGCTCCCTTTTATTTATGTATTGACAACTAAGATGATGGGTGTTATACTTGATGTAAGTTATCTAATAAATGTATAAGGAGTGTTTTGCATGCAAATTAGTGTACATCCGAGTGACTTGTTCCGTCGTGCTGTAGATTTTGAGGTGGAAAAGGTAGACTATTACACCTTGCTAGACTTGCCACTGGGATCTCTTGTGTTTGTGGAGTCAGGTAGAGGGTTTGTAGAAGGAAGAATTAGGTTGCATAACTACAGACTGAATGAGCAAGGACAAAATATTTGTATTGAACTGGTGAATGGCACTATTTATATGCGCCCCAACGACCAGTATCACGAGGTATATATTGAGAAAGAAAAGCCAGCTCAAACCTAATTACGTACCTTATTGGAGGATATTGCAACCTTGCAGTATCCTCCTTTTTATATGCCTAACAATTATTTCAGCGCAAAGGTGTAAGGGGTATAACAAAAACATAATAAAACGCATAGGGGTTGACAACCTATATTCTGGTGTAGTATAATTATTACATCGAAACACAAACAATCGCATTTGACTCGAGGCCCGACTTGGGCACAATAAACCAATGGATAGGAGGAAGCTAAGATGAAAAACCATGCTCATGACAACATCAATATTTTCGCGCAGCATAACATCTGTGCTTTCTTTGACATTGCTTCCCAGGATCAATGGCGCGAGGAACGCTTCTTTGATGAGGCATTCAGGGTATGTAAGATACCACATACTTTTACAGATATGTGATAACATATATCGTAAAAGGGGAGGTAGCTTACATAGCTACCTCCCCTTTTCTATATGCGGAACGTGTTCTAGGCGAAGGCGGTATTGTCATAAATAACGAGAGCCCATAACGATTTTCTCATAAATACACTGTACCACCACAAAAAGAAATATATTGACACACCACCTATTGGTGTGATAGAATTATAATATAAGCCGTTGAGCTTATTGGTGGGCCCAAGGCGGCCGTCAAAATAGGGGATTTGTCCCCGATCTAGCTTGGAGACAGAAGGTCAAAATTGACTGGGACGCTGGCATATGGACACGCGGGTTTCTCCGCACCCCATATCATGTCAGCCTCCACTTCAAGTGAAAAAACAAAAATAAACCACTATTGAGAGGAGTACATTATCATGACACATCAACATCAAACTTTCCAACAACAACATACTGATTTTGAGTGCATGATTCAGCCATGTATTTCTTTCGATATTCGCTTTGAACAGGAACGAGAGTGGCATGATTTTATTCATCCATCCAAATATAAACCTGATATGAATAGGTGTCCCTTTAATACATAACACATTGTGGAATGATCCCAATGTTTATTATTAAGAGGCTATCCTTTCATAGGGTAGCCTCTTAATTTATATTCAGATATGGTAGGTGTGGTGGAATTGGTAGACACGCTGGATTGTGGATCCAGTGGGCGTAAAGCCCGTGCGGGTTCAAGTCCCGTCACTTACCCTTAAACATCATTTATAAGCAACATATAGTGGTTCCAGTAAAAATGCAAGACCTCCTTCAAGACGCGAGCACTCTTCTATAGAGGAAGTATAAGACACTTTACAATACACATTATCCCTTAGCCAATCTTTGGCCTCAGCAAAACTGGTGATGTCCATCATGTCATTATCCTCAATCAATCTCCTTTTTAACCGAGATGTGGAGGCATCACCTTGGTATTCATTAATATACGCCTTTCTACGAACATTGCCCGTGCTAGTAATCAAGAGGCATCTGTCTTGAAGATCAAAAAACGCGACTACTCCGGGTTCCTGCTTAAACAAAGATGGCTTAAATAAATTACATGGGATAGAAGAAGATTGCAACAATTCCGTAACTCTCTGGTACAGTTCGGTGAACTGGTCTTTAAACATTAATCAACACTCCTTAATATTTTATACTACAATTGTACCACGTGAGAACCCACGATAACAAGTCCTCACGTTAGCATTCACTAGCTCCGAATCAGGATTCTTCATTGTTACAATAGAGCATGCAAGTACATTGCATTTTGTATTGTGGCTGTGGTGAAATGGTTAACACGCTAGATTGTGAATCTAGTTATTGCCGGTTCGATGCCGGTCAGCCACCCCAATAACATATGGCGCGTTAGACAAACTGGTAAAGTCACGGCGCTTTCACCGCCGAGTCCTCTTATAGGACATTAGGGGTTCGATCCCCCTACGCGTCGCCAAAAATATTGCACTTTAATTTCGGGGTATCGACTAGAGGCCTAAGTCTCGAGACTTTGAATCTCGCATCTCCGGTTCGAATCCGGATGCCCCTGCCATGGCTTGTTAGTAGATGGGTTATAACGCCACTCTGTCACAGTGGAGAAACGGGTCCGAGTCCCGTACAGGCCGTATTTTTATACCTTATAGGGGATTAGCATAAAAGTAATGTACAGGGCTTTGAACCCTGGGAAAGCGGGGGCAGTACCCCTATCCCCTTTAAAAACTAAATATGGACAGGAAGCTAATCTAGAGAAAGCGCTGGTTTGAAAAGCCAGAGAGCGCGGGGCGGAACCGCGTCTGTCCACCATGGAAATGTAGCTTAATTGGTAGAGCGCACCTCTGATACGGGTGAGGCAGGGGGATCGTAACCCTCCATTTCCACCATACCGATGTAGTTCAGAGGAAGAACGCCGCGTTGCGGACGCGGAAGTCGGGAGTTCGAATCTCTCCGTCGGTGTATACATGGTCTCATCGTATAATGGCTATTACAATGCGTTGTCAGCGCAGAGATAGGGGTCCAATTCCCCTTGGGACCGCCAAAACATGAAAAAACCCCTACATAGAGGGGCGAGTAAAAATATATTTAACAAGCACTGGACCAACCGTATCCAGAGATAATACCCTTTGCTACACCATTCTGGATCATCTCCCAGACATTTTTTTCTAGATCTGTAAAGTGTTGGTTGTGAAAGGTAGACGAGAAGCTGTCCTCAAGATGACTCGCATATTGGTAGGCCAATTCTTCTGCGTTATCTGAATAATAAAGCATTGCATGGAGACTAATATCTTCATGATGGTCATCCACAAAAGTAACACCCCGTGTATCTAAGGGAAGCAACCTCTTCTTAGCCCATAACTGATCTCTCAATTCTTGTTGGGCAAAGTCCTGTGACCCTGGGGTGTGACTATAAAGCACGAGCTCAAGTTTGGTAGACATAAAATAAACACTCCTTACAATGTATTTGTAAATTCATTATACCACAGTGTGTTTTTTGCAACAATAATAGATGCACCTATGGCGAAGTGATCTAACGCGGCGGTCTGCAAAACCGTTACTCGTGAGTTTGAATCTCACTAGGTGCTCCAAATGGACGTATAGCTTTGATGGTCAAAGCGCCTTGTTGAAACCGAGGAGAAGTCGGATCGTTACCGAATGCGTCCACCATAGGGGAGAGAAGTTTAAACCCAAGAGGTAAAGGGCTAGTCTCCAAAACTAGTACTAAGGAGTCCGATTCTCCCCTCCCCTGCCAAACATGAAAAAACCCTCCACAAGAGAGGGTATTATCGCCACATTGCTACTTAAGTTTTAATGTCCAATGTACACTACATTGGTTTTTATCACAGTTCGTCACGATCAGTGAATTTCAAGGGCCCCAAATGTCTACAAAAGGTTTGTTGGCCATTGGTGCACTTGTTCCGCATCTGTATCTAACACGTAGGCGTATCCACCACTAACCTCGTGGGATGTTTCTTCCGGAAAAGTCAAATCAATGTGATCAATTAAGGGTGCAGGAATATTATAGGCCTCCTCGTTGTCCTTCATATATTTGACACTTTTCCAGACCCATGTCTTTATAGACTCAACTAGGAGCGAATCCTCCGATAAGACCATGAAGGTACTCAAAGGAAGACCTTCAAACTCTACATCCAAATCGCCAGGGTCAACATTTATCGTCTGTAAAAATGATTTACTAATATCAATACCATTTTCTACAGCAATCTTGGCAGCTTCGAATCCCGCTGAACGATGTTCAAACTCAAGACCACAACCATAACAAATCATTACTTTGGACATTATTACACACTCCTTACAATATTTTATATTCTCATTATAACATCTGTAAGGGTATTTTAACAAGACACCCAAGAAACAAAGGAGATGACAGGATGAGATTATTTCACGGCACAACAAAGAAAGCCTTCGATCAGATCATAGTAGACCAGGCTATTCTGCCGGATGCAAGTGAGGGAGGAATTGTGCTGGTCAAGTCAAACATCCAGAAACCGAAAAGAGGATATGTGTACCTCACAGACGATTACGATACAGCCGAATGGTATGCAAGAGGTATCAACAACCATACAGGGAGAAACGATGGTGTAGTGATTTTAGAAGTAGAAATTGATGAGAGCCTCATACTGCCAGATTCGGTCGAATACAGCGGAGATGATGGGGTAGATTCGCTTAAAGAGACCTCTCAATGTAGGGTGAAAGGTAAAATACCCTATAGCAATGTAGTCGAAGCTATAATTTTATATGAATAGAAGGGAGAGATATCAATGCGACAGCAAACAGACGAAGTAGACCAGCAAGCTTACAATGTTGGGGGATAGTTTAATGGTAGAACACGACGCTTTGACCGTCGATGTGTGGGTTCAATTCCCGCTCCCCTAGCCAAACTAATTTAATATGTGGGGGTGTAGTTTAATGGTAGAACCTCTGATTCCAACCCAGAAAGCGTGAGTTCAATTCTTGCCGCCCCTGCCAAATAAAAAAACCTCCTACAGGAGGAGGTCAGTAAGATAATCATTTTAGCTCAGACAGTTTCAAATTTATAATTTTTCTATCAAAGCAATTCTTGATGTTTTCGAAGTTATCCCAATCAACCATATGACTTAGAGCACCCTCGAAAAAGTGTTCAGCGTGATCTGGTGACCCTTGTAACACTTCCAGAAAAACATTATTTATTGCGTCTGGTTCCAATTGGCTCAGTTGCGACAAAATGTTATGGAAAGGCATCGCAATATCAAGATATCCATCTAGGAAGTCGTTTAATCGTTCTCCCGATGTTGCTGACTTAATTTCTCTTACGATATATAATCCTAAATCTGTCATATTGAACACTCCTTACACATACTTTTATAAAACTATTATACCATATATGAGTGTGCTGATACAAGTATGAACTATTATAGGGGAGTAAAGATAACTGGAGAATCGTCCGCCCTCCAAAGGCGTGATACGTGGGTTCAATTCCCACCTGCCCTGCCAAACAAAAAACCTCCTGCATGAGGAGGTCTCGAGACATGAAGAGTATTGTATGGTTACAGCTTTATATAACTAGTAACCATGTATTCTGATAGTACTTCATCGCAACACTCAAGCAGAGCCGCAGTACGCGATGTCAGATACTGATAGTTTAACAAGAAAGTGGCAAGATCGTATCTATCTGCATCAGACATTTTCGGAACACAAATGTGTGAACTTTCATGGCCGACACTGACGACGACTGGAAACACATCAGTGTTTGATGTTACTTTGTAGATATAATATAATGTGCCAATAGAGCTTTCATCTTCGGTTGTAAAACCTAAGAAGTCTACACTTTTGAGACCATCCACAGAAGCCTCTGTGTTTCTAAGTGTGGTAAGCAGTTCATCAAGGCAAAGGTGCTGATCATTCTTTCCCAACATGAAGTCATTAAACTTTTCTATTAACATTATTTATACACTCCTTACATGTTTTTGTAGTCATAGTATAACACATGATAATAAAAGTGTCAATAGCATGCGCCTGTGGTGAAGAGGCTTAACACTCTGGATTGTAAACTCAGCATACGCCAGTTCGAATCTGGCCAGGCGCTTTAATATGGTCCCATGGTCTAATGGTTATGACGATACGTTGTCAGCGTATAAACGGGGGTTCAATTCCCCCTGGGATCGCCAAAATATAAACACTATTGGAAGTTCGCCTAGAGGCCGAGGGCATCAGACTTTGAATCTGACAGGAGCTGCGCTCCTCGCACAATGCCATACACCATAGTACAAGGTATAGTATTTAAGTCGAAAGACTAAACCCACTTGGAGGATTGCTAATGCGAAAAAGCCTTATATATAGTATCACCTTAGATGATTTATCCAAACTAATGGAGAGTTGCGCTACTCATTCAGACATACTTACAGCCCTTGGTCTCAAGTCTAGTGGTTCTAATCATCAACGTCTTAAAAAAAGACTGAGCCAGGACAATTTACAACTTAAAAGCGAAAAATATATGGGACAGATTTCACGTATTCCTCAGAATGAGTTATGGAGATTAGTTACAGAAAGTGAATCCTATTCAGATGCTCTGAGGCAGTTGGGTTTGAAAAATAATAGCGGTAATTATCGTAGTCTAAAGATACATATGGAGAAGAATAACTTAAGCCCAAGCGATTTCAAGAAGGTCTTTAAAGGTGGCAAAAGGCCTTTAGATTTGAAGGAAATACTAGTAAAAAATTCACATTATAGCCGAGGCCATCTGAAAAGACGCCTAATAAAGGTTGGACTATTGGATGAAGTATGTTATGTTTGTGGGGCCGGTCCTGAGTGGAATGGTTTACTGCTTACACTTCAATTAGACCATATAAATGGGGACCCCACAGACAACCGGCTATGCAATTTGCGTATTTTATGTCCAAACTGCCATAGTCAAACTTTGACATATGCTAGAAATCATAACCCAGCGTACACCCAAAAATTCAAGCCACAAAATTGCTGCACAGACTGCGGGGTTGCGCTAGCCTTGCGGGTTTCGGTCAGATGCAGAAGATGTCGAGACAAGCTCCAAGTACAAGAACTAAAACATCCTTTGGATGAGATATTAGGCAATATACGTTCGTATGGCTATGTGCACACAGCTAGGATATACGGTGTATCTGATAATACCATACGGAAATGGTTAAGCAAAGTTGGTTTAGATCCTAAAGACTTTCGAAAGATAAAGATAGAGGCTAAACCAAAATAAAGTTTAAGAAAGAAAGAGGTGATACCCTTTGTACTTTACAATCAGATACAACTTGGTGCAGAGGTGTCACCACAAATTACACCTCAAATAAGACCTGAGGTGATAAATATGATGTATGTACAGTGCAGTTTAGTCAGTGGTTCTCTTATAGATGTTAGATGGATCCCAGAAAAGCTTGCCAAAGTCGGCAAATCCATCGTAGTAAAAGATACAAAGGTGGAGTGGCGTGTAGAGGCTATCTACAGCAAAACAGACGAAAAGTCTGTCATTACAATGCGTGATTTGCATAAGCATCACAGAAAAGGAACAGATATTTAAATTATAAAGAGGAGACCATGTAAACAACATGGTCTCCTCTCTGTATTTCAGAATGACATTATTGACCTTATTATGGAGTCTCGACGGATATCTCGTACTTCCGACCGTCTACTTCCACTTGGAATTCAGCATACCCCTCTTCCTCGATATGCTGGTGCTCTGCGAACGGGAATGACAGCACTACCTCCCAGTCGCTCGGACCAAAGATACCACGTACCTCTGCATTTTCCAATGCACTTGGTGTGTTGGGCAATACTTTCTCTTGGATCTGTTTAATCAGATCTTCGGTCATATTGACCTTCTTACCGTCATCATCGGTGGTAAGCGAACATACCCAAGGACCATAGAAAACAGAGCCATCGGCAATCGTCGGTTCCCACTGTGTAGTCTGAACCACTTCAGAAGCATTGGCTACATCATCCATAGTAGCAATCTTCATTTGTCCTTTTACAGCCAAACTTTCCCGTGTGCGCAGGGCGATTCCATTAACCAATACGTAGACATATTTATCTGACATAATTATAAACACTCCTTACATATTTTTATATCAAAATTATAACATGCTAGATATCTGGTGAACAATAATGCAGACTTGAAATACACAAATAGTGTGTATGCCTCAAGTCGGATATTAATATGAAAAAGGGGAAACATGTGTGTCTCCCCAGGTGTGCCTATTTGGTTGCTAGTAGACCGTTCTGCTCTAAGTATCCACCAATGATGAAGTAGCCCTCGTTTATTGTGCCATCAGAAAAGTAGTTTAACGAGTTTATATTTGTATCCCAGTTTTTCCAGAAACTTACTCTCATACCATGGATTTCATAGATGCGAGCCCCATGAAAAGTATCCACACAAGTGTATTTTTTATCCACTTCATCTAGCAGTGCCATGAAAGCTTCTTGATCGGGGATCATCTGATCATTCCTTGTCTCACTCACGATACACCTAGCTTGTACATACCGGATGTTGTCAAACTTGGATAAGTATTTGACAATGTCGAAAAACTCGTGTACATTGTACCGGCTTACAATGATAGATGTCCTAGGATTGTTCGTCTTCGGAATGATTTCATCCCATTTAGGAATATCGCGTCTCCCCATAACTTGCATATTGGCTTCTTCAGATATGGCATTCACAGAGTACCCGATTTCTTCAAGGCAACTATTGATAGTATCTATCTTTTTAGGGGCCAAATATCCATTGTTGCGGATACCTACTTTGAATCCCTTGTCTTGGATGTAGTTAATCAGTTCTTGTAGATATTTATAGATCAGAGGATCTGTGTTTTCACCAGTAAGGTAAACCTTTTCTACACCATATGAAGCGCAGAGGTCCAGGTACTTATCAAGGTTTTTCCATTCAGCAAAGTGCATACCCATCTGATTCTGCTTGGACAAAATATCATCGATATCTTTCCCTAAACAAAAGTAACAGTTGGCATTGCACTTCCCGATCAAATTTATGTTAGCGAAACTATACTTCGCTTCTCTATTTGTATTCTTTTCTGTGGCTTGATTCACATCTATCTCTCCTATCATCTTAGGTCTAACCATATAGTATCATGATGATAAGATCTGTGTCAATAATTGTTTAAGGAACATATAAAAGAAACCCTGAAGCAGAGTTTAGGATCTCTTTATGTGTAATGCTCCAAGGATAGTTTGGGAGAATTTTCTAGTTGGTTTCTTTCAAAACAGCCTCTTGGATTGACTTTATAAGGAGGTCTCGAGCAGGTTGATCTGATTCATTGACATTACTTATATCCCAGACTGGCACTGTGTTAGGTGCTAAGAAATTATATTTAGATCCAATTGACATCTCGCACTTGCTTTCGTTTATTCCTAATATTACACCCTCTTTACCTTTATTAGTAGAAATGCAGCACGAATATACGACTTGGAATGAGGACCACTTTCTTTTTCGCGCTCTTATTTCATTGCTTTATTCTAGAAACGATATTTATCTCAACCCCCAATATACTCTTTTCTATACTTCCCAACGTGCCATTTTCAACACCTTCTGTTTGTGTATATGGGTGGAAAGGAAGGGGAGCAAAACATATATCCTTAATAGTCTTCAAAAATGTTGATACACTAGCAGATGTGTTCACTGTCGGATGGTGTTCTTCATGCCATAAAGAAGGAACCAAGTACATATGAACACCGATAGGGTACGCTTCTTCCCTTGTGGCAGCCTGGGACGTGTTTATCTTCCAAAGCTCTACATATGGAAAGAACACGCCAGAGGGCGTGTTCTCCTGCTTAACACTATGGTTCTATACGTGTAACTAATATAAATATTAGAAGAAAGGGCACACAAACAATACTTGACATTGTAAAATAAAAAGAGGACCCTAAGGCCCTCTTTGGTTGATTAGCAAAGATTTGTTATTCTGTAACACCTTGTTCCACAGATTGTTTTTTATTGATATCTAGCCTGCGGAAATAGTACATTCCGTAAACAATAGCCAGAAACGTGAATGCATAGTACATCGTTTCTTGGTGTTCCACCAAGGCTGTTACAACATCAACGCCCATGAAAATTAAGATTACACTGGAGACAGCACGGGAAAGGAAAAGCAAGACGATAATTCGTGTGGTAAACATACTTGTAAACATAAGAACACTCCTCATACATAATTTATTTTTATTGTACCCTAAGTATATCACAAGATGCTAAACAACACAAGTATTGAATCGTCACGCCAGTATATAATATGGCAGGATCATAGCGAAGCCCACCCTTGAAACAAATAAGAAAAAAGGGGATACACAATGTGTATCTCCCTTTAAACGCATTTTTAAAATTCTACATGATTTAATGCCACTGGATCTGTGCGTTCTGTCTGAAGAGTAATAATAACATCAAGATCATGAGCCAATGCATAATCATGTATTTCGCGAAGTAATTGCTCAGTTTCAGGTTTTTTCTCCCCTTCGAAGGGCAAATTTGCATAGATGAATATTTTTTTCGGATTTAGCATCTTAATTGCCTCACCAAGAATAACGACCAATGGCTCCTCTCCCATGTACTCAAAAGTAGGAATCTTTACACCTCTTGGAAAATTCAGTGTCAAAGGATACTTCCATACAAGAGCGAGGTCAGCTTTCTCTTCAATACATAAATCTACAAACTTGATAGACTTCTGCACACCGCCTGTAATTGTTCTTAACACATACAACACTCCTCTACATTTTTAGTGCTTTTATCATAACACGAGAGATATACTGATCGCAATCCACTTATGAAAAAGAGAGGAGATTGTTATCTCCTCTCACTCAAGAATGGATATCAAACTCTCGTGCTTTCGATGCAAGGCTATTTGCAAAGGGGATCTGCCGGATTCATCAGTTATTGTTTTATCCGCCCCGGACTCAAGCAACATTCTAACTGTATCCTCCTGATCCCACAATGCTGCTAGATGCAGGGGTGTGTATTTTTGCTTGTTTATCACATTTAAGTCTGCTCCTGCTTCAATGAATAGTCTGCACAAACTTGTATGTCCGTTCCGTGCTGCAAAGTGAAGAACAGTGTTAGCGTTTATCTCTTTTAAATGAACATTAGCACCAGCATCTATAAGCATCTTGCAGATCTCCAAATAACCTGGTTCCGCAACACAATGAAGAGGAGTCCAGCCTAGTTTATCTGTCACATTGACCGAGGCGGTAGTCTGTAGCATGGTGTGAACAATGTCTATGTTTCCTGTGCAGGCTGCATGATGCAAGGATACTCCGCCATCAATATTTTTAGCATTTACATCGGCACCCATGTTTATTAAGGGGGCTACTAGATCCAGCATATCCCTGTCGATGGCATAGCTGAGAGGGGTCATGTCCTCTGTTTCTTCACTGCATCGATTTTTATCTGGAAGACTGGGGAATGCTAGTATTGCCCCCAATGTATCTTTGTTAGCGACACACCTTGCGAACTTTTCATACATTACTAACACCTCACAATAATCTTTCTATCAATAACTGTTCTTCAGGCTCAAGAGTCTTTGCTGTATCACGAGCTGTAGTCCCTACAATATCGGGTACATCAGGGCTTACTCCTGCATCTAGCAGGATTTTACAAATATCAATATCTGCGTGGTAAACAGCCCATTGTAGTGCGGTCCAGCCATTGTCGTCTTGAGCATGAACATCGACACCTGACTCTATCAGCATAGCTACTATGTTCTTATCGTGTGTATGGACAGCGAGGTGCAACATTGGAAACCCATTCTTATTGAGCCAATCCAAGTTTACTCCAGCGTCCACTAAAAGATTAAGCATGTCAGGCAATTTGTAGCGGATGCTGTGTTCAAGAGGTGTCTCGCCCCACGCCGATTCTACATTCAGATTGACATTGCGTCTAATTAATAACTCTGTCATTGGAATATTGTTCCTAATAAGTACATAGTCAAGCAGAGTGGTATATCCTAGTCCATCATGTAGCATGTTAAGTTCAAAAATGTCCATACTCTCAACAGCTAAGGCAAAGGCAAGCATGTCTCCTTCTTGCACCACTAAAGTCATGGCCTCCATATTCATACGATACACTCCTTACATTTGATTAAAACCCTAGGTGCCGAGAGTATCTGCTCTCGGCACCTAGGATCGGTTACATTGCGGACTGCCAGTTGCTCACATCGAGAATATGACTAAAAGGCAACTCAACAGCCCCTGATCCTTGCAGGACAGAAGATAAATGAGCCATCCTCTCCTCATCGGTTGTAGATGTTGTGTCAGATTCCAAAATACGACGTACAGCGTATTCTAACGCTCCACACAATTCTGACTGGCCAACACCTTCACCAATAAAACTGCCAACTATAGAGATTTGTTTGCCAGAGTACTGGGCATCAAATACGTACATTTCAACATCATCTTCGGTGTTTACACCACCAATAGCACGTTGTACATACCGTGCATCCAGTGCTTTGTCCTGCCCGAACTCATATCCACTAGGATAAATAGACGAAAATTTGTTTACGTGAAATCCGATAGACATTATAACAACACTCCTTATATTTTATGTCTAAAGTATAACATGCACATCGCTTCTAGTCAAGCCTTCTAAGTCAACAATACAAAAATAAGGACCCACACTGTCATGTGCGGGTCCCTAACTGATGCATTATTACTTATTGTTGTATAGTCTCTAGAGGTGTGTGTCCTTCGTTATTCTTCAAAGAAATGTTGGCCCCCATGGCCTTGAAAAATTGTACAGCTTCCAAATTTCCCAAACGAGTGGCCACATGTGTAGGCGTGTCACCATTCTCTGTGACGGCATTGATGTCAAGTCCAGCATCCAGTAACATTTGCAATACTTCTACACCAGAATTTTGTACAGCGAGATGAAGTGCTGTCTCACCCGCATCACTCACGGCGTTTATATTTGCACCACTCTCTATTGATTTTTGTATGAGAACAGCCTCCCCGGCTTGTACAGCTAGCAAAAAAGATGTGAGTCCAAAGTGGTCTTTATCGTTTATATCCGCACCAGCATCTAAGAGAGACGGAATGACACCATTGTCTCCAGAGGTGTGCATAAAAGCTACATGCAAAGCCGTGCGCCCATACTGACCTCTCACACTTACATCAGCAGAGTGGGACAATAAGAGTTGTACCATTTCTTCATTATCATTGAATGTAGCCTCATGTAGAGGAGGGCCATCATCACTCAGCAGGTTTATATCTGCCCCATGTTTCAACAACTCTTCAAATATCACAATATTATCCCGCCCCACAGCTGCATATAAAGCAGTTTGATTTCTCAAAGATACTTCATTGATATATGCACCCTTAGCTATCAACAGCTTTGCCATTTCAGTTTGATTTTCTAAGGTTGAGTAGTAGAGAATGGGGAAAACGCTGGATATACGTGTATTAGGGCTGGCGCCACAATTAATCAGCATCTCGGCTATTTGTGGCAAATTTTTACGGACAGCATAATCTAGAGGGGCGTCTCCAAGTGGAGGTACCTTGGCAGCGTCTAATTCTTCTCCTGTCATAGATCCTGCAATAAGAGCAACTTTGAGGACATCATTGGCCTCTATAGCTGCTTTCAATTCAAACAACATTAGCAAACACTCCTTACATTATATATTTAAAGTTATTATATCATGGGAAAAAGTAAGATGCAATACATGCAAAAGAGGAGGCCCTAAAAGGCCTCCTTCATATCAACATTAGGAATACTACATGTATGTTAGTAGTAAATCTACCACAGAAGCACGATGGTCAATAGTAGCTAAGTTGATAGCTGTGTATCCTCTATCATTTATAACTGAGAGACTTGCACCTGCATCTAACAGGAGTTTACATGTGCCTACATCTCCCGACATGGCGGCTCTGTGTAAAGGTGTGTTTCCTTCATCATCTCTAGGATCAACCTTGGATTGCCTACTCAGTAGCAATTGTGTAAATCGTTGATTACCCAGACCAGCTACGACATGTAGAGGGGTGGTATCTGCAGTATTTGTAGCACACACATCTGCCCCAGAGTCAAGGAGCAATTCTCCGACGCGCACATCCCCACTCATACATGCAAAATGTAATGGGGAGTATCGGCTTATGTCCACCGCGTTAACATCAGCACCGGCACTTATTAGAACTTCTGCAACATGAGATCTATTGTTGCCACACGCAAGAATAAGAGCGGTCTCCCCCATACTAGTTCTGCTTTCCAAATCTGCACCATGTTTTATCAACAAGTGAAGTATTTCTGAAAGGCCCATGCGAGAAGCAAAGTGTATTGGTGCCCAGTCTTCATCTTCTGCAATGTCAGGATTGGCCCTTCTCTCAAGTAACTTCTGGACTATTGGTGTCATTTCGCACACAGTGGCGTATCCTATCAATGTGTTCCCCGCCAATGTCTCATACCGCCGATTCAAGTTCGACATTTCTTCCAAGACTAACGCAGCTGCTAGCACATCCCTCTCATTAGCAGCTCTCAAGAACTTTTCAACCAACATTGTCAAACACTCCTTAGATATAATCTAATATTAGTATAACACACCACACGGGAGGATACAAGATGCTGACGACATCATCACATCAATCCATATACTTCCACTGAATTTGGCAGTGTATCAAGTACCATTTCTTCCACTTTTAGAAGATGTTTGGGACCTTCATAATACTTCAATACTGCCTCTAGCTGTCTCACCAAAAACCCTACTCTGTGGTCTTGGTCTCTACAATAGAGCGCAATGGAAAGGGCATATACTACGCCTTCATCGTCCAAAAACATTGCTCCATTCACATCGAGATTGACCCTCTGATGTCCTGTAGCCAGCAACTCATGTACTTCATGAGACTTGAATCTAGGAGAGGAAGAACAGCTAGATAGTACAATTTTGTTATGTCCCCCATACATCGGCCGACACCCCCACATATTTGTGCGGTATCTTAGCATGTAGAGAGCGTATTAGACAATAATATGAGCCCCTACAGGGGGCTGTAGAGGCTCATATGCCTATAGTGCTATTGGTAGTTTCTTCAGACTGTTCAGAATCTCTGCATATGTGACATCCATGACACCCTGAGGTATGTTGGCTACAAAAGTGTGTATGCGCAAATCTCTTGCGTCGTCATCCCACACGAATTCTATATCCAGTCCATACTTATACTTCAGGTATTTTGATGCGTACAGGGGTATCTTCCCCGGATTGAAACTGTACCGTCCATCAAAAACGGCTTTATACTCAGTTTCTAGATTTGACCAGTGGGCCACAACTAGCTCATAGGTTCTAAAAAAGTCCTCGTAAGTGTAAAAAGATGCGTCCGACATTTCTTTTTGTCTTTTTGCAATCGCTGTTATGGATACGTTTTGTGTGTTTCCTGTTGCTACTTGTTTATTCTGCGATATTCCTCTATTCCTCGCCTCTACATCACTAAGCTTAAAACGATTACGAGCGCAGAATTCCAGCATCTGTCCATTTACGTACTGAATGTATTCAGACGTAGAAGTGACATCCTCGTTCGTCGTAACGACGAACACAATCTTCTCGTTACTCATGGCACACACTCCTTATATAATTTACATGTTTCCTATATTATAACATATAGTAAGGGCCATGACAAGAATGTCATGGCCTCGTGCGTGGTATCACTTTATGTCATAACGTGTTTTAAATATCAAATCCACCAGGGCTTCTTTACTCATGGATAACAATCGACTTCTATCTTCACTTAGGTCCTTCTTATAAAAACGAAACCAATGCTTTTGCCTTCTGTCTAATACATTGGTGAAAAACATCTCATCCACACCATTAGACCTCACTAGTGATATTAGCAGATCGTAACTTCCTTCCAAGTCATCAAATTCATCCGTTTTCTGAAGTAAAGAACAAGTAGACTCTGGGAGAACTACCCCATCCTCGTCACAAGTCCGTATAGCGATGTCCAAAGACGAAACAGTTTTGGTATAAAACAACACCATGTAGTTGTATATTTCTGCAGATAGATTGTCTGGCAGGTCTTCATCTGCAAAATGTCGCATGGCATCGAGCACTGCATCTGTCTTGATCTTTATCAGATCGCTATCTGGTGGTAAATAATAAGAAGAATAGTATTCATTGCGATGTACATTGGGATGACTATACGTCTCTATAATTATTATATTATGGTCAGACATGATTGAACACTCCTTACAAAGAATCTTTATTGTTATTATACCATGGAATGACAATTGGCGACAATCTACACACTTTAGGCTATGTAACTACATAAATTGGTTATTCTATAACCGTCTTTTTTGTCTCGTAACAAATGTAAACAAGGAGTGGAAGAATTGCGAGACTCTAGTGATCATTTACCCCTATGAATAACGCATGGTATGTGTAGGATAAAAATGAGATCCATTGCTCAAATATCGAGTATGGTGGGTCACGGATAAATATTGCACCCTTCCCTAGTCCATGTTATAATGATATTATCCAACTAAAATAATGTATGAGGAGTGTGATGTATGTCTAGAGTTGTTGAAGTTTCAGTAACCAATGTTATGGAAAGGAAAGTGCGTTTCCTACCAATTTTTGAAGGATCCCTATATGCTTTTCGTGAGGAAAGATATACGGATGGGGCACTCACTAGTGTCCGTGAAGGCCTAACAAAAAGGGTATTAACAAGTCTGTCTGGAGGTACTGAAATAGCAGAGTCCAGAAAGGCACTGTTTAAAGCTGAGTTGGTTGAATTATATCGCACAAAACCACTGTGGCGCGGTGCGCTTAGCGAAATTACAGACAGAGAGATTTTAGAACCATTTACGTATTTACTAGATAACCCATATGACACAACACAAGTGCGGGTTCTACAAATCGGGGATCATGAGATATATGATGAGAATCGCAATCGATTAGCTAAAGCCGTCCATATGGATTATATACATGGACGCATCGATGATGAATACTACGATCTCGAGGTCGTTTTGGAAGTCCTTAAGAAACGTACGGATATTCTGTGGATTCAGGAGGGCATCACTTTATTACCTGTGTATGCTCGGGATGATGACCGCGATTACTACCTCGATATTGTATGGACGCCTAGTGAGAAAGACTGGGAGAGAGTGAAACATCACACTCATACATTTGAATTGTGCCAGGCCGCACTAAAAAATATCATGGGCATATCTCCAAAGACTGGGGGATAAAAAAAGAGGAACTCTTCGGAGTTCCTCTTTTTTTTCATTGATTTATGTCTACCACATAAAACGTACAAACTACATTTTGGACTTCTCTGGGGGCATGCTCTCGGACATGCCAAGTGTCTTCAATGTGTATGAGGTCATACACAAGTGTGTTTGTCGATCTCCCCCTCAGGCTCTTTGTTACACTCTCTGACGGCGAATCCATGTCCTCTACCTCTTTTTTGATCATTTCTACCAAGTCGGTGTTTAGATCAAGATCAGACGAAAGGACTGATATGGTGGAATGTACCTCATCTTGTGTCCCGCCTACATGTATTGTCTCAAAGCCTGCTTCTTCTACATTTACATCATGTGAGATTGCAAATATTGAGATTTCAAATCCGCACCTCGGATGCATGAAATCTGAGTTACAACCAAAAACCACTATAGCTCTTGACACTTTATACACTCCTTATATGCTATTTGTATCTTAATTTTATCATGACATAGAGTTCATGTCAATATCAGAACAAATCGAACAGAGAAACAGTGTTTATTGGGAGATGAAAAAGGGTGAAACGAACCGTACTCGGTCGTTTCACCCTTTTTTAAATCACTTGGCATTTTTATACCAATCCCTAATCTGACTAACTGATAGCTTGTCCAGCCCCATCTGTTTGTATTCTCTACCATTTACAGGGCTATTTATGTCTACCCAAAGTGTGTGCGTGCCACATTTCTTGTCTAGTATACTTTGTCTCGTATCAAGAGAAGTGATGGACTTCCTAAAGATGTATGTGGTGGTTTGGCGTAATAGACCAGTCACAGATATCAAACGATTCTCTGAAATGCACCAGCCAGATTTTTTATACTTGCTTACATTGTATAAGAGAGACAACAATATGTAGATGGTCGCCGGTATAAGCAAGTACAACACAAATGTATTCCATACACCACTTAATATGATACCTAGGAATAGGATGAGATAATGGCGTCTAAAAAATGTATGCCAGTGTAATGATGGTGGACACTTTATTTGTGCTTCCATATCCAAACTGATTTCTGGCAAAACAATATTCAGGGTGTCTCTTAACTTAGATTCTTTCACTATAGGTAGTAGCACTTTGTTTCTCTTTACACCTGTATAGCCTGTGGCATCTACAAGTACAGATGCATACCCGCACCGACGGAATAGATATGACCTTCTAACTCGCACCGATTGTATCTTTCTTATCGGTAGTTGTGCATGCCGTTTATTCAAAGCACCATAAGTTACTACTAAATTTGATTCCTTTCTCTCAACCTTCCAGTTATAATAAGATATCTGGGTGTATACGATGGTTATTATTTGTGCAAGCAAGAGTACAAATAGGCCAAAGGTTGCAAGAGAAACAATAGCAACTAGAATATTGTGCAAAGTCATCCCCGATACCTCTTTATACAAGACCTGAGATGCTGTGATTACACTGGATGAGGAGGGCTCTTCTGTTTTCTCTTTATCAATATATTTTTGTGCCCACTTCATCAAGAAAAGCGTGACTGTAGCGGCGACAGAGAATCCCACACCCGTTGGCCCCGTAAGAAAGGAGTAGTGTAGCAACTCTTTCCGTGATGTACCTACATCTTTCTGTTGTTGCAGAGAAGAATACTCAGACTTGATGTTCAAAACATCTCTCAGATATTGGAGTTTTTTCTTGCCCAGTACGAGCTCTACTTCTTCGTTATCTTCTCCCGAGGTCTTGATAGACACGATATGGGCCCCGACCAAACGATGCAACCATGACTGTGTGACATCTAACCCCGATATCTTCAAAACTGGTATGGTTCTTTTTTCTGTAGTCATCAAACCCGAAGATAACACCAACGAGTTGTTGGAAACAGAGTAAATATTACGGTGCCATATGAGAAATGATACGGCACACACTAAAATACCAATTATTGTAGCCAAGTAATACACATAAACGGGTTGGTTACCAAAGCTTGACCTTATTTCACCATAAATGAATAGAGCCAGTGGAATGAGTGTGTGACGTATACCCTTATATAGGCGTTCCAACAGGCGTATCGGATGCTGTCTATTAATCTCCATACATCTCGCCATCCTCTACTTTTGTGTACTGACCTAAGAGAGTATACAATCTATGAGACTCTGCACCATCTAGTCCTGGGATTTCATGGTGCGACCCCGCTGTAGTTATCCATAGCGTGTGTATCCCATATTTCCTCTCCCAAAAGGACTGAGACAACGATACATGCTGGATTCTATTGAATGGGACAAGTGTTCGTGTCTGGCTAAATAATGTTCCTTCTACGTTTTCGATATCTTCATCGGTCACTAAATATCCGTGCCTTTCATATTTCACTTTTGCTCCACGCACAATGAATAAAAGGTATCGCGTAGTTGTGTATATGATATACAGAACAGCACCCCATGTGATGATGTTTGGCCAAGTGCTGAAAAATTTTTGTTGAATAAAAATAATGGCCAGAGAGATAAGTACAGATAATATGGGCAGTGATGACCACTTCCAGTATTGTATGACCCGTATATCTAGTTTGTTAAGATTATTCATATTTTTCCTCCACATTATTAGACATTTTAATGTAGGGTGAACAATCCGCAAGGACTGTTTCACCCTCTAGCAGTTTGACTACCTGAGAAAGAATGAGATAAGGATTAGAGTGGCCGTAAAAACGCCAATACCGACCCATATAAATAGGGAGCCGTATACTACCGCTCGTATATACTTCTTCTCTCCATAGAACTTTTCTGCTTGATCTTTCGTGTAGACGTACATTTCGGTTGTAGTGACCCTACTCTTTGAATATGTGGCCCACATACACCAGATAATAGAAGCGATCCAGATCAGAAGGCCGCCACCTATTATTTTAGGGGCATTAAAACCTGCACCCAAAATGGTCGTACATATCATTATCATCGATGTTCCTGTTAAGGTTCCTAATCTGATCTTGTCCCACATCACATGACCACACTCCTTATACATATATTATTTTACTAGAAAGGTTAGTCTGGCATTCAACCATACAGGCTGGTTGTCCGAAGTCTTTCCTAAGTTTTGACACCACCGGATATTTGGTTGCTTATGTTTTTTTCCTGGCAGTGTCGCATCTAGTCCATACTCGTAGGTCAACTGTACTTGCCAAAAGGTGAGATCAAGACTATCTACTTTTTTGCCCACGGTGTAGATCGCATGGCCTGCACCTAGATCACTTAGCAATTTCCACTGTCCAACGACTTCGTTTATCTTCTGCAGAAGGATGTTAATTTCCTCTCGAGATATCTGGTCCAATGAAATGCTCAAAGAGTCTTGTATCTTCATGAGACTCTTACAATAGATAAAATGCAGTTGCTTATTACCAATGTAAGCTGCGAATATACGTGGTGATGAACCACTTTTTTGTACAACTTCAATCACGCCTTGGCTCTCCATAATACTTAGTATATCTAACTTAGATGACATTACAAACACTCCTTACATTTAAATGTATTTACTTCATTATAACATGCATTATCTTGATGACACAATTGTACTATCTGTCCACCACCGAATTGACCTTAGGTCTGTACATCTGATTTACTGTAAAAAAAACATATACCATGAGGAGTGTATATAGTGAAGTTTCTCAAGTTTTTGTTTCCTGTTTCAAGTGTAGTCTTAGTAACATGTGTCATTTTCGAGTTCCACACAATGGTCCTTGTTCTCTTGCCCATCACTATCCTTTCTATGCCTCTTTGGATCCTAATAACCAAAAGGGAAGAAGAAAAAGATGGTGTCTGACCTAGGAACCCCACATTATAGTGGGGTTTTCTCATATACCTTGACTTATATATTATCAACGTGATATAATCGTAGTATGAGATAGGGGGTGGACGCAATGAAAACGGCCGATCAGATACTAAAAATGACCAAACCAGGTGATCTATTTGTTTCAGACGCTAGTGCACTACGAAACGAATACAAAAAACTGGCAAAGATCTGGCATCCCGATGTGCACGAAGATCCGGATACTGCCTCGAAAGTCATGACGAAAATCAATGATCTGTACGAAACAGGCCTAGAGATGATAAAACAAGGGACATGGTCTCAAAGCAACATGCTTTATCTCAAATCCACAAGTGGGCAACTACATAAAATAAAGTACTTCAAGGGACGCCCATTCGAGCTAGGAATGTCCTACATGTGCAACACTATTGTGGTGTATGTTTTGGACAAAAGGCATAGGGCATACTACGAAAACTTTTTGAAACGTGCCTCTGAACTAAGATACCAAGATGCTGAAATGAAGACTGAATTCGAAAGATACATGCCACATGTAAGAGCGAACTTTGAAACAGATCAAAACTTGGTAATTGTCATTGACAAACCCGTTGATGTCTTATCATTGCATGATATACTGGAACACTATAATGGAGTGATGCCAGACCGACATATGGCATGGGTGCTTAGCACAATGTATCACCTGGCTTGTTTCCTTAACTTCAACGGTCTTTCTCACAATGGTATAACTTTAGACAATTATTTCATATGCCCTAGTAAGCACAGTGGATTGTTACTTGGTGGGTGGATGTACACTGTGGAGCAGGGGGAAAAGATGCTTGGTGCCCCGCGCAGCGTTTTCGAAAATATGTCCTACAAAACAAAAGCGGATAAGCTGGGATCGATCTCTACAGACTTGGATTGTATCAGACAACTAGGTAGACAGCTGTGTGGCGACATATCTGGCAGGAATCTTTCATCTTCCAAACTACCAAAGCCTGTTTTGGATTGGCTACTTGGGGCTTCTACAAAAGGCGCAGTAGAGGAGTATGCAAGCTGGTATGGGACCTTGGATGCTGGTTATGGCCCACGCAAATTTGTTGATATGCCGATTGCCACGGGGGATCTTTACCCTGTCCAATAAATGATTCAAAAATCATACCTTAGGAGTGATCACAAATGGGTACACGAAGATGGGATCCAGAAGAATGGTCAAACTACAGTTCCAATAATATCGCAAGCAAAAGCTCAGTGACAGGTCCAGGGGGGATATACAATTCAACTTCACTCAAATCGAACTTGAGCCCGCACGGTGTAGACCGTGAGTCTGTGGATTCACCAGATAACCCAAATTCTACACCTGTCATTGTAGGCCTCGATGTGACGGGCTCCATGCACAGAGTGTTGGATGCGATGGCACGCAAAGGATTACCAACTTTGGCGTCAGAAGTATATGATCGCAAGCCCGTAACAGATCCACACATTATGTTTATGGGTATTGGGGATGCTTTGGCTCGTGACAGGGCTCCTTTGCAGGTCACACAATTCGAAGCTGACATCCGAATCGCCGAGCAACTGACAGATTTGTGGTTGGAAGGCGGCGGTGGTGGAAACAACTCCGAAGGATACATCCTAGCTTGGTACTTTGCAGCTAAGCATACAAAGATCGATTCTATGAAAAAACGTGGTAAAAAGGGATACCTGTTCACAATCGGAGATGACGGTCCTACACCTTACATTACACCTGATAACGCCCGCACTGTATTCGGAGACACCATCGAAGCCAATCTAACTGCCGAAGAGTTACTTAAAATTGTGTCTCGTGACTACGAGGTGTTTCATTTAATGGTAGAAGAGGGCGGTTCTCACTCCAGCGAACATGTTAAGCAATGGCAAGATCTCCTCGGGGAACGTGCTATTCTCTTGTCTGATCATACAAAAATGGGTGAGGTCATTGTTTCTCTGCTCCAAGTTTTATCTGGCGCCGATAAAGATGCTGTAGTTAAGAGTTGGGATGGTACGACATCTCTCGTCGTTAATAGAGCCATCAATGGCCTAGTAAGTAAAGGCGACAACTCCACAGATTTGGTAGAATTCTAATATACCCAATAGAGAGGGAACCGGATGGTTCTCTCTCCACTTTACGGAGGTGGCATGTATGTACAGACAAGATTACCCGCCCGTAACAAAAAATGTTAAAGTCGTAATAGGGGCTAATTTTGGGGATGAGGGAAAAGGATTAATGACTGACTTTTTTGCCACACAGGGCTACAGCACAATTGTGGCAAGATTCAACGGCGGAGCACAAGCAGGGCATACTGTAGTCACGCCAAGAAATAAAGAGCATGTTTTTAGTCATTTTGGTAGTGCTACTATGGACAATATACCTACATACTTAAGTAAATTTTTCATTCTGAATCCAATCCTCTTCAATAATGAGCGCCGTGGTTTGCTTCAAACAATGCAGACCGATACTCTTCCAGCCATGTATGTAGACCCCGAGTGTGTCGTTACTACGCCTTATGACATGATGGTAAATCAGATTGTTGAGATGTCGCGTGGCACTAACAGACATGGTAGTTGTGGATATGGTATAAATGAGACAGTTAAGCGTTCTGAGCACCAGGAATTTAGTTTGCTGTTGACAGACTTGCATGACATCGATGGGCTGTGCGATACATTGCGGAGAATTAGAGACGTTTATGTCCCACAACGTCTCAAGGACTTAGGCATTGCAGACATCCCAGCAATGTTTCAGTCGCCTATCACCTCCGATAGCACCATAGATGCTTTTATTAGCGACTGTCAGGAGTTCAGAAGTAGGATCAAACTGACTGGGCCGGATATTCTCGGGGAGTTCCATACTGTTGTGATGGAAGGTGCCCAGGGACTTTTATTGGATCAAAATAGTGTATTCTTTCCTCACGTCACACACTCAAATACAGGTCTAGCCAATGTTGAATCGTTGCTGTCTCATATACCAGATGCTGTCGATGTGGAAGTGGTCTATGTAACTCGCTGCTACCTAACTCGTCATGGTGCTGGTCCGTTGCCAAATGAAGTAAATGATCTACCTTATCCTAGAATAGTGGACACAACAAATATACCAAACGACTGGCAGGGTACCCTCAGGTTCGGTGTTCTAGATGTAGACTTTTTAAAAGAGAACATACTGAGGGATGTACGAGACAACACGAGACGAGCAATGAAGCTATCATTGGCAGTAACTTGCTTGGATCAAGTGGATGACTATGTGAAATATGTTCGACATGGGGAGCATGTAGAGAGCCCCATTTCAGGGCTCCTCACAGATCTGAGACAAATGTTAGGCACTGATTGGTCTATATATACAAGTCGAGGCAGGAGTAGAAGTACTATCTCTCTCTTGGAGCGACAATAAGGTAAAAATAAGAGAGCGTACCCAACCTGGGTACGCTCTCTTATTTTGTTTAGGATGTCTGTGCTACGCACGGAAAAAGAATTAACACACTTTTATTCCACTGCTTTGTACATTTCTTCGATAGACCCAACTTTCTTTACTTCCCTTGTTTTCATACTTTCTATCACAATGCCTGTTTGGTATTTTGCAGGGATATTCACATTTTCTTTCAACCAGTCCACTGTGTCACTCCACAGCGAAGTGTAGGCTATAAATGTGAGACCATGGTAGTTAACCTCGAATTTATCGTCAGTCAACAGACCAGTTCCATCCGACATACGCTTCTGGAATTCTGCACACACCATTGGAGGATATCCAAGATGTACACCCTGCAATTCCATCCAGTTGTTGGCATCAGAATGCTCATACTCCAGATAGTACACGAGATTGGACATTTTGGAGAAAATCCGAATGTTTTGCGGATGATCTTGCAACAACAGGATACGATCTGTGGGGATGTGCTCATATGTCGAGGGTTCAATAATACCCATCGGCTTCACACCAAGCAATACGAGATTGATGGTCTGGATGTCACGACCAAGGATTTCAGTATACTTACTGATGTTTCTTTCATCCGCATCTGGATATGCCTCTACAAACAAATCATGTGTTTCCTTGCAAAGCTGGTTAATTTCTTCGACATTCATGTACATAATAAACAACGCTCCTTATTTATGATCTCCCTTAATTATACCACACAGACAGTTTGTATACAATATACCCAGAGGATTAGGTAAGTAGCCACTGGTCCTTATATTGTCCAATTTTAGTTTTGTATGGTTCGATTTGATCAAATAAAGGGGAGGGAAGTAAATGTATGAAGATAAAGGACATTGTCGAATTAGTAAACACACATACAGATGAAGAGATAAGAACTATAATCAAGACGAATCCTGAACACTACATTGCTCTGCTACAAATTTCTGTAGAAAAGTACAAATCTAGAGTGGAACGTGTGATACGGGAGAGCCAGAAGGACACTCTATACAATGGGCAGACATGGGTGGCAAAAGAAGACTGTATGAATAACTTTCGTCAGGGATGCAGAGTGACTATAGACAGGATTGATCTGACTCAAGGATCTGTTGTCATTGACGGTGCTGTATCCACAGACATAGATACACTACGTAAATATTTTGTGCCAGCTTGACCCATTTCCAGAAATGGCAATATTGACATTCCTATGTACACATGTTATAATCTCCTTATGTCGCTCTCATTGGGGGAGTGACAATAACTGTACGAGGAGAGTGTCCGATGAACTTTAACAAATACCTTGCTTCATGTGCTATAGCGCTGACTGCCATTGTTGGTATTTCTACTGTAGCCGACGCATCTGTTTTGAGAGTTTCAAATGTGACCACGAACCAAGTGACTGCTCCGTTTATGAACTTTCAAGACGAAGGATCGACTGAAGTGATGTTAAATGGTGTGATCTTTTGGACTGCTCTTCCAAACGAGTCTTATTTTGACGAGTACGTAGTGGGGTTTGCCGATGCAGAAGACAATTATATCAGTACCATTGTCGCTGCTATTCCGCCATACGGGGGGCCTCACGAACTATCAATTGCGGATACTGCAGTGCCTGCGGGCGCCACGAGAATCGGGGTGTTTATTTCCAGTAACGGGGTGCTGAACACCACACCTGTTTACTCTACTCAGTTCTTAAACAACCCTGGTGGTCCGCCTCCAATATCTTTTGAAGATACGAATCCGCTATCAGGGTTTATTAGTGGGCCTTTTACTTGGCTTCCAGTCGGAGATGAATCTTTCTTAGACTCTTATTTTTTAGGGTTCGCAGATGATCAAGACAACCTTCTTAGCCCTTTCTCGGGCATCGTGAATAAAACTGGAGGTCCTTACACCATCAATCTGGAAGATGTGGCCATCCCGACAGGCGCTACACGCCTCGCAGTGTTTATGGTGCAAGGTGGAGTCACCAACCCTATACCACCATTTTCCACAGGCCTTTACGATGTAGGTTCATAACTCTTTCACATGAAAGGGGGTAGTGCCACGGGCGCCGCCCCCTTTTTTTGTTCTTTGTATAACCATGTTTGTCCCTGTTCAACAGCAATTTACTTTAGGCCAACCCAGTTGAACCACGTTTAACTCGGTTTAACTATGTTTAACGGAGTTAAACTTTCATCATTCACACATGCTCTTACATCTAACCGACTTTATGTTCTTTGTATATCTCCTACGGATCCGACATCCCGTATTTTCCTCTGAATAGTGTTCTTATGTCTCTATACTGACCACTTTGCTTAAAGTTCCTTATATAAGTCATGTCGATACTCTTTAGATGTTGCTTTCTTTAGTTATGTTTCCCATCCAACCAGTTCTGAGTAATGGAAGTTGCAATATGTACTGAGAATTTGGAATACCCATCCAACTGTCGAATCTCTAATGGCAATCCTACATAGCAACATTGCCCAGCCAAAGAACGAGCGAATGAGTTACTAACATTGACACTCCTCTTAGCATGTATCAATTCCTATTGTAACATATACAGGGTAAAGAGGTATGTAAGGTAAATACTTAGCTATATGTAAATATAACCAATTTTAAGTTTCAGCATCTTCTTTTTTGATTGGATTTATCTCTACAATTTGGTAGCGTTTAGTGTGAGAAAACTTAACACTTTCTCCTTCTTTCACGGATTCCCATTTCTCTTTATCGATCCAATAGTCTCTTTCACTTATCTTCAATAAATATTTATCAGACACCTTAACTTCTTTTGTTCGTGTGGTTGAAGAACTAGGAAAAGGCATTAGGACTCCATCCCCCATTGGCATAAGCATAATGTCCCCAGGCACGTCTTCTTCAACGGTTTTCGTATATCCAGCAATTGTTCTCTTTTGTTCTACTATCCCTTCTGTCTCATATAAGGGTGCTACATCCTGTGTCGCTTTATTTTCTGAGTTATCTATCAGTACTGTCAAAGTCACCATCAAAATCATTACCATCACCAGTGTCGCATATAAGTTTGTGTGCTTACCCATAAGCATACCTCCTCTTACTGTCGTTTGTCCCAAGCAAATGATACCGCCACAACCTCCGTCAATTTCCTCCAGCACATTTATATATAAATTCGGGCGGATGGATCTTGACACGTATCCCTCTGTTACTATTCAATTTGGTACAAATAATTCTGTGATATAGGGGTGGTATATTGGCTAAAGTATTACATAAGATGACTGTAAAAGAAACAATTGGACGTTTGGTAGCAATAACGATCGGAGCTGCCATCTTTTGCGTTGGGCTGGAGCTTATGCTCTTACCTAACAACATGCTTGATGGCGGTGTGGTTGGTATCTCGATCATTATATCTAGACTTCTCGGCGTCCCGTTTGGTGCGGCTTTGTTCGTTCTACATCTTCCGTTCATCTGGTTTGGGTATAAGCAAATGGGCAAGTGGTTCGCTATCTTTGTGGCGTATGGTGTTGTATTAGTGTCAGTCTTGTCGACATGGATGCATCACTTTCCGGCCATATCGCATGAACCCTTACTGGCCTTGATTTTTGGTGGTATATTTGTCGGTGTTGGAGTAGGTATTGCTGTCAGAGCCGGAGGTTGCCTTGACGGAATGGAAATATTAGCCATCCATTTTAGTAAGAGACTGCCATTCTCTGTAGGAGAAGTGCTAATGGTGGTTAACATTTTAATTTTTTCTTGTGCCGCTTTTCTATTCAGTTGGGAAGCTACAATGTACTCCATCGTTTCATTCTTTATTGCATCTAAGGCCATAAACACTGTTGTAGAAGGATTCACGGAGATGAAGCAAGTTACAATCATCACAAAAGAGTACCAAAACATTGGACAAGCTATACATGAATCAATGGACCGGACTTTTACATTGGTCGATGTAACAGGCGGATACGCTGGTGAGAGCAAAAAGATGATGATCGTCTATGTTTCTCGGCTAGAAGAATCGGCTCTACGAGAACTGGTGCACGATATAGATAAGGCTTCCATCATGTCGGTCACGGACATAAGTGACTTACGTGGTGGGCGATTTGGATTTGGTGGACACTGATAAACCGTACAGGGGAGCACATGGTCGTGCTCTCTTTTTATTTTTTCAGGATGGTATTGACGAGGACTATCCCTTTTTGATATACTAATTGAGTAGTCAGGGGACACAAACTCCTTTCGGGTAAGTGACCAGATATTATTGACGGATCAACAAGAATTGTGGTAAAATAATCTAGTGCAATTCAAACAAGTTCTACAACATGATCGTGTAACTCAGTTGGTAGAGTGAGGCATCGTAAGGTGTCGAGTCAGAGGTTCAAGTCCTCTCGCGATCTTCAGTGTGCTATGTGGCGGCGGGATAATGAGCCGCAATCAAGGGGTAAGATCTGTGACTGCACGAACACCAGGTCGGGTGCCGCCTCCCGTGCAGGGGTTAAACGGTGGACCACAAAAGACGAGTAGACTAATATTAAACCCTAGAAAAGGTGGGAATGTCTACCGGGACTGTGAGTCAGGCATGTATGGTGTAAATCCATACCCACATAGCATACTAATTAGGGCCCTTAGCTCAGTTGGTTAGAGCACCGGTCTCATAAACCGATGGTCACAGGTTCAAGTCCTGTAGGGCCCATTAAAATATGAGGACTGCAGTTCGTGCTGAGGTCAAACCTCAAGTCCTATACATGATCGTAACTTGACGGAAAGGCCTTTCTTGGTGTATAATAAAAACATAGACACTAGGTGATGTGGAAGGGTGAGTATGCTGGAATTCTTTGAAAAGAGGAAACTCAAAAAGAAACTGAACGCTCTCTCGCCAGACCAGAAGTCTAGACTAAAATATCTTTGGGCCAAAAAGATGCAGGATGGCAAAGTGGCCTGCACGCACGGCATACCCTATGAAAGAGATGTGCCTTGTGTGAGCTGTTTTGAGTCGTCAGCTAGATCTGGCGACGTGACTGTGTTGGCAAAGATGATTGGTCACATGTAAAATACATTGAGGAGTGGTGTGAGTATGAAGAAGTGGAATGTGTGGTTCCAATTACCTGGAAAAGATGTAGATTTCAGGACAGTGGACGTGAGGGAAAAGGCCAGTGCTATTGCACATATAACCAATTTGTATCCTACAGCCAAAATTGGTCATGTGCATCTAGCAAGATCTAGTAAATAACCATTGAATGTTTGCGTGTAGTTGAGGGGAGAAACATTGGTTCGAAACCAATTGCCGTCTCGCGCATCCCCTACGTAACCAGTGGACGTGAGAAACCCATTGGCCAGTAGGAAGGTGTAAACTCAGTAGTCGTAGGGCTTCTCACCTTACGATGAATCGAGGTAGGGGCGGTATCGTCTAGTGGCCTAGGACACTCCCGTCAAGTGCACGCAAACCGAGAAGTCAAAAGGCACCTTCGGGTGCCTTTTTTTATGCCCTGCACTGATTGAGTGGGATATATTGACCAAGACAAGGGTGGAATGCTATAATGTTTTTATACAAGGAACACAACAACATTAAGAGGATTGCAAATACACTGGCCAAATGTGGATTCTAGACACTCCACACCACAACCTGTGTACGGTGCTCGAAGTTCGAATCTTCAAATTCTCACCTGAATGGCGATACATTACATGGTGCGGGGATGCAACCCTGTTGGTTCGATTCCAACTAATGCAAAGCTGGGTAGCCCCAGTTGTGTAGGTGGGAATCCTACAATGTATTGCCATTCTAAATGAGGATCCTTAGCTCAGTTGGTTAGAGCACCCCTCTCATAAAGGGTTGGTCCACGGTTCAAGTCCGTGAGGATCCATTGACATGCGGAAGTCGTCTAGTGGCTAGGACACCCCCCGCCAGGGGCGCAACTTGTGGGGTCGCTCCCCACTGGAAGAGTAGCTCTCTTCTTGCGATAATACGGAATGAGACCGAGGTTCGATTCCTCGCTTCCGCTTTGACTGAAAAATGATATGAGTGTAGTGGCGGAATTGGCAGACGCATTGCAGGACGGGGTAAGGATGTTGTTCCCCTAGCGTGAGGTTGCTATGTTAGCATCCGTACATAGTAGCATGCAGGTTCGAGTCCTGCCTACACCCACCAAGTTTGTTGGTTTCACTGAGGCTCTGTACACTGCCCGTTCGAGTCGGGACCCCATAAACACTAGACTAGTCATCTATCTGTTTGGGGGATAAAGTGGGTACCAGTATACATCCACCGAGACGGGGTTCGATTCCCTACCGGTTCGTGAAGGTCTGACTAGCTGGATCGACCGGAGTTCATGGTAGTCTCGGTGAAGCCAATAAACGGAAAAGGAGTGCTGTTATTGTCCGCTTACTATAAACTCTCAACGGAAAAAATAGCCAACCAAACACATTGGTCGAAGCAGGCGGCTGAGGATATCAGAAAGTCGCTTAATGAATACGACAACGACACACGTAAAGAGGCACGCTTGAAATATGGCGAATGCAGGTCTTGTTTCTACTTGAAAGCTCATGTTGCTGGCCAGGCCTTTACTAAATACGATTGTAAAAATTGTGGCGAAACACACACCCATGAAAACACGGCTGTACCAAGGTACTGTCGGAAATGTGCAGAAGAACACCAAGCTTGCAGACGTTGTGGGGCTAGTACCAAATAAAGAGAAGGGATCACTACAATGTAGTGATCCCTTCTCTTTATTTGACCTCGTTCGTTCTATTTGGTTTCGCGAATATCTCTCCCAGTATAGTATCCCTAGGACCAAAAAGGCGACACTCAAGCGATGCATAGGCTTCGTAGTACTCCTGCAGTTCCAGATACAGTGCTGGTGCATTTTCATGTGGATTCGATGCTAAGTCGTCCATGAGCTTGTCTACTTGCAGCATATTGTGACCCTTCTCGTGTTTGTATGTTGGCACAACGCCAACACTCACGATGGACTCGAGTGTAGCATTTAGATGGTCTGTGTCATACATAGACATCCGTTGTAGATACCTGACAGAGATAATGCCTATACATACAAATGATATCAACACGAGAATTATAACACCATACTCAATGTCACTGTATATTTGTTCTGCTCTACTTGTAGATACCCCCATACTTGATGGATTAAGTACAGATCGCAAGAAGTATTTATTAAACAGAATGGCTGCTACAGTCAGCGGTATCAAGGGTGAACTCTTAACTATGTGTGAGATGTACCTTACCACCCCACGGATTGCTCTCTCCCCGCCAACAAGCAAGGTGTAAAAGTTGACTTCTTTCTTGTCTAGAACGCCAAGAAACATTTGTGCAAACAGTAAGCCTGTCAAGGTGCTCAAAAGTAGACTTAAAATGCCAGGTAAAAATATTATACTCGCTACCACTGAGCTAACATATATTGCCACTGTGCCTGCTACTACCCACTTTTTATTTAATGGTGTATGCAATATAGCGCCTCCCCTATTCATATGCACGGAGTGTACCACATTGCCACACATAAAGTCAAGCCACTGATGCCAATACAGTGTATAGACTAACATGTACTGTGGATTCTCATCTTTATATGAAAGGGGGAGACACCTTGAATGTCTCCCCCTTTCAGCCTAGCGTATGTTGTTTTTTATTAGATTTACTATTTTTTCCTCATAATCCCCTGCACGAGTAATATAATCTATACATGAAACGTCGTTAATGTTTTTTATACTAGGATCTGCTCCATACTCTATTAACAGTCTTACATAGTCATACGGATCAGTGTTTGCATGTCGATGGATAAAAAATGTTCGGTGCAAGGCTGTTTCTGCACCCTGTTTTTCGCCACATATACTGTTAGGATTAGCACCTAATTTTAACAACAGCTCCATAGCCTCTAGATACCGGTAATGAGCAGCTATGTGCAGTAAAGTTTGTTGTTCCCCAAGAACATGGTCCACACCTACCCATCTGGCAACAGCGGACAATACGTCTAAATTGCCTAAGATTAGAAGGTACGGGTCGACAGGTCCTCCAAAATTACTACTTTCATCTAGACCTTCTACCCAAGGATTGAACTGGATGAGCGTGGAAAACAAGTTTAAATCCTCATTAGATATGCCGAGCCAAATAGGATGCATACCATCAATAGAGTGATTCACCAAATTACTGTCTTGTTGCAGATACAGGGCTACTCTTAGAGTGTCCCCACTTTTGACTGCATGTTCGAACTCCTTAATTTCCTGATAAGACCAAATCTTCATTACCAACACTCCTTACACTAAAATGGTTATTCTTTTGTCAAAAGTTCAAGCACCTTCGGATGATCCGTATAATTTATGGCTTTCTTGCCAGCAGCACTTACTATGCTTGGATCTGCTCCACTATCAAGCAGGAGGGATACACACTTGGAGTGCCCATAATCTGCAGCGGCCATAAGTGCCGTCATGCCGTAGTCATCTCGCGTATCTAGACACGCTCCTGCTCCTATCAACTTGCCAGCTATAGACGCATAACCATATCTACACGCCCGCATCAAGGCTGTGCTTCCTTCTGAGGATACTGCATTTGGGTCTGCTCCCTCGATTAACAAGAGATCCACATGGGAGCCAAAATGCCCCTCACAAGCAAGAAATAAGATTGTTGTGTCGCTGTAGTCCTTCAGTTTCATGTTCACATTTGCGCCTGAGGATATGAGACGTTTCATCATTTCTAGCCCCAGCTCACTACTATATATGGCTCTGACCAGACATGTATGACCATCCCTATCGACTACATTGGGGTCAGCCCCGTGTTCTAACAACAATTCTACTGCAAACAAATGACTGTGGGCTACAGCATGTGCTAGTGGTGTTTGGCCCTTTCCGTCTCGCACGTCCAACGTAGAGTTGTGTTTCATAGTTTCAGTCATAAGGGATATGGCTAACATATCGTTGTTGCGTAGCGCATTTACAAATTTAATGTACATTGCTAAACACTCCTTGACATAGTCATATTTTCTTGTGCACATTATAGCATATGTGGTGGCGGCTACACAATGCTTTAATATTGTGGCACCAATTCTTGACGAGGGTATGTAGGCATGGTACAATTCGGCTAAAATTACATCACTTTGGGGAGTGTATTTTATGTCAGTCACTATGTTTATGAAATGTATCGAGATCAATGATATAGAGGGCGCAGAAGAAGCTTTGGGTAAGCTCGGTGATGAGCATTTTGCGCAAAACGACAACCTTACCAGTCCACTTGTACATGCTATCGTGCGGAAGAGACGACCGATGGTGAAGCTGCTACTGGAACAAATAAGTGCCTTTGACGATCACATCATCAGCAACACGTACCTATGCGCTGCTGTCGAGAGTGGCGAGCGAAATATCACTAAGATTATCTTGGAAAAAGGAGCCAATCCGAATGTACTGACCTCAGAGGGACGCGCGTTACTACATTCACTCCATACTCCAGTGGAAATTGATATGTTTCAGAGGCATGGAGCCAATCTCAATATTACTGATATTGGAGGAAAGACAATTCTCCACTACCTGGTAATGAAAAATAGACCGGACACATTGCTTTTGGAATGGTTAGTAAACAGAGGCGTAGATCCAAACACCCGCGATCTAGAAGGAAACAATGCACTTCATACTTTTGCCTTGTATGGCAATGAGAATTTGAGTCACAGTCGTCGTGGGTCTCTTATCCAGAGGTTGTTGGATGTAGGGACAGATCCGACAGCACAGAACAACGACGGTTCTACAGCCGCGCAGTTGTTAAACTTTTAAAAAAAGGAGATCCTCAACTGAGGATCTCCTTTTTGTGTCTGAATGTCGAGCATCAGCACTACATATCAACCACAACCAGATCTTGTTACTATATTCCGGAGGCCTCTCCGTCATTTTCGATACCATGTTCAACATTTGTTATCTGGTGGACAATGCGCCTTCCCGTCTTCTGTTAGATGTCTGAGATAATTATTGCAGGGATAGAATGAAAACAAAGGTTCATGTTCCTAGAGTATATCATTCACTGGTTATAACATATGATATATACATCTTAAAACAGTTAGGTGTGTCTTATGCCTTCTGGGAAGTCGTTTAAGATACAGTAGAAATACTTGACACGTGCACATATGTATGGTAAAATGGAAGATAAGGAGAGTGATTATAATGTATATACCACAAAGTCTTGATGAGAAAATTTTAATCGACGGACAAGAGAAGACAGTACAGGAACTAATATATGCAGTTAGAGCGCACGATAGACAAAAAGGGACGTGCAGAAAACACCAAAAAGTTAGACGTGCTAAGGACAAGAACACAGAGAAGAAACCAGCGTATGCGTCTAAACAATAAAATAGCCCTCGCTGTGGTACCAGCGAGGGCTATAAGGGGGAAATCAGTCAGGGGAATAGACCCTCAACAAAAATCTGTTAGTTCCATTATAGCATGGATGTGGTTCGGACGTCAATACACGCCGTACGCACATGGTGAGTTGGCAGTGGTCTATTCACCTTTCGTTATACGAAGGGAGAGGGCAGGAAAATGAGCTTAGACCATGAGAAAGACAGTCTAGATAATGTATCTTCAGTGTCTATGATAATCAAGACGCAATCGAAGTTTGATGCCTTATTAAAGATACTAGAATCACCTGTGGATGTATTAGATACAGACAAAATGGGTATTATTTTTCAGGGCGTGACAAGTGCTACAGATGCCGAGATCACACGGTTATCTATGCACATGCACGGAGGACTGAAGAAGCATGGAAAGTGTCCATCCCCCGCTAACATAGAGTCTAAAATCAGAGAGCATATCTTTCCAGACGCACAGTGGGGATCTCATGCAATAGTAGGTCAGGAAGAAGGGCGCATGTATATCCAGAAGAATAAAAAAGAAAAAATATACATCTCAAACTTTGTTATAGAGCCAGATCACACCATTGTGGTACAAGGACAGGATGGTGATAAATACCACTCATATCGAGTTTTTATCATGGGTGACAATAGGACATATAGTTTGCGGTTACGTGCTCAGGACTTCAATGATCTGAAAAGTCTGCAATCGGAAGTGGCCAGACAGTTGGCTGGAACATCAGCCTTTATCAATGGTTGCAATAACTACATGCTGGATCTCCAACATAAGTTCATTTCCTCCGCTAAATTTGAAGTTGAAAAAGTCGGGACATCCCTGATAGGGTTAGAGCGACCAGAAGACGGCGGACCTAAGTACTTCTGCACTCCAGATGCCATTTTAGACCAAGAGGGGAATAAGTCCTCTGACATGATCTACATGGGGAATGAACAGACTAACCAAGAGGAAGTCAGAAACTACACAAACCTCAAGTATGAGAAAAAGAAATGGGTGGAAACAGCCAAGGTGTTTTTATCACATATAGTATCTATACAGGATAAGACAGCCATGATGAGTCTCATAGGTTGGATGGGCGCCATCCCACATGACTATGTAATTCGCAAAGTATGTGGTATGAATGCCTTTCCCCACTGTCACATCGTAGGGGAGCCTGGTAGTGGTAAAACTACTTTGATGACTCTGCTAAAACAATATATGGGGCATAATGATACTACACCGAGAGCCTTTCCTACACCGTTTGAGACCTCTAAACTGCTCAATTCTAGTTACTCCGTTCCTGTGGTATTGGATGAGTATGGTAAACGGTGGCGCCCAGAGCAACACAATGCATTCAACAAAGTCCTGGTTGAATCCTACAATAAGTCCCCGTGGTCACGTGGTACATCCAGCCTAGGCTCTGTTTATTATAAGTATAAGAACCCCTTGCTATTTGGGGGTCAGATGCCAACATTTGACCAGGCATTAGCTACTCGAATAGTTCCTGTAAGATTATATAAATCGTTTCACAATAGTGCACGGGGAACTGGTGCCAAAAAGGCATTAGTGGCTTTGCAGAATATGGTAGATAAGAACTTCTGGGTTGGGTACAACCTATGGGCATCACAAGATGACAATGAGGATGTGAAAACCTCTTTTGACAGCTATCGGCACGTAGCATCTCAAACCATCACTGACCAGAGGGTAGCTGACATATACACTGTTGTTATGCTTGGACTCAAGTATATGAAACGGTTGGCAGATGAGCTTAGTATAGATGTTGGATACACAGAAGACGACATCTTAAATATGCCAGAACAATTGGACGGTGCCGCTGATGCCATAGAGACGCAAGATATCTCGCCACTTAGTGATTTTCTTCAAGAACTAGTGTCTTACGGAACATCAATAGGAAACCATTCCGCATACGGGAATTATTTCGGAGAGGGATTAGCTATCATGAAGACCACTCCCAATACTAATGGTCCTGGCCAGTATGGTGGGACTCACAAGTACACTGCATGTATTTACGATAGACCCCTTCTACTCATCAAAGTAGACGAGATAGTTAAGATGTTGAATAGGTTTAACAAGACCGTCCAACACAATGCGAAGGAGATCATGGTATTTATACAGTCTGAGTTTAATAAATCACAGGAAAACCCTATGGATGACAACAACTTGGTGCTTGCGCCTAAACAGTACAGAACCAAGCACGGATTTTACACTGCTTTTAATTTGTCTCGAATTTTAGATGAGTACCCTTCTCTTGAAGGTATCTCATGGAAAATAATTAGGTAGATTATGGAAGGGAGCGCCAACAACATGCGCTCCCTTCTTCATGTTTGTCATGCAATCAGTGGTGTGTAGAGCATGTATTTCATATCTACACCAAAATCTACACCAGATCTACACCGTCAATGTAGTATATGCCTCAAATCTATATAAAATCTACACCAAATCTACACCAAATCTACACCTCGCACACAGTCCTTTTCTCGCAAACGCCTTGTGCTGATGGGGGTTTGGGAAATCTACACCAAAATCTACACCAATACTTCTGATCCATCGGGAACGAGGTTCCAACCCCCTTAGATACCATAAGTATCTACACCTTTTTTATTTTTTTCTTTATAAGGTTTTATTAATTATTATATATCAGTTGGTGTAGATTGATGCACATTAATACCCCATGTTCGTGAGTGGTTATGCTTTATTTGATAAAAGTGTATATTGTTTTGGGACGGGTGGGGAAAGGTTATGGTATGTGGGGGTTCCGTGCAGGACTTTAACGTATGAAAGTGATGTGTTTTCTGGGGGGGTAGTGTCCACATGCCGAAATCTACACCAATACACTGCTAGTATTGCCGTTGCCCCTTTTTAGCAAGTATTTGTGCATGGTGTAGACTTGGTGTAGATATGCGGTGACGGGGGGTACTCAGACTCCGTCCGAACCGAATTAGAGAAGTGGTGTAGATTTTGGTGTAGACTATGGTGTTATGGGTGTAGATTTGTCAATCCTAGGTACCTTGACTCACTACATTCTATACATGGGCTGGATGTGCAAGGTGTGCCTATGAGGAATATACCACTCGTCATAGATACGCTTTGTGTAGGGAAACATCATACTCGAATACCATACACATTCAAGTTACATGCTGAATGGATTTTGGAATAAATCTTGACTTATTGAATGCAGGCATGGTGTCATTTATGACAAGATCCGTAAATAAGGGTGGTGTCTTTATGCTTAAGAGTATTGGTTGGTTTGATCTTATTTCGGATGTCCATTTGGACTTTTGGATTTTTGTGAAGAATGTCAGTAGAGAGGGACAAGAAGAGAACATACGTGGATTTGTTAATATGTTGATTCCTGAAGTACCTTCAAAGGTTTTAGTCATTGCAGGAGACTTAGGGCATAAGAATGATCAAAATTTCGTGTTTCTACAGATACTGAAAGAAACATATGAATACATCTTGATAGTTCCTGGAAATCATGATTATTACCTGATCAATAGCACCGCACGTTATAAACATAACAATCTTTCTTCTATGCGTTGGAAGGATATGAAACAGTTGGGTGCCACTTTGCCCGGTATTCACTTCCTAGAAGGTACAACTATCACTATTGATGGGACCACATTTGGCGGTACAGGCATGTGGTACGACTTTTCTTATGGCATGCAGGTGTTGGGAAAGACTGATGGGGAAATGATGAGTTACTGGCGGGAGGAAATGAGAGACGCGAAATATATTCGCGGAGCTCAGACAAGACCACAAAAGTGGGCGGAAGAGGAATGTAAACTCCTTGAGCAGGTACTAGAGACATCAGACGTCATCATCACACATATCGGGCCAGACTGGTCTGACCTTACATCCAAGCAGGTAGACGACATGGGCACCGGCTTTTACTACTTTGACGGCAGAAAATACCTAGAGAAGTGCGAAGGGAAGGTGTGGTGCTATGGTCATGTACACCACAACTCAGACTACACTGTGTCTGGATGCAGACTAGTGAATAACGCTCTGGGATACCCAAATGAGAAAGCAGACATTGGCAAGATTGTGACTATAGAGTTATGAACATAAATAGGGGGGTGTATGAAATTCCATACACCCCCTGTCATGTTTAACACGATTTGTTGAAATGAACACCATTGGCTTTCGTATTCTGGCAAGCTCACACCCCTGTGCAAATTCGGGGAGGATACTCTGAGTCTGCAATTCAAATGTAGTTCATTTTACTTAAGATCTCGGAAAGGCTTCTGGAATATATCATGCGACATACTCTGATTTGGGTGTCCAGTCCACTTACATCAGACATTATGCTTTGACAATTCATTGAGACATTTTTGATACATCTTGTTGATGTAATTAGCCTTTTGTGTAGGTAATCCTTTGCCATTTGGGTATATGGGGAGGTTAATACTCACAGTATGGCCTGAAGTTTTTTCTTCAGCACGGAGTATAGGACCAGCACCTCTGGCCTCGAGTGTAGTAAGATCGACATTGGCAGGGAAAGGAATGAATTCTCCTTTGCGTAAAAACCCAACACGCCCGTCAAGTCCTTTGGCTTTAAAAAAGTCTCGTAATTCGATGTGAGTAACACTATACATAGAAAGGCCTCCTAATATTATCTTTTCCTCCTTTTATATAAACACGAGAGAGGCTGTGGTGGCAACCATATGACACAGTTTATATGTGAGCAAGGAAAAGGGACTACAAAACGTGTAGTCCCCTTGGGATGTATTAGATAAATAACAGAGTTATGATGGCAATGACTAAAACAACGAGAGCCGTGACCATAATAGGACCCATCAGCGAAAGAAGGATGTATGGTACACCTACACCTTTTTCCTCCTTAACCTTGCGTGCCAAGTTATCGCTACTCTGTTTAATTTGGGCGAATGTACCAAGATTGACCCCTAAGAATTTCACCATACACCAGGCAAAACTAGAAACGTAGATGATGGCGCCGACACCCAAAATTCGAAGACTTAGTGTAAGAGCCGCCACAACAATACAAACAAGAAACAAGACCGAAGAAATGATAAGAACTTTTAGAGCTAACATACGACTGCTGATAGACATTGTCACACACTCCTTACATACATTTTATACCATATTCTAACATGATGGGCATTTGAGGGACAATCCGGGGGTCCGCATACATTGTATGGGTAATCCACATCACCATTGATATTGTCGAGGCCTCTCCGTTATCTCGAAGTAAATGTGACTGATTGGGGGTGTGAAAGACCCATGCCATCGCCCTATCCGTGGACATGCTTAGGGTATACGAAGCCACAAGTGTGCCGGCTCAGGCATTCTGAGCATCACTTTTGGGGTAAGAAATTTGTTGAATGCTCTCAGGTGTCTATAAGGATAACATGCGCTTGCCTTTAGTGGCCTTCGACGAGGGGCTTACCTGCTTCGAAATACACCCAACTTAAAGAAAACTCATTTTGTATTCTTGCATTGACAGAGCTGAAATTTACATGATGTGATCAGGATGGTTGAGATGCAGAATATTTGGGTAGAGGAGGTGTGATATAATGCCAGCTATGTGGGAAGATATGTGCAGCAATGGGCGTGGCCCGTATAAGAGTGAAAAAGCAGAAGTGTCGGAAGAGAAGACTGAAACAGAGAAGGATCTACAAGAGTTAGAAGAGGAGCTTAAAGAAGGATTGCAAATATAAGGGCTTGCTAGACTAGTAGGTACCTTTTTGGCGAGCTCCACTGAACGCACGTAGCAATTGAACTACACGGTGGCATGATATTCGGGTGAATGCGATCAGGTTGAATGATATCCAATTGTTTGACCCCATGGATATGGTGTTTAGGGGTATCGACTACACGCTCGCATAAGGTTTCATCCCTATAACACAATACGGCAAGACCGTTCATTGACAAGTGGAAGAACGGACATGGCGAGAGATGGACTTTTATATACCACTTGACAAGATGACCACCGTTGTGGTATACTTATTTCTGTGAGGGGGATGAAATAAGCCCCTTCACCCCAACAACTACTAAAGGAGAGGTGTTTACAATGACTACACTAACAATGACAAAACCCAATAATAAACTAGTCAACCTCATGCCTGCGGTATGTGTTAATTTAGCGTTACCCACAACAAAGAACACAGATTCCTTTTTATATTTAACAGACAGGTGATGTGCTTACCTTTGCTCCTATACATAGAGAGCGGTAGCCGTACTTGGCTACCGCTCTTTTGCATTTTTCGAAAAATGCAATGACATTAGAAAGCAGATAGACAATAAGGGATATATTGACACGTGTCCCGAATTTGTGATAGAATATGAAATATCAGGCGCAAAGCCAAAAATAAACCAATTACGAGAGGATGTGCACTAAGATGAAAACTCAACTGATGAACAATGTTGTTAAGACACTCAAAACGAATATGAATCTAGTGCCGAACATGCCTAATGTATTGGTTTCTTTAGCATTGGCGCCAAAAACGAACGTGAATAACCCGAAGATGAAAACCAAATATATCTCTTATCATTTTAAGTCATACCCCATTCGTTATGTAGCTGGCATTCGCTAATTATTCGCTACGAATCGAAATTCGCTAATAAAAGCGGGGTCACCTTAAAATATAAGGTGACCCCGCTTTTTGTTTATCTGGGATGACAGAAAGGGAGATAATAATGACAAAAGTAAATGAACAGATTGAAATGGTAAAAGCTTTGAGAAACGAAACTGGAGCTGGACTCGTGGAAGCAAAGAAAACTCTGCAGTCTGTGGACTTTAACTACGAAGAAGCAAGGGCTATCTTGGCGGCAAAAGGTATTGAGAAAGTGCAGGCGAGAGAAGAGAAAGAAGTCCATGAGGGGATCGTATTTCAATATACACACCCCAGCAAAAGACTGGGTTCCTTTGTAGTTTTGAATTGCGAAACAGACTTCGTAGCCAACACAGACGTGTTCCAAGAACTAGCAAAAGAAATCGCGATACATGTAGCAGCCACAGATCCTCAGGACTCGAGAGAACTTATGGAGGCACAATACATTAAAGATGAAACAGTGACGATAGCTACAATGGTGCAACAAGCTTCCGCAAAACTGGGAGAAAAAATTGTAGTGGCAAGATTCGCTAGGTTTGCAGTGTAAAATACAGGCCACACATTGTGTGGCTATCAACGGGAATTAGCTCAGCTTGGTTTAGAGCGCTTGCCTTGGAAGCAAGAGGTCGTCAGTTCGAATCTGGCATTCCCGATATTATACAGGCGTAGGGGAGTTTGGCCGTCCCCACACCCCTTGGAAGGGTGGGATCGCAGGTTCAAATCCTGCCGCTTGTACCATGGCTGAGTAGTTCAGAGGTAGAACATCGGACTCATATCCCGAATGTCGCAGGTTCAATTCCTGCCTCAGCCACCAATAAAAACATCATAGCTGGAGGCGAGGTTGGCATCTCGACGAGGTTCATATCCTCGTGTAAGGGGGTTCGATTCCCTCTCGTAGCAACCATGCACCCATCGTATAAAGGCTATTACGGCTGCCTTGTAAGCAGCTTATGTCGGTTCAAGTCCGGCTGGGTGCTCCAAAATACACTATAAAGGACTGGTGTGAATGGCAGACAGCGCACTGACTGCAGAACAACTGATTGAGGAACTACAAAAGGTGAAAAATAAAAAGTCTAAAGTGTATTATGAAAGAGATTCTTGGAGCATTGAAGCAATTAATCGTGTAGTGGAACATAAAGAAGGCGATGAGGATATAGTACTGTTGTAACTAAATATACAGGAGTAGCTCAGCGGGAGAGCAGTCGGTTTACACCCGAAAGGTCGTGGGTTCAATCCCCACCTTCTGTACCAATAAAAATTACACGGACATAGAGGAGTTTGGCCGTCCTCACTTCCCTTGGAAGGAAGGGATCCCTGGTTCGAATCCAGGTGTCCGTACCATGCAGCAGTGGTGGAATGGCATACACGTTGGTCTAAGAAGCCAATGCCGAAAGGATTGGGAGTTCGAATCTCCCCTGCTGCACCAAAAATAAGCTGGCATAGCATAATAGGTAATGCAACCGCCTTGTAAGCGGGAGACTGGGGGTTCAAGTCCCTCTGCCAGCATTTATGTGGGACCGAGGTGTGAAGGTGCACAACGCTCTTTTAAAGCGTAAGGAGACGGATCGTTACCGTCCGGTCCCACCAAAAAATTGAAGACCCCTAGTCAAATGACTAAGGGTGTGGAAAAGGTACTTTAATGATTTTTACTCATACGACCCCCTCGAGGATCTCAGGTACACTGAGTGTACCAGGAGTGTTGAGTCTTTTCTCAAGGGATATTAGATACACTTCCAATCCATCGAGATCTGTACGTGTTTCTCCATCACCACTTGTATGGTTGGATATTGCAGTTGATAAGTGATCCTGGATGATATCAAAGTTCTCTTGGTCGTTTGTGATGAGAACTACGACACCGAAGTCATCATCATTATCTGCATCTAAAAACGTATCTTCTGTGAAACAAACAGCGTCAATCATGCTCATTCCTTTTTCAGCAAGAATTTTTGCCAACTCAAAGGTAGAGAGGCAAGCAGACGCAGCATCACTTTCACAACGATAAACTCTAATTCCGTAAACTTTTTGCACACATAACACTCCTTAGATTAGATTATACATCTAGTATAACATGGTGATAAAAGGTTGGCAAGTATTGAGTAAGACAACATATTACACTATGGGGGTGTAGCTCAGATGGTAGAGCATCTGTTTTGCACGCAGAAGGCCAGGGGTTCAAATCCCCTCACCTCCACCAAAATACATTTGTTAGGAGCAAAGCACCGTGAACACTATCGAGTATGAGGATTCGCTTTGTTGCGATGATGTAGAGGTTACTATTGAAGGTGAACTTGTGGACACATATGGTGGAAACTACACTTACATGGACACTTTGTTTTGTAAAACACACAACAGAAAGTTTGTAGAATATTTAGGCGGTAGATTCAATGGTATTGAAGAATTGTATGACTAATTGAAGTTAATGCGGGCCTATGATGTAACGGTTAGCATACACGCCTTTTAAGCGTGCTGCCTGGGTTCAAATCCCAGTGGGCCTATAAAAATGAAGGGGTATAGCTCAATTTGGTAGAGCACACGGTTTGGGTCCGTGAGGTTGCAGTTTCAACTCCTGTTGCCCCTATTTACGCAGATGTGGTGGAATGGCAGACACGGTAGATTCAAAACCTACTGCTTCGGCATGAGGGTTCAAGTCCCTCCATCTGCACCATATACCTAAGTGGCGAAACAGGTAGACGCGGCGCACTGTTAATGCGTTTGTCCGCAAGGACTTTGCAGGTTCGACCCCTGCCTTAGGTGTTCAAGTTGCAGTTGCACATTTTCTTGACATGGTGTTCCTTTAGAGGATAATCTTGATGCAAACCCACAGAGACTGTGGCACTTGCATCACCATGGAGGAAAATATGCCTATATGCAAAAAATGTACAAACGAGTTTCCTAACTTCTTAGAAGTAGAAGGACGGGTAAGAGAACTAAGAAAACGGAAGTACTGCCCCACATGTGTTCCGTTCAGACCGGAGGAAGAGGTATGGCGTAAAGTACACCTAAAGAAGGAAGGTGTCGTTCGCCTTTGTTCATCTTGTGGGGTTTCTCTTTCGCAGAGAAGAAAGTACTGCAAGACCTGCAATCCTAGGTATATGAAATGGGAAAATACCACTATAGGAGATCTGAAAGAGAAAGAAGGACAGCTATATGGACGCACTGTCCGTAATGTGGCACGAGATATTTATTATAGAAGTAGCAAACCGGTTAAGTGCTTGGTATGTTCGTATGAGAAAAACTTTCAGGTATGTCACATTATCCCCGTAGATAAGTTTTCGGATACGACCACTATTGCTGACGTAAATAATATAAGCAACCTGATGGCTTTATGCCCTAATCATCACTGGGAGTTTGACAATCACGCAATGGACCCACATGACCTTGAGAAAATACAGAATGCTGTGGGTGTACAGATATATACTATAGACACTAACGTATCGAAGAAAAGGAAAGTGCCACGAGAACGAGATAAGAAACCTTGTAAAGGATGCACTAACACAGTCACTGTATACTCTACTACGGGATACTGTCGAGCATGTATTTGTAGAACAAATGGGATGAAAAACTTGCGTCGTCCAAGTTTCGATGAATTGTTGCAAAGCGTTACTGCAATCGGGTATAGAGCAACAGGTAGAAAGTACGGTGTTTCAGATGGCAATGTAAGGAAGTGGTTGAAACGGTATGGAGTAGACCCCAAGACTGTGAAGAAGATTTAGGCAGATAATTCTGCCAATACGGGATATTAGCTCAGCTGGTAGAGCAGGGTACTCTTAATACTCAGGTCGCATGTTCAAATCATGCATGTCCCATAATATACGCGGTAGTGGTGGAATGGCAGACACGCCAGACTTAGGATCTGGTGTCTCACGACGTGGGGGTTCAAGTCCCCCCTACCGCATTAAATATTGATAGAGGAGATAAAAAATGAGTGAGATCAAACTAGAATACATTGTACCAGAAGATGTGCATGAATATTTTAAGATCTTTAGCGATACTGAGATCACTAGTACATTGATATTTCCTGAAGGTTATCCTCCAGAAACTTCAGAAGGATTAGCAACCCTGTGGGAAAAAGAAGGATACTTCAACACAAATGATGTAGATAGCATGGACGATATCCTTTTCTCTATTAAGCAAAATGAGGTTACTGTAGGATACTTATATCTTTCCTACATCGACAGAAAAGAATCCTCTGCAGAGCTGGAAATAACACTGTGTGCGTCAAAACATTGTGGTAAAGGTTTGGGAGCAAAAGCAATATATAAGGCAAAAGATTTCGCGTTTAGTGAACTTGGTCTGAAAAAACTCTATCTACATGTATTAGAGTCTAACACAAGAGCCATCCGATGTTATGAAAAATGCGGTTTTGTAATAGACGATACTGCAACGCGGAGTGAAGCGGGTGTAATCAAAATGTGTTTGCCTGAGAGGAAATAAGTACAATCTATGCTTTTTCGGGGACGTAGCTCAGTTGGTAGAGCAACCGGCTCTTAACCGGTAGGTCGTGAGATCGTAGCTCACCGTCCCCATTCAATATAGTCCCTTAATTCAACGGGAGAATAACTCGCTTACAACGAGGAAGCCCTTATAAGGTTTATACAGGTTCGAATCCTGTAGGGACTACCAATATTTGTGGGGTCTTGGTCTAACGGTATGACACATGCTTTGCAAGCATGCTGATGCGGGTTCAACTCCCGCAGACTCCACCAAAATATCATTAATAAATTATACACGGATGTGACGGGAACTGGCATACCTAGATGATTCAGAATCATCTGTTTGTGGGTTCAACTCCCACCATCCGCACCAAACACGCGAGTGTGGTGGAACTGGCAGACACCCCAGACTTAAAATCTGGTGTCAGGTAACTGGCGTACGGGTTCGACTCCCGTCATTCGCATAAAACAATCAAAGGAGAAATATTATGCCAAGTTTGGCTAGAGGTGTCGAAATTTTACAGAGCAGAACATGCGATTCTATGAAGGATGGACTAAAAGTGTTTGTTACACCAAGCAGCATTCTCATGTATTATGAGAAAAAAGAAATCCTACAATCTGATATCTTTGACTCTGCTACCTTCTCTAGGGAAGATGTCGAAAAAGGAATACATACTTTCAATGGAATGAAGGCATCGGATGCTATAAGGTCCGGAAACCCTATTTTAGAAGTGCTTGCGCTTTTGGACATAAAAACAGGTAAGCGGACTTTAGATGCCTTTGGTAAAGAAATATCATCCAAGCACCTAGGTGTACAAAAAGTGTACAATGTGCGTACTCAAGCCGAAGATAGAAGGAGAAGGACTAATGTGGTTAATGCGTTTTTTAAGTCAAAAAACACTGTAGAGAGGCAAATAAGCAATCTGGCACACAGCCCTTTTGTGATTGACGGGAGAGAGTGTGCCTCGATCGAAGGGTTCTACCAAGGAATAAAACGTGCTGGAATGGACATCCAAGACCATGTTTTTGCTACATTCGGTATGAATGCTAAGAAACAATCCAAACCAACAAAGCATGTGTACTTTGGGGATTTTGTGTATGAGATTGGTAGTGATGAACATCATGAACTAATATATAAAGCACAGTTATGCAAATACACTCAGCACCAAGGGTCAAGAGAGGCCCTATTGTCTACCGGCAACGCGAGGATTACGCATAAAGCGGGCAGAGACAGTGAATTTTACCCTGCTAGAGTGTATTGCAGACATTTAACCCAAATACGATCATTGTTACAAAAAGGTAGATTATGACCTAGCCATATAGCATGAATAAGGGGATCCGCAGACAGCAGATCCCCTTATTTCTATATTCCCATCGGTTAACCAGACCATCCTTTCTTTTGAGTCTCGTTAAAGGCGCGTCTCTGAAGCTACTTTTCCGTTTTTCGCTCGTATATCCTCCTTTGCACCTCTCTCTATAAGTTTTTTAATGGTGTCCATTTCCTTGTACATATAAGCAAGATGCAGCGGGGTGAATCCATCTTTATCCTGAGCGTTAATATCAACATTATAAGAGATGAGGATATCAAGTAATTCCGGGATTCCACAAACACCAACTATATGCATCAAATTTTGCTCTCTGTTATCAAGTGCATGCACATCGGCCCCATTACTAACCAAGAGATCTATAAAAGCAGGAATACCTTCTTTACGTGCTCTGACAAGGGAGGCATGCAGCGGGGTGCTCCCGTCAAGATCTTTTGCGTTGACCTCCGCTCCATACTTAAGCAACGTATGAGTAATTTCGATGTCATCTATCGTGGCCGCCTCATGGAGGAGAGTGCTCCTACGATCTCCACGAATGTTTACATTGGCCCCTTGCTCGATTAGTGCTTTAGCCAGTCTAGGACTACCACTGATCATAGCATAGGTCAATGCTCTCACACCAGAATCAGATGTTGCTTCTGGGTTTGCACCAGCATCCAATACATGGATACCCACTTCTACGTATCCATTAATAGCACAGTATGTTAGAGGGTTATGACCATATAGCTCATCAGTCGTAGCATTTATATCCTCTAAATCAGTGAGAGCAAGTATATACCCGAGAGTATCACTTTTTTCAATATTTTCTAGGAACATTGTTATAGACATTTGCAGACACTCCTTACACATATTTATATAGTGATTGTATCATACATAATGCATGTGTTACAAGACTGTCACAAAGCTCCCAAGCTCGCTTATTGCCTCTATGTATCGTATGGAAGTGAATATCGCCTACAAATTAAAAAAAGAAGGAGTATGCTCTACTCCTCCTTTTTTTATTCCAATAGATTTAGTCTTCAGATTTCTTCAAATTTCTGCCCAAACGTGAGGTTTATGTTGTTGACTTCTTCCGCTTCTACATTAATTCCGGATTTCTGTAAGAACCCCATAAGAGCATCCACCACTAATCTTCCCTGAGTGCCACTCATATGAGGCAGGTACATCGTACCAGAACCGAAGAAGACACCGCCTGTTTCGGATTCTACTACTGTTTGCAGGGGAAAAGAACCAGTGTCTGTATGCACATTATACTCGACAAAGTCAAATGTACCGTGATCAAAATTGATTTCATCTGCGTATTTCTCTTCAATGCTTTCCACATGGTTAAAAGCTACTTTTTGCCCAAACAAACCGTTTTTATCCATCTGGATTTGGTTTCTCAAGAAAACTGAGAGTTGTTCTTTCTCCTTAAGGGACAATGACTGAATTTGCTCTTTGAGTTTTTCTAACATTAGTGTACACTCCTTTAAATTTGCATATAGGTTTTTTCAAGACTTTTGTTTTAAGTACGCTAGACAAAAAATGTATGCTGCTTCATAAATAGCTGAGCTAATAAAGTATTCTGCACCCTCATGTCGGTTGTCACGCATATATGCCTCTGGTGGATAATCATAGACATTCTGCATTACCTCCATGAGAGGAAATCCTGCTATTATGTCTGCACTCGCTGGACTGACAACTTCGTCATCATAGTTTGGACAACCATCCCCGTCTACAAAGTCATTCGGGTACTTGGCCTCAATAGAAGCAATATACTCTGGCGTAATCAAGTGGCTGTAAGGTGCAACATACTCCCAACCATCCACCTCTTTTACTACTTTTTCATCCCAAGACATGACTAAACACTCCTTACGTATTTTTATGACTAAAGTATAACACAAGGGGTCATTAGTGCACAATTCTGTATACCTGTATGTAACCGCTAATTTGGGTTGCACCATTAAGAAAAATAGAAAAGGCGACTAGAACTAGTCTAGTCGCTATTCCTTTAGTGCATCCAATATTTCTCTGCATGTTTCAGTAGGGTTTTTACAGTATCACCATACCTATGTGGCACATATAGATATGTGATAGGATCTTCTTTAGTTATTACCCGTACATTTTGTGCAGCATCCATGAAACCAACCACTAAAAGACTGCTTCCTTCCTTTAGGCCAACGACCACATCATCCTTTTGCATAGCAGCTTCCCACCCAGGCAACTTGACAGAGTAGGCACTGGATCTTCCCCTATATACACCCTTGAAATGTTTGTGTCCCACTTCAATTTCTGTTACAGACATACGCCGAACTATCGCCACCAGTAATATGCTCACCATCACTACCACACTAGCCATACCTAAAAATAATACTACTGTTCCCAGTATTGATAACATTTAAAAACACTCCTTACATACATTTGTAAAATAATTATACCATATATAATGCAAGCATCACAAGACTGTCACAGCATTCTAAGTGTACGTCATACCTTGCCGAACAGCGTGTGAGCATGTTTTAATTAGTTAAACAACACATAATATGGAGGACTAATCAATGTCTCGTACAAATTTGCTAAACGTCAAGGAACAAAACGACAGAATATTTGCTGATGGTGATTATGTAGTAAATGGGCGTGTGAAAAATATCCGTAAGGGTATGGAAGCTTCTGTGAAATCAACAGTTACATATACACCAGATGAATTGAGTCAGCTTCAAGTTAGTGAAAGCACAGCAACCACTACAATTAAGGTAAACAATCTGTCTACCTTTGAAGCAGCTAGGAAACTTGCAGAAGAAGGCTATAAGAATATTACATGCCTGAATTTCGCATCTGCGACAACTCCAGGTGGCGGATACGTGAAAGGGTCACGGGCGCAAGAAGAAGATCTTTGTCGTTGTTCGACACTTTACCCTACACTGAATGAGAATATGTCCTTGTACCAACACAATCGGCGCAAGAGATACCCGATTTACTCCGACCATATGATCTTTTCTCCCAATGTTACAGTATTTCGTGATGGCCGTTACAATTTGTTGTCGCTACCATTTACAGTCAATGTAATTACATCCGCAGCCGTAAATATGCGAGTGGCTCGTGCACATAATGTGAGTGCAGAAGATGTGGCCACTGCTATGTACAAACGCATCAAAAAGGTGCTTTTGTTAGGCCTGCATCATGGCAGTGACGCCATTGTACTAGGCGCCTTTGGTTGTGGTGTATTCGAAAATGATCCTTCCACAATAGCAGATATCTTCCGCAGACTCTTGATGGAAGACGAACAAATCAGAGGTAAGTATAAGAATGTAACTTTTGCTGTTCTAGATAAAGACATGAAAGGTGCAAACTATTTGGCCTTTGATAAGGTGTTCGGTACACTTTAGAAGCAGTGGGAGGAAATGCATTTTCGGATGGCTCTGATAGATTAGAAGAAGGCGACTAGATACATCTGGTCGCCTTCTTGTGTTGCCAAAGATATATAAGTGCTAGCTTATGGGCAGTCGGGGCCCCGTTTTTGTTTTGGAGTATAAAAAAAAGGAGAGTTCTCACTCTCCTTTTGTCTTTAATATTGATTTGTATGCTCCTCTATATGATGTGATTCTCATGTAAGTTGTGTTATGTTTATTATCTTTTTTAGAAACTACCATATACAGTGAGTATACTCCAGCTATAGCCAACAGACCTGCAACCCCTACAACGCCAAAGATTGTAAGATACGTGAACAATTCTACCACTTTCATATACACACACTCCTTAGATTTAGTATATCCTTATAGACAAGTTATTTTACTCTATTTTAATCCTGATTCCTTTTGTCGGCAATAATTGGAGAAGAGGTTGTTATATAAGTGAAAAATATGCTTTTTTGTAAATAAAGAAATATAAGCAACATTCTTGGCTATTGTTGCTATATGGGGTGGATTGACAACTGTAAGTAGTAGATGATAAACTACATTATGAACATTGAACTTGCCTCTATAGCCAAGTGGAAAAGGCACTAGTTTCCTAAACTGGGACGCGTATGTTCGAATCATACTGGGGGCGTTTGGGAAAGAGGTGCGGGCGACTGCATCTCTTTTCTCTATATCTGGCTAAGATGAAGGGATTGAACAAAATGTATATAATTTTCGATCTAGAGGCCACTTGCTGGCGTGAAGACAAAAGTAAACAGAATGAAACAATAGAAATTGGAGCGGTAAAAGTCAATAAACACGGACTTATTGTAGGTACGTTTGAGACTTTTGTGAAGCCCTCCATTCATCCTACACTTTCTACATTCTGCACGGAATTAACGACCATCACACAGAAGGATGTAGACAATGCGGATACTTTCCCAGAAGCAATAAAAAAATTTCGGGATTGGATGGGTGCAGAATACACCCTATGTTCCTGGGGAGAATACGACCGGAAGCAATTGATCCGAGACTGTGCCTTACATGGCTTAGAGAGTTCTTGGGCAACAAGGCACGTAAGTCTGAAACACCAGTGGATGGATCAGTACAAAATATCGAAAAAGAAGGCTGGTATGGGTCACGCTTTGCGTTTTTACAACATAAAACTTGATGGTACACACCACAGAGGAATTGATGACGCCAAAAATATTACAAAGATCTTTTTAGCTAACTTTGAGAACTGGAAATGGGGGTAGGGCCTATGAGCATCTCTGACAAGCAACAACTGCTGGATCGTCTGCTTTCTGCAGAAAGTGCAGAGGACTTGAAGCCAATATTAGCATCTATAATTCAAAGTTTGCCAACAGACATCGATGACGACCATTTAGATGAGCTTGGCAATATAGCACATGGTGAATGATCATTATGCGCTTGAGACCATTCCATTGTGTCACAAACACAGTTGTTTATATCATTCCATATTCACGACCACCCAGAGGGATCATCGAACAATGAACACTATTGTATCTAGAACCGCAGAAATGCCCTAGAAACACCATATAATGCGTCTTGACTCTAGGTATATGGTATGATGTAAGTATGCAAGATAATGTAAGGAGTGTAGTAGAATGACAAGAGATGCGAATCTCATTCCACAAGCAGAAGTAGAGCGAAGATTGGGTATAGGGCCGAGAAAATTGTTATCTATGGAAATGGAGCCTGCATTCCCTAACCGTGAAGTCATACTAGACGGTGTAGCCTATTGGTGCGAGATTGACATAGAAGCATATTTGCAAAAGGTGCGTAAACAGGCAGGGGTTAGTAATCCCAAAGATTTTAAGGCCTCCTACATGAACGAGACATATCAGAAATTCCAAGATCCTGTGGCCATAAAAATGATGGGAGATATCAAGATTGAGTATTGGCGCGAACGTGGAGACAAGCGTCTAGATGTTTCACCCGAGGATCTGAGGAATGCGCTGAAAGATGTATTTGCGGAACGGGTGGATGGGGTACTACGTGACATAACGATAATGTCAATGTATGCAAAAAAGTACACCATAGATTACTCTTTTTTGTGGTCTGTTCTCAAGGTGGTAGTTGCCCGTCGAAATGTGGGTTCTACGCTTGAGGAAAGCTTATATGCCACTATTGATGAGTTTTTATCGACCATGGGTAGTAGTATAAGAAAAGGAGCCCTTAATTAGGCTCCTTTTTTCATATCCTTTTCTACTTGAAGTATGCAATCCTCAAATCCACCAACAACAACTTTGCATGCCATTCCTAACATCAAATTGACTGGAAAATCAAAGTCCTCCACGACATGACCTTCTGTATCATAGTAGATCCCATCTACATCCGTAGAGCTCTGTTTGTGAATAAGGGGACGGTTATCAGACACATACCCATACACTTTTTTGCCTAGGGCAGTAGCATATCCGACTTCAAAGCATGTACCGGAATCGGGCTCGGCGCCTCTAAAGCTGTCCAAGCATGCTACTACAATGTCTGCCTCTTGCATGAGTTGCAAGTTCCCACCGTATATTTGCAAAGCCATTTCCCCTTTAGTGCGAGCTATAACTTCATTGTCCATAGGAAAAAAGCCTACCAACCCATGCTGTTTACATATGTCTTTCATTTGTTCTCCCTTTTCTTTTGCATCCACATGAAATACTGTCGGTCCTGCGATATAAACTTTTTGCATATATTATCCCCCTCAATTGTATTTAATATTGATGTGCTTATTATTTACTACATCAAATAGGCCTGTATCCGTTATTTTTAAGGCTGGTATCACGGGCAATGCCAAAAAAGAAAGAGCTAGCATTGTGTCACTTCCATTGGCAACACCAAGCGCGTTTAATGTAGAATTGAAGCAATCGATATCGCTTAAAGTCTTCTCATACGGGAAATGGGACATTAGCCCGGCAATGGGCAATTCTACAAAGGCCAGAATCTCTCCGTTTTGCACAGCGACCATACCGCCACCTATTTCTTTCAGGTAGTTCGCAGCCAAAGCCATATCAGGATCATCCATACCCAACACAACTACATTGTGAGAGTCGTGAGCTATTGTAGTAGCTATAGCCCCGTGTGTCAATTTCAACCCCTCTACTATCCCTAGGCCAATGTTACCTGTCCCCTTATGTCTCTCTATGACTGCGACCTTGGCTTGGCTCTCTTTAGCGGATGGCATAAACAGGCCATCATGAACTTGTACAGCCCTCACTAGATGCTGAGTTACTAAACTCCCTTCGACATATCCGATGATGTTAGCTTTGGTTTCCGTATTTATTGAGTCTTCTGATGTTAAATGAATGGCAAAATCTGCCGGTGTTAGTTCATTAAGCACGATAGAATTGCCGATATCTTCTGATCTTGGAACTTCTGTCACCAGACGACCCTCTTCGTAGACAACAACACCATTTTTCACAACCATTCTTGGCTGGATATTTCTCAGGTTGTCAAATATAACCAAGTCAGCGTCAAAACCCGGTGCCACAGCACCTTTGGAAAGGCCAAAGCATTCGGCAGGGTTAAGGGTAACTAATTGAATAGCCTGTAAGGGATCCATACCCTTGGCAATAGCTAAATTTACAATGTAGTCAACGCTACCGTGTTCTAGTAGCTCTGCCAAGTGGTTGTCGTCTGTAACAAACATACACCGTCTGGCATTGGCTGATGTTACCGCAGGCAATAAGGCGTCCAAGTTTTTTGCTACCGAACCTTCTCGGATCATTAAATACATGCCCCTCCGGAGCCTCTCTTTAGCTTCCGACGCTGTGATACACTCGTGGTCGGTCTTTATGCCCGCTGTAGCGTAAACATTTAGGACTGTGTTATCTGCCCCTGCAGCATGACCATCAATGCGTTTTTCGTATCTGTGGGCCTGATCAAGTTTAGATACCATGGAGTCGACGCCTAAGCAAACCGAAGAAGAGTCCATGACCTCCGCCAACCCGAGCACACGAGGGTGGGTGTAATACCGCTCCAGATCGGAAGCCTCTAGAACAGCCCCTGAATTCTCAAAGGGCGTGCAAGGTACACACGAGGGTAACATGAAAAACACATCAAGGGGGAGACCCTCGGAGTCGGCTAACATATAATCAAGTCCCTGTGTACCCATAACATTTGCTATTTCATGCGGGTCAGTCACCACGGAAGTGACACCATGGGGTACTACCACCTTGGCAAACTCCCGTGGTGTGACTAGAGAAGACTCAATATGTACATGGGCGTCTATGAACCCTGGGGACACATATTGTCCAGTAAGGTCAATCTCCTTGTGTCCTGAGTATTCCCCAACACCTACAATCTTGCCTTCAAATATTGCGATGTCTGCGGTATATATTTCCAAGTTTAAAACATCCACTACATGGGCATTTTTTAGCACCAGATCCGGTTCCACTTTACCCTGTGCAGCCAGCATTTGTTGTCTCATGTGTTTCCTCATTTCCTTAGTCTATTGGAGAACAAATTTTCAATCCTCGCGGGTATATGAAAAGCGAGATACCTAAATTGCTCGATAAGCATGAAGTCAGAGATATACCGTACTCGATAACAAACAAGATACATAAAAGATATGTACGCAAGTTTTGTTACCAGTAAAGTCATATTAACCACCACCTATCAATCATCTGTGTATTCCACAAGTAATTCTACCGGTTCTCCAGCACCTATTATCCTAGAGAAAAAGTGTAGATTGTCGTTTCGTATGAACCAGTCATGTGTTTTGTCTTCCAAAAAGACATTAACACCATGCACAAGTTGTGAGTCCTCAAGAGAACAAGGACTCTTTGTGCCTGTCTCTTTATCTGTTTGTGTCAGTAGCCCGTCCATTGAGAGTATACTCCAGATACGGAGTATCCTTACCGATTGAAGCCCAAGCTCTGCAAGAGGCCGTACTGATACATTGCGCATATCGGATAGTATTAGTCTTTTTGGCTTACCCATTTGACCATCTCCTCTATCATTATTATACCATATTACACACGTATACGTCAAAGGTATCTACCTCCTTGTCCCGACTAGATTGACGGATCTTTGACACCTATGTTATGATAATACAGTTATAATGTATATCGTGCAGGGCTACTATGACACAGCCGAAGGAGGTATATTTTGTGGAAACGTACATAGTAAATACAGATGCTTCTTCACGATATGGCTCGAGCACTAAAGCACGTAAGAGGAATCTGCATCCTTCATCAATAGGTGTAGTTATTAAAAAAGGTAATGATGTAGTAGGCACATTATCCAAAAGGGTGGGAATGCAAGACTCTAACTATGCTGAATTCTTGGCCATGCATGCTGCGTGCAAGTTCTTGTTAGAACAAGGAGTGAAAAAGGTTCATTTCAATGTGGACTGTATTAACCTTTCCATTATGGCTAATCAGCACTTAGTGAGCAACAAACCAAGATTGAGAAGCATATCAAATGCCATACTCCATATGCTAGGTGAATTTGATAAGTATACCATAACTTATGTGCCAAGGAGAGAAAATGCAGAGGCACATAAAATGGCGAGATTAGCTTTCAAAGTCGTATGAAGGGCACCTCTGGATACGAGATGCCCTCTTTCTTTGTATGTATTGACCCCTAGGGTTATCCTAAGCTATAATGAGGGAGAGGTGATATTGCATGGGCTACATGTCTAAGGCTTTCAAATATGTTGTTATTGTTTCTGGGTTAAGTGTCTGTGTTTTGTTTCCAGGTAATCATATTTGGGGTGCTTCGTTTGAAGAACAGATAACAAATGTGGAAAAGGATATCGAGTCGACCAAGAAAGAACATGAAGATACGAAGACCCAACTCGATGCTCTTCGCAATCAAGATATAGGAAACAGAGGTGATTTACTGCAAATAGATGAGACGCTCACGTACACGATGAATAGAATGGGCATTTTAGAGAAGCAGATCGCCACCATGAGTCGGGATGTAGAAAGGACAGCACTCGAACTAAGATCTGTAGAGAAACGAATGGATAAAAATAGAGATATTGCCGATAATAGGTTAAGATACATGTACATGTACGGTTCTACATCCTATGTGGATTTAGTGGCAAATTCGGAAAACTTTTCCGATCTGTTGAATCGGATTGCACTGGTAAGAATGTTGGTTGATGCCGACCAAGAGGTGCTGAAACAACAAGCAGAGGACTTGGCATTGGTGGAAGAAAAGAAAAACAAGATTGAATCTAAATTGGATGAAATAAAGAAGACATCTTTATTGATGGAACGTATGAAATCTGTATTAGAAGAGGAGAAAGTAGATAAGACGAATATCTCTGTCAACCTGAAAACCAACATTGAAGATTTGGAACAAACAACAGAAGAACAAATTAAGTTACTGGCAGATCTGGCAAGGGAGAAGTCTAGGCTTATATCTCTAAAAGAAAGGGAGGAGATGGAGGCCGCTAGAGCAAGTAGTATTGCAACCAATACTGGGAAATTTCAGTATCCTTTGGAGTCAGAATATGCAATGACCTCTGATTATGGCTACAGAGTACATCCAGTCACACATGAATTAAACAAGTTTCATGCAGGTATGGACATAGGTGCCCCCCAAGGAACACATATTTTAGCTGCCGAAACTGGAGTAGTTCTTGTAGCAGGTGAACAAAGTGGGTATGGGAATGTAGTGATAATAGATCATGGGCAAGGTGTCTGGTCAGTATACGGACACATTATGAACAATGGTATTCACGTATCAGAAGGGGACCAAGTGGCTCGAGGACAGTATATAGCAGATGTGGGATCTACCGGACGATCAACTGGACCTCATCTACATTTTGAAATTCGAGTTGATGGAGAACCTACAGACCCCAAACCTTACATTCAATGAGGAGAGGAATAAGACAATATGAAAAACTTCAAATTCATTCTTAACTATTTGGCTCCGATACTAGGTCTTGGTCTAATTTTGGGACTTGCAAACACATGGTTGTACTACGCAGAGACTTCATTATCCAGTGGGTGGATCACTACTATTTCTGTAGTAACAATGGTTGCTGCAGTTGCCGTACTTGCCCTGTTGACAAAACGGAGTGGCATCAAATTTTTGCAAGCAGTGTATTGGATAGTGGCAGGAGATATACTCGGAGTTGCTATAATGGTGGGTATACTAAACATATAAAAAAGAAGGATGTAGGGTCAGACCTACATCCTTCTTTTTTATATTAAAAATTGAAAACAAAGTCAGAATCTTGTAGAGGTTCGATGTTTAGAGTCTTAACATAGCCATTGCCTTTCTTAGAGAAGAAGTCATGCTGTTTTGTCTGAGTTCGAATACCGTTCAGGACAATCGCGTTTACTTCTTCGTCAGGGAATTGCGGCTCCCGACCCAGGTTCATAAAGGCTTTATTGGCATTGTAACGAATGAAGGCTTTAACTTCGTCGGCCAACCCAACACGTGAGTACAATTCTTCAGTGTACAATTCCTCATTCTTGTGAAGAGTATTCAAAAGAACCAAGACTTCGTCATCTACCTCTTTTTGTTCACTCTCGCTCAGTTCCTCAAACAATTCTTGGGCGAGGAAACCTACATATGCACCGTGAATACTCTCGTCTCGCAAAATCAAATCGATGATTTCTCCACTATGTGTCATTTTTCCTTGTCCTGCCAAATACAATGGGTAGAAGAACCCGCTGTAGAACAGATAACTTTCTAGGAATACCGAAGCCACCATTGCCATGTAGAGATCTTTAGGGGTCTGGATGTTGTTGTAGTATTTGGATATGACACTAGCTTTTTTCTGCAAGAGAGGGTGTTGCTCAACCCAAGCAAATATCTCGTCAATAGCACTCGTATCGGCCAACGTAGTAAAAATACTGCTGTAGGATTTAGCGTGGATATGTTCCATCATACCCATAAAGCCAAGAACGGCTTTACGTTGCATTCCGTCTACATGCTCCATAATTTTGGGCATTCCGACACCACCTTGGATTGTATCCAAGAGCGTCAACCCACCCAGAACTTGCATATATGTCGATTGTTCATCATCATTTAGCGTAATCCAGGACATCTTGTCTTCGGAGAGAGGTATTTCTTCATCTGTCCAAAACTGCATAATATTTTGTTGCCAAAATGTAATTGTGAATTCGTCATCGGGTCTATTCCAGTTAACTGCCTTAGCCATTAGTTTACCTCCTCAGTGCTCTTACTCGGATTAAACCGAGCAAGAGACACAATCATCGATTCCCAGATTTTTGGTACGTGTGTAATACAATGCTTTTAGTCCCTTTTTAGCCGCGTACAGATAGTAACGACTTAGGTCCCTAGTCGAAATATCACTGGTCACGTGCAGGATTGTAGAAATTCCTTGGTCAATATGCTTTTGCATTTCCGCTACCAAGTCAATGACCTTAAACTGCGACATGTTGTAGGCAGACTTGTAGAAGAACATATTATCTGCAGACAGGTATGGCATAGGGTAGTGAGTTGTAGAGTTTGCGTATGTTCTGGTCTCAATTTGCTCTACTACCGGCATAGTACTTGGGGTAGCATTTTGCAGATACGAAATACTACCTGTTGGAGCAACAGCAAGTCTGTAAGCATGGTAGAGACCATATTTTTTCACGTCTGCAGCCAGTCTTTCCCAATCTTCTGGGGTTGGGATGTGCATACCTTCGAAAAGAGATGCTACTTTATCTGTACGCGGTGAGTGGTCCTCTTTATATTGTTCAAAATAAGTTCCTTTTGCATACTCGGATCTTTCAAATCCACGGAAAGTCTCGCCTTTATCTCGAGCGATGTGCATACTTTTTTCAATTGAATAGAAGTTTACAGCCGCGAAAAAGACACGAACAAAGTCAATGGCTTCATCACTCTCATAAGCGATTTTGTTCTTCGCCAAGAACCCGTGGAGGTTCAATACCCCAAGTCCTACAGAGTGTAACTCTTTGTTAGCTTTAGCCACTCCAGGTGCATTTGTGATGTTGGACATGTCCGAAACAGCTGTTAGGGCAATCATACCCTCGTACACCGTTTCTTTAAGTTTTCTGCGTTCCATCACATTTACGATATTCATTGAAGCCAAGTTGCAACTGATGTCTCTGTTAATGATATCTTCATACCCATAGTCTGTAATTACAGATGTTTCTTGAAGTTGGAAAATTTCAGTACAGAGGTTGGACATCTTAATGGTGCCCAAGTCTTTCAATGCGTGCACTTTGTTAGCGTTGGAACGATTCATGATGTATGGATAGCCGGACTCTAACTGAGTCATCGCTATCTTAGTCAACATATCTCGAGCGCTCATCACGACACGTTTTTTGACTTTCTCGTTAGACAGCAAGTCCTCGTAAACTTCATCCATGTCCATATCATCCATATGTTTGCCATAAGCTTCGTACACGGAATGTGGTGCGAATACATGCAGTGGTTTGTTTTCCTCGGCGAGTTTGTAGAAGATGTTTGGAACAATCAAACCGATAGATAGGGTTTTGATACGGATTTTTTCATCGGCATTGATCTTTTTACTATCCAAGAATTCCAAAACATCCCATCCAAAAATGTTGTAGTAGGCAGCACCGGATCCTTTTCGTTGTCCGCCTTGGTCTACATATGAGAAGACATCTTCCATGAGTTTCATTACAGGCATGATGCCTTTCGCCGCGCCTTGTACCCCTTTTACATCTTCGCCACGTGCCCGAAGCTTAGACAGATTTACAGCCACACCACCACCAATTTTTGACAGCTGCATACATGTGCCGATGATATGTTGGATTGAGTTGATTGTATCGTCGACTTCCAAGAGGAAGCAGGAAACCAGTTCTCCACGGTGTTTACGACCAGCATTGAAGAATGTTGGTGTAGCGGGTTGTAGACGTTGTTCCATCATAGAGTCGACGAGTATCTCAGCCACGGATACGTCTCCACGAGCTAAGTGAAGAGATGTAGCCGCTACACGATCTGCATAATCCTCAAGTTGTTGTGAGTGATCGTTTGTATCCATGGAGTAATCCTTATAGAACTTGGATATAGCCATGTAAGACTCAAAAGAAAAATCGTGGTCGTGTGCTCTTTCAAAAATGCCAACAACATTGTGTTTTTCGTACTGGCTAACGAAGTTCTCGTAGTAGCCCTCGCCGATCATGTAGTTGATCTTACTTTCCAAGTCTACGAAGGCCTTTGTTTTTTGAGCCACGAACTCCTTATATGCCACAACAGCTTCCTTATCTTTATCCAGCCTGTAAAACCCGTCAGGGCCACGTTGGGTTAACTCATTGTTCAACACTATGTGCTTCATCGATTGTCTTCATCCCTTCTAGGAAATTTAATACATCTTTTTGTCTTCCGGATAATTCAAACTTCGAAATAACAGGTACACCGTACTGGTTCGATATTAGGTCAGCACTTCTGGCAAACATATCTCCCCAGTTCTTGTTCCCACTTGCGGAAACACCTCTCAAGTATGCCGAGTTGTCTCTCAAGAATTTTTGCACCTTTTCTGGGATTTGTCCAAACCCTGTTGTATATGTGACCAAGACGAAGGGCTCTTTAACCTCCACCATCTCAGATATCTCTACATATCGAACATCTAGTTTTTTCATGAACCGACGAACATTGCCGGTTTTGGAGTGGTAGACTACCAGCATAACTTGTCCTCCTCGTCTTTTTGAACATAATACATACCAGGGATATGTATATACAGCCCACTATTATAGTGGGTATACCAACCATAACTGGTGTTATATGGAACTTGTCCAATATAGAGGTGTATAGAACTGATATCAATTCACCCTAGACATGACCTTTCATAAGAAGGTATAGCTGTCTATATTCGCATGATGATTGACTTTAGATACAGTAATTATACATACTTCCATATGACTGTTTTATAATTGTATCACATATACAGGAATATTGTCAATACATGCACATACCTCTCTCTCGGTACACTCTTGATATATTCTTTGTAAAAAGTCTGGAGTATCCCTGTGTATCCACATAACACTTGACAGAGATTAACTCAAGGTGGTATATTGGTTATACAAATGCAACATTTTGTAAGTTTGATGTTATCCAATGGGAGAAGTTCCAGAAGGGGTGTGTCGATATGGATGTTTCAGTCGATGTACATGAAGGTGCATGGATACTAGGCGAAGACACCAGACAGGACGCGAACATCATTGGATTTGTGACACATGTAAACGATGGTACACAAGAGGTCAGTATATTTGTGGTAGAATCAGACGTAGACACATTGATACACAATGTGGCAGTTGTCAGACTTGAAGATATTGTGACTCTGGGTCTAGAACCGATTAGCTACTTGGGCGAAGTCCAAAATCTCATAGACATGGCACTGGATGAGCGGAATGAACAGTGGTTTTTACAGTTGTGTCAGCTAATGA